>Ga0310810_10001751_pt1 | contig 22967 bp, 22 predicted proteins | sample NCmetagenome_FD_207641 | JGI IMG/M metagenome (GOLD analysis project Ga0310810, IMG submission 207641) | Soil microbial communities from experimental microcosm in Duke University, North Carolina, United States - NC | ecosystem: Engineered > Artificial ecosystem > Soil microcosm > Unclassified ... | reverse complement strand
GCGCTCGTAATTCTTGCGGATGGTCGCCATGCCGCGGTCGAGAGCCGCTTGGTCTGCGTCTTTCATTCGAACCGGAATGCCGGCATTGGCGAGGGCCATGGCGATCCCGCCGCCCATGGTGCCCGCGCCGATCACGGCGGCCTGGCGGATCGGATAGACCGGCGTGTCCCGTGGAAGATCCGGAATCTTGCCAACGGCGCGTTCGGCAAAGAATGCGTGGATCAGCGCCTTGCACTGGTCCGAGTGCAGGCACCGCTCGAAGAGTTCGCTTTCGCGGCGCAACCCTTCCGAGAACGGCAGCACCATGGCCGCGTCCACCGCGTCGAACGCCGCTGATGGCGCGATCAGGTTGCCTTTGAGCTTGCGGCGGACCTCGGACAGGTCCGCGGGCGTCACCGGCAGATCGCGGGTTCGCCTGAGCCCTTCCGTGGTGCGAGCAAAACCGATCGCGCCTTCCAGCAGGTCTCCCTCAAGAACCTTGTCGAGGATGCCTGCGGCGAGAGCGTCTTTCGCCGAAATCGGCTCGCCGAAAACACACATCTCCGCCGCCTTGACAGCTCCTGCCAGCCTAGGCAGCCGCTGTGTTCCGCCCGCCCCGGGAATCAGCCCGATCTTCACCTCCGGTTGACCGACTTGCGCATCCGGAGCGGCCACGCGATAGTGTCCCGCCATGGCCAGTTCGAGGCCGCCGCCGAGCGCTGTACCGTGAATCGCCATGATGACAGGCTTGGAGCAATCCTCGATGGCGTCGAAGACCGGATGGAACTGCGGCATGGTCCCCCGGCCTGCAAGCATTTCCACAAACTGATGGATGTCGGCTCCGGCCACGAACGTGCGTCCCGCGCCGAGCAAGATGATGGCACGCACCTCTGCATTTTTCTCGAGTGCGTTGAGAGCCGCGTCGATGCCCTCAAGCACTTCCGAACTGAGCGCGTTTACAGGAGGATTATTAATGGTAATGACGCCCGCATCATCGTGAACAGAGTAAGTAACGAATGTTTCCATGTCCTGTCGATTCCAGCTTGACACTTTTCGGAACAGGTCTTAAGATGAAGGCATCACTGAGAGAGGAGGTGGTCCAGTCTAATGATATCTGGCAGTAGTAAAAACAGTACTCAAACCACGCGTGAGGTGGCCGACTGTTAAAGTCGACCCGCTAACGTTCAGGTTTCGATCAGTGTCGAGGCCGCTGCTCCTGTGGAACGGCCCCCTCAACGCGAAGAGAGTCTGAAAACGATCATAGAGCCCCGCAGCGGCCCGAAAGAGCCGTTCGTGGGGCTTTGTGTTATACCTGGGGCTCTATGTTAGAATGGTGTTTCCCATGAAAGCTGGAATTCACCCCGCCTACGAAGAGATCAACGTCGTCTGCGCCTGCGGACATACGTTCAAGACCCGCTCGGCCCATAAGGGCGACATCCGTGTGGAAATCTGCTCCAACTGCCATCCGTTCTTTACCGGGAAGCAGAAGCTGATTGACACGGAAGGCCGCGTCGACCGCTTCCAGAAGAAGTATCAGAAGGTCCGCGACGCGCAGGCCGCAGCAGCGGCAGCCAAGAAGAAGCCGGTCTCGGTTTAGCGGGAAGGCGGCTCAGAATCCGCCAGGACCGCCGCGAGGGCCGCCCTTCTTCATCTTCTCCCGCTCTTTGCGCATGACTTCGAATTCGGCCTGCTGCGCGGGCGTAAGCAGTTCCCTGATCTTCTCAGTTTGCGCTTTTTGAATTTCCTGCTGTTCCGGAATCGCCCGGTCGTGGATTTCATTCATGCGCGCCCGGGTCTCATCGAAAATCAAGCCCAGTTTGGTAACCTGCTGATCGGTCAGGCTCAGACGCTTTTGCATGAATCCCATGTACCCGCGCCGGTACTCCTCGGGGCTCATCCTGGCGTTCTTGGCTTTGGTTACCGTGGATACGATATACAGATGGTCGCCGAAAACGCCCAGAGCGACACCACTCACAAATACCAACCCTACGTAGAGGGCGATGGTCTTGCGGGAGAAGTTCATCGATAGTCGCCCACGGGGAGGGCTTCCACATAATCATTGGAGTGCTCGGCGGCGAGAACATCGACGTAAGTTCCGCTGTAGAACGCTTCGTCGCTACTGCCGTGAGGAATCAGCACCGCGCCCATGATCAGGGCCAGAGCGACCGTGGCCATCACGCAAATCTGCGCGAGCCGGCGAAACACGGACGTGGTTTCCACGCGGCGCGCTTCGATCTTATGCCACAGCTCGGGCATAAAGTCGGGGCCAGCTTCCGGATCAGGAGTTGCCTCCCGATATTCAGCCCACAACGCGTCGAGCCTGTCTTTCATGCGATCCATTCTATACCTCCGGACGTGGATTTTGCTACCCGCCCACCTCAGGCTCCTGAGACTCGTAAGCCTTTAGAACCCGTTGCCTTGCCCGGAACAATCGTACTTTCAGAGCGTTTTCATTAACCCGGTATATCTTCTCCAGCTCCTTGAGAGACAACCCGTCTACTTCTTTCAAAATCAATAGGATCCGGTCCTCCTCGGAAATCTTCCCGAGTAAATCGTCCACGGTCTCCCGTATCTTGGTCCGACGCGTTTCTTCCGCGTTTTGCTTCCCACCCGCGGCAGCATCTGCCATCATCACCTGCTGCTCGCTCAAGTCCGACATCCGGCTTTCGCGTCGCCGCCGCTGCTTGCGCAGATAATCGTACGCCGCGTTCACCGTCAGCCGGTACAGCCACGGCTCGAATACTTCGGCTGTCCTCAGCTGGTCCAGCGAAAAATACAACCGCAGGAACACTTCCTGTCCGACGTCTTCCACGTCCTCCGGTCGGCCGATGAGGCGCGCGATGGTACCCAGGATCCGTTTACGGTACGCCTGCACGACCTGGTTAAATGCACCATCATCACCGCTCCGAGCCCGCTCGATGAGTTCGAAGTCAACCAGCATGACCGCCGCCACCGCTCCCAGGGTGACCGGCGGCACTAAAAATCCAATTCCTGCAAAGAAAAGGGCGCACCGGCTCACTGCTAGGTTACAACAGTTGGCCGCTACCGGCTATCCTGCGACAAACCCCCATAGTATCTGCAGGATACGGGGATTTAGCGGCCGTTTCTCCCATCTACCGAGGGAGCTCCGACTAGAAATCGGCGCGCAGCGAGGTCGGATGGTGATACATTGGATATACGGGAGGCGCCTGTGGTCAAGAAGCTGACCAAGCACGGGAACAGTCTGGCCCTCGTAATCGATCGCCCGATTCTTGACCTTCTCAAGATCGATCCGGAAACGCCGCTGGATGTCAGTACCGATGGAAAGCGACTGATCATCGCACCGGCAAAGCCCTCAAGCCGGCGGAAGAAATTCGAGGACGCCCAGAAATGGGCGCATGAGCGATATGGGAAGGCGTTTAAGAAGCCCACCGAGTGAGTTTGGGGCACGAACTTCATGGAACCTTGTGTTCCTGTCGCTCGATGAAATTCTGGAATCCATGCCCGGCAGATCGAGCGCTACGGTGGATTGCAGGAAGAATTGGCCGACGTGGTTCTGTCGGTCGCGTCAGCAAGACTGAGTAAACAACGGTTGATAGAAATCTTCGAGTCTCGTTGCAAGCCTTTCGAGAACGTCTGACCTGACCGCACATGCCACAATCAAATGGTGGACTTTCTCGACGGCCTCAATCCTCGGCAGCGCGAGGCCGTGGAGCATACGGAAGGTCCCTTACTGGTCCTGGCAGGCGCGGGCAGCGGCAAGACCCGCGTGATCACGCACCGCATTGCCCATCTGGTCAGCGCCCACAAAGTTCCCGGATGGGCCATCCTGGCCGTTACTTTCACCAATAAGGCCTCCGGGGAAATGCGCGAGCGCGTCCGTTCCCTGGTCCCCGGCGAGCCGCGCGACGCCCCCACCGTCTCCACGTTTCACTCCTTCTGCGTCCGGCTGCTGCGGCGCGAAGGCGCGGCACTGGCGCAGATCCGGCCCGGCTTCACTCCGCAGTTCACCATCTACGACGATGACGACCAGGTCTCGATCCTGAGAGCCGTCTACAAGCAACTGGGCCTGGACGATAAGTTCATGCAGCACCGTGCCGCGCTTTCGCGCATCAGCCACGCCAAGAGCATCAAGCAATCGCCCGCCGAGATGGCTCGCGCCGCGACCGACCCTACGGCCACGCGGCTGGCAGTGATCTATGAACGCTACCAAGCCCGCCTGCACGAATCGAACGCGCTCGATTTCGACGATCTTCTGCTGGAAGCCGTTCGCCTGCTCGCGCATGATGAGTCCACGCGGGAGCGCATCAATCACCGCTACGAATTCCTGATGGTGGATGAGTATCAGGACACCAATCGCAGCCAATACGATCTGATGCGCCTGCTTACCGGGGAACGCCACAATATCGCCGTGGTCGGCGACGAAGACCAGTCCATTTACGGGTGGCGCGGGGCCAACATCCGCAACATCCTGGATTTCGAGCGCGATTTTCCCGGCGCGAGCATCATCCGCCTGGAGCAGAACTACCGCTCGACGAAAAATATCCTCGAAGCGGCCAGCGCCGTGGTCGCCAACAATACCGAGCGCATCGGAAAGTGGCTCTGGACCGAGGCGGGCGAGGGTGAAAAGATCACCTTGTACGAAGCTCCGGACGCGGAAAACGAGGCGTTGTGGATCGCCGACAAGATTGAAGCGCACATGGCGCGTAATCCTGAACAGCACGTCGCGGTTCTGTATCGCACCAATGCGCAATCGCGGCAGATCGAAGAGGCGCTAAGACGGTACGGCCGCAAATACATCGTCGTCGGCGGATTCAGCTTCTACCAGCGCGCCGAAATCAAGGACGTCATCGCTTACCTGAGGGTCCTGCTTAGCCCGCAGGACACCATTAGTCTGCTGCGCATCATCAATACGCCGGCGCGCGGCATCGGCCGGACCACCATCGAGCAGATCGAGCAGTACGCACTCACCCACGAGCTGGCATTGTGGACCGCGCTCGAAGGGATGCTTGAGGAACGCGCCTTCCCCGCCCGCGCGGAAGCGGCGCTTGCGGCGTTTGTCCGCATGATGAAGGAGCTCGCAGACGGGATCGAGACGCGGGCGCCTGCGGAAACATTGAACGCTCTGCTCGACCAAACCGGCTACCGCAAGATGCTCATGGACGAAGGCACCGAGGAATCCGCCTCGCGCCTGGCCAACCTGGACGAGCTCCTCAACGCGGCGGCGGACGCGGCGGAACGCGGTGAGACACTCCGGGATTTTCTGGACCATGCAGCGCTGGTTTCCGACGCCGATTCGGTGGATGATCGCGCACCCGTCTCGCTGCTTACCATGCACAACGCCAAGGGACTGGAGTTCCCGGTGGTGTTCATCGCGGGAATGGAAGAAGGCTTGTTTCCGCACAGCCGGTCCATTAACTCGGGTGATGCGATGCAAATGGAAGAGGAGCGCCGCCTGTGCTACGTGGGGATGACGCGGGCGCGCAAGAAACTTTACCTGAGCTGGGCCCGTTACCGGCGGAGATTCGGCGCCGGACAACCGGAAGCGTCGATTCGCTCGCGATTCCTCAAAGAAGTGCCCGCGCTGCTGATCGAGAACGTCCGCGGAGACCAGGGACATGTGGATCTGTACGCCGAGCGGCACATGGTCCGGGAAACGGCTCAGAAGAACCTTTATACTGGGAAGACTTATAACTCGGTGGATGCGATCCAGCAGTTTTTCGCCGGGGGCGCACCCAAACCGGCGGCTCCAAGGCCGGCAGGACAGCAAGGGCAGCAACTAACACATAAGGCAACGGCGCCGGCGAAATCAAAGAAGCTGGGGCCGGGCTCCACCATCGAGCACGCAAAGTACGGTCATGGAACGGTGTTGCGCCTGGAGGGAAGCGGCGACGACACCAAAGTGACCGTGAGTTTTACGAACTACGGATTAAAGAAACTGATCGCGAAATACGCGGGAATCAAGGTCGAATGAACACAACGAAAGTTACCGACAAAGCAGAACGAAAAAAGCTGAAGCGCGCGGCGCGCAAGAAAGCGGCTCCCAAGGCCAAGCGGCCCGCCGACGTGGTGCGGGGCTCGCGCAAGCAAAAAGTCAAGAAGATGGTGAAGGGTCAGAGCAAGCGCTAATCGGCGTCTGACGGGCGGACTAAAAGGCCGCCGCAGGTCTGGAGACCTGCACCACTTCGATCATGCCGAGCCTGACTCGCATCAAGTCGATCGCCGAGCTGATCTCGGCCAGCGAGGCGCACTCCGGCCAGCTCCGGCGCCATCTGGGGCTTTGGAGCCTGGTGGCGCTCGGCATCGGCTCGGTGATCGGCGCGGGGATTTTTGCTTTCACGGGGACGGCCGCCGCAGGCACTCCGGATCGCCCGGGCGCCGGTCCGGGAATCGCGCTGTCCTTCGTGCTGGTCGCCATCGCGTGCGGCTTCGCCGCGCTGTGTTACGGCGAGCTGGCCTCCATGATTCCGGTGGCAGGCAGCGCCTACACTTACGCCTACGCGACGATGGGCGAGATTTTCGCCTGGATTATCGGGTGGGACCTGATTCTGGAGTACGCCGTTTCCAACATGGCGGTGGCCGTGGGATTCTCAGCCTACTTCAATGATCTGCTCGACAACGTGTTTGGTTATCATCTGCCATTTTCCCTATCAAATCCGGTGTTCGCCGGAGGTGTGCGTACGGGCGCAGTCTTCAACCTGCCGGCCTTCCTGCTGATGATGGGGCTCACCTGGCTTCTGGTCCGCGGAGTGAAAGAGAGTGCGCGGGTCAACAACTGGATGGTACTGATCAAGATTGCCGCTATCCTGGCCTTCGTGATCGGCGCGGCTCGCGCTGTCAATCCCGTCAACTGGCATCCGTTTCTTCCCAATGGATTCCCGGGGGTCTTGAGCGGCGGAGCGATCGTTTTTTTCACGTACATCGGCTTTGATTCCGTCTCGACCGCCGCGGAGGAATGCGACCGTCCGCAGCGCGACATGCCGCTCGCGATCATGATCACGCTGGGCGCCTGCGCGATTCTCTACGCCGCCGTGGCGCTGGTCCTTACCGGTATCGCGCGTTGGGACACGCTCAACAACGCCGCGCCGGTGGCGAACGCGCTCAAGGCGCTGGGGTACAACCGGCTGCGGTTCATCGTCACGGTGGGCGCCTTGCTCGGGATGATTTCGTCCCTGCTGGTATTCCAATATGGACAAGCGCGCATCTGGTTCGCCATGTCGCGCGACCGCCTGCTTCCCGGCTTGTTCTCGCGTCTGCATCCCAAACACGAAACGCCGCACGTGAGCACCTGGATCGCGGGGATTGTCGTCGGCATTCCCGCGGGGATTCTCGATATTGGCACGCTGGGCGATCTCACCAATATCGGCACGCTGTTCGCGTTCCTGGTGGTCTCGGCGGCCGTGATCATTCTGCGTCGCAAGCAGCCGGATTATCCACGCGGGTTTCGTGTGCCCTGGGTGCCCCTTCTGCCTCTGCTTTCGATGGCTTGCTGCCTGGTGCTGATGCTGAGCTTGCCGCTGGAAACCTGGATCCGGTTCGTAGTCTGGCTCGCGATCGGGCTCGCGATTTATTTCCTCTATAGCCGGAAACGCGCCGCGTTGGCATAGTTGCGATGCGCGAATTCGACGCGATCGTCGTCGGCGTGGGCGGCATGGGCAGCGCGACCGCCTATCACCTGGCCCGCCGCGGCCAGCAAGTCCTGGGCCTCGAACAATTCGATCGAGCGCACGATTTTGGCTCCTCGCACGGCGTCACGCGCATCATTCGCATGGCGTATGCGGAAGGCGCCGGATACGTTCCGCTCCTGCTCCGGGCCTATACGCTGTGGCGCGAACTTGAAACGCTTGCGGGCGAGCGGCTCTTGTACGTGACCGGAGGTGTCGATGCGGGCGCGCCAGATAGTGCCACCGTCAGGGGATCGCTTGCAACCTGCCGCCAGTTCGGCTTGGATCACCAGGAGTTCGATGCGGCTTCGTTGAACGCGAAATATCCCGGTTATCGGTTTCCCAAAGGGATGGCGGCGGTTCTGCAGCCGGACGGGGGATTTCTCGCGCCCGAAGCCTGTGTTGTGAACTACGTGAAAGCCGCGCAGGCATTGGGCGCCGAGATTCATACTCGTGAGCGAGTGATCGGATGGGACTCTTTCGCGGGTGGCGTTGAGGTTCGCACGGAACATGATTCGTACCGGACACGCAGCCTGGTGATCACCGCGGGGCCTTGGGCGTCGCAGCTTTGTCCAGAGCTTGTGCCGCTGGCGATTCCTGAGCGGCAAGTGGTCCTATGGGCGGCTCCCTTGCGCCCCGAACTATTTCAGCCCGCAGTGTTCCCGGTGTTCAATCTGGAGGCGCCCGAGGGCCGATTCTACGGATGCCCGGTGTTTGGCGTTCCCGGCTTTAAAATCGGGAAATATCACCATCGCCGCGAGGTTGTCGACCCTTCAGGCATCGACCGCGAGATTCATGCGGAAGATGAGGCCGTTCTGCGCGAGGGAATCCGCCAGTATTTCCCGGACGCGGACGGTCCCCCGCTGGCGATGAAGACCTGCATGTTCACCAACAGTCCCGATGAGCACTTTATTCTGGATGCGCACCCGGAAGCCGACAACGTGTATATCGCCGCGGGATTTTCGGGACACGGATTCAAGTTCTCGAGCGTGGTCGGCGAGATCATGGCGGATCTGGCGCTCGATGGGGGGACCAAGTACTCGAACCGGATCGGCATGTTCCGGTTGGCGAGATTTCATGGGAAGGCCGGATAGTAGCCGTCGCGAGCCTGGACGGTGAGTCCCTTGCGCTTCAGGAATACGCGAAGTTTCCGATAGCCCGAACGTCCGCTGGCTGGCGTGAAGCCGAGGCTGTACTGATTCCGAAGCTGGTCTTCTATGCGGCTGTAAATTTTCCCAAGCGGTTCCGCGGCCGTGAAGTCGAAGTATCCTCCACCCGTTTCCCGAGCGATCCGCTCCAGAGCCTTTCGGCCTTCGCGCGGAACAGGCGAGCCGCCTTGCGAGGCGGGAATTTCAAATTTGAAAACGTCTCGGTCGAGAAACCGGATCGAATAGACCAGGGCATCGGCCCGCTGGGCTGTCTCGACTGCCGCAGCCAGCGACGCCGAACTAGTGGTGTCATAACCGTCGGAAAGGACGATTAGCGCCTTGCGTCCGGCCTGGTTGGCGATCCGCCGGGAGGCAAAAACGATGGCATCGTAGAGCGCCGTCCCCTGCGCGCTCGGCTTAATATCCAGGTCCAGATCCTGAAGGAGCTCGACCTTACTGTCAAAGCTCACAACGAAAGATTTGTCTTGCTGGCCGCGAAGAACTTGATCAAAGAACTGGGCACTCGCGCGGCGCTGCTCGGCGAGCACCGTGCGCTGGCTCCCGCTAACGTCAACCAACAGGCCGATGGTCAGAGGCTGGCCGGCCTGCGGGGAAAAATAGCGGATGGACTGGACCCGGCCGTCTTCTTCGAGCGTGAAATCGGCCTGGCTGAGTCCTTTGACAAGCTGCCCTTGCTTATCGCGAACCGTGACCAGGACGTTGACGACGTTGACGCCCGTGGAGAAGGTGGCCTGCTGGGCTTGGACGAGCGAACACATTAACCCTAACGCACTGCGCCGGGATAGCGATCGAGCCACTCCCTAAGTGTAATATCCGTCGCGGGTGCGCACGGTCAGATTTTTGCGCTTCACCGAAACCAGGATTTTGTGATATCCGCTGTTGGCTTGGTCCGGAGCGTGACTCGGGGTGTAACCCAGGTTGTATTGATTGCGGAGCTCCTCTTCTATCTGATCGTAGATCTTGTCGAGGGGCGTTTTTCCGGACACCTCGAAGTAGCCGCCTCCGGTTTCCTGGGAAATCCGTTCCAGGATCTTCTTCCCGTCGACGGGCTCTCGCCGCTGGGGCTGAGGAGCCCGGCCACCGCCTCCGCGTCGTCCGCCGCGACCGAGGCCGGGTGCGCCGAAGCTGACCGGACTGCGATTCCCATCGCCGGCAAAACGGATGGAGTAGACCAGCATATCGGAACGCTGGGCGGACTCAATCGCGCTGCTGATCGAGGTTTTGCTGCCGTTATCGACGCCGTCAGACAACAGGACGACAACCTTGCGCCCTGACTGCTTCTTGAGAACTTCGTCCGCGGAGAGGAACACGGCGTCGTACAGCGCGGTGCCACCACCGAACCCGCCTCGGCCTTGTCCGCGGCCTTGCGGAGCGCCATTTGAGCGGCGATTGAGTTGAGGGCGTTCAGCATCGTGCAGGGCCGCTTCCAGTTCCTTGCGCGAGGAGGTGAGGTCCTGGAGCAACTCCACTTCGCGGTCAAAGTGGATCAGGAAGGCTTTGTCCTTGTCCTCACGGAGGATATGTTCGAAGAATTCGAAACTCGCGTTGCGCTCCCGGTCGAGCACGCGGGTCTGGCTGCCGCTGGTGTCGAGCAGCAGACCGAGAGTGAGAGGCAGATCGCTCTGCTGAGAAAAATAGCGGATGGCCTGCGGGCGCCCGTCTTCCTGAATGGTGAACTCGTCCTGGGCGAGGTCGTGGATTATTTTCCCTTTTTGGTCCCGGACGGTGGCCAGCACATTGACGACGTTGACGCCGGCGGAGAACTGGGTGTCTTGCGCCAGAACAGGGAGAGCGCCGGCCAGGTACAGAAAGTCGCGGCGGGACAGCATCACAAGTCTGAAGAGCCTCAGTCAGATGGACGTGGCCGGCAGGGGGAAGGGTTACGACAAATATCAGTAAGACAAAATCCGGTCGGCTTCGGTAACGATGTTGGCGACCTGAGGTAAGATCTCGGCTTCGAGATTCGGGTGGTAGCCGACCCAGGTGTCCAGCGCGCCGATGCGGCCCACCGGAGCGTCGAGCAAGGAGAACAGCTCGCTGGCAATGCGCGCCGAGATTTCGGCGCCGTAACCCCACGAGAGTGTATCTTCCTGCACGACCATCACGCGGCTGGTTTTCTCGACCGAAGCGCAAATGGCTTCCCAGTCGTAGGGCGAAAGCGTACGCAGGTCGATCACTTCCACGGTCAGATCGGGATTGCGCTGCTCGACGAGAAGCGCCGCTTGCAGCGACTTCTGCACCAGCGCGCCATAGGTCACGATGGTTAGCCGCGAGCCGGTTTTCGCGATTTTGGCTTTGCCGAATGGAATGGTGTAGTCCGGGCCGGGATGCGGGGAGCGATTGTACGCCTCGCGATAGAGTTTTTTGTGCTCGAGAAATAGAACCGGATCATCGGAGCGGATGGCCGTTCGCAGCAGGCCGCAGGCATCCAAAGCGTTGGACGGAAACACGACGCGCAGGCCGGGGATGTGAGTGAAAATCGTCTCTCCACATTGACTGTGATAAATGGCCCCGCCGTTCAGGTATCCCCCGATGGTCACCCGTATCACCATGGGCGCTGAGAATCCGTTATACGAGCGCCAGCGCAGGCTAGCGAGTTCGTCGCGGATCTGCATCATGGCCGGCCAGATGTAATCGAAGAACTGGATTTCGACGACAGGCTTCAACCCGCGCGTGGCCATTCCGGCTCCGCGGCCGACAATGGCGGCTTCGGCGATCGGAGTGTTGAAGACGCGCTGCGATCCAAAGACCGTCTGGAGGCCCTGGGTAGCCTTGAACACGCCGCCCTTGCCTTTGACTTCCTTCAGGTTTTCCTCGTGACTGCAGTCGGCCACATCTTCACCGAACAGCACGATCTTGTCGTTGCGCCGCATTTCCTCATGCAGCGTAAGGTTGATCGAGTCGACCATGGTGCGCGGATTCCCGGAAAACCGCGGCTCGGTCTCAAATTCACGGGAGGTGGGATCGACCAGGTCCGAGTACAGGAATTTCATCGCCGAACCCGCCGGCGGCGGCGCGGCCTTCAAGACGCGCTGGCCGATCTCCTGAATTTCGAGCTCGACCTCGTGCGTTAACAGCTCCAGACCATGGGCGTCGAACAGCCCTTGGGAGATGAGCCACTCGGGGAACTTAACCACCGGATCGCGGGCAGCCTCAGCGGCGCGCTCGGCTTTGGTTTTATACAAACGCTCGTCATCGGAGAGCGAGTGCGAGTAGGGCCGGGTGCAGCGGGCGTGGACCAGCACGGGCGACTGGGCGCGGCGGCAATGCTCGACCGCCTGGGACATGGTGGCGTAGGAAGCCAGGAAGTCGGATCCGTCGCATTCGAAGATCTTCAGCTTGGGGAATCCGGAAACCAGGCGGGCGATGTTGCCGCCGGCCGTCTGTTTTTCGACGGGGACAGAAATAGCCCACCCGTTGTCTTCGACCAGGTACAGGATGGCCAGCGGCTCCAGGCAGGCGACGTTGAGCGATTCCCAGAATTCACCTTCGCTGGTAGCTCCGTCGCCGGTGGTGGCAACCGTGATCGCGTCGGTGCCGGGTTCCAGGCGCCGCTGGGCGTCTGCGCATCCAATTGCCGGTAAAAATTGTGTTCCGGTAGCGGAGGACGGAGAGACGATGTGGAGGCGCGGGTTGCTCCAATGGGAAGGCATCTGGCGCCCGCCGGAAGCGGGATCTGATTCGGCGCCCACGGCCTGCAGCAGCATATCCTCTGGAGTTACGCCCAGGGTGAGACACAGCGCACGGTCGCGATAGTAAGGGAAAAACCAGTCGTGGCCGGGCTTAAGCACCATGCCGGCGGCGGTCTGAATGGCCTCGTGTCCGGCGCCTGAGACCTGGAAATAAATCTTGCTCTGACGCTTGAGAAGAATCTCCCGGTCGTCGATGCGGCGGGAGAGGTACATGAGACGGAAAGCACGAATGAGTTCGTCGCGCCCGAGACCCGAGGGTCCGGGCGGCCTAAGTGCCAGGTCGCTGACTCCGCTTGCCATGAACCTAGTGTTCCGTAACAAGTTTATATCAGCGGCCAGGGGCCGGGGGGCCAGGGGCCAGGGGCCAGATGGAAGGTCCAATTGCTAGAATAGAACTTCAACTATGTCAGTTCCAGGTGCGGGTTTAGAGGGGATTGTCGCGACCGAATCGCGGCTGTGTTTTATCGATGGCGACGCCGGGCTGCTCAGCTACCAGGGCTTCCGCATCGAGACGCTGGCCGAGCACGCCACCTTCGAAGAAGTTGTCTATCTGCTGTGGCACGGGCGGCTGCCGAAACAATCGGAGCTGGATGAGCTGAAGGCCGCGCTGGTGGCGAATCGGCCGATTCCGGTGGAGGTAGAGGCTTTTCTTAAAAGCGTGCCCACGGTTTCGCCCATGCATGTGCTACGTACGGCCGTGTCCATGCTGGCGCTGTCGGATCCCGATCCTAACAACGTACAGGCGGGACCTGCTGCCGAGAAAGCCATAAAGCTGATGGCACAGACGGCGACCATCGTCACCAGCTTCGATCGGTTGCGTAAGGGGCAGGCAGTGGTCACGGGCGATCCGAAACTGGGCTTCGCCGCGAATTTTCTTTACACGCTCACGGGAAAGAAGCCGGATGACGTGATGGCGCACACTTTCGATATTGCGCTGATCCTGCACGCCGAACATGAGTTGAACGCGTCGACCTTCGCGGCACGGGTTACGGCGGCCACCCTTTCCGATATCTATTCCGCGGTCACGGCGGCCATCGGCGCACTGCGGGGCCCCCTGCATGGCGGGGCCAACGAGGATGTGATCAAACTGCTGCTGGAAGCCGGGACCCGGGACAAGGCCCTGCAGATGATCAAGGATAAGCTGGCCAACAAGGTCAAGATTCCGGGCTTCGGACATCGCGTGTATCACACGGTGGATCCGCGCGCCGCGAGTCTCAAAGGGATGGCCGAGGAGTTGGGTAAGCGCACCGGCCATGAGGAACTGTACCTGATCTCGCGCGAGATTGAGAAGTACATCAAAGAGGCCAAGAATCTCAACGCCAACGTGGATTTCTACTCGGCTTCGACCTACTACTCGCTGGGGATTCCCGTGGATCTGTTCACGCCGATCTTCGCGGTGAGCCGCATGTCGGGCTGGACCGCGCACATTCTGGAGCAATACGCCCACAACCGGCTGATCCGGCCGCGGGCCGAGTACCTGGGTCCGGCGGTAGGGCAAAAGTGGGTCCCGCTCGCAGAGCGCGGCTGATCTCACTTCCAGAAATGTACGATCTCGGATACTTTCGAAACAATATCGGTACGATCGCGGCGCGGCTCGCGGATCGTGGGTTCACCATCGACATGGAGGCGTTCCGCGAGCTGGATAGCCAGCGGCGGGCCGCGCTGTCTGAGTCAGAAAAGCTAAAAGCGCAACGCAACGCCGAGTCGCTGGAGATCGGCAAGCTGAAGAAGGCGGGGACCGACACGGCCACTCTGCAGCAGAAGGTCCGCGAAATGGGCGAGCTGATCGCGAAGCTGGACGCCGATGCGGCCGCGCTGGACGAGCAGTTCACCCAGCTGATGGCGGGAATCCCCAATACGCCGCATGAATCGGTGCCGACTGGCAAGAGCGCCGCCGACAACGTCGAAGTCCGGCGCTGGGGCACGCCGCCGGCATTTGCATTTACTCCCAAGGCGCACTGGGATCTGGGGCCGGAACTGGGAATCCTGGATTTCGACCGGGCGGCGAAAATCACGGGGGCGCGGTTCGTGGTGTATATGGGCCTGGGAGCGAAACTGGAGCGCGCGCTCATCAACTTCATGCTGGACGTGCACACCAAAGAGCATGGCTACACGGAGGTGCTACCGCCATTCCTGGCGAACAAGGACAGCTTTTACGGTACCGGCCAATTGCCCAAGTTCGAACAGGATCTGTTCAAACTGGAAGGAACCGATTACTACCTGGTGCCGACGGCGGAGGTTCCCGTCACGAACCTGTATCGCAACGAAACGCTGGACGTGGAAGCTCTGCCGATCAAGCTAACGGCCTACACACCGTGCTTCCGGAGCGAAGCGGGCTCCTATGGACGCGACGTCCGGGGAATCATCCGGCAGCATCAATTTCAAAAAGTGGAGCTGGTGAAATTTTCGCGGCCGGAGTCCAGCTATGAAGAGCTGGAGTCGCTGACACGGGACGCGGAAGACATTCTGCAGCGGCTGGGCCTGGCATATCGGACGGTGTGCTTGTCGACAGGCGACATCGGGTTCAGTTCGGCGAAGACTTATGACATCGAAGTGTGGCTGCCGGGGCTGAACGAGTACAAAGAAATATCCTCCTGCTCGAACTTCGAAGCGTTTCAGGCGCGCAGGGCTTCGATTCGCGCGAAATCGGGAAAAGGCAAATCCGAGTTCGTGCACACGCTCAACGGCAGCGGGCTGGCGGTGGGACGGACGTGGCTGGCGATCATCGAGAACTATCAGCAGGCCGACGGGAGCGTAGTGGTGCCGGAAGTACTGCGGCCCTACATGGGCGTGGACGTGATCCGTCGCTAGTGCGCGCCGGTTATTGCACTCCGATGTTCTTGGTCACACCCACAGTGGACCCAAACGAACCAAAATCCAGCTGACCGCCGGCCCTCAGAGTAGCGTTGAACATCCCGGGATTTGGATTCGCCGTGACGGTGATTCCACCGAAGCTTGTCCCCGTGGCCGCGGCGGGCTGCAGTTTGGCCATCGCGCTCAAGGGCAGTACTCCGGTCACGGCGTTTTCCAGCGAATAGTACATGAACGCAGGGATGGCCGTTCCTCCCGCAGCGGGTGTGAACGAGATGGACGTACCGGCCAAGGAAGGCGGATAGTTGGGCGGCGGCGCCACCACCATGGAGGAGGGTCCCAGATTGTGTCCGTAAATAACGAACACAACGTTAGGGGCGAGTGTAGACTGTGCGCCACTCCCATTGAAGATGCTGGGCACACCATTGTTTACTTCGATGGAGGGCTGCACGAGCACGACCAGACTCGTCACCAGAACCAGTAGAGCGAACATCCGGATTCTCATGACTACGCCTCGTGATAACTGCAATAAATCTCTCAATTTGACCATGCAGCGCGGTCCGGCGCAACTTCCAATAGCTAGTCTTCCCATCCACGGGCGGAGCGCATGTACTGAAGATTCTGACGATTGAGCGATCAAGCCGAGTGTGCTCCGGGGCTTGCGCGCTTACACTTTGGCCAACGGAGGGAGTTGGATGGTCAGTTGGAAAAATATCGGGACCGCCAGTCTGTTTCGGTGCGTCATTGTAGTGTTGTTAGCCGGAGTGGGGCAGGCACAGCCAGCGCTGACCGCAATCCAGGATACGCTGTACCGCGCGGACGGCACGCGGTTCACGGGTACGATGTTCATCCGGTACAACAGCTTCCAGGCGGGCGACACGTCGAATATCGCCACGTCGAACCTGACTCTGCCGATTGTGAACGGGACGCTGCGCGTGCAACTGGTTCCGACCACCACGGCAACGGCTGGAGCGCAGTACACGGTTACTTACAACAGCCGGGGCATCAACCAGTTCACGGAAATCTGGGCCGTGCCGCCGTCGACCATCCCGTTGCGCGTGCGGGATGTGCGGGTTTCGTTGGGAACGGTGATTGGGCCGCCGCCGGTGACTACGCCGATACAGATCGGCGACGTGGTGGGATTATCGAACGAGCTCGCGGTACGGCCGATGAAGGGCGTGGGGTTCGGAATCGGGCGGGCAGCGGTGATTAATCAAGCCGGGCAGATTGATGCGGCCACCGGAAATCTGGGCGATTGCGTGCTGGTCGATGGGAGTTCGGGGCCGTGCGGAACGGCCGGGGGCGGGGCCGGAGGGAGCTTCGCCGATGGGGAGATTCCAGCGGGTGCAGTGAACGGAGTGAACACGGTGTTCACTCTGGCAGCGGCGCCATCGCCGGCAAGCAGCCTGGAGTTTTTCCGGAACGGACTTCTGCAGCTGCAAGGCGTGGACTACCAGATCAGCGGGACCACCGTTACCTTCTTCCTGGCGTCGGTTCCGCAGAGTGGAGACCTGCTGGTGGTGAGCTACCGGTTCGCGACGGTGAGCAGTCCGCTCACCTCGCTGGCACCGCCGCAGGTCGTGTGCAGCAGCACGGGGACAGGAACGTCCGATACCTCGCTGGTCGAGTTAGGAAGTTGCACGATTGCCGCGGGATTGCTGGGATCGGGCGACCGGTTCGAAGTCCAATTCCAATTCGGTCACACGGGGACGACGACGGGTTTCACAGGCACGGTGCAGATGGGCGCTACGACGGTTGCCTCGCGAGCGGGCGACGCGACCGAGGCTCTATTGGCGGGGCATACCAACTTCGGGATTGATGGGAGCGGTCAGGCTTGGGACACCCAGACTTGGGGAATCGGCCTGAGTTTAGCTGCCAGTGCCGGGACTGCGGGAGAAAATACGGCGCAGGCGGTCCGGGTGAGTCTGCTCGGACAAATGGCGGGAACGACGTCGGATGCCGTGATTCTGCGCAACTTCACGGTAATCCGGTACCCGGCGCAGGCGAATCCCTAAGGGGAATCGTGGAGCGCGATGCACGGCAAAACCCGTAGTACGAGTACGTAAGGGATTTGTGCGAGGGAGCTACGGTCAATTCACTCTTGCACTGGCGGAGAGGATGGTCCAACATGGAGCTGACAAGAAAACCGCCAGCCCATCGGCGATTCGAACGAACGAGAGCCGCGCCTGACGAACGCGGCTCATTTTTTTACCTCGCGCCCTGCGCTGCGCGCTCGTTCTTGCGAGGCGGTCTTGAATGCCCCGCTTGCGTGCAAGCCGACGCAGGTCTGGAGAGCTGCCCCACTTAAGACTCCTACTTCTTGAGGAATCCGCGGACGTAGAGCGCGTTGAAGCCGTTGACGGTGGACGCGGTGCCAGTGACTTCCATGATGTGGCCGGCGTGGTCAATGGCCGCCTGGCGGAATACACCCATGCCGTCGCGGCGCGGATCGTGCTCTTCCTCCATCAGCATATAGAGACCGCCGTCGGCGGTCAGCAAGCCGATGGGCTGGCCGTTGCGGAAGCACTTCTGGGCGCAATCGCGGTGCTTTTCGCCATGTTTGCCGACTTGGAGATAACAGGAAAAATCGACGATTTCCCCGACCACGGTTTTCACCGCACCCGTATTCGGCTTCCCGTCGACGGAGGCGCCGATCGTGGTGGCGCTCCACGGCTCGGCCGATTTTTCGCCGAGCTTGCCCATGGGCTGCTTGTAGGTGCCGCCATCGGCCGCGGGGGTCATCTGAGGCTGAAGGATTTTCGACTTGGCGGCCTTGGACTGGCCGAACATCGTCAAGGCCAGCGCGAGCATGGCCAGAAGACTGAGAAGACTGGTAGTGAGTTTCGCCATGTAGACCAGTTTAGCTGAAGAGACAGGCGAAGATCGCCTGTCCTACCTTGTGGCGGCCTTGCTAACATAAATGATTCCCTCATGTTGCGTTTTGAAACGGCAGGAGAATCGCACGGCGAGTGCCTGGTAGGCACGCTTGTCGGGCTACCCGCGGGAGTACCAGTCTCGCTCGAGGCGATCAATCGCGATCTTTGGCGCCGCCAGCAGGGCTTCGGGCGCGGCGGGCGGATGAAGATCGAGACGGACAAGGCGCACATCGTCAGCGGGGTGCGGCACTCGAAGACCATCGGATCGCCGGTGGCGATGATAATCGACAACGCGGACTGGAAGAACTGGACCGAAGCGCTGCCGGTGGAGGATTTCGAGGGTTCCGCGGAGAAGCAGAAGAAATTGACGCGGCCCAGGCCGGGGCATGCCGATCTGGCGGGGGCATTGAAATACAATTTTCACGATGCCCGGTACGTCCTGGAGCGAGCGAGCGCGCGGGAAACGACGGCTCGCGTAGCGTTGGGAGGCTTGGCGAAGGCGTTCCTAAAGGAATTGGGGGTCGGGGTGCTGAGCCACGTGATCGCTGTCGGGGCGGAGCGCTCGGATCGGCCGGTGACGTGGGATGAATTAGTCGAGCTCAACGGGCGCGACGAGGTGCTGCTGAACTGCGTGGATGCGGGCGCGGAGCAACGGATGAAGGCCGTGGTCGATCAGATCTACAAGACGGGCGACACGGTGGGCGGCATATTCGAAGTAGTCGCGCACGGTGTGCCTCCAGGTCTGGGGTCACACATCACATGGGATACGCGGCTCGACGGGAAACTCGCGCAGGCGATTGTTTCCTTGCAGGCGGTGAAAGGGGTGGAGATCGGGTTCGCGACTGAGGGCGCGGCATCGTTCGGGTCGAAAGTGCAGGACACCATCCATTACAGCGGTGAGGAGCACAGGTTCACGCGTGGAGCGAATCGCGCCGGGGGTCTTGAGGGCGGGATCACGAATGGAGAGGACATCGTGGTGCGGGGACTGCTCAAGCCCATTTCGACGCTACGGAGACCACTGGAAAGCGTGGATTTCGAAACGCGCGAGGCAGTGGCCGCGGCCTACGAGCGGAGCGATGTATGCGTGGTCCCGGCCGCCGGTGTGGGCGGCGAAGCGATGGTGGCGCTGGTGCTCGCACAGGCGGCGCTCGAAAAGTTCGGCGGGGATTCGATGGCGGAAACGATGCGGAATTATCAGGGATATCTCGAACAGGTGAAGAGCTTCTGACATGGTGTATCCGATCGTGAAGTACGGGCAGCCGGTGCTGGAGAAGAAGGCGGCGGAGATTACGGAATTCGACACGCCGGGCCTACGCAAGCTGGTAGAGGACATGTTCGAATCGATGTACGCCGCCAAAGGCGTGGGCCTGGCGGCGCCGCAGATCGGCATCGGCAAGCGAATCGCGGTGATCGATACGACCGTAGGCGAGGATGCGGGACAAAAGCTGGTGCTGATTAATCCCGAGATCATCGGGAGAGAAGGGTCGCAGAGCGGCGAAGAGGGCTGCTTAAGCCTTCCGACATTCCGGGAGACGGTCACGCGGGCGAAGAAAGTGACGGTGCGGGCGTTCGATCCGGCCGGGAAGCCGTTCGAGATGACCGGCGAGGATCTTCTCGCCCGGGCATTTCTACACGAGACGGATCACCTGAATGGCACGTTGTACATCAGCCACATCAGCCCATTGAAGCGGGACTTGATCCGCAGGAAAGTACGGAAGCTGCAAAAAGCCGACGAGTGGGGCTAGCGCGGTGAGGCTCGTGTATCTGGGGACGCCGCAATTCGCGGTGCCAACGCTGGAGCGCATCGTGGAGGCGGGTCACGAAGTCGCAGCGGTATTTACGCAGCCGGATCGGCCTAAGGGACGGGGACAGAAAGACGCCATGCCTCCGGTCAAGGAAGCGGCGCTGCGGCTGGGATTAGCGGTCCATCAGCCGGAGCGGGTGCGGCGGCCGGAGGTGGTCGAGCAAATGCGGTCGCTGGGTTCGGAAGCAATGGTGGTGGTGGGGTACGGGCAGATCATTCCACAGGCGATTCTCGATATTCCGCCGAAGGGGATCATCAATGTGCACGCGTCGCTGCTGCCGAAGTACCGGGGCGCGGCACCGATCCAGTGGGCCATCGCGCGCGGAGAAACCCGCACCGGCGTAACGACGATGAAGATTGACGCGGGCCTGGATACCGGCGACATGCTGCTGAAGTGGGAGACGGAGATTGGACCGGAGGAGACGGCGGGAGAGTTGGGCGAGCGGCTGGCGGCCGCGGGTGCGAATTTGCTGGTGCAGACGCTGGCGGAGCTGGGGAACATCGCGCCGCAGAAGCAGGATGACACGCTGGCGACGTACGCGCCTATTTTGAAAAAGGAAGACGGCGAAATCGACTGGACGATGTCCACAGAGGAAATCTTGAACCGCATCCGTGGGTTTTCGCCCTGGCCTGGATGTCACACACTCTGGAGGGGACAGAGGCTGCGGATATGGAAAGCTCGGCCGCTGGATCCGCCGGCCCCACGGCAAGGTTGGCTGGCAAGGAAGAAGTCTCGACTTACCGCGGGGACCGGTAACGGAGGGATGGAGATCTTGGAAGTTCAGTTGGAGGGCAAGAAGAGGATGGAGACGGCAGCATTTCTGAATGCTTTTCCGGAGACAGAGTCCACATGGCTTATCCACTAGGATTTCGATACGCCGCGGCGTACGCGGGGATTCGTAAAGTTGCAAAAGACGACCTGGCGCTGATTGTGTCCGACATGCCAGCATCGGCTGCCGCGGTTTTTACAAAAAATCTGGTGGTGGCAGCACCGGTGGAAGTCGCCCGCCGGAATCTGCAGGTCTCGCGGGGACGGGTGCGGGCCTGTCTGATCAATGCAGGCAATGCCAACTGCGCCACGCGGACGGGCGAGCGGGTGGCATTGGAATGCGTGCGATCCGTAGCGAAGACGCTGGGCGTCCAGGAGCAGGAGGTTCTACCGGCGTCAACAGGCGTGATCGGCGTGGAGATGAACGCGCGCCTGATTGTGGATACGATGCCGGAGCTGGCGGCGGCGCTCCGGCCGGATTCTTTCGATGCAGTGGCGGCAGCGATCATGACTACGGACACGCGCGCCAAGACCGCCTGCGCTCAAATGAAACGCGCTTCGATGGCGGGCATGGCGAAGGGGTCCGGGATGATTCATCCGCGCATGGCTACGACGCTGGGGTTCGTGATGACCGACGCGGTTGCGTCGCCGGCGGAGCTGCGGGCGGCACTAAAGAAGGCCGTCGGGGTATCCTTCAATCGCCTGTCGGTGGATGGAGACACCTCGACCAATGACGTCGTGGCCGTGCTGGCCAACGGCGCGTCGGGATTCAAGCCGGGCGCGCGGGCGCTCGAGGCGGCACTTACGGAAGTCCTGGAATCCCTGGCCCGGCAGATCGCCCGCGACGGCGAAGGCGCGCGAAAACTCGTGACCATCGACGTAGAGGGAACGGCCACGGAGCGCGAGGCGGAGACCATTGCACGGACCATCGCGAATTCGCCGCTGGTGAAGACGGCCATCGCGGGGTCGGATCCCAACTGGGGACGGATTCTGGCAGCGGCGGGCTACTCGGGTGTGAAGTTCGATCCGCGCAAGACGGACGTCTTCCTGCAGGGGATGGCGGTGTGCCGGAGCGGACTGGCCGCGGCTTTTTCGGAGGCTGAGCTGACGCGCAAGCTGGATGAAAGTGAATGCTCGATCCGGCTGGTGATTCGCGGCGGAGGCAAAGGGCGGGCGCGGTTCTGGACCTGCGATCTGACCGAAGAGTATATCCGGATCAATGCAAGCTACCGGACGTAGAGCGTGAGAAAAATGGGGGACAGCCAGCCGATTTCGGGGCGATGCCGGAGACCGCGCAGGACTAGTTTTTCGAAGTCGGAGGCTGTCCCCATTTTTCTCTTGCTTGCAGTAGCTGCCTTCGGACAGAGTCGGCCGCCGGAACAGATGGAAGTTTTTCGCGCGGTGTCGGAGGCGCTATCCAATCGCGATGCCGGCGCGTTCCTGGATCAATTCGATCCGGACATGCCGCACTTCGAGAGGCTGCGGGACGAAATCCAGGAATTATTCGGCGTGGCCCAGGAGATCGGATCCACCATCGACGTGATCACATCCGATGCGAACGAGATGGAACTCGACTGGCTGCTGAAGATCGACGATGCCGCGCCGCGGCGGCAGATCGTGAAGTGCCGCGTCGAGAAACACGGCAAGAAATGGAAAATCACAGCGCTGGAGCCTGTGGAGTTTTTTAAGAAGTGAGTTAGAGGGCTTGCTCCATGGGCAAGGCGAGCGGAGGCTCGACCAGGAAGTTGAGCTCGGCCATGCGTGCGATGGCGGCGCGGATGGAGGCTTCGGTAGCGGGCTGAACGGTGATCACGAACGGCAGGTCACGCCAGTTGGAGTGGGGTAACTGGAGCACCGCGTCGATCGAAACATTCTCGGCTGCCAAAGCGGCAGCGAGCTGGGCGATAATTCCAGGGCGATCGTGCACGCGGAAGCGCAGGAAATAAGCCGATTCGTGCAGGGTGACCGAAATCGGCGTGTACTCGCCGAGGCGGGCGTGGGCGAAGGGCGAAACGCGCTGCGGACCGCCGTAACGAATCTCGCGCGCCACTTGCATCAGGTCGCTGGCCACGGCGACACCGGTGGGATGCGATCCCGCGCCACGGCCATAGTAGAACGTATCGGCGCCGAATTTGCCGCGCACCCAGATGGCATTATAGGCGCCCAGAACACTGGCCAGAATCGTCGACTGCGGGATCAGCGAAGGCCGTACAGAAAGGATCAC
>Ga0310810_10001750_pt1 | contig 22972 bp, 11 predicted proteins | sample NCmetagenome_FD_207641 | JGI IMG/M metagenome (GOLD analysis project Ga0310810, IMG submission 207641) | Soil microbial communities from experimental microcosm in Duke University, North Carolina, United States - NC | ecosystem: Engineered > Artificial ecosystem > Soil microcosm > Unclassified ... | reverse complement strand
CCATCGTGATCCACGTCGACGAAGGCAGCCGTGACCACGGGCCATGGCGCACGCGGCAACTTTGCCGACGCTGTCACGTCATCGAACCCGCCATCCGCTGCTTGATGCAGCAACACGTATCCACCGGTACCGAACAGCAACAAATCCGGCCGCGTGTCGTTGTCAAAGTCACCGGCGACGACGCCTGACAATCCGTCGACGTGCACGCGATCGAGGCGCGACTGCGTCGTGCGATCGCTGAAGCCGCGTTCGTCCTTTCGGAGCAGCCTGACGGTGCCGCCTTCGACGTCGACGAGATCGAGGTCGCCGTCGTTGTCGATGTCAACCAGCGCGATGCCGCCCGGCGCCGGCGAGACGGTTGGTTTCGACGGAAGAAATTCTGGCGGCGCTTCGCTGAAGCTCACCGTCGGTGCGGACGCGCTCACCAGCGATGGTTCGCTGCCCGTAGACGTCAGCGCTTCGGCGTAGTGGCCCTGCGACAGATACGTCTGCGCGTAGGTCACGCCGTAGGCGCTCGAGCGCAGCGTGTCGAAACGCTGCATCGCCTGGCGACCCTCGTCGGCGCGCCCCGCTCGCGTGAGCGCGAGCGCGACGCTGTAGGCGGCGGTGACGTTGTAGGGCTCGGCGGTCAGCGCGCCCTGAAACAGGGTGATCGCGTCATCGTATCGCCGCTCCTGGGTTCGAATCTGCCCCAGTTGAACCTTCGCGCCGGCGTCGTCGCGATCCAGCTGCAGGACGCGCTCGAAAGAGGCGGCGGCTTCATCCAGTCGATTGTCCGCTTTGGCGATCAACCCTGCGACGTAGTGCGCGGTCGGCGAATCCGGGAGCATCTTGGTCGCCGCGCGCGCGGCGTCGGCAGCTTCCTGGTTCTGGCTCCCGTAGAAGAGCGCGATCGCCAGATTGGCTTGAGCAATCGAGAGTGCCGGCGAAATCTTGAGCGCCTCGCGAAATGCCGTTGCGGCGCCGTCGTAGTTGAATTGCTCGAGGAGGGCGACGCCGCGGTTGTTTGCTCGGTAGGCGGCTTCGATGTCGACTGGCTTCGCGCCGCGGCCTCCTGGCTGCTGCAGGCTCGCCACCGCAGCCAGGACCGCAGCAATGAAGACCTTCACCGTTTCGTTCCCAGCGGCACGGACTTCACCACGCCCTTGCCTTCCGCGATCGTGATGCTCTGATCGCCATCGACTCCGGGGACCTGTTCCTTCTTGCCGTTCGGCCAGATGATCTCGATGCCGGCGACCTTCGCGGCTGACCCGAGACCGAAGGTGAGCGGCCGTTCACTCTGCGACAGGTAGCTCGATCCGGTCTTGACCATCTCCATGATAGGGCTCCCGGTCGCACGGGCCACGCGGACTTTTGCCCCGATGGCGTCGCGATTGGACGTCGAACCGACAAGTGTCACGCGGAGCTTGTGATTCACGCCGCCGTCGTTGCGGAAGAGCCGCGCGGGCCCATTGTTGGCGGTCACGACCAAATCGAGGTCGCCGTCGTTGTCGATATCGCCATAGGCCGCTCCGCGCGCGACCGCGGGCTTCGCGAACGCTGCGCCCACGCGAGTGCTGACTTCTTCGAACTTCTTGCCGCCGAGATTCCGGAAGAGATGCGGCGGCTGCGCGTAGGTAATCGTCGGCTGCACCGTGTTGATGTCGTCGGCAACATGGCCGTTGGCCGCGAAGATGTCGGGCAAGCCGTCGAGGTCGAAGTCGAAGAAGAAACAGGAGAAGGTGAGGCGAAGCAGCGACGCCTTGCCGATCGTGGATGTGGGTGCCTCGTCGATGAACAGACCGCTGCCTTCATTGGAGTAGAGCGCCATCATCTCATTTGAGAAGTTGCCGATAATGAGGCTCTGTCGGCCCGAGCCGTCGTAATCGGCGGCATCGGTGCCCATGCCGGCGCGTGCGACGCCCGCTTCGTTGAACGCGATCCCCGCCATGACGGCGACGTCGGCGAACGTGCCATCACCCTTGTTCCGGTACAGACGATTTGGTTGTGTGTCGTTGGCCGCAAACACATCCAGCAAGCCGTCGTTGTCGTAGTCGATCAGGGCGAGGCCGAGAGTCTTCGCCGCCGGATCGTAGACGCCGGCCTTGCGGGTCACGTTCTCGAAGGTGCCATCGCCGTTGTTGTGATAGAGCGTCGGGCTCTGACCCTTGTACGACTCCGGCGTACAGTACGACTTCGTCTTGCCGTTCAACGTGCAGAAGAGATCCTTGTCAACCGACCACTCCACGTAGTTGCCGACGAACAGGTCGAGCTTTCCATCGCGGTCGTAGTCGAACCAAACCGCGCTCGTCGAGAATCCCGGGTCGCCGACGCCGGCCTTTGCGGTGACGTCTTCGAAGTGCCCGCCGCCGTTGTTTCTGAACAGGTGATTCGGCCCGAGCGCGGTGATGTAGATGTCGGCGTCGCCGTCGTTGTCGTAGTCGCCGACGCTCACACCCATCCCGTACATCTCGACCGCGAGGCCGGCGGATCGGGTGATGTCGGTGAATGTCCCGTTTCCATTGTTGCGATACAGCGCGGGGAAGGAAGGGGCTCCTGATTGTCCTGGCCAGTTTCGACCGTTCACCAACAAGATGTCTTGCCAACCGTCGTTGTCTTCATCGAGAAACGCCACCCCGGATCCCAGCGTTTCGGGCAGATACTTCTTGCCGAATGCGCCGCTGTTGTGGCGGAAGTGAATGCCGGCAGCAGCCGTCACGTCTGAAAACTGCGGAAGTGCGGTCGGCGTCTGAGCACGCGGTGAGCCGACGATCAGGACGCCGATCGCCGCCGCAGCAAGTATGGCGAGTCGCGAATCCATCCGAGTTTCAGTGGCCGCCGACACGTGTCGGTGCGTACTTCGAGGGAAGCCGCACGGTCGCGGTTGTGTGTTCGTGAATCTGCTGGCGCTCGTTGTTATCTTCCGCATGCAGTTGCCGATAGGGCCCCGTAATCGCCTGCGATGATTCGTCCGCCTTGAATCGTTCGTAGAGGGTTCGCTCGCGGGTCGCCGAGGCCGCCTCGCCGAGACCCTGGTAGCACAGCATCAGATTGTAATGAGCCTGGAGGTCCTCGGGGTCGATCGTCAATACGCCGGCGAACGCGTCAATCGCCTCCTTGAACTGGCGTTTGAGGAACAGCACGCGACCGAGCTGGTTGAGCACGACGCGATCCCGCGGATACTTGGCGTTGGCGGTTTTCAGATGCTCGATCGCCTCGTCATACCGGCCGAGGCTCTTGAGCGCGGTGGCCAAAAAGAAATGCGTCTTAGCGAGCTCGGGATCGATCGTCAAGGCCTTCCGCAGGACGTCTTCCGCCCCCGCCATGTTGCCTTCCTGCACTCGCGCACGGCCGATATTGACCCAGCCGTCAGCGTACGACGGTTCCATCTGAGTCACCTTGAGGAAGGTCGCCTCCGCATTCTTGATGTCGCCCTGGAGGAGCAAGCCGATCCCGTAGTCGTTCCAACGCTCGCGGACCGATGGATCCATGACCGGTTTCGTTTCCGGGATTGCCGCACCGCGAGGCAGGACGCGCAACGTCGCGTCATTTTGCGCCATCACCGTCGTGGGAATATCCGGAATCGCCTTTACCGGCCCTGACACGTTCGCCGTGCTTCCCGTGAAGATCCACTTGCCGTCATCGTGCGATGAGGTGATCGAGGGGTTCTTGTCGTTCGGGTCGCGGACACCGGCAAACGCCCACTGCGTGTTCCACCAGGCGAACTTGCGATAGTTCACCTTGGCCTTCAGGTAAATCGTGTCGCCAGCGTCCTCGGGGATTTGCAGCCGGTAGTGAATGGTATCTGCCGCGCCGGGCGGGATCAGCCGGACGTACGCAACCGACCGCGCGCTCCACGCGTTTCTCTTGTTGATGGGATTGCCGTGTTCGTCAAGGAGCAGGCTGCGGTACTGATGCGCCCCGGGATCGACCGGCCCTTTGCCGCCATCGGCCGCCTCGCCGCTGTGAAAGATCGTTCGCCCGTGCTCGTCGACCGCCTCCAGTTCGACCCACACGTCAAATGCGTCAACCGTGCCGCCGGGAAAGAAATGGCCGACCTTGCGGGTGCGAACGACGACCTCGACTCGCACCGAGTCGCCGCGGCGGACGGTCGCGTCAACCTTGCCCAGCGGCGCGATCACGTCGGCGGCAGGCGCGATGAAGTTCTGCGCCGCGCCAAAGTTCATCGACTCCTCGCCGACGGCGAACGTACTCGCCGTGCGTGGCTCGGTCGAGGCCTGCGACCGACCGGCTGCCGACACGTCCGCTCCCGTCGACCGGACGATGCCGAAGACGTCGACGCTGACTTGGCCGTCGCGGAGAAAGTCCTGGACCGCCTTGAGCTGCACGGCGTCGCCATTGACGAACGGCAGGGCGGTATTCGCCGCGGCAAATCGATGCGAGCGCACCTTGCCATTCTTGGCCGCCGGATCGTTCGAATCGATCAGCGGCATGTGGCAGTCGGCGCACTTGGATGACTTCTTCGGGTAGTAGAACGATCGCGCGCCCTCACCCGAAACACCCGACGCCTGCCAGTTGTCGTAATCGTTGAAGCCGCGGAACCAGCGATAGCTGTTGACCGGCACGTCGAGATGCACCTTATGACAGCTCGAACAGAATTCCGGGGTCTGCTCACGATGGAACGGCTTCAGGAAAATCTCGCGGTGCGGCTGCGGATCGATGTAGGTGAGCTGGTCGTGCACGAAACGCAGCACTGGATGATCGCTGGCCGCGAGATCGTGAAGCGGCGGGTACTCGATCTCGAAGTCCCCTTGACCCATCGTGCTTCGCACGTGCGTGATCGAGTGGCAGGAGGTGCACGCGAGCCCTGCCTGCGCCTCGGGCGTGTCGATCTGCTCCTTGATTGGCCGATCGAAGCGGCCATTGAAGAAGACGGCGTGGTCGTGACAGCCCGCGCACCACTTCGACGGCTTCGTGCCAACCGTATCCTGCATGTACTCGATCGACTTGCGATACCACTGGTTGTTGAACGACGAAAAGTGATGCGTCGACGACTTCCACTGCTCGTAGATGTCCGTATGGCAACGACCGCAGCTGGCGCTGGTCATGAAGAAGTTCGCCGGGATCGTCCGGTGCACGTTCGTGTCGCCCGACGAAGGGAAGAACGGGCTCCCCGGTCCGCGTCCTTCGTCGTTCATGCTCGATGGCACGAGTGACGGATTTCGAATGGTGTACGCAGCCAGTGATCGCATCCGGAGGCTCGTCGCCAACAGCGGCGCGGCGATGGCCGCCAGGACCGCCAGGATGCAGGCGACCGCGACGAAGCGTACTTCCCTGACCGTCCCGCGGCGGGAAACGGAAATGAGGCCGACCATCAGCAGGGGAATGGCCCCAGCGATCGAAAACGCCAGGTGAAACGGAAGCAGCCACCGCCAGTGACCCGCGGCGCCGACGACAGTAATAAGGAGGCCGAACGCGAGCCCGATTCCCAGCGCGATCGCGGCGCCAATCTTGACGATGCGGGCCGCCGGTGTCCCGGTGAGGGTGTCCCGGATGTTCAGCGCTGGATTTCGACCAGCGATCCAGACAATCAGCAGCCCAATGCCGGCAACGATGTGGAACACCACGTTCCCGTAATAGAACATCGTCGGGCTGGCAAAGGCGGCCAGATAGGCGGTACTCAGTGCATAAATCAGGAGGAGGATAGGCACGACGGCAGCAGTCGTGAGCGTAGGCCGGCCGGCAGCAGGGGTCAATAATATGAACAGGGCATTGACACTCGGTACTGGACGAGCCGTCGACGGCAGAGATAGTATTTGCCGCCGTGCTCAACTTGCTGTCCAGGGTCGCCCTGATCTCGGGTGTGTGCTGCGCCGTTCCGCTCGGCGTATCTGCACAGGACCGGACCGCTCCCGTCTTGCCGGTGCTCAGCCGAATCGCCGACATCCGCGCCCTCTCGCCGGCGGACGGCGAACGCGGCTATCCCGTTCGCTTTCGCGCGACCGTCACCCACTTCGACGAGAACCTCGAGACGACGCTGATCGTTCATGATGGCGCCTTCGGCCAGTTCGTGCAGCCGCCGGCGACGGGAGTGCAGGTCGGCGACTGGAAGACGCTGAAGGAAGGGGACCTCATCGAAATCGAGGGGCAAACCATCCATGGTGGGTTTGCCCCGGACGTCCGCCCGACGCACATTCGAAAGATCGGTCGCGCGCCGATGCCGGCCAGCCGGAGCCTCGCCTTTTCCGAGATCCTGACCGGACGCTACGATTGCGATTACGTCCAGCTCGAAGGAGTGGTTCAGCGCGCCTGGCTCGCCGGCAGCGAACGTTCGAAGGTCATGTATGCCGACGTCGCGATCCAGGATGGCCTGGTGCGAGCGGCGTTCTGGGATTCGTCGCCGGACGATCTGCCGCTCTTCATCGACGCACGGGTCAGGCTGCGCGGCAACATCGGGACGATCTTCGGCAGCACCGGCCAGCTCCGCGGCGTGTCGCTGTTTGCCGGCCGCATCCGCGACATGGTGGTGCTCGAACCGCCGCCGAATCCTTTCGCGCTTCCCGAACGGTCGATCCAGAAAATCTACAACTACTCGTCAGCCGGTGAAGTCAATCGCCGCATCAGGGTCCGCGGTGTCGTGACGGCGGGCGTCACCGCTGCTCCGGTCGCGATGGCAGACTTCACGACATCGGCCACGTTCCGGTACCTCGTCAACGTGCTGTATGTGAAAGACGCCACCGGCGGCGCGCGAATCGAGACCGAGCAAATCCCGTGGGTGCGGCCTGGTGACGTGATCGAAGCCGCGGGGTTTCCGGCGGTATCTCCCGGCAAACCGGTCCTTCGCAACGCGGTGTTCCGCGTGCTCGGGAACGCAACCGAGCCAGAACCACAGGACGTCAACGCAAATGTGCTGACCCCCGATCACGACGCGGAACTGGTTCGGATGAAGGCGCAGCTCTTGAGCGTTCTGCGCGGCCCGACCGAGCGCACGCTCGTGCTGCGAATCGGCGACACCGTGTTCGAGGCGGGTATGGATCTCGCGCAGGATGGCGCGCCCATTGACGACATCCGCGCAGGCAGCCTCCTATCGTTGGCGGGTGTCTATTCGTACCAAGGCGGTCCTCCGCCGCATTTCCGTCTCTACCTGCGTTCGCCGGGCGACGTGCGAGTGCTCTCGGCCGCTCCGTGGTGGACGCTCCGCCATACCGTTGTCATGGTGACCCTTCTTGCTTTTGCGGCCGGCATGGGCGCGTGGAGGACGCGCGCGGTGACGCAACGCAAGCGTCTGGAGTATCAGGCGGTCCTTCACGAGCGGACCCGCGTTGCCCGCGAGCTGCATGACACGCTCGAGCAGGGATTGGCGGGTCTTTCACTTCAGCTCGAAGCCGTCGACGGATCGTTTCGCACGGCACCGGAGAGAGCGCGCGAGTCGTTGGACGTGGCGCGGCAGATGCTGCGTTACAGCCTGGAGGAGACGCGCCGCTCGGTGATGGATCTGCGTGCGCAGGCGCTCGAGAGCCGCGACCTCGCGGGCGCCCTCGAGAGCCTCGCGCGCCAGATGACGCTCAACACCTCAGCGCAGGCGCACGTGCGCGTGACCGGCACGGTCCAACGTCTGGATGCCGCCAAGGAACATCATCTGCTCAGGATCGGCCTCGAGGCGCTGACCAACGCGTTGAAACACGGCCGGGCGACGCACATCGAGATCGAGCTGCGCTTTGGTCCCGACTCGACCGATCTCATCGTGACGGACAACGGGCAAGGACTGGAATTCACCGAGCGTGCGACCGGTGGCGCGCACTTCGGACTGCAGGGTGTCAGGGAGCGCGTCGACAAGCTTGGTGGGCTCCTGAATATCGACAGCGCGCCCGGGGCGGGGACGCGGCTTGCGGTCATGGTTCCCGGGGGCGCGCTGGGAGCCGGCGCTCGTGCCGGCGGGCTGGGCTAAGTCATGACGCAGAAGCTCAAGATCCTGATCGTGGACGATCACTACCTCGTCCGCATGGGGCTGGCGAGCATCATTTCGCTTGAGCCGGACATGACGGTCTGCGCGGAAGCGGCAACCGGTGGGCAGGCCCTCTCGCTGTTCCGCACTCACAATCCGGATGTGACGCTGTTGGATCAGCGGCTGCCCGGGATGACCGGAGCCGAGACCACGCAGAAGATTCGCACCGAATTTCCCGGCGCGCGGATTCTCGTCCTCTCGACGTATGCGTGCGACGACGAGATCTACAAGGCGCTGCAGTTTGGCGCCATGGGCTACCTCTCAAAGTCAGTCCAGCGCGAGGAGCTGACGAGCGCCATCCGCAAGGCGGCCTGCGGTCGCCGCCACATCACCCCGGAAGTCGCCGCACTGCTGGCGGAGGGCATGTCGCGATCGCGCCTGTCATCGCGCGAGCTCGATGTGCTGCGGCTGCTGGTCGGAGGAAAGCGCAACCGCGAGATTGCGTCGAGCCTGGATATCACTGAAGGGACGGTCAAGCTTCATGTGAGCAGCATCCTCGGCAAGTTGGCCGTCGCCGATCGCACGGAAGCCGTAACCGTCGCGCTCCAGCGGGGAATTGTTCAGCTCGAATCGTAATGTTTCGGGTGTTGATTACCCAAAACTCTATATCTTTCGACATACTCGCCCACACCTCTTCAGCCACTTCCGTCCCACAGCTCGTCCGCCTAATCTCTATGCACTATTGCGCCCGTCATGGGCAGGTCTGTGTTTTGTCCACGGAGTCGATGCGGTAGGCGAGGACATCAAATGGTGAGAGTTCGCACGATCGGGACCGCCGCAATTCTTTGCACACTGCTGTTGCTCCCAACGGCAGCGCGAGGCCAGGGGTCGGCGACCGCGATGGTCCGTGGCACCATCCAGGACACGAGCGGCGGCGTTCTCCCCGGTGCCAGCGTAACGCTGACGAATGTGGGCACGAAGGCGGCGAACACGGTGACGAGTGACGACCGTGGTCAATACCTCTTCGCCGGCGTCTTCCCCGGCACCTACAACCTGAAAGTGGAACTCAGCGGGTTCAAGACGTACGAGCAGAAGAGCGTGCCGCTCAGTCCTAACGACGCGCGCGGCATCGACGTCAAGCTCGATGTCGGACAGCAGAGCGAAACCGTCACCGTTACGGCACAGCAGGAAGTCATCCAGACGGAAACGGGCGCGCGCGAAGGCGTGTTGAACGCGAAGCAGATCGACAACCTGTCGATCATGGGCCGCAGCGCGCTCGAACTGTTGCGCATCCTGCCTGGCGTCGTCACCGACTTCGACATCGGCTCGAACACGGGAGCGGCGAAGGATGTTCAGAACTACACGGTGAACGGGATCCGTTCCTCCACCAACACCGCCCAACTCGACGGATCGAACCTCCTCGACGTCGGCTGCAACTGCGGCATGATGGTGTCGTTGAACAACGACATGATCTCGGAGGTCAAGGTCCAGAGCTCAAATTTCGCCGCCGAGTACGGCAGCGGCGCCATGAACGTGAGCGGCGTGACCAAGTCGGGTTCGTCGCGGTTCCACGGTGAAGCCTACGACTACATCCGCGACAACAGGTTCGCCGCGAATGACCGGTCGAACTCGATTGCGGGCGTTGCCAAGCCTGAGGCGTCGTTCAAGTATCCGGGCTTCAACGTTGGCGGTCCCATCTCCTTTGGCGACAGCTACACCAAGAACAAAGACAGGCTGTTCTTCTTCTTCGGCTATGAGTGGCAGCGGCAGCAAGTGGACTCGGGCTCCCGCTTCACCCGCACCTACAGCCAGGCAATGAAGAACGGCGACTTCAGCGAGCTGCTCGCCAACCGCGGGTCGAACCTGAACAGCATTGCGCAGCTGCGGATTCCGTTGGGTTTCCCGGGTGCGGGTGATCCGGCACCGAACAACGACATGCGGCCATATGTGTCGACGCTCGGCAAATACCTGGCGAGCCTATATCCGGATCCCAATTACAAGGATCCCGCTAACAATTTCAATTACGTCTATCACTCACTCGAACCGCAGAACCGCGAAGAGATGAAGCTGCGCCTCGATTGGAACATCACCAACGGCACGAGGGCGTACGTACGCATCTCGCGCGATCCCGCCAGCACAGAGGCTCCGCGCGGTACATGGTGGGCGCCGTCGGACGTCGCGCTGCCGACGCCCAACGTCCAACAGGAGGTTGGCCGGTCGTACAACACCAACCTGGTGTCGGTGCTGAGCCCGACGATGACCAACGAAGCGGTGGTCAGTTACACGCGGCTCACGCTGGACAACTCCTGGAAGGATCCGAGCAAAGTGGCGCAAGGCGCTGGCGGCGTGACCTTCAACGGTATCCAGTTCCCCTATCCGTCAGGTCCCGAGCTGCCGACGCAACTGCTGCACGGTTGGGGCGGCAGCGGCCAGGTGGGCAACCTCTGGTCCGCCGCGCCGAACGTGTACGCCCACAACGACTCGCTGCAGTTTCAAGACAAGCTGACCAAGCTGATCGGCCCGCACGGGATGAAGTTCGGCCTCACCGTCGAGCGCGGACAGAAACAGCAGGACTTCCAGAACAACGAGTCGGGCCAGCTCCAGTTCGATTCGGGCAACGGCGCGGGCACCGGGAACTCGGCTGCCGACATGCTCGTGGGGCGCATTAACCAGCTCGATCAGGGAACGGCGATCAAGGGCAACCCGCTCAATGGCATGCCGTTCGGCGAGTTCCGGTACTGGGACCTCGACGGCTTCGCGCAAGACAGCTGGAAGCTCCGGCCGAACTTCACGCTCGAATACGGCGTCCGCTTTGGCAAGTGGACTAACAACGAGGAGCTGAACGGGGAGGGCGGTTACTTCACATCGTCGCTGTACAACAAGAACGCCGGCTCGTTCCTCGATCCAGGAACGTACAAGAAGCTGAACGGCGTGTGCTACGTGTACGACGGCTGTGCACCCGCTGGCGTGCTGGACAATCGCAAAGCGTTTGCCCTCCCGCGCGTGAACGCGGCGTGGGACATCGACGGCGAAGGCAGGAATGTCCTGCGTGGCGGGTATGGGATGTTCTACAACCGGAACATGGGCAACGTCGAGTACGACAATTCACTGCGCCTGCCCCCGAACGCCTATGCCGTTACGGCCACCCAGGGGAACAGCGCCTCGGTCGGGAACGGCCTCGGGCTGACCTACGACACGGCGCACCTGATCTCGATGGCCGACCGTCTCGGCAGCATCGCGATCAACACGCCGACCCCGGGTTCGTTCGAGTGGCCCAGCACGCACAGCTTCAGCACGTCCTACGCGCGGCGGATCCCTTGGAACCAGGTGGTCGAGGTGGCCTACGTCGGCACGCGCGGCCGGACTCTGGTGAGCAGGAGTAACGGCAACGTGATGCCGTATGGCGCGCTGTCCTCGGGGTCGTACAACGGTGTCGATTTAACGGTGCCGATAAACCGCGTGGCGGTCGCGCACAACGGCGACAACCTGGCGTCCTTCAGGCCATTCAACGCACTGGCCGGCATCACGCTCTACGATTACAGAGGCGTGAGCAATTTCGACTCGATGCAGCTTACGTTGAGCCGGCAGACAGGAAGGCGCCTGCAGTACTTCGTCGCTTACACCTACGGGAAGGGAAGGGGGACGCTCGGGGGCGAGTACTCGACGATCGACCCATACGACCCGAGCCGCACCTATGGGGTGCTCAACAGCGACCGCACGCACATCCTGAACGTCTCATGGAACGCGTTCCTGCCGGATGGCGCACGCGGTTCGTTCAGCAACCCCGTCACGCAAGGTCTGCTCAACGGGTGGCAGCTCTCCGGAATCTCGAGCGTGGCGAGCGGCATTCCAATCAGGCCGACTTTCTCCGGTGACGCGGGGAAAGCCGAAATTTCCGCCGCCTACTTCGGCACGGCTGACGTGGTGGGGCCGTCGAACACCGCCGGCAATGGCCTCGCACCGGTTTTTACGTGCGACCCGTCAACGGGCAACACCGGGGTCGGCGAGAAACTGCTCGATCTCAGCTGCATCAAGGTGCCGGACTTCGGGACCAACGGCCCGCTCGTGCCGCAGTATGACATCCGAACCCCGACACGCATGAACCACGATTTGACGATCTTCAAGAACTTCGCGATCCGCGGAGACCAGAAGATTCAGTTCCGGACCGGGTTCTTCAACGTCTTCAATATGGCGTACGCGAATACGAACATCGGCGGGGACATCAATCTCACGCTGGACACGGTGTGCAACGTGAGCGCGAACACTCCGGACGGGCGCGGAAACACTCCGCTGGTGTGTGACCCGACCAAGGGCTTCAGTTACACCCAGCAGACCAAAGACAACTTCGGAAAAATCAACCTGAAGCGCGGTCACCGTGTGGTCGAGTTCGTCTTGAAGTACTACTTCTAGAACGGAACCCAATCCGTTTCTCGCGGCGCGGGAGAGAGCAGCGGCTCTCTCCCGCGTTTGTTTTTAGGGCGACGATCCTGTTGCTATAATTGCCAATTACTGCATGTCTACCTCATGACGCAGCGGCTTCCATGGCCCGCATGATCTGTGCGTTGCTCTTCGCTCTGCTGGCGGCGCAGCCCTTGCTCGCCCAGTCCCCGCCGGACGCTGCGGCCTTCGAACGGACGTTCGCGCGCGCGCTCGAGATGCAGAAAGCCGGCGACTACGTCGGCGCAATCGAAACCTACAAAGCGGCCCTGACCATCGATCCGAAGGGCGTGGACGCGCTGTCGAACCTGGGCGCGGCTTACGTCCATCTCGGCCAGTTCGAGGACGCGATCGCTCAGTACAAGACCGCACTCGAGATCGACCCCGGCCACGCGACGGTGCGGATGAACCTCGCGCTCGCCTACTACAAGTCCGCTCGCCCGAACGAAGCAGTAGGCCCGCTGAAGACTGTTCTCGCGGCGGCTCCTGAGACGAAGAACGCGTATCTGATCCTGGCCGACTGTTATCTGCAGACGGGCCGCCCGCAGGAGGCCGTGGCTCTCCTGAAGCCGCGCGAGGCGATGTTCGGCGGGGATCTAGCGTTCGCGTACGTCCTCGGCACGGCCCTGCTCCAGACCAACGACGAGAAACAGGGGCAGATCTACATCGACCAGATTTTCAAAGCTGGCGAATCAGCAGAGGCTCACCTCCTGATGGGCGTCGCCTACCTGAATGGCTTCGACTACGCGTCTGCGAAATCAGAGCTCGAACGCGCGCTGCAGCTCAACTCGAGGCTCCCCACGGCTAATTCCGCCCACGGCCGTGCGTTGCTGGGGTTGGGTGACCAGCCCGCCGCCGAAAAGGCCTTCCGTCAGGAGCTGTCGGTCAACATCAACGACTTCGAAGCGAACCTGATGGTGGGCAGCATGCGCAAAACCAATCAGGACTTCGACGACGCCCTCCTCTATCTGAATCGCGCGCTGGCGATTCACCCGGGTGATCTGTCGGCACGCAAGCTCGTCGCGAGCATCAAGCTGCAGACCGGAGCGGTCGAGGAGGCCGCGAAGATGCTCGAAGCGATTGTGAAGGACTCGCCCGACAGCGTCGATGCTCACGTGCAGCTCGCCACCGCCTACAACCGTCTCAAGCGGAAAGACGACGCCGCGCGGGAGCAGGAGATCGTCAATCGGTTGAACCGTGAGATCCAGGCGAAGGAAGGATCACGTCGGTGACAACAGACCGCTGCGCGTGGCGCCGCTCGGCGTGCGCCTGCGGACTCGTAGCGATACTGGTTTCATCGGTGTGGGCGAATCCGCCCCAGACGCCCGCAGGAAAAACAGCGCCCGCCGCGAAAGCAGGTAAACCCGGTCCGACCGCGCCTTCGCCCCAGTTCGACCAGCTCCTGAAGTCGGCAACCGCAGCCCGCGAGGCCGAGCACTGGGAAGATGCGGTGGACTTGTACGGCAAGATCGTGAAGCTGCGGCCGGACTACGCGGAGGGCTACTGGTATCAGGGCACCGCACTCTATCAGCTGGACAAGTTCCAGGAGTGCCGCGATTCGTTCCGCAAAGTGACCCGCTTCTCGCCGAACAACGGCCCGGCGCATGCTTTTCTGGGTCTGTGCGAGTTCGGCCTGAAGAACTACGACCGCGCGCTGGAGCAATTGATGCAGTCTCGGACTCTCGGCGTCGCAGACAAGGATCTCGGCGGCGTCGCGCGGTATCACGCCGGCATCATCATGACCCGCATCCAGCAGTACTCCCAGGCGCTGCAGACGCTTGGCGAATTCGCCGCCGAAGGCAACGACAACCCGCGCATCATCGAAGCCATGGGCATTGCCACGCTGCGAATGGCCATGCTGCCCACCGAGGTGCCGCCGGATCGCCGTGAGATGGTTTTGATGGCGGGACGCGGCAGCTACATGATGGCCACCCGGATGACTGACGCCGCCGGCAAGGCGTTCGAAGGGCTCGTGGCCCGCTACCCTGAAACGCCGAATATCCACTATGCGTATGGAGTGTTCCTCCTGATTGAGCAGCCCGCAAAGGCAATCGAGGAATTCAAACGCGAGCTCGAGATCCAGCCGAACGACCCCGAGTCGCTGATGCAGATTGCGTATCAGAACTTGAAGGACAGCGATCCCGCGAGCGCACTCCCGTGGGCGAAACAGGCCGTCGACGCCGCGCCGAACGTGTTCGCGTCGCATCGTGCGCTCGGTGAGGCGCTGGTCGGCACCGGAGACGTCGAAGGCGGGATCGCTCAGTTGGAGATCGCGATCCGCCAGGCGCCCGACAGCCCGGGGACACACTTCGCGCTCGCGAAGGCCTACCAGCGCGCAGGCCGCGCAAACGATGCGGCAAAGGAACGGGCAGAGTTCGTCCGGCTCGATCGCCTCGCGAGAACGAACCGCAGCGGGTCACAATCGGTGGGCGGGATCGACATGGAGCGGATGGAGCCTGGCACGACTGGCTCGCGGCCAGTGATCAAGCAGCGGGAGGAAATGCGATGAGGCGAAACCGGCAGGCCGCTGTTCTCACCATGGGCCTCACCGGAGCCGTGCTGGTTGCGTCATTCGTAGGAGAGGCTCAGCAGCCCACTCCGACTCGCCCCGCGGGCACGGTAAACACCGGGGTGAGCGCGGTGTTGGTGGACGTCGTTGTCCGCGACAAGCGCGGCATGCCGGTCAAGGATCTTCAGCCCGCCGATTTCGAGGTGCTCGAGGACGGCGTGCCGCAGACGATCGGCTCGTTTAGAGGGATCTTCGAAGATTCGTCAGGGCCGGGTGCTGCGGCCGAGGCCGCGCCGGCAGCCGCGCCCGCGCCGCCCGCCGTCGGCCCTCGGCCAGATCCCAAGGAGCTGCCCGTCACGGCCTTGGTCTTCGACCGGCTCAGTCCCGAAGCGCAAGGACTGGCAGTTCACGCGGCCAAATCCTACTTTGGCGGCAAGAACAGGCAAGAAGCTCCCACGTATGTCGGCGTGTTCAGCATCGAGGGATCCCTCCGTCCTGTCACGCCGTTTACGAGGAACGTCGAGCAGATTGAAAAAGGCCTCGACGAGATGCAGAGCCGCGCGTCCGCGTCCTTCGGGATCGACCGCGAGCACAAACGACAAGTCGATCAGCAGGCCGAGGCGTCACAGCAGACGGTGGACGCCGCCACGAGCGCGGGCGGGCGCGGCGGGGCGGGAATGGGTTCGTCGCCGGCGACCGCCCAGCTCGCGCAGATGGAATCGCGGATGCTCACGAACTTCGAGGCACTCGAACGAGACCAGCAAGGATACTCGCAGGTCAACTCCCTCTTCGCGATCATCGAGGCACTGCGGCCGCTGCCCGGGCGAAAGAGCGTCATGCTGTTCTCGGAAGGCGTGTCAATCCCGCCCGCCGTGCTGCGCCTGTTTGCCGGGGTCATCGATGCCGCGAATCGCGCGAACGTCAGCATCTACACGATGGACGCCGCGGGACTGCGTGCCGAGAGCGAGCAGGCAAGAATCCGCGACCAGGTCAACGATGCCGGGAAGCGCGGCCTGACGTCGTACGCATCGTCGTCAGGAGGCGGTGGGAACGAGCCGCTGATGAAGGGCCTCGAGCGCAACGAGGACGTGCTGCGGCAGGATCCCCACACCGGTCTCGGCGAGCTGGCCCAGAGTACCGGCGGGCAGCTGTTCGAGAACACGAATAACCTGCGTACCGGGTTCGAGCGGCTCGAAAGCGATCTGCGCAACTATTATCTCGTCGGCTATACGCCGGCCAACGCGACCTACGACGGCAAGTTCCGGACGATCGAGGTCCGCGTGAAGCGATCCGGTCTCGCTGTCGCGGCCCGGAAGGGATACTTTGCCGTGCGTGATACGGGAGGAGCGCCCGTCAACACGTGGGAAGCACCCGCCCTCGGGGCACTCGACCAGAAGCCGGTGCCGAACGCGTTTCCGTTTCGCGCCGCGGCGCTCTCGTTCCCGAGCAAAGACACGCCGGGTCGCGTGCCCGTCCTCGTGAGTTTGAAGACCGCGCCGATGTCGTTTCCGCTGACCGAGGATCAGAAGAGCTTTGCGAGCGACTTCGCCATCGTGGTGCGATTCCTCGACTCGCAAGGGAAGGTCGCTCGGAAAGTGAGCCAGCATTACGACATGAGCGGCGAGGTCGCGCGGCTGCCGATCGCACGGAACAGCGACGTGCTCTTCTATCGCGAGCCGGTGCTGCCGCCGGGTGTGTACACGATGGAGACGGTCGTCTACGATAACCCGTCGAAGAAGGCGAGCGTGCGGTATTCCACCGTCCAAGTGCCGAGCATCGATCCGAAGAAACTTCGGATCAGCAGTCTCGTCCTCGTGGATCGCGGTGAACAGGTCCCGGCGGGCGAGCCCAAGGACGGGCCTCTCTTCGTGAAAGATCTCCTGATCTACCCGAACCTCACCGGTGAGGTCAGCAAGAGTGCCAAAGAGCTCGGATTCTTCTTTACGGCATATCCGACCACGTCAACGTCCGCGCCCCAGGCCTTCCTCGACGTGATCCAGAACGGCACGCCGCTGGCGCAACTTCCTCTACCGCTCGACCCTGTCGACAGTTCGGGCCGCATTCAGCAGGTTGGACGCCTGCCTCTTGACGCGTTCGCGCCGGGCACCTACGAATTGCGCGCCATTGTGAAGCAGGGAGCGGACCAGGTGTACAGCTCCGTCATGATCCGGGTATCCGAGTAGCTCACTGGCTCTCGTGAGTGGGTGCTCACCGGGCCACTTCCACGTCCACGGAATCGGAGGGGCCATGGTCAGGCCGCTCGTTGTCGCCGTCACCGCTGTTACACTCGGCTGGTCCGCCGAACAGCTGGTTGCCCAGACCTCAGCATCAGCAGACAAGCAGGCGTTCACGTCTGCCACAACCGCGATTCTCGTGGACGTGGTGGTGCGCGACCATCGTGGCGGCGCGCCAGTGACCGACCTGACGAGCGATGATTTCGCCGTCTTCGAGGACGGCGTCGCGCAGAAGATCGACTCGTTCTCGCGGGTGACACGCGGCGGCGGCATCGGGGTGGGGATTCGGTGGAAAACACCCGCGACCGCACGCGTCGTGGGCGCGTCCGGCGCCGAGCCCGCGGAGGTTTCAGCAGCGGATCGGGCGCAGGACGCAGGGGCCACCGCCCTCGTCTTCGATCACCTGTCCGAAGACGCGCTTCATCTCGCACAGCGCGCGATGCTCAAATATGTCCCGATGAACGGCGACTCGGACATCCGCGTTGCCGTGTTCGCGACCGAGCCTCACGTGTCGCTGCTCCAGCCGTTCACAACCAACCGCGCCGAGATCAGGAAGGCAGTCGCCGGCCTTGTGCCCGCCGGCACGGCGGCGGGCGATCAAAAGGCCGAGCGGCGGCAGGACGTGGTCGATCGCCGGCGCGAGCTGCTGGCCAACACGCAGGCACTCGCGGCGGCGACGGTAACCGGCGGCGGTGGGGTGCTGGCGCAGGCTGGCCCCGCAATGGGCCAGACCGAAGCGGAACTGCAGCTTCTCGAACTCGAGCGCTCGATGATCGATTCGTTCGAGTCGCTCGATCGCGACCACCGGGGCTACGACACCACACTATCGCTGGTGTCGGTCATTCGCTCGCTGGCCGAGATGCCCGGACGCAAGTCGGTCGTGTTCTTCTCGGAAGGGCTGCCGGTCTCACCGGCGCTGAGCGCCAGACTGGACGATTTGATCGCGGCCGCGAATCGCGCGAACATTACCGTCTACGCGGTAGACGCCCATGGGCTCCGGACCAGGAGCTCATCCACCGACACCCGCCGGGAGATGCAGGAATTTGTCGACGAACGGCTGCTGCAAACCGGCAGCGGTTCGACGGCGACAAATCAACCGTTGACGATGGGACTCGAGCGAGTCGAAGACATGGTCCGCCTCAACTCTCGGACCGGCTTGGCGCGGCTGGCCGACGACACCGGCGGGTTTCTCGTCGAAGAATCGAACGATCTGGGATCGGCCTTCCGCCGCATCGACGAGGACAACCAGTTCCATTACCTGCTGACGTACTCGCCGAAGAACGCCGAGTTCGACGGCAAGTTCCGCACGATTCACGTGACAGTCCAGCGCCCCGGCATGCAGGTGTTCGCACGGAAGGGGTACCGGGCTCTTCGGGCGCCGGGAGTCGTGGACACCGGCAGCTACGACGTTGCCGCGCTGGCGATGCTCGATCGGACGCCGCTGCCGAATGCATTCCCGGTCCACGCCGCGGGCTTCAGCTTCCCGGACCCGGAGCGGCCGGGGCTGACGCCCGTCGTCGTCCACGTGAACACGAGTGTCTTTCACTTCGTCGTCGATCCCAACCAATCCACGTATTCAGCGCACGCATCAATCGTCGTCAGAATCCGCGATGAGAACGGCCGTGAGGTCCAGAGGCTCAGCCAGGAGTACGTGCTGTCGGGCGATGCAAAGGACGTCGAGGCGGCCAAGAGGGGCGACATCTTTTTTTACCGGGAGTCCGATCTCTCGCCAAGCGTTTACACGATGGAGACGATTGTGTATGACGCGCTGGCGCATGAGGGCAGCGCGCGCGTGGCAACCCTCACTGTCCCTTCGGTCAAGTTGTCTGGAATTGGAATGAGCAGCCTCGTCCTCGTCAATCGTACGGAGGAGAGCAAGGACGAGCGGCCGGCCAGCGAGGCGCGGCCGCTGTACGTCGGCAACATGCTGCTGTATCCGAATCTTGGCGAGGCGATTCAGAAGTCCACGAACGCGGAGCTTCCGTTCTACTTCACGCTGTACGGAAACGTGCACGACGCGAACGCCACGGCGCAGCTCCTGAACAACGGGCGTGTGTTCGCGGAAACGCCACTGCAGCTGCCGGCCTCCGCCGGCTCGCGTGTGCAGGAGGTCGGCCGTGTGCCGATCGGCGCGCTGCCAGAGGGGACGTACGAGTTGCGCATCCGCGTCAGTGCCGATGGCCACGAAGTCGCGCGCTCCGCGTTCTTCACACTGCGGTAGCCAACACCGACTCCCTTTTCACATCGGCAGCCGCACCGCTCGCATGGCTCGTCGCGTTCGGCGCCGCCATTCCCGAAGCTACTTAGCCGGCTGCTTCGACTGGTTGAGCCATACCTGGACCCACGACTGCGCGGGCCTGTTGATCGAGAAATACCCGGTGACGACGTCCATGTCGCCGTCGCCGTCGAGATCCGCGACGTCGAGCGTCGCATGCCGCGGAAAACCCATCTCGATCGTGTGGCGAACAAACGTGCCTGGCTTCGTCTGCTCGACCCATACGAGGGCGGGGATCACGCTCTCGTCCTGGTCCGACCCGCCCGCGAGTAGCGCGCACGCGACGATATCGAGGTCGCCGTCGCCATCTATATCCGCCGCGAGGGCGCGGTGGACACCCGGCATCGCCGTAATCGTGTGTTCCACGAACGGATACGTGCCTGTGTTCTCCAGCCACTGGATGCCGTGATACGGCTTCACGAGCCCATCGTCGAACGAGTCGCCGTGCGTGAGGATGACGTCCAGATCGCCGTCCTTGTCGAAATCGACGAGCTGGATCCCAGATGATCCCCAATTCGGATGGGGTGCTGCGTAGATGACCTTCTGCTCGAACGAGAAGTCGCCTTTATTGATGTAGGCAAGCACCGTTTCGTCCTGCTGCGCGAGCAGCGTGACGAAGTCCATCCTGCTGTCATGATTCAGATCCACGGGAATGATGTGGATGCCGCCCGGCCGCGGATCGATCACGTGCGTGACGAATGAAGGCTGCACGGGATTGGTGGTCTGGTTTTCCAGGATCGCGATATGGCCGGTCTTGCGCCACCCGAAGGCTGCGACGGCGAGATCGGACTTGCCGTCGCCGTTGAAATCGGCAGCCTCGACGTCGGCAACCCGGGGCCACCCGTCGAGCCAGAACGGGCTGAACTTCCCCGTCGCCAGGGCGCGCAACCAGATGACGGCGCCATCATGGTGATCGCCGGGGACGAACTGTCCGAGGTCCGCGACGAGCATGTCCTTTCTCCCGTCGCCGTCGAAATCGGTGAACGCGACGTGCGCAGGATGCGGAATGCTCGCAACGACAGAGAGGGGGCTGCCGGCCTTTTGTGGATGACCGGTGACTACCGTCCCCTGGCGCATTTCCGTCGCGAGAACGTCGAGCGTGCCGTCTCCGTCGAAGTCGACCAGCTCGACGTTCGAAACGGCGGGATCGTTTGGCATGTCCGGCACGCTGAGGCCGTAATGCGTGAACCTGACCGGCGACTCGGACGGATCAGGCCAGCGCTCGGGCGCAGGGAGATGGTCCGGTGCATTGTTCACCATGTACCGGAGCACCTGCTGCATGTCGGGGGGAAGCTGCACGTTTCGGTACGCAACTGCGGGATCGCCGATCGGCGGCAGGCGCCCTTCGCCGATGAACATCATCCGGACGATTTCGGAGCGCCAGGCGTCTTTCGGGAGAACGTCGGGCGGCGGGAACTTGTGGCAGGTGCTGCACGTCGCTCGCGCGAGCCTCTCCTCGTCGGACATTCCGGCGATGGTCTGTGCCTGAGTTGAGGAGGCCTCGATGCGCGGCGTGGCGGGCCGGCTGAGCGTCAGGAACAGCGCGCAACAGCCGAGAGCAAAGATCGCGACAACCGGAGCCGAACCCGCATCCGGCCGCCAGGTCGTTGGTGTTATCCAGGAGGAACCCGCCCGTGTCCTTGGCGAGGCGCCCCAGCACCGCACCCACACGCGAGTTCAGCAGGTCGTTCTGACGCTCGAGATCCTTCGTCCACGCCCCTTTGTCGCGCTGTTCGTCACCGAGCGCCTGTGCCGTTGCGACATCCATGTTTCGTTTCACTTCGCCGTCCGCGCTGTGCACCCGCAGGCCCGTGGCGTCCACGGGGTACACCGTGATGTTGGCACGGTTTGCTTCCCCGATGAGGGCATCGAACTTCGGCTTCATCCGATCGGTGATCGGAAGCTTCTCGGTAAAGTACAGAATGCTTTTCCGTCCTTGCAGCTCCGAAAAGCCGCCGACTACGGCGCTGAGTCCCCCGAGCGACCATTCACCGTCCAGCTCGGCGACGAACCGCGAATAGCTTTCGCGCATGCGCAGCTCCATCTGCGTCATCATCCTCTCAATCGGGTCCATCTTCTTCAGTCGCTCCTCGCGCTCGGCGATACTCCCGAAACCTCCGCTGCCGGATTCTGCGCCAGCGGTTGGCGGCACATTCGGGTCGAGACCGTTCAGGCGTGGGCTCCCCGGTTCGGCGGTGATCGCCGTGTTCCCAGGCGCGGTGGCGGAGATGACATCAACCGCGCGCCGGACCTTCTCGCGCTCGTTGGTGAACGGCTGAAACGTCCTCAGAGCCGAATCGGCGAGGAACACGCCCGCGTAGTCGTGCGGCGGCTGCAGCGTGGAGACGTAGGCGAGCGCGGCGCGATGGGCCAGCCCGCGCGATTCCGGCGACAGACGATCAAAAAGGATTGCGGTCACGCTCGGCGCAACGGCCGTCGACGGCACGCTGGCCGCCGCCGGTGCGCCGGCGGGCGGGCCAGCGGTTTGGTCGCTGCCAGCCGCCGCGAGCTGCCGGACAACCCCGCGCTGCACCAGCGTTGCGGAGACTACTCGCTGGCGAACGCCATCCTCTGAAACCTCGAAATCTTCTGGCGCGAGATCGAGAACAGCATTGCCCTTGCCGTCGACGACAGTGACGTCGACGACGACGCCGGCGGTGATCGTCTTGATAGCTGGTTGTTGACCGCTGACCAGGCAGGTCAGGGCGGCTACGATGAACACCGAAAGCGCTGCGCGTGGCATGGGTACTCCACGTGGGTCGCTGGCGATCCCCAGTATACGACCAAGAACCAATGACCATCGCAGGATAGAATTGACTTATCCCATGCGTCATCGCCGCGATTTTCTCAGGCTTCTCGCGCTCACGGGCGCATCTTCCGCGCTCAACATCCCGCTGATTGGTCGCCGCGCACTCGCCGCGCCACCGTTATTCGAAGAAATCCCGCCGGACGTCAGTGGCATCAAATGGGTGCACGAGAATGCGATTTCAGACAACCGGTATCTGCCCGAAACCATGGGTCCAGGCGTCGCCTTCTTCGATTTCGACAACGATGGCTGGATGGACGTCTTCATGGTGAACAGCGGCAAGTCGGATTTCTACACGCCGTCCGCGCCGCTGAAGAACGCGCTGTACAGGAACAACCGTGACGGGACGTTCACCGACGTGTCGGACAAGGCGGGAGTCGCCGGTGGCGCGCAATTCGGCATGGGCTGCGCGATTGCAGACTACGACAACGATGGATATCAGGACATCCTCGTCACCGCGTACGGCCGGTGCACGCTGTATCACAACAACGGCAATGGCACCTTCACGGATGTGACTGACAAGGCCGGGCTCGCCACACCCGGGTGGACGACAAGCGCCGTGTGGTTCGATTACGACAACGACGGCAAGCTCGATCTGTTCCTCTGCAGCTTCGTCGAGTTCTCGCTGGCGAGCAACGTCTTCTGCGGCGATAACAAGCTGGGCAAGCGTTTCTATTGCATTCCTCGCGTGTTCAAACCGACGCCGAGCTTCCTGTACCGGAACAACGGCGATGGTACGTTCACTGAGGTGAGCGCAGGGACCGATATTCAGCGCGCGAAAGGGAAAGCGCTTGGCGTCGTCGCAACGGATATCAACGGCGACGGC
>Ga0310810_10001748_pt1 | contig 22987 bp, 17 predicted proteins | sample NCmetagenome_FD_207641 | JGI IMG/M metagenome (GOLD analysis project Ga0310810, IMG submission 207641) | Soil microbial communities from experimental microcosm in Duke University, North Carolina, United States - NC | ecosystem: Engineered > Artificial ecosystem > Soil microcosm > Unclassified ... | reverse complement strand
GATCGGCCGCGAATGGCAGGGCCCGACGATCCAGATCGACCTGAATCTACCCGAGCGGTTCGACGTGACCTTCGTGAACGAGCAGGGCCAGCGCGAACGGGCGGTGATGATCCACCGTGTCCTGTTCGGCAGCCTCGAACGGTTCGTCGGTGGCCTCATCGAGCACTACGCCGGGAACTTCCCGCTGTGGCTCGCGTGGGAGCAGGTCGCCGTCATCCCGGTCCGCGAGACCGCGCGGCCGTACGCCGAGGAGGCCGCCGCGCTCCTGCGCGACCGGGGCTTGCGCGTCGGGCTCGATGTCCAGCCCGGCGACATGCGGACCCGGATCAAGGAGGCGACGGAGCGCAAGGCGAACTACATCCTCGTGGTCGGTGACCGCGAGGCCGCCGCCCGGCAGGTCTCCGTCCGCCGGCGCGGCTCGCGCGACGAGGAGCGCGGGGTCGCGCTCGATGCGATCGTCGAGCGGCTCGTGGCCGAGCGCGACGACAAGCGGCTGCCACCGGATTTCGTCCGGCCGGAGGGCGCGCCCACGCTCATGGCCGACGCGTGACCGTCCCGCTCGTCCGTGGGGAGAAGGTCTCCCTGCGTCCGATGACGATGGCGGACCTGCCGCACCTGGTGCGGTGGGGGAGCCAGCCGGAGTTCCGCTGGCAGCAGTGGGGGATGCTGCCCGGACGGTTCGCCGAAGCCGACGCCCGCGGGTGGATCGAGCACATGAGCGAGGAGGGCAAGGCCGGCTGCTGGGTCATCGAGCATGACGGCCGGCCGATCGGGTTCGCGAACTTCCGCGACGTGCATCCGAAGGGCAAAAGCTGCGAGGTCGGCATCGGCATCGGCGAGCCGGACCTCTGGGGGAAACGTCTCGGACGCGAGGCGCTGACGCTCGAGATCGGCTATCTCCAGGAGCAGCTCGGGATCCACCGCATCGGGCTCTCGGTCATCTCGCACAACGACCGCGCGATCTGGATGTACAAGAGCCTCGGCTTCGTCGTCGAAGGCATCGAGCGCGACGGCATCGGCCGGGACGACCGATTCTTCGACGACGTGAAGATGGCGCTCGTGACCGGCAAACCGCGGCCGGCCTTCGACCCGCGGCCGGTCACCCTCGAGGGCGACGTCGTCCGGCTCGAGCCGCTGCGCATGGAGCACGCCTCCGCGCTGTTCGCCGCCGGCGACGAGGCCGACCTCTGGCAGCTCGTGCTGCCCCGGCCGCAGGGCCTCGAGGGCTTCACGACATACATCCGCTGGGCGCTCGACCAGGCGGTGCTCGGGCAGCAGCTGCCGTTCGCCGTCATTCGCCGGAGCGACGGCGAGCTCGTCGGATCGACGCGGTACGCGCACATCGACCCGCCGAACCGGACGATCGAGATCGGCTACACGTGGTACCGGAACGACGCGCGGCGCACGGCCGTCAACACCGAGTCGAAGTACCTGCTCATGACGCATGCCTTCGAGACGCTCAAGGCGATCCGGGTGTGGCTGCAGACCGACAAACGGAACGAGCGGTCGCAGCAGGCCATCGCCCGGCTGGGCGCTGTAAAGGAGGCGGAGCTTCGGAACGAGCGCATCATCGCGGACGGGCGGTACCGCACCAGCGTCGTGTTCAGCGTCATCGCCGAGGAGTGGCCGGCCACGAAAAGCCGCCTTCAGGGCTTCTTGGCCAGGTGATATCCTTTCGGTCTGATCAAGACGTCTTCTGACCGCGGAGCCAGCCGATAGCTCCCGAGCTCCGCATCAACGACCAGATCCGCGTTCCCACCGTCCGCCTCATCGGCGCCGACGGGTCCCAGCTTGGGGTCGTACCGACACCGCGTGCCCTTCAGCTCGCCCAGAGCGAAGGATGGGACCTCGTCGAGATCGCCCCGAACGCGACGCCTCCGGTGGCCAAGATCCTCGACTTCGGGAAGTACCGGTACGAGGAGCAGCAGAAAGCCAAGGACGCCAAGAAGAAGCAGAAGGCCGTCACGTGGAAAGAGATCCGGATGGCGCCGAAGATCGACGACCACGACATCGAGACGAAGATCAAGGCCGCGCAGCGGTTCCTCGATGAGGGCGACAAGCTGAAGGTCACGGTGCGGTTCCGGGGCCGCGAAATGGCCCACCCGGATCGTGGCCGTGCGCTCCTGCTGGCCGTCGGCGACAAGCTCAAGGAGCACGGCGTCATCGAGCGCATGCCGCTCCTCGAGGGCCGCCAGATGATCATGGTCATGAACCCCGTCCGCGCGCCGCAGATCCAGAACGCGCCAGGGGGCGGTGCACCGGCTGCTGCGGTAGCGCCGGCGGGGATATCGGCGCCGTCGGCCAGCTCGCCGGCACCGGCTGCTGCGCGTCCGGCCCAAGCGGCGCCGCCGGCTCAACGCCCGCCGGTCCCGACACCCCCGCCGGCTCAAGCACCATCGGCCGCACCTGCTTCGGGGCCTCGTCCCGCTCCTGGGATCCGTCCCGCCGCCGCGACGGTCAAGGCGTCCACTCCCGCGGTGGCTGCGCCCGCTCGGCCGCCAGCGACTCGTCCGCCAACGGGGAATCGCGTACACTAGTCGTCCCACGTGGTCGAAGGAGTCGGTATCACTGTGCCCAAGCTGAAGAGCCACAGCGGCGCCAAGAAGCGGTTCAAGATCACCGGATCGGGCAAGATCGCCCGGGCGAAGGCCTTCAAGGGCCACTTGAACGCGCACAAATCGCCGCAGCGCAAGCGCCGGCACGCAGGCAAGGGCCTCGTGGACAAGGCGGACGTCAAGCTCGTCCGCAAGCTGCTCCCGAACATCGGACGGTAGGAAATGTCACGAGTGAAGCGCGGCGTTGCCGCGCACAAGAAGCACAAGAAGCTCCTCAACGAGGCGGAAGGCCGCCGCGGCGCAAAGCGCAAGCTCGTCCGGCCGGCTCGTGAGGCGGCGATCCACGCGCTCTCGTACGCGTACCGCGATCGCCGCGCCCGCAAGGCGCAGTTCCGCGCCCTCTGGATCGCGCGCATCAACGCCGCGTCGCGCGAGGCGGGCGTGTCCTACAGCCGGCTGATGTCGGCGCTGCGCAAGGCGGACGTCGGGCTCGACCGCAAGATCCTCGCGGAGATGGCGGTCAACGACCCGAAGATCTTCCGTCACTACGTCGATCTCGTGAAAGAGAACAAGCTGAACGCGGAGCCGAAGAAGAGCTAAGGCGGAGGCCTTGTGGAGGCCGAGCCGGCGAGGCCGGTTCGGCCGACACGAGCAGGATGGAGAGCAGTACCGCAGAGGTCGCTCGACAGGGACGGTCGGTCAGGACTGAGAGCCGATCGCGAGAACGATCGCGGGAATTCGCTCCGGAGCCGACCGGTGAAAGCCGGTCCGGGTCGAGCCCGATAGCGCTCGAATGAAGTGTCGGTCACGTCGTGGCCGGAACACGGGTGGTACCACGGAGGTCAGCCTTCGTCCCGAGCGGACGAGGGCTTTTGTTTGTCCGGAGGGAGATGCATGGCGAACGCGCGCGAGCTGGCCGAGCGGACCGAGAACGCGCTGCGAGAGATCGCGGACGCGAAGGATGCGGCCGCCCTCGACGCCGTGCGGGTCCGGTACGTCGGGCGCAGGGACGGCGAGCTGACAACGCGGATGAAGGCCGTGAGCGCGCTGCCGGCCGCGGAGCGTCCGGCCGCCGGAGCGGCGCTCAATGCCGCAAAGTCGGCGATCGAGACCGCGATCGCCGACCGCGAACGGGCGCTGCGCGCAGCCACCCTCGACCGGAGCCTGAGCGGTGGCGCCCTCGACCTCACGCTGCCGGGCCGGCCCGTGCGTCTTGGGCGGTTGCATCCGATCTCGCGCACGATCCGAGACATCTCGCGGATCTTCCTTGGGATGGGGTTCGAGTCGGTCGAGGGTCCGGAGATCGAATGGGATTACTACAACTTCGAGGCGCTCAACATCCCCGCCGGACACCCGGCGCGCGACAAGTTCAACACGCTCTGGGTGGCGCAGGACTCGGCGATCGCGCTGTCGCTCGCGCGGACCGCAGCCGGAGGCGCGATCGCACGCGGCGGCGATGCGGCCCGCGATATGGGACCGATGCTGTTCCGCACCCACACCTCGCCGATGCAGATCCGCACGATGGAGCAGCGCCGCCCGCCGATCCGGATCATCGTGCCCGGACGCTGCTATCGCTTCGAGGCGACCGACGCGACGCACGAGAGCGTGTTCTTCCAGTACGAGGGCCTTGCGATCGACGAGAAGATGTCGATGGCCGACCTCAAGGGCGTGCTGTACAGCTTCGCGCGGCAGATCTTCGGCGGCGAGCGCAAGGTCCGCTTCCGTCCCGATTACTTCCCGTTCACCGAGCCCTCCGCAGAGATCGCGTTCGACTGCTTCGTCTGTGACGGGACCGGCGTGGTCGGCGGCAGCCGCTGCGCGACGTGCGCCGGCTCGGGGTGGATCGAGGCCGCGGGCTGCGGCATGGTCCACCCGGACGTGCTGCGTCGGGTCGGCTACGACCCGGCTCGATACCAGGGCTTCGCGTTCGGCGGCGGCGTCGACCGCCTGGCCGGCCTGCTGACCGGCACGCCGGACATCCGGCTCTTCTACCAGAACGATCTGCGCTACCTGGAGAGCGTCTAGCCATGCCGACGATCCACGTGCCGGTCTCGTGGCTGAGGGAGTACGCCGACGCGCGCGGCACGGCCGACGAGATCGCGCGCCAGCTCCACATGAGCGGCACCGAGGTCGACCGGATCGAGCGTCCGGGCGGCGGGTGGGAGCACGTGTGGGTCGGGCGGATCACCAAGCTCGAGAGGCACCCGAACGCCGACAAGCTGCTGCTCGCGACTGTCGACTACGGCGAGGGTCGCGAGAAGACGGTCGTGACCGGCGCACCCAACCTCGCCGAAGGCGACGTCGTCCCGTACGCCGAGGTCGGCGCGCGCCTGCGAGAAGGCCATGGGGATGGGTGGCTGACGCTCGAGCCGAAGAAGATGCGCGGCATCGTGAGCGAGGGAATGGTCTGCTCCGAGAAGGAGCTCGGCCTCGGCGAGGATCACGAGGGCATCCTCATCCTCGATCGGTCGCTGCAGGTCGGCCGGCCGCTCGCCGACGCGCTCGGCGATCCGGTCCTCGTCCTCGAGCTCCAGCCGAACCGCCCGGACTGCATGGGCGTCGTCGGCGTGGCGCGCGAGCTCGCGGCTGTCCAACGGGTCGCACACCGCGACCCGGCGATGGCGAAGCTCCGCTGGGATCTCGACCCGAAACGTCTTGCGGTCCGCATCGAGGATCCCGAGGGGTGCCGCCGGTTTGGCGCGGCACTGCTCGAGAACGTGAAGGTGGGGCCGTCGCCCAAATGGATGCAGGAGCGCCTCATCGCCGCGGGCATGCGGCCCATTCACAACGCGGTCGACATCACGAACTACGTCATGCTCGAGCTTGGCCAGCCGCTGCATGCGTACGACGCCGACCAGCTCAAGGGGAGCGCCCTCGTCGCGCGCCGCGCGCACGCCGGTGAATCGCTCCGCACCCTCGATGGAGTGGACCGGCTGCTCGCACCGGATGTGCTCGTCATCGCCGACGGCGAACGGTCGCTCGGGATCGCCGGCATCCTCGGCGGCGCCGATTCGGAGATCCGGCCGGGCACCACGCGGATCGCGCTCGAGTGCGCGAGCTTCGAACCGCGCGGGGTCGACCGCACCGCGCAGAAGCTCGGGCTCTCGCAGCAGAGCGCCGCGAGCGCTCGATTCCGGCTCAACCTCAGCCCGGAGCTCGTGCCGCAGGCGCTCGCGCGCGCGGTCCAGCTCCTGGTCGAGCACGCCGGGGCGACGCTGGTCGGCGCGACGGACGCGTACCCGAAGCCGTGGCGGCATCCGAACATCAAGCTCCGGTTCAGCGACGTGACGCGGATCCTGGGCGTGGAGTTCCCGCGCGAGGAGTCCCTGGAGGCGCTGAAGCGGCTTGGCTTCCAGTACGCCGAATCCGGCGATACGTTCGTCGTGACGCCGCCGCCCATCCGCACGGACATCGGGATCACCGAGGACGTCGTCGAAGAGGTCGCGCGCATCGTCGGCTACGACCGCATCCCGGTCCGCGTGCCGGACGGCCCGCTTCCGCTGCACGAGCGCCATCCGCTCGAGGAGCTGCGCGAGCGGGTGCGCGACCGGCTGGTCGGCTTCGGGCTGCAGGAGACCGTCTCGTACTCGCTCATCGACCCGGCCTGGCTCGAGCGGCTCACGCCCGACGGCGCGCCCATTGCGCCCGATCCGATCCGGATCCAGAACCCGACCTCGGTCTCGCAATCGGTCGCGCGGCCAACGCTTCGCGCGAGCTTGCTCGACACGGCCGCGCGCAACCTCAGGCACCGCGACGGTGTCGCGATCTTCGAGATCTCGCCGGTGTATCTGCCACGCCCGGGTGATCTGCCCGAGGAGCGCTGGACCATCGGGATCCTGGTCGCCGGGCGGGCCCAAGATCAGACGTGGCTCACGCCCCCGCGCGACTGGGATCGCTGGGACGTGAAGGGCTTGTTTGAGGCATTGAAGCGCGGCATCAACGCGGGAGACTTCTCCGGGCCAGGCGAGCCCGCACCGGGAATGCACCCCGGTCGGTCGAGCACGCGACTCCACGATGGCCGACCGGCGATCATGATCGGGCAGCTCCACCCGCGCGTCGCCGAACGGTGGGACGTGCCAGCCGAGACGTACATCGGCGAAGTCGACCTCGCGTCGCTCCTCGCGGTGGTCCGGCCGCCCGTCGCGATCGTGCCGCCGAAGTACCCCCCGGCACTCCGCGACCTCGCCTTCGTCGTCGACGAGGCACTCGCGTACGGCGATCTCGCCGCCGAGGTTCGTGGCGCGGCGAAGGACCTGCTCGAATCGGTGACGCTGGTGGACGTGTACCGCGGCCCGCAGATCGGAGCGGGGAAGAAGTCGTTCGCCCTGCGGCTCGTCCTGCGGTCGCCGACCGCCACGCTCACCGACGCCGAGGTCGAGAAGCTCACGAGCCGGATCGAAGGCCGCGTGCTGCACAAGCTCGGCGGGACCATCCGGGGCTGAAGCGCCTCGGGCCGCGCCTGCCGCGGGCGTTCTACGACCGCCCGACGCGGGCCGTGGCCCGCGATCTCCTCGGCAAGATCCTGGTCTTCAATGGGCCGGCGGGCCGTCGCGCCGTGCGGATCGTCGAAGCCGAGGCCTACCTCGGCCAGCGCGACCCGGCGTCGCACGCCTATCGGGGGCTGACCGCCCGCACCGCGCCGATGTTCGGACCCGCCGGCTTCAGCTACGTGTACCTCTCGCACGGCCTGTACCCGTGCATGAACGTCGTCTGCGAGGGCCGAGGCATCGCCGGTGCCGTGCTGCTCCGCGGCGCGGAGCCGGTCGACGGCGTGATCGAAGATCCGCGGCGGCTCGCGGGGCCGGGCCTACTCTGCCTCGCGATGGGCCTGACGACCGCGCAGACGAATCTGGACCTCGTGCGCTCGGCCCTGTCGATCCGGGACGCGCCGAGCGTGCCCGCGCGCGCGATCTCGCGCGGGCCGCGCATCGGCCTCTCGCCGGGCGCGACCTTCGCCGAGCCGTGGCGGTTCTGGGTGACCGGATCGCCCGGTGTGTCGCGGCGATGACCACCGAGAAGACCCTCGGCACGCTCGAGTTCACGACGGTGCGGACGCTGCTCGCGGAACGCACGTCGTTCACGCCGGGCCGCGAGCGCGCCCTCGCGCTCGAGCCAGAGACGGACCTCGCCTCCGCGGAGCGGCTGCAGGATGAGACCGCCGCCGCGAAGGCCCTCGTGCGAGCCACGCCGTCGGCCGGATTGCGCGGCGCGCAGGACGTCCGTGATCCGCTACGCCGCGCGGACCTCGGCGGGATCCTCGACCCAGAGCAGCTCGTCGCGATCGGCGAGACCGTGCGCGCGGCGCAGTCGCTGTTCGGCGAGGTCCACGCCTACCCGCCGCTCGCCGCGCGGGCCCGGTTCGCGCGGCCGCCGATGACCGTGGCCGACGCGATCGAGCATGCGATCGGCGGGACCGGTGAGGTCCTGGACCGGGCGAGCGCAGCCCTCGCGACCGCGCGGGGCGAGCTGCGGGCGGCGCAGGCGGGCCTGCAGCGACGGCTCGACGGGCTCCTGCGCTCGGACCTCGCACGCTACCTCCAGGACCCGATCGTCACCCAGCGGGGCGGACGGTACGTCGTCCCGGTGAAGTCCGAGTACCGCGGTGCGGTGAAGGGCATCGTGCACGACTCGTCGGCGAGCGGTGCGACCGTGTTCATCGAACCACTCGAGGTCCTCGAGGCGAACAACCGGGTGCGCGAGGCCGAGCTCGCGGAGCAGCAGGAGGTCCAGCGCATCCTCGACGGCCTCTCGCGGGCGGTCGAGCGCGCGAGCGAGGACCTGCACGCGACGCTCGAGGCGCTCGCGTCGCTCGACGTGATCCTCGGGAAGGCGCAGCTCGCGGAGGCGCTCGCCTGCGAGCGTCCGGCCCTGAACGACGAGGGCCGGCTCGATCTCATCGCGGCTCGCCATCCGCTGCTCATCGAACGAGGCACGCCGGTCGTGCCGATCGACGTGCGGCTCGGGTCTGACTTCCGGGTCCTTGTGATCACCGGGCCGAACACCGGCGGCAAGACCGTCACGCTGAAAACGATCGGTCTCTTCACGCTCATGGGCGCCGCGGGGTTGCAGGTCCCGGCGGAGCGGGGGAGTGCCCTCCCGGTCGTGCGCCGGATCTTCGCCGACATCGGCGACGAGCAGTCGATCGCGCAATCGCTCTCGACCTTCTCGTCACATATGCGCAATGTCGTCGCGACGCTCGCCGAGGCCGAGGCCGGCGATCTGGCGCTGCTGGATGAGGTCGGTGCGGGGACGGACCCCGACGAGGGCGCGGCGCTCGCGATGGCCATCCTCGAGACGCTGCTCGCGCGCGGCGCGCTCGTCGCCGCGTCGACGCACTATCCGGAGCTGAAGGCGTTCGCGCTCAATACGCCCGGCGTCACGAACGCGAGCGTCGAGTTCGATGCCGAGACGCTGCGGCCGACCTATCGCGTGCACGTCGGGCTGCCCGGCGCATCGAACGCGTTCGCGATCGCGGGCCGGCTCGGGCTCGCGCCCGACGTGCTCGGCAGGGCCGAGACCCACCTGTCGGACCTCCACCGGTCGCTCGAGCGCACGCTCCGCGAAGCCGAGCGGCAGCGCACCGAGCTCGCATCGTCGCTCGAGGAGGCCCGGGTCGCGGCCGCCGATGCGACGGACGCTGCGGCGGCGGCCGAGCGCGACGCCGAACGAGTGCGCGAGCAGGCCCGCGACGCGCTGAAGCGCGCGCGCACCGAGGCGGATGAGCTCATCCTCCAGGCCCGCCGGGCGCTGCGTCAGGCCGAGTCGGCGCGCGACGAGGCCGCGAAGCGAAACCTCGTCGACGACGCCCGCGCCGCGCTGCACGCCGCGGAGAGCTCGCGCGATGCCGCCGCGCCAGAGCCCGCGACGCCCGCCGCGCTCCATGACATCGCGGTCGGCTCGCCGGTGCTCGTCGACGGCGTCACCGAGCCGGGCACGCTCCTCGGGATCGACGACCGGGGGATCGCCGAGGTCGCATCCGGGCCCTTGCGGCTGCGCGTGCCGCGCGCCTCGCTGCGCCCGGCCCCGCGCCAGGCCGAGCCGATCCGGTCGACGCGCGCGGTCGTGCAGGGCGCGCCGCAGAACGTCCCGCTGCAGCTCGACCTCCGCGGCGCGCGCGCGGAGGAGGCCCTCGCCGAGCTCGACCGCTACCTGAACAACGCCGCGGTCGCCGGATACGACCGGGTGCGCGTCGTGCACGGCAAGGGCACCGGCGCGCTCCGAAATGCCGTGCGGGAGGCCCTCGCGTCGCATCCACTCGTCCGCGAGCAGACGCCTGCGGCGCCGAGCGAGGGCGGCGAAGGGGCGACGATCGTCACGCTGTGACGCCTTAGGCGAGCGGCTCCATCGTGATCCCCGCCCCGGCGAGCGCGGCCCGGATCCCAGGCTCGTCGTCCCGCGCGACGTGGGCATCGAACAGCTGGCGCCGCAGGGCGGGGTGCGGTTCGGGGATCGCGGGGGCATCGAACCAGCGCGCCTCGCTTCCGTGCTCCGGCACCAGCGTGCCGGTCGCGGGACCGCGGTACATGAGCACCGTGAGGTCATAGCCGTCACCGCTCGTGCGGTAGCCGGTCACGTAGCGCGCGTCGGTCATGGTGAGCCCGGTCTCCTCGCGGACCTCGCGAACGACCGCATGGACCGCGCTCTCGTCGTCGCCGGCCTGCCCGCCGGGGAGGAGCCACGACCCGGCGAACGGACCGCCCCGCTGCCTCACGAGCAGGACGCGGCCGCGCTCGTCGGTGATGAGCGCGATGGCCGCGACCGGCACTAGGGCGTCTTGGTCGGCTTCGGGGTCGGGGTGCGCACGGGCAGCGTGATGGTCGGGACCGGGATCGTCGGGAACGTCGGGCGCGGTGGCGTGGCCGACGGTGGGCCTGGTGACGCGCTCGGGGTCGGACTCGGGCTCGGACACTGCCCGCTCGGCGGGAAGAGATTCCATGTGTAGCGTCCGTAGCTCCGCTGGCCCGCGATCGCTTCCCTGATCCACTGATCGGTGTAGGGCTTCCACGCCGCCGGGCCGACCTCCTTGATCTGCATGGCGACCTTCTGCTGTCCATCGGCCGACGCGCAGCCGGCGGTGTACCAGTCGTCGACCTTTCGTGGCTCGGTGCCCTTCACGAAGATCTCCTTGGTCGCGAACGGCGTGAGGCTCGACGGCAGCAGGCCCGAGCCGTAGCCGCCGAACGCGCCGGGCGCGGTCACGACGCTCGCGTCGACGATGTTCGCCGGGCGCTTCCAATCCGTCGCCGGGAAGTCGGCGAAGATCTCCTTCATGTAGTCGCGCCAGAGCAGGCCCGGACCGATGGCCGAGGAGATGCCCTCCATCACCTCGCCGTTGCTGTTGCCCATCCATACCCCGGTGACGAGCGTCGGCGTGAAGCCGACGGCGTAGACGTCCTTCAGGTTGTCGGTCGTTCCGGTCTTGAGGCCGGCGGGGCGGCCGATGTTCGTGAAGCCGCCGAAGATGAAGTCGCGATCCGGCTGCGTGGTGTCCTTCAGGATGTCGACCATCACGTACGCGGTGTTCTCGTCGACCACCCGCTTCTGCTCGTAGTCCTTGTGCTCCCAGATGATCTTGCCGTGCGGATCCTCCACCCGGAGGATGAACGTCGGGTCTACGTGGACGCCGAGATTCGCGACCGTGCCGTACGAGCTCGCCATGTCGATGAGCTTCACCTCGGCCGCGCCGAGCGTCAGCGACAGACCGATCTTCGACGTGTCGATCGCCGTGGTGATCCCGAGGTCGTGCGCGGTCTGGATCGTGTCGTCGATCCCCGAGTACTGCTGCAGGAATTTGATCGCCGGGATGTTCCGCGACTCGCGGATCGCCTGGCGCATCGTGACCGGTCCGTGGTACTGGAGGTCCGCGTTCTCCGGGCAGTAGCCGCACTGCGGGTGGAATCCGCCACCCGACACCACCGCGGGCGATGCCTTCCCGTCGAAGTCCGTACGCGCATCCACGACCACGGTGGCCGCGGTGGCGCCCTTCTTCAGCGCGGTGAGGTAGTTGAAGACCTTGAACGATGATCCCGGCTGGCGCATGCCGATGCCGGCGACGTCGAATTGCCCCTGGACCTTCGGATCGTCCCGGTTGTTGTAGTCGACGGATCCGACGTACGCGAGGACCTCCCCGCTGCGGGTGTCCAGCGACACGAGCGCGGCGTTGTTCACGTTGCTGCCATCCTTGAGCTTGGACACCTGGTCCTTCACGTGCGCCTCGGCGGCCTGCTGGAGCCGCCAGTCGAGCGACGTGATGACCTTGAAGCCCCCGCGGGTGACCGCGCCCTCGTCGCCACCGAGGATCTCGGTGAGCTGATTGCGCACCTGGAACACGAAGTGCGGCGCCTCGATCGTCGCCACGGTCACGCCGATGGTCTTGATCGGCGTCGCGTTCGCCGCATCCTCCTCGGCCTGCGTGATCATGTCGAGGCTCTGCATCTGATCGAGGACGTACGCGCGCCGCTCGGTCGCGCGCTGGGTGTTCTCGGCCTTCGACGGATCGAGGATCGACGGCAGCTGGGGTAACCCGGCCAGGAGCGCGGCCTCGGGGAGGGTGAGCGTGTTCAGGTCGGCCTTCCCGAAGTACGACTGGGCGGCCGCCTTGATCCCGTACGCCTGGTTCCCGTAGTAGATCTGGTTGAAGTAGAGCTCGAGGATCTGCTCCTTCGAATACGTCCGGGTGACCTCGACGGAGAGGATCGCCTCACGGATCTTCCGCGTGATCGTGTTCTCGTTGCCGACGAGCCGGAGCTTCACGAGCTGCTGCGTGATCGTCGACGCGCCGCCCGCGCCGGAGTTGGAGTGCGTGAGATCGGCGACGGCCGCCCGCGCGATGCCGAGGACATCGACGCCCGGGTTGGTGAAGAAGGTGTGGTCCTCGGAGGCGATCGTCGCGTTGATCAGGACCTGGGGAATGTCCTTGTACTGGACGAGGTCGCGGCGCTCCTCCTCGAACTGGTACAGGAGCTCCTTGCCGTCGCGGTCATAGACCTTGGTCGACTGCGCCAGCGGGGCCTTGCCGATGTCCTGCGCGGACGGAAGATCCTTGGTGAAGAAGGCGAACGCGATCAGGCCGCCCACCAGAGGCAGGCCGACAAAGGTGATCAGGAGAGCGATCAGCACCGGCGACAGGACCGTGACCTTGGGACCCAAGCTCTTCCTCTTCGGCTTGTCGTCCCGATACGGTCCGCGACGGAACGCATGATCGCGTGTCATCGAACGCGGAATGCGTCAATCCTAGACTGAAGCCCATGCCCATTCGACCCAGCGAGCGCGAGCTCGACGAATTTCTCACACGTGGGATGTCCGAGGTCATCGTCCGCGACGACCTGCGCCGTCTGCTTGCCTCCGGTGAGCGTCGGCTCCGTATCAAGATGGGTTTCGACCCCACATCCCCGAACCTCAGCCTCGGCCACTCCGTTGGGCTACGAAAGCTCCGAACGCTCGCGCGCTGGGGTCACGAGATCGTCCTCATCGTCGGTGATTGGACGACCCAGATCGGCGATCCAACGGACAAGGACGAGACCCGTCCGATGCGGAAGCACGACGAGGTCATGGCGAATGCCAAGACGTACCTGGAGCAGTTCCACCGCATCGTGCCGAAGGAAGGCTCGCGCGTCGTGTTCCAGAGCGAGTGGTTCGGGAAATTCGGGCTGCGCGACGTCATCGAGCTCGCCTCGCGGTTCACCGTCCAGCAGATGCTTGCGCGCGAGGAATTCCGGAAGCGGCAGGCCACGGGCACGCCGATCCCGATCAAGGATCTCCTCTACCCGCTCCTCCAGGCCTACGACTCGGTCGCGGTCGAGGCCGATGTGGAAGCCGGCGGGTCGGATCAGCTGTTCAACCTGCTGGCCGGCCGCGAGCTGCAGGCGATGGTCGGCCAGCGTTCGCAGAACATCTACGTCACGCATCTCCTCGAGGGCCTCGACGGCGAGCGCATGAGCAAATCGAAGCCGCAGACGGCGATCGGGCTGAGCGAGCCACCGAACGAGATGTTCGGCAAGATCATGTCGATCAAGGACGAGCTCATGCCGCACTACTTCGAATGGGCCACGGACCTGCCGATGGACGAGGTCCGCGCGATCCTCGATGGGCTCGCGACCGGTGCCCTGCATCCGCGGGAAGCGAAGGAGAAGCTCGCCCGCCAGATCGTGACCGAGCTCCATTCGGCCGCCGCGGCAGGCGAGGCGGCGGCCGCCTTCGGCAAGCAGTTCCGGGAGGGCGAGGCGCCCGCGGACATCCCGGACGTGCGCGTGGCGAAGGACGGTGCCACGAAGCTCAACGTGGTCGACCTCCTCGTTCGGGCCTCGCTCGTGAAGAGCAAGGGCGAGGCGCGCCGGCTGGTCGAGCAACGCGGCGTGAGGATCGACAACGCGGTCGCCGGGCTGGACACGGAGCTCGCGTTCACCGGGACGCCGGTCGTCCAGTACGGCAAACGCAAGTACGCGCGCATCACCTGGGCGTAGCGCATGAGGCGGTCCGTCGCGGTCGTGCCGTTCGGCGCGCGATCCGCCGATCCGCGCGCCGGCGCGTGGGGCCGCCAGATCGCCCGGCGGCTCGTGGATGCGTTCGCCGACCACCCGGCCCTCGACCTCAAGCCGGTCTTCCTCGTCGCGATGGGGAGTGAGCCCTCCGATGCCGGATACCTCGTGTTCGGATCGACGCCGGACCCGGCCCTCGCCGCGCAGTACGGCGCATCGCTCGGCACGACCCACGCCCTGGTCGGTGTCCTGCGCGCGGACGGGGCCGGCCGGGCCCTCGAGGCCACCCTCGTAGACGTCACGGCGAGGCGCGCCATGGCGACGCTCACGCACGCGATCGAGCCGGGTGCGCTCGCCGGCGCCGAGCCGGCCCTCGCGAGCTGGTTGGCGACCGCATTGGATACGGACCCTCCGACGCCCGCGCCGTCGATGGCCGAGCCGGCGTATGCCGCCCTGCTCGAGGGGATGGACGAGGAGGTGAACGCGACGCTGCTCTCCGCGAGCGACGCTCGCGCCGCTGCGGAGGCGCGCGGGCGGGCCGGGGCGCGCTACCTCGACGCGCTGCGGGCCGATCCGTCGGCGACGGTGGCGGAAGAGCGGCTCCTCGTGCTCGCCGCGGAGTCGCTCGAGCGCGGCGATGAGGCCGCCTTCGTCGAGCCCCTTGAGACCCTGACCGAGCTTGCCCCACGCTCGTGGCGCGGCCACTACCTCCTCGGCGAGCTGCGCCGGTCGTCCGGCGACGCGAACGGGGCGGTCGTCGCGTTCGAGCATTCCGATGCGCTGCACCCGCTGCGGGACGCCGACAGCATCCGTCTGGCGGAGCTGTACATCGACGCCGGTGCGCCAAGCTCGGCGCGGTCACGGCTGCGCCGCATCAAGCCGGGTAGTCCCGAGTACGCCCACGCGCAGGATGTGATCGGCGTGCTCGCGCTCCAGGGCGGCGATCTCGACGAGGCCGCAGCGGCATTCGAGCGGGCGCTCGACGCCGGGCCTCGTGACGGCGCGACGCTCGCACGGCTCGCCCACGTCCTTGCGGCGAAGGGTGACGTCGCGCGGGCCATCGAGCGCTACCGCGAGTCGCTCGCACTGGCCGACACCGGCGACGCGCGCCTCGGGCTTGCCCGCGCCCTCGTGACGTCGGGCGACCGCGCCGCGGCGGCGTCGGAGCTCGAGACCCTGCTGCGCACCGCGACGGTCGGCGAGACCGCGGCGAACGCACGCCGGCTGTTGCTCGGCCTGCGCCGGCACGACCTCGAAGAGCAGCTCGAGCGGGCCGGTCAGGTGGCCGTCGCCGGTCCGGACGACGCCCTTCCCAGGGCGTTGGCGGAGCTCGACACGGTCGTCGCAGCCGAACCCGCGCTGTGGGAAGCGCACTTCGCGCGCGGCCTCATCGCGCGCCGACGCGGCGATGCCGGTGCCGCAGAGCGGGCATTCGCCCGCGTGCTCGAGCTCTGGCCCGATCAGCCGGACGCGCTGCACGAGCTCGGCGTCGCGCTGCTGATGGCGGAACGGACGACCGACGCCGTGCCGCTGCTCGACGCGGCCGCACGCCTCCGACCGGAGGATGCCGGCTACATCGCCGACGCCGGGTTCGCCCAGCTCCGCGCCGGGAACCTGCCCGCCGCTCGGGAGCGCCTGGCCCTCGCGAGCGAGCTCGATGCCGACGATCCGATCACCAAGGCCTATCTGTTGGAGCTCGCCCGCGTCGAGACCGCCGGCCGGCCGAACTGATGGCGAAGCGCATCGTGGTCGTGGGCGGCGGGTTCGCCGGGTTGCACCTGGTCCGCCGGCTCGAGCGGATCCTCAAGCCCGGCGAGATCGAGCTCACCCTGCTGGACCGCCACAACTACCACCTGTTCACGCCGCTCCTCTATCAGGTCGCGACCGGCGAGCTGCCGCCGCACGCGGTCGCGTACCCACTGCGCCTCCCGATCGCGCACGCCAGGCAGCGATTCGTGCAGACCGAGGTCGAGGGCGTCGACCTCGAGCGGCGTGCGGTGCGCACCGCGGACGGCGACTTCGGCTACGACCACCTCGTCCTGGTGCCGGGCAGCGTGACGAACGACTACGGCATCGCCGGCGTCGCCGAGCACGCACTCGCGATGAAGAGCCTCGAGGACGGCCTGCTGGTCCGCAAGCGCATCCTCGAGACCGTCGAGAACGCTGCGCGCGAGCCCGATCCGGAGCGGCGGCGCGCGCTGCTGTCGTTCGTGATCGTCGGCGCGGGCCCGGTCGGCGTCGAGCTCGCCTCATCGCTGCGCGATCTCATGGATCACTCGCTGCGGACGATGTACCCGGAGCTGGACCTCGCGCGCGATGCGAAGATCACGCTCGTCGATGCGGGCGACCGCGTGCTCCTCGCGATGGACCCGCGCCTCGCGCGCATCGCGATGAAGCGCCTTGGCGAGCAGCGCGTGACCGTCGTCCTGAAGACGCTCGTATCCGAGGTGGGCAAGGGCGTCGTGCGCACGAAGGACGGAAAGGAATTCCGCGGTGGCACGATCGTGTGGGCCGGCGGGGTCCGCACTCATCCGCTCGTCGCGGGCCTCTCCGGCGTGACGCTCTCGAAGGACAAGCGCCTCGTCGTCGACCAGACGTTCCGCGCCGGCGGGCGCGACGACCTCGTCTCGTTCGGGGACGCCGCGTACTTCGAGCACCAGGGCCGGCCACTGCCGCAGCTCGCGCAGGTCGCGGTGCTCGAGGCGCCCGCCGTGGCACGGGGCCTGGCCCACCTCGTGCGCGGCGAGACAGGGGAGCCCTTCGTCTACCACCGCAAGGGTGACCTCGTTGCCCTCGGCCGCACCCATGCCGCTGCGGAGCTGTCACGGGTCGGCGACATCGTCCTCGGGGGGTTGCCGGCCTGGACGGTCTGGCGCGCCAACTACCTGATGCAGCTGCTCGGCGTCCGGAATCGCTCCACGCTGTTGCTTGAATGGCTGCTCTCGTATTTCTTCACCCGGATGGTCGCCGACACACCCTGACTCCAGCGGGCTACCATCCGGCCGTGGCGACGATGGTCCAAAAGACCCGGATCCCGCTCGAGGAGCTCGCCGCGCTCCCGACGCTCTACCACTTCGAGGTGTCCAACGGCGGCGACAAGGTCGCGTACTACTCGGATAGCTCGGGGCGGATCGAGCTGTACATCCTCGACCTGGCGACGAAGGCCGTCACCCAGCTGAGCCACGGCGAGGTGCCCCGCGCCCTCCGGTCATTCTTCATCTGGGATCCCACCGACAGCTACCTCGTCTTCGCCAAGGACAACGCCGGGGACGAGCAGCACGACCTCTATCGCATCGACGCGAAGACCGGCGCGGTGAGCCGTCTCACCCACGATCCGAAGGCCGAGGAGCACGCCGTCGACTTCTCGCCGGATGGACGGGCGATCACGGTCAACACGAACCGGCGCCGGCCGGACTCGCCGGACAGACCGGGCCAGATGAACCTCTGGATCATGAACGCCGACGGCTCGGACCTCCGGCCGCTGACGAACTTCGCGGCGCCCGCGTACGGCGGCCGCTTCAGCGAGGATGGCAAGCAGCTCGCGTTCAACTCGAGCGAGGAGCCGCCGGCCATGAAGAACCAGGATGGCTACGTCATCAACCCCGACGGTTCAGGTCAGCGGCGCGTGTTCCGCGTGCGCGCCGGATCGCAGGACACCGTCGCCGGGTGGCATCCGGACGGGAAGCGGATCGCGGTGACGAGCGACGCAAGCGGCTCGCCGCGCGCCGGCGTCCTCGATCTTTCGACAGGTGACGTCCGGTGGCTCGGCGCGGAAGGCATCGAGGAGCACGCGAACCGCTTCTCCAAGACCGGTAAGTACCTGCTCGTGGGCCGCAACGTCGACTCGCAGGTCCAGCTCGTCGTGTATGAGACCGAGACCGGCACGGGCCGGCCGGTCCCCCTGCCTGCGGGCATCGTCGCGCAGGCGCAGTGGGCCAACGATGACCGGCGGATCGTCGCGCTGTACAGCACGCCGACCGAGCGGCCCACGCTCGCGCTGTGCGACCTCGAGACCGGTGTTACCGAGACCCTCGTTGCCGCGGAGTACGGCTCGATCGACCGCCGCGACTTCGTGGACGCGAAACACATCTGGTACACGTCGTTCGACGGCCTACGGATCCCCGCGCTCCTCTACATGCCCCGCGACCTGCCGAAGGGCACCACCGTGCCCGGGATGGTCTACGTGCATGGCGGTCCCACCGGGCAGTGGACGCGCAGCTTCGACATCTTCGCGCAGTTCATGGCCAGTCGCGGCTTCGTCGTCATCGAGCCGAACATCCGCGGCAGCACGGGATACGGCGTGCCGTTCCGCGACGCGGCGCTGCGCGATTGGGGTGGCAAGGACCTCGAGGATGTCGAGTACGCGGCCCGGTACCTCAAGTCGCTGCCCCAGGTCGACCCCGATCGGCTCTGCGTGTACGGCGGGAGCTACGGCGGCTTCATGACCTTCATCGCGGCGACGAAGAAGCCCGCCCTCTGGAAGGCGGCTGTCGCGGCGGTCGGCATCTGCGACCTGCACGCGATGTGGAACGAGAGCTATGAGCACTTCCGGTACTTCCTGCGCGAGCAGATGGGCGATCCCGAGCAGGATCGCGCGCTGTGGCGCGACCGTAGCGCGATCGAGTTCGCGCACCAGCTCAAGGCGAAGCTGCTCATGACCCACGGCACGAACGACCCGCGGTGCCCGGTGTCGCAATCGCGCATGTTCCGCGACAAGCTCGTGTCGCTCGGCAAGCGCGAGGGCACCGACTGGGACTACGTCGAGTACACCGACCAGGGCCACGGGAGCATCGACATCGCGGCGAAGACCGCGCGCATGCGGCTCATCGCCGAGTGGCTGGACGGCGCGCTCGCCTAGATCGGGTCAGCGCGTCGCGATGAGCGGCAGCGAGAACCGGAAGACCGTCCCGGTCGGGCCGGTCGATTCGAGCGACAGATCGCCGCCATGGAGTCGCGCGATCTCGCGGCTCACGTAGAGCCCGAGGCCGGTCCCCGGCGTGGCGCGCGCCGGCTCGGAGCGATAGAACCGCTGGAAGATCCGGTCCCGGTCCTCCGCCACGATACCGGCGCCATGATCGCGGACGCGCACGAGTGCCCGCCCGCCCTCGGTCCCGACCGACACGACGACGTCGCCGTGCCCGCCATGGCGAAGGGCATTCACGACGAGGTTGTCGACGACCTGCGCGAGCCGCCGCGCGTCGGCCGTCACGAGGACCACCTCATCCGGAAGATCGACCCGCAGCACGCGGTCGCCGGCGATGGGCCGGAGCCGCGCGATCGACGCAGCGACGACCTCGGCGACGTCGGTGGGCGCGAACACCACGTCGAACCGGCCGACATCGAGTCGCGCCGCGTCGAGCAGATCGTCGATGAGCGCCGCCATCCGGGTGGTCTGCGCATCGGCACGCTCGAGCGCCCCGCTCACCATGTCCGCCGACCCGCGCTGGAAGAAACGCAGGGCCAGCTGGATCTGGCCGCGGACGGCCGTGACCGGCGTCTTCAGCTCGTGGCTCGCCATCGCGAAGAAGGCCGTGCGCTCCCGCTCGGCATCGGAGAGCGCGGTCACGTCCTCGTAGGCGGCGACGGCGCCGGTGATCGCCCCGGAGGCATCGCGGAGCGGCGCGCTGTTCGTGATCAGGTCATAGCGCCGGCCGTCCGCGCGCGTATAGCGCACCAGCTCGCCGCGCACCTCCTCGCCGCGCAACGACCGCGCGATCGGCACGTCCCGCAGGTCGTACGGCGAGCCGTCGGCTCGGGCGAGGCCGCCGCGCAGCGGGCCGGCCAGCCCGGGAGCCGGCGCCTCGTCGCGCTTGAACAGCTCGCGGGTGACCTTGTTCTCGAGGATCACCCGGCCCGCCAGGTCCATGAGCACGACGCCGACCGGCAGGACGTCCACGATCTGCGCGAGCCGGTCGCGCTCGGCGACGAGCGCGGCGTTGAGCGCCGCCACATCGGTCGCTTCGGGATCGATCGTTGCCACGCTAGTGGGTCGCGGCCACTTCCTCGGCCTCCGCCGAATGGGCCGCGACGACCTTCTCCGCGATGTGCGCGGGGCATTGCTCGTAGGCGAGGAACTTCGAGGTGAAGCTGCCGCGCCCGCCGGTCATCGAGCGGAGATCCGTCGCGTAGCGGAAGGTCTCGGCCATCGGCACATGGGCCTTGATGCGCTGGTGCCCGCCACCCGCGCTCTCCATCCCGAGCACGCGGCCGCGGCGTGAGTTGAGGTCCGACAGGACGTCGCCCATCTGATCTTCCGGTACGAGCACCTCGAGCTCGACGATCGGCTCGAGCAGGTAGGGCTGGGCCTCCTTCACGCAGTTCTGGAGCGCGAGCGACCCGGCGATCTTGAACGACATCTCGCTCGAGTCGACCGTGTGGTACGAGCCGTCGAACAACGTCGCCTTGAAGTCGGACAGCGGATACCCCGCGATCACGCCCTTCTCGGCCTGCTCGCGCACCCCCTTCTCCACCGCGGGGAAGAAGTTCTTCGGCACCGATCCGCCGACCACGCGCGTGGCGTACACGACACCGCTTCCCGGCGGGAGGGGCTCGATCTCGAGCCACGCGTCGCCGAACTGGCCGTGGCCGCCGGTCTGGCGCTTGTAGCGGCCCTGAGCCGAGGCCTTCGCCCGGATCGATTCGCGGTACGGGACCCGCGGCGTGCGGGTGTCGACCTGCACGCCGAACTTGTCCTTCAGGTGGTGCACGGCGACCTCGATCGCCGATTCGCCGACCGCGGAGAGGATCGTCTCGTGGGTCGCGTCGTCGCGGCGCACGTGCAGGGTCGGATCCTCGTCGATGAGCTTGTGGAGCGCGGTGCCGAGCTTGTCCAGGTCGGCCTTGCTCGACGGCTCGATCGCGACGCTGAACGACGGGTCAGGGAACGAGATCGGCGCGAGCTCGATCGGTGCGTCCTTGTCGGTCAGGGTCGAGTTCGTGTTCGACGCCGCGAGCTTCGGGATGGCGCAGATGTCGCCGGCCGTGACGGCCTCGGCCAGCTCCTGCTCCTTCCCCCGGAGGAAGAAGATCTGGCCGACGCGCTCGGCCTCCTTCTTGGTCGCGTCGTAGACCTGCGTGTTGTGGTGCAGTGTCCCGCTGTAGACACGGACGTAGCTGAGCTTGCCCACGAACGGGTCGGCGAGCGTCTTGAACACGAACGCCGAGAGCTTCTCGTCCGCGGATACCTTGCGCGCGATCTCCTTGCCGGCCGCGTCGGTGCCCACGACCGCTCCGGTCTCGGCGGGCGAGGGGAGCATCTGCACGATCGCGGAGAGCAGCCCTGCGAAGCCGACGCGTTTGGACGAGGACGACGCGACCACCGGGACGACCTCGCCGGCCCGCACGGCGGCGTGCAGGGCGTCGCGGAGCTCCTCGTAGCTCAGCTCGGTCCCTTCGAGATACCGGTTCATGAGGTCCTCGTTCGTCTCGACGATCGCCTCGACCAGCTGGCGCTGGTAGTCACCGACGCGCTCCTTTTCGGTCTCCGGCAGATCCGCGATGGGATCCTTCGGCCCCTTCAGGAGCTGGCCGTGGAGCAGGTCGATCGTCGCCCAGATGTCCGCCTTCGCGCCGACCGGCATGTGGAGCGGCACCACCTTGATGCCGTAGGCCTCGCGCAGGCCCTTCATGACCTCGTCGAAGTCGGCGTTCTCGCGGTCGAGCCGCCCGACGACGACGATCCGGGGCGTCTTGGCGGCCTCGAGCTCGTCCCAGACGCTCTGGGTGCCCACCTGGATGCCGGCGGAGCCGTCGACCAGCACGATGGCCGCGTCGGCCACGCGCAAGGCGGCGTGCTGGTCGCCCGCGAAGTCCGCGAAACCGGGTGTGTCGAGAAGGTTGATCTTCGTGCCCTCGTGGATGAACGAGGCGAGGGCCATGTTGATCGTGATGCGACGCTTGTGCTCCTCGGGATCGGTGTCGAGGATGCTCGTTCCGTCGTCCACCTTGCCCAGCCGCGTCGTCGCGCCGACGAGATGGAGCAGCGTCTCGACGAGCGTCGTCTTGCCGGAGCCGCCGTGGCCGGTGATCGCGACGTTGCGGATGCGATCGGGTGCGACTGAAGCCATTTGCTCACTCCCCTGAATGAATGGCTGTCCGCATAGTATTCACACCGATGTCCGGACATTCCAAATGGTCTCAGATCAAGCGCCAGAAGGGCGCCAACGACGTCAAACGCGGCGCGATCTTCACGAAGATGACCCGCGAGATCATGCTCGCGGCCCGTGAGGGCGGCGGCGATCCGGACGGGAACTTCCGGCTACGCCTGGCGATGGACCGGGCCCGCGCGGTGAACGTGCCGCTCGCGAACATCCAGCGGGCGATCGACCGGGCGACCGTGGGTGCGGACGGCGCCCAGGTGGAGAGCATCGTCTACGAGGGCTACGGGCCAGGCGGTGTCTCGATCATGGTGGAGGCCGCGACCGACAGCCGGAACCGCACGGCCGCCGAGGTGCGCGCGGCGTTCACCCGCCACAACGGCAAGCTCGGCGAGTCAGGGTCCGTGCAGTGGCTGTTCGAGCAGAAGGGCATCATCGAGATCGAGGCCGGGGCGCGCGATCCGGACGAGATCGAGCTGCTGGCGATCGACGCCGGGGCTGAGGACGTCGAGCGCGACGGGAGCCTCGTGACCGTGTACACCGCACCGAACCGGTTCGAGACGGTGAAGAAGGCGCTCGAGGCTCAGATGCTCCGGATCGTCGAGGCCGAGGTCTCGATGCGGCCATCGAACACCGTGCGGCTCGAGGGCGATCAGGCGAAGAAGGTCATCGGCCTCGTCGAGGCGCTCGAAGACCTGGATGACGTCCAGAAGGTGCACGCGAACTTCGACGTGCCGGAGGAAGTCCTCGAGACCGCCTAGCGTCATCCTGGGCATCGACCCCGGAACGACCGGCATGGGCTACGCCGTGCTGGACGCCGCGACCGATCCCCCGACCATCCTCGATCGCGGCCTGGTGC
>Ga0310810_10001747_pt1 | contig 23000 bp, 24 predicted proteins | sample NCmetagenome_FD_207641 | JGI IMG/M metagenome (GOLD analysis project Ga0310810, IMG submission 207641) | Soil microbial communities from experimental microcosm in Duke University, North Carolina, United States - NC | ecosystem: Engineered > Artificial ecosystem > Soil microcosm > Unclassified ... | reverse complement strand
CCACATCCTGCAGCACCAGTCGATAGTGGGTCTTGAGTACCTTTTGTACAACAGCTTGGTCGACCCCGGTCTCGGTCGACACGTCGTTTACCTTAATCATTGATCTCAACCTCGCGCGATTGTGAGCCACCCTCTGGACGCAAGCCTTTAAGGAGGTCGTCGTAGTCAAACTCAATACCCCCAGCTTCCTTTCTAGATTTTTCAACACTGATGATCGTGTTGTATTTCTCCTCGTTGACCTCAATGAGCCGAGTGATGTCGTTGCGCAATTCGACTCGCACGAACGAGTCGGATATGCCACGGCGTACTTTCGGGAGATTGACAGTGCCAACGGTCTTGCACTCAGGATTCTTGCCGATCCCTACCATGAAATCGATGTGTTGCTGCTTCTTGGACGATTCGGCCGCATCGCTTTTCTGAATCATTTCGTTGCCCCACGATCCGATCTTGGTCTGGGAACCAACGCCGACCGCGCAGCGGCCTTTGGCGAAATTCTTCAGATTGGCGTAAGTGATGCCGCCAGCGGCGTACAGGTTGTCACCCGTCGGCGAGGCGTCCTTGATGTTGGCGTCATAGTCGACGGCGCACCATTGAAACGAAAACTTCTCGTACAAGCCGTTCAGCTTGGCGACCAGCTCGTAGACGTTATACGTGTCGGCCGGAAACGCTTTCAGACGAATGTGCTTGAAGTAATGCCGGTACTCATAGTACACGTCTTCCCAACCCACTTCCAGCACTTCCTTGCTGCCCATTTTGGACCATAGCGACAACAGCTTGAGCAGACCGTCGAACTCGGACATGTCGCCCAGGAACACGTGACAGACGTTGAATCCCTGTTCGATCATGCCGCCCGATTCTTGCAGCAGCAGCGTCGTTTTGCCGACGCCCGGGCCGGCCGCGTACATCGCCAAATCGCCGAACTTGTAGCCGCCGTAGGTGGAGCAAGCATTGATGAGTTTGAGCGACGACTTCATGATGACGCCGCCTTCAGGGTAATCTTCTTCCTTGGCCGCGCGCGCCTGCTCGATATCGGAGAAGTCGACGAACTCCTCTTCGGAAATGTCGAACGTGCAAGCGTCCTTGATCAACTCCACGAACGAGTCACGCTTGCGGTTGGTCGAGCCACTGTCGGCCAGACCTTTGATGCCGCGCGCCAGTTTTTTGTCGCGAATGTACTCGCGCAGCGCCGGCACTACCTCGCTCGGGTTGTCGAACGGTGTGAAGTCTTTGAACAAATCGAGGATCTGACGCGTCTCGTCGCGGTCCAGCTTGGCCACCGACGACACTTCGACGACGAACGAGCGCACGTCGGGCTGAACGCCGTCAAAACGTGGACGCTTGATCGCCTCGAGCACGAGCTGGTGGACCGGATCGGTGAACATCCAGTCTTCTAAGTATGAAGCCACTAAAGTCCGGACGCGCGGATCAAGCAGAGTTTGCAGTACGTTGGTCTCCACTAGCGTGTTGCTGCTCATACGCTCCTCCGGATCTTGCCAGTGATCACATATCCGACAGTGGAGAAATGACAATTGATGACCTTGGCGATATCCCGGTATGTCATCCCTTTACCTCGTAATCGCCGTATTTCGAGAACGCTGTCTTCAGTCAGAGTAGCGAAGCCGTTTTTCGAGCCCGTAGCATGACGACCTTTGCTTATGCAGTCTTGAACATTTGTTGTCTGCGTCCCCGGAAACGTATGGTCCGGATTACAACAGGGCGGATTGTCGCAGGAATGAAGAGCTTGTAGGGTGCCAAGAGGGCCATGCTTCGAAGCGCAAGCGATGCGGTGACTTAGAACCATGTGGCCTTTGTTTCTGAATTGACCGTATCCGCGTTCGCCAACTCGGGCGATCCATGGCCAGCAGGCGTCAGGCCCTGCCGACTTATCCACTTTCGACCAGAATCGATCGTGGTCCTTCGCATCTAGTATCTCGACCAGCGTGTTGCTGCTCATTGGGCGCTACCTGTCGGGTTTGTGGTGATGGTCAAGCCGCGATTTTGACGTCGCTGTTGACGCGACGAGCGAACTGCACGAACGCGGCGTAGCTCACCTTACAAACGTACTCGGAGTCATCGACACTGGTATCACCAAAGCGCGTCGGATCCAAGTCCCGCAGATGCACGTAGACTTCCCAGCCGCGCAGCGGGACTTTGCGAAACAGGGCTGGCAACAACTGGACCCGACCTGCTTGGTCGACTGTCTGCGTCCAGAAGCGGGGCAACGAGAATTCGGCCACCGACTTGCACTCGATAGCGAATCCGGGCAATCCCAGGATATCGTGCCCGCCGCGCTCGCTCTGGTCCTGGTTACGCCGAAAATCGTCCACGTATTCGGGGAACGATTCTTTCAGCATATTTTTGAGTTCGCGCTCGGCGCGAGCCCCCTTGGCGCGCGAATTGATTGGTTTCTTGCTTGTTTTGGTGGCGGCCATCGCGGACTCCAGGGAAAATCGCACAACGTTCGAGATCGTCCTTCCACTAATCAGGGAAAGAATTCGGACGATATGACGGTCCCGTGCATAGCATCGCCGTGCCAGTTGTAACTAAATGATGCAAATCGAAACAAGTAGTTACAGGCAATATTGTTATATAATGTCAGCGGGCAAGTGGGGGTACAGGCGAGAGTCTGTGATGATAAGACGACGCGGCCCAAGGTTGGAGCCGCGCCTTTTGAATTAAAGCAGACGAGACGGCCGCAATCAAGCCGTCTCGACGATCAGTCGACCTGACTCGGTGATCACCTCGCGCCCCATGTCGGGATAGTAACACCCCTTCAAGCTGAACAAGTCGGACCAGCCATTGTATTTCTTGGATTCGTCCAGCTTTTCGTATTGCAAGTCTGGATAGGACAAGCGCAAGCGTTCGATCAGGCGCTGCACGTCGCCGGCCCGACCTTCGATTTTGGAGTCCATGCGCCCGTCCGTCACGAACGCGTCCGTCTCTTTGTTGCGCTTGATTTCGACCAACGATCCCAGGTCGACACCGATTTCGGCATCCAGGCGCACCGGCAGCTTGAATTCCTCGAGCGGGCGCTTCTCCGCGATCTTCGGCACGCTCTCCATGAACTTCAGGAATTCGCTGCCTTCCACGTCCCCGTCGAGCGCGTCATGCGTGAAGCCGTTGATCACCGATTGCATGCGCTCCAGCTTGATCCATTCTTCGACTCGTGCAATCGACAGCGCGCCGATGTTGGACGCGGTTGACTGGATCACCCAGTTGATGAAGTAGCGCTCCGCGTCGATCACGTCCATCTTCTTGTTGATCGAGAACATGTGTTCGATGGGATCACCCCACAGGGTCTCAATCGGCACGATGCACTGCCAGTCGCCGCGCTTCTTGGTCTCTTGAATCGCCTTGCGCAGTAGCTTGAGCCGCTCGTTCATCCATTCTTTCATGCGCGGGAAAGTGGCAAAAATGCCAGAGAAGATCTTGCGCGCTTCGTCCACGTCACCGTTCAGGTAGTCCTGCGCGAACGTTTCCTCGGTCTTGAGGTATACCAGTCCAAAGTTGGCCGAGTTGTGAACGAACACGCCGAAGTTAGCAGAACCATTGTCGTACGGGTGGTTGGGCTGAGCGATTAAGAAGTTATGGTTGTCCATCACTTCCAAGTCATACAACCGCTCCTGTGCTTCCAGCTGGATCTTTTCTACTCGGACGACTTCGTACTTATGGACCGCATCGACGCTATCTTCGCCGCTGGCCAAATGTCTTGCATCAAGTGTCTGGTGGTCAAGCCGCTCTCTGAATTCTATCCGCATCGGAATGCCGGCTCCCGTCTGGGCCTCATGACCAAGTGCAAGTCCTGTTCGAAAGAGCAAGCTCGCGAAGTTCGCGCCCGGCACAAACGGGGCCAACCCGTGGTTATCGTCGAGAGCCAGCTGTGCAAGAGCTGCTCGCGCTTTCTGCCGCTGGCCGCTTTCTACGCTGACCGGGGTCGAACTCGCGGTGTCAGAACTGAGTGCAAAGAGTGCAGCCGGCGTCCCGAGCGTGTCAATCGAGACCCCGTCGCCAAGCGCGAGAGCTTCCTGCGGTTCCATCGATTGAACCCCGACGCTGATCGCCGGTACAAGGAGATTCGGGTCCTCCGGAAAGCCCTCGCGACTCCTCGCTGGGCGGACATAGCGCAGATTCTTTACATCTGCGAGCTGTGCTATCGTTTGAACATCGCGGCCGGCTTCGCCAAGTACAGCGTCGACCACGTGATCCCATTGGCCGGCAAGCTCGTCTGTGGTCTTAATGTCCCCGCCAACCTCCGGATAGTGCTCACGGAACAAAACTCGCGCAAAGGAAATCGACTCCTGAAGGACATCGGCACCGTAGAGATAGTCTCCTACCCGAAGCTGGGACGCCTCGACCCACTGCCCGTCTGCACGGAAACAGTGATGATCTTCACTACTGCTGAAGGTGAACTCGTTTCCGTCCCGATCACGTACGGTGATCTGAGCAAGGACCGATTCATAACGATCGGCCATGAAGTCTAGTACCGGTTTCCACTCGTGTTCTAGTGTTGCCTCGTTCTTCGTCAGTACTCGAATTCCGAATGGCTTGTGCTCGTACAGTTTTTTGATCGGCATCAGACCAAGGTTGGTAACGACGTTGGTGTCGCCGCGCAAGCATTTAGCGGTCGCGCGTTGGTTTCCGGTCACGTCCGCTTCGGGAATTCCGAAAATTTGAGACGCCACCATTCGGTGCAAGTCTTTATTGTCGATGAACGCCTGCAGCATGTTTTTGTCGCCCGACAGAGCAGCCAGCACGCGCAGTTCTTGCTGCGAGTAATCCTTATGCACGACTAGCCCGTTGGCAAAGCGCGACACATAGCAACGGCGCGTCTCGGACATCGGCGGCACGCCGTGATAGGCAGCGGTCCAGCGTTTGGTCTTGGCGCCGTTGACGTTGTAATTAGGTTCATACAAAATCAAGTTGGAGCGCCGCGTGTCGTCGGCCGCTTGGGTGTACGGTGTCATTCGAATGACTTTTCCGTCATCAGCCCGGCGCGCGACCATGCAGTTCTTGCGTCCGCCCGCTCCGTCCAGGAATGACGAAATGATTTTCGATACCTTCTTGTACAACTTATAGTAAAACACCGCCTGGAATTCCTCGGTCCAGGTCGTGTTGTCATCAATGTCGCAACCTTGGTAGGTGCGGATCGCGGTGCCCAACTCCTGGATCAGCTCGGCGTTGGCCGAATCCATCGAGTAGTTGGCAAACTTGACGCATAATCCCACTTCGGCCGGGCGCATCTTCTTGTTGGTCAGCAGCAACTGCAGCTGGTCGTGCGTCTTGGCCAGCGCTTCGGCCCGCGCCGGCCCCTTAGATAGCAACAGCTTGTTCATGACAGCCGACAACGCCGGCATCGTCTTTTTGGTCAACTCCGCGTCGATCAAGTACTGGGAGTTGACTTCATGGAACAACATGCACAGGCGCGTCTTGGGTGACACCAGGATTTTGCTGAGCAACTCGGTCTCTTTCGGGTTGGTCGAGTCCGGATTGAAAAATTTCTTGAGCTGCGTCAAATCGAGCGTCGACTGGATGTCGATCACGTCTTTCGGAGTCAAGTCCAGCACGCCCCGGGCACGCGGCGTCAGCAAAAAGCGCTTGAGCGCGTCGCGCATGGTGCCCTGGTAACGCTCCTTGATTTCTTCGGCTTGGGCGTCGTCCCAGACGAAGGCGTGCTCCTCCATCGCGGCGCCCAGGTACATCTGCTGATTGTAGTAGTCAGCTGCCTTGAGCAACCCGCGCCGCTCCAACTCCTCCGACACGTTGTCCATCAGCAGCACGGTGTTGTATGAGTCCAGCGCACAATACTTGGCGCAGTACTGCAGCGGCAATTCGGTGTAGAGCGCTTCGAAATCACCTCGCTCGGCTTTTTCGATCCAGTAGTCGGCCAGCGCCTGCTCCAAGTCGTATTGGAAATCGGGCTGCAGCGACAACAGCGCCCGGATCGAAGCCAGGATCTTTTCGTCGCGCGCGGTCAGGCCGTTCCCTTCCTTGATGACTTTGAGCTTCTTGGGCTCGTCATCGGGCGCGAGCTGCTCATTGTACCGGCGAATTTCTTCGTTTTCCTGCTCGGCTTTCGCGTTGGATTCCGCAAACGCTGTTTGCTTGTCGTCGTACAATTGCAACACGGCGGCGATGCCACCTTCCTTGAGCGCCGCGACTTCCGCACGCGGCTTGCCGCTGGCCGTCGGCACCAGTTGCGACAGCACCGTGCGTTGATGTGTCAGCCAGAAGTCAATCTCGTCGGTCCATTTGTCGCCCAGCTTCATGCGGTTGACCAGGATTTCCTTCAAGCCACCTCGCACGTCGAGCGTCCGGCAGTACTGCAAACAATCCTGCAGACCGTCCAAGTAGACGCCGAACACGCGCGGGTTGGCCGTCACTGCCAGTTCGTACTTGAGGTTGAATACGGTCAGCAAACGCTTTTTGTTGAGGGCGAACAACAGCTTGCGCACTTTGGTCTTGACTTGCTGCGGCATATCGTAGCTGCGCGACTCGAAGCATTGCCACCACAAATAGCAGGCCACGTCACGCGTCGCCAGCCCCAAACCGCCGAGTTGGATCCCTTCCCAGGTGGTATTGAGCGTATTAGTTTCGTAGTCAAACCCGACTCGACTGGCAGCGTCCCAGAAGTGACTGCAAAACGCGTCGACTTGGTCGAGCGAGTAGACGTGGATTTCAACAGGGGCGCCCTTGACCATGAAATGGTCTGGCAAGTCACCCAGCTCTGAGCGGTCCGACTCGGCCGCGCGGTCAAGTTCAGCAGTAGGCATTGTAGGCATTGTTCCCAGTGGATAAATTGGAAGCCCGACCACTGAACGGGTCGGGCTCGCGGTTTACTACTTGGCGACGAACTTGGCCAAACCCTTGAGCGTCCACTCGATGAAGTCGAGCCGTGACCATAGCGTCTCAAGGTCCCCGACTTCGGCCGCCAGATCACGATAGGCGCCTTCGCGATGGCACATCACGGAACGCTCCTCGAAAGCGCGGAATCCTTCTTCCTTGAGGTTGTCGCGCAAGTCGGCCTCCACTTGCTTGAGTTTGAGCGTGCGCTTGCGCAAACGGGTCCCGACGCCCAACTTGAGAGTGTTGATGCGCTCCTGGTATTCGATGTTGTCGCGCATCCACTTGCGACCCGACACGGCCTGCTCCGGATCGGGCAAGTGATCAGTCATGAACGCCGTCGCCTCGTCGATCAGCAGCAGCTCTTTGGCCAGCAACGTCGCTTCGGCGATGTCCTTCAGTTCCTGACTCATACGACCTCCCGCGACGCTTTCACTTCGGCGGCGCGTGTTCTCACTGCTTTCGCTTCGTCGCGCTCGGCTTGCTGCTTGGCTTTCAGCGCGTCGCGCTTCTGCGCCGTCTTGCCCTTGGACGGCTCGGGCATCGCGTCAGGTACGTCGATGATATCGGCGCCGATCTTGCCGCGTAGCGTGGCGCCGTTGGCCAATTCCTTCTCGAGGTCTTCCCAGGCCCAGTTGACCAGCTGGAAGTTGCGCCGGAAGTCTGCTTTGATCAAGTCACGCAGCAACCGAATGGCGTCTTGATCGCGTTGCCACTCGATGAAGTAGCGCGACCCGCGCATCGCGTCCGTGGCGTCGTCGGGCAAATAGTCCTCGTTGATCGAGTAGCGCCCGCCGGCCAGCTTGAACATGCCCATTTCTTTGGCCATCCAGGCGATTTCCTCGCCCGGTACGATCCGGCCGCCGAGTTGGTCCTGAATGAAGATGGGAATGCGGCGCAGACCGGGCACGGTGCGCGACTTGTTGACGTTCAGGAACGACATCGTGCCGGATTTGAAATACTCGGACTCACCCAGCGCCTTCTGAAAATCCATGTGCAGGCGCGATCCGCAGTTGTGCTTGAGCCCATTGCCGCCGCCCGAGTCCTCGGTCGCGCCAAACTTGGTGATCTTGGCCGTGACTTGGTTGATGAAGAAAATGACCACCGGGTGATTGCCCATGACCGACAGCAACGTGCCAGTCATCGACCTCACGAGACGAGGTTTGAGCATCATGCCACCTGCGTATTCCTTGACGTCTTCGGCTGCGACCTCCTCGTTGTACAGCTTCATGATTTCCTGGTACTCGGCTTTCGGCTGTGACACCGTGATCGAGTCCCAGACGACGACCAGATACTTGCCTTGCTCGCGCGCACGCTGCACGTATTGACCAATGTGAGCCTGCCCTTCCTCGAGCGTTTGAGCCGGCTCAAAATGCACGCGCGGATCATTCTTGTCGATCTTGAACACGCGTCGGATGCGCAAGTCGTGCACGACCGCATTCTCGGCGTCCAGCACTAACACCATGGCGTCGTCGCCGTAATCCTCCAGAAAATACTCGACAGTTTGATAGACAATCGTCGACTTGCCGCCGCGATTCGGACCCCAGACTTCGATTTGCTGACAGAACGGCAGACCGCCTGCGCCGACGAGATTCAAAGTCTCGCACGGCGTGCGCAACACATCGGTTATTGGGTTGAACTGCAGAGTAGGGACAGATGCGGCGGCAACGGCCGCCCCTTTAGGTTTGGTTGCCATCAGGATATCCAGTAGTGACTAAGTGGGAATTGGATCGGAGTCGTCATGTCGTCCGGCCGAAGTGCGACTCGGCCTCGGAGGTAAACGTCCCGACCCTGCCCGCCACTACCAGAGGGCGTTACTGCGCTGGCCAGTCAAGCAGCGAGACGGTCGACCAGCGCCGTGCTGTAAGGCAACATGAGGGGATGCTTGGGATCGCCTGCGTTCGTATAGCCGAACGTGCGGACGGGCTTTCCTGAGCGCATCAGCATCAGCATGACCGCGTCCAACTGCGGGCGTAACTCGCGCGGCAATTTGCCCGAGTCGCCCCAGCACGGCACCAGCACGTCAGCCACGTCGGCGATGCGTTGCAAGTAGCGCGCGTTGTCGGGACCGATCGGGTCGCTGACTTCGGCGAGCCGGCGCACTTGAGTGGAGCGATAAGCGAACGCGTTGCCGACCAGAAAGCGACTGCCTCCCCAGCGTCTGACGAACCCGATCCACTTGCGCACGGTGGCGTCGTCGAGTGACGCGTCGGCGGTAGACGGGTTCACCCCAAAGAACGCATAAATCAAGCCTTCGCCAGCCAGCACGCGCTGGAGCACGCAGCGGTACAGCTTGTCGTCCGACAGGACCGCGCTCATGCCGCCCTTGCCGCGTAGAGGCGCTGCAAGAAAGCATGCGCGCGTTGGAACGAGTCGACGCGGATCGCTTGACCGGAGAAATACTTGTCCCACGTGTGCGGTGACACGCCCGACTCGCGCGCCAACCGGGCCCGGTCATAACCACGTGGCAACGGCAGCGGCGTATACGAAACGGCGACGTTCGCGTCGGCTGTCGCGCGCACGTCAGGCTTCCAAGTCACGGACGCCCGATAGTCCAGCCGCCGTTGCACTTCGCTGGCCGGTGCCAGTGGAATCGTCGTCAAGTCGAGCTGAACGACTTGGCGCTGGTACTGCTGCCAGTCCGAGCACGACTGGCAAGCCAACTGCTTGGCTGCCGCGCGCTGTTCGTTGCAGCGGTCGACCCGCATCACGGAGTGCAGACGCGGGCAGGAGAAGTACTCGTCGGGTCGCATTGCTATGTTAGTATTCGAGAGGTTGGGAGAGCGGCACGGAAGCCGCTCGTCGCGTCAGGAGACGGTACTCGCCGGCACCGCTGGCCGGTCTTCGTGTTCAAGCACGCGCTCGACGCTGATCGAGTTCGATTCGGCATATCCCTTCCAGAACGCGTCGACGCGGCGGACGTTGCCCAGCAGGTTGTCCTTGTAAGTGAATTCGTGGTCCGGAAACGCCTCCCGGATCGCTTGCTGCTTGGCTTCGCGCAGCACAATAAGAGCGCCCGTAGTACGCGCCGCCGCCGCTTCCTGGACCGATGGTTCGGCGGCCTCGTCTTTGCCATAGACCTGCTCGATGCGCCCGATCACGCCCGACACGACGCCGCTGCGGTACTGATCCTTCCAACGGCGCCGCAGCGGCGGCGTGATGGTACGCCCTTGCGCCTGATAGTCGCGCATGACCGTTTTCCAGTCCTGCTCGGCTAACCGCTGCACCTGCCCGAGCACGTAGGCGAATAGCCACTTGGCGACTTGAATGTCGGACGCGTGGCCGAACAGTTTGAACGCCAGCTGACGCTTGTCGTCGTGTCGCGTCCAGACTAGCCGACACTGGCAGTCCAGCGTGCGCCCGATCACGGTCGCCAGTACGTTGTACCAGTGCGGAATGCGACGGTCGTAGTTGGGGTCGGCGATGTCGTCGCACATGATGCCGGCGCCAGTGCGTATCTCATGCGCCAGCACTTCGGCGTGCTCGATGTTGAATTTTCGCATCAGACGAGCGGCCTGCTCGGCCGCCGTCGCGATTTCATTAGGATTGCCGCGCTTGTCGTCGGCCATCGCCAGCATCTTCTTGACGCGTGCCAGCACGCGGTCGCGCTCGGCTTTCAAGGTGTCGTCCACGAGCAGGCTCCTTATCTGAGGCGAGTAGTCGGCCACTGGTTGAACAGCGTCCCGAGCGGCGAGCGGTTGACGATGGTTTTGGTCAGCCACTTTTTAGTCTCGCCGCTCTCGAGGGTGACGATCAGGTGCGACCGGCCCCAGACGCCAGCAATAGGCAGCAGTTGTGCCGTGCGCACCGGGCCGTCCTGCTCGACTTTACGGATCAGTTTGGCCACGTACGCCACATACTGCAGCTCGGCTGTTTCCTCCGCTCTGAGGCGGAACCGAGCAATTCCATCGTCATCCATCCGCACCAGGATTATCTCGTTGAAATGACGAGTGTTATCCGTGCGCGGACGCGTAATGCGGCGCACGTCCTGATAATAATCGCGCGCCATGAAATAGTTGGCGCGGCCGATACCGCTGGACGGATATGGAGCCACCTTGTCGACGTCCCATCCAGCCTCCTGGAGTTTGACCCGAGTCGTCTCCACAAATTCGTCGGCGTGCTTGAGGGCGCGCTCCACGGCGGCGACGCGCAGCGGCTCCACCGCCAGGGCAACGGGGTGGTCGGGCGGGTAGTAATTTTTGGCTTGGCTCATGATAGCGAGTCCTCGTCGGGTTTAGATGCCAGCCTCGGATGCCACCGAGACCGCTTCGTCCAGCGGCAACGTGTTCAGGATGCGGGCGGTCGGATGCTTGGTCGCGACGCGCTGGGCTGCTTGCTCCAGCGTCATCGTGCTGCCTTTGGCCGGCGCCATCGTCATGGGCTTGCCGTCCAGCACGAACACTACCTTGTTCGCCATCAGACGTTTGAGACGGCGCTCGCACAACGCGTACTCAACGACTTCGTCCAGGAAGAATTCCTCGATCACGGGCTGCGGCCGGTCTGACCAGTCGACCGTCTCGGCCGGCTGAGCGATCACCACCTCATTCAGGATCGCTTCCTCGGGCGTCATGCGGCGCGTCTCGAGGCCGCCTTCGTAAGTGCGATACTGGCCGTCGACCAGCGCTCCCTTATCGAGCCACCGCGCATAGGTAGGGCCGCCGGTGCCCTCGTTGATCACGAGAGCCACCTTGACGTCGTTGCGCAGCAGCGTGGCGTTGAAGCCCTGGCCTTCCATGGCCGTGAAGGTCTTGAGGCCCGAGACGGTGTAAACGTGCGTCATGATGGTGTTCTCCTGAGGTTGCCATCTGGTCGGCGGGGCGCTTAGCAGCGCCGGAGGTTTTATTAGAACACGGAGAGTACAGGAGCACAAGTACTGCCGTGCAATGTTGTACAGGAACCACGAACGGGGAGAAAGACCGGACGGCGAAACGGGGAGCCGTCCGGCATGGAAATCCAGGCGGGGCCTGGAGAGAAAAGACCGAAGCTGTCCTGCAGGCGACCGGGACAACTCCGCGATTGAACGTCCGGCGCGCGGCCGGCACTACTGGCTCAAGGGTTGAGCGTGTCGTATGGTAGCACGTAGCTGTCGTGTTTGGCGCCGGTGCCGATCATCACGACCGGCAGACCGGTCACGGCTTCCAGACGGGCGACGAATTCGCGTGTCTCGGCCGACATCGTCAGGAAGGTATCGCGTCCGCCGCGCCGGTCCAGGTCTGACCAGTTCAAGTAGTGCACGAAATTGAGCACCAGCTTGGTGGCGTTGCACATGCGCGCCGATTGTGCCGTCAGGTCGAACGAGTGGGTGAACACGCGCCGGATCTTCTTGGTGACCGTGGTGCGCTCTTTCTCAGCCAACGCCGCCACTTCGTCGTCCGGGAATCCCGCTTGTCTGGCGACTGCGACCCAGTCGAGTTCACGTTGATCCGGCATGCAGTCGCCTGAGTAGCCGACTTGGTTGCCGTCCGCGTCGTAGTTGTTGCCGACTCGGATCGGGAACGTGCGCAGGTTCAGATAGACATCGCCGACTTGATCGGGGCGAATCGCGAAGTCGGCGTAGGCTTGCTGCGGCGTGCAATTGCGAAACGTGCAAGTACGCGCGTGTGTGCCGTGGTCGAGCGACAACGCAAAGCCCTGTGACACTTCGTGTAGGAACGACCGGTCGAGTTCGTCCAGCTGCGTCTGCACCGCTTGCCAGAATTTCCAGGGTTCCAGTGAACCCGGCGACGCGATGCACTCCGAAGCTAGCACCGTGTTGTCCTGCCGCATCGCCTTGAGCGAGTAAGTCGCGCCGGCTCCCGACATCGTGGAGGAGATCGCCAGCGTCGACAGCGTTCCGCCCGGACCTTCCGCGTCCTTGTGATGCTGCATCGTAATAGCCGCGCGAGCGTGGACGTACAAGTCGCGCCCGAGCGCCATGGCGCAAGCCGACATTTCGCGGTTGAACTGGTCCAATTCGAATCCGGAGTTGGGTCCGACCCAACCGGTCAAGTGCTTGCCACGGCGCGCATTCAAAATCAGCGGCGTCGGCAACGCCTTGCTCACGAACGTGTAGCCGTCTTCATCCACGAACGAGTGACCGGCGTTCGGGAAGTTGTTGGACGACACGTTGTGCACGCCGAGCAACTCAGCCAGCCGGCACGCCACTGCGCCTTTGCCTGACGACCCCCAGGCGCTATCGACTATCGCATGAAACTTACCCTTGCTCATTGGTTGTCTTCCTTGACGACGAATAGGTAAAACACGGCCAAGATTTGTTCGTACTTGTTACTCTCGTTGGCCTCACGGGAAATGACTTTGCATTTATAGCTAGCCCCTGTCCGCAAGATCGGCGACAAGCGCTTGGCGACTGCTTTTTGCACGAATCCGATCATGTGGCCGCCGAGCCGCACTTCGACCGCATTAGGGTCGTGCGGGTTGTCTGGATCGGGTGCCAGTTGCAAGACCGCGCCCCGGTCGAGCTGGTCCCACAGCTTCATGCCGTCGTGGTGCTCGAGCCCGACCACCCAGAAGTCGCAGAATTCGACTGGTACGAGCCCGAGCTTGTTGGTCATGACGTTGTTACTCCTGAGCCGGCAAGTAGGCGTACAGGGCGATGCTGGCGCCAACTTGGTTGTAGTAGTCGGCCGCATCGTTACGACGCGTAACCATCGCTTCGACTTCAAATCCCTTGTCCAGCTCGCGTGCCAGATTCATCGCCACTGCCTTTTCGACGAATCCGACGCGCTGGTACTCGGCGCCGTCCCATACATAGACACCGATCGCGTTCGAGTCATGCGCATTGGTCGGATCGCGTTCCAAGTAAACGGTCGAACCGACGGCCAGATCGTTCCAATACCGGTGACCGTTGCAGTGTTGCAACCCGACGATGCGAGCGTCGAAACGCCCGAATTGAATGCGTTTGAATTTCTGTTGGCGCGCAGCGCGCTGTCCTACGTATTTCGATGCCATGATGGTCCTCAGCTGGTCGAGAGTTGGAGTACTGCCTTCCCGAACGGCGCACGCGGGTCCGGCACTACTTGTGATCAAACGTGCTGTGTGCCCAAGCACCCCACAGGTTGTCGACCGGGCGGCCCACGGCTTGAGCGTAGCGAATGCAATTCCGAGTGCCGCCGGCCGAGCCATTCCACACTGCCACGAAGCGGTCGCAGTGATCCGTCATCCAGCGGTTGCGCCGCTGTAGTTTGTCGCACGAGTACCCGGGGCTCGACACGTACGTTACTTGTGAGCACTGCTCCAGCAGCAAGCGATACAGGCGTTGGGACGATTCCGGCCAAGCGCAGTGTTGGCCAGCGAAAGGAATGGCGGCGTGAACTCTGATACCTTTCTTGAGAGCAGCGATGGTCCAAGCGGTGTCCCATCCGAGCGCCATGCCGGAAATGGCATCAGTGATATCGGGGTGCTCAGTCAGATACTGCAGCGCCAGAGTAATGAGGCGCAGCTGGGCGCCTCGTCCGTAGCCGCCCAGTTTGTCCGGACGGTGCCCGGTCGCGGCAACGATCACGACTCGGTGTCGCCACGGCCATTGACCGTGGACGTTGGCAACTGATCTTTCATGGCATATAGGGGTTGCGGGCAACAAACTTCGGCCCACGCCCCTCGTGCTTGGACTGGCACGCGACGCAATAACGCGCGTTCGGCACGGCCGCCAAGCGAGCGACCGGGATCGCATCGCCGCAGTTCTGGCAGTTGCCCGAGTCGTTGTCGTTCGGGACTCGGCTCAGGCGCTGGATTGACAGCGAATCGTCGACGTGAGCCTGCTGCGCCAGGATTTCCAGGCCGTCGATGCTGGCGTATGACATGACTACTTGGGCTCCTTCATGAATTCCTCATACAAGTCGCGTTGAACGTCGGAATAACGCCTACGGACTCGGCTCATGCGACCGGCCACGTTGATCAAGTAGTAGCCATGCGTCACCTGTCGAGCGCGTGGGTTGTATTCCAGTTCAACGGTAACCCCGGCCACGGCCTCGAACCGCACATTGCGTTGCTCGTCTACTGCCTGCTGTCGGCAGCGCTCGAGCGTCTGAGTCGCTTCAAAGAGTGCCACCATCTGTTCGCGCGGCGGATGGTACACCGACGGGTTCGAGTATAGACGGTGAAAATCCTCCGCTTTGGCGAAGCGACGCTGCTCGGCCGTCACGGCCGACGGCTCGACGCCGAACAACTCGGCGGCACGCTCGCGGTGCAAGTCGCGCCCGACACCAGATAGTGCCGCGATCTTTAGCTCCAGGGCGCTGAAATTCAGTTTAGTAATGTCCTTGCCAGTCATTTCCTGACCTCCATCCCGACGATAGTACAACAACGCGTGCAGACTAGCCCGGCACGAATCCCGGAATCGCCGAGTCGGCGCGGTCCGTGCACGTGGCGCTCATAAGCTCGTAGATGCAGATGCCAGCAGGTAAAACGCTGCCACCAGGATGACTGTGGCAACTGCAGAACCCGTCCGGTAACTTGGTCGACCGCGCGACAGTCAGGTCTCAGGTACATGGACTGAGGCTCACTGCTTAACCAGCGTCAGCGTCCGGGCTTGCAATTCGTGCGGGCTGGTGAAGCCGGCCGTCGGGATCAGGTACGGCACGATCCAGGCCGGGATTACCACCTCCTGCGGCACTGCAAAGTCGACGTTGCCCGCATTGTAGCAGTGCAAATTGCCGTCAGAATCGATCGACTGGACGCGCAGTGTAATGGTCTTGGAAAATTGCGGAAACGTTACCATGAGGGTGCCCCGACTCAGTTGGCCAGTTATTTGGCGTACTACACCTGTATTCTACCACGGCGTCATGACGCCGTCGAAACACTTATAATAACCAGGAGCCCCGTCTCGCGGGGCTCCTGTCCAAAACTCTTTTCACGACGGGCTGCGAGACTATAAGAGAGCTGCTCGCGTGCCCAACTCGGCCGCGAGCAGCGCCTCGAGAGTCTGGCGCACGAACGCCGCGTTGTTCAACAAATAAGTCACCGCCGACAGGTTTTCGTCCGGATTCACGCCCGTAAAGCGGGCCAGCACGTGCCCGTTGCCGTCCTTCTCCACCAGATAGCGGTCGTCACGTTTGACGGGACTGGACGCTGACCGCTCGATGGAGCGCAGTTCGTCAATCGTCCGCTGAATCCGAGCCACGTCCAACGCCGTCATCGAGTAGTCCTCCCGGGTTTGCGGCCACGACTCGGCGGCTTCGGCGTCAGCAACGCCGTCAGCACGGACGGCCAGACGAGCGCCACCAGCACCGCGCCGGCCGTGTATTGAACCAGACCGACAGTACGAAAGTATTGGATGTTGCGCACCGTGACGAGCCCGGCGATTGCCCAGCCGATCGACGTCCAAATCAGCGCGCACAAGAGTAGGACTTTTGCTACCATCATCTTGCTCCCTTTTACCACACAACCGCAAAACGGCGCGAAGACGCTCTGCCCTACTTGCTCGAAACAACCTGTTACACTTTCGTGCCGATCACTTAGGATCGCGCTCGCGCTTGAACACCGGAAACCGGACCGACAGCACGCCCTCGCGGCCCAGCGCCTGACTCAGTTCCTGCCCTTCCATTTCCACCCAGCGACCGACGACCGGGCGGCCTGACGGCAGGCGGGTATGAACGGACGCCACGCCATTCTTGAACGTTTCGTACGACTGGGGCTGACCCGTGTGATCGGACCACCACTGAGTCCGGGTCTTCAGATCGAATCCCGAACCCATTCGGCATTGGAACACGTCCCCGTCCTCGGTCGTGCCGCGCACCACCACGCCGCCCAGGTTGCCGGCTAGCGCCGAGCCGGGCTCGCCTTCGAACACGTCGATCACCTGACCGTCCAGATCAGTCATGACCGGTTTCCACTTGAGCCACGCATCCGAACGTTTGAACGAGTACGGTGCCAGCAACTTTTTGAGAATCAACCCTTCGTACTTTTTGGACAACGCATAAGCATACGCCTCGCGCATGTCGTGTTCGGTATGACACAAACGCCCTTCGGATGACACTAGGCGTTCAAAGCCGGACAAGGCTCGGGTCTTCGTGTTGATCCGGTCCAGCTCGTTGTCCGTCGTGGACTGGGACTCGAAAGCTTCCAACGGCAGAATCGTAAACACGAACATGCGCATTTGTCCGATGTGTTCGTCGCCGTCCTCGCCGCGCGCCTGCTGCGTCGCTGAAAACGACGTACCGAGCGCCTCGCCATCGACCGCGATGTCGAAGCCGAACCGCTCACGCAAGGCGAGCAACTCGGCGTCAAAGTGGCCTTTGTACTTGTCGCCCTCGCGCCCTTCGCGGCTGAAGTAACGAACCGACGGCAGCCCCTCGCAATCCGCATCGCTGGCCCGTACCTTGGCGACCTGACGGTAGCCGTCGTACTTGATATCGGTCCAGACCGGGAACTGGATCGACTCGATCTTGCCGGTGAATTTCTTGGCTAGCGCAATCGGAAACGTCGGGATCAGGCCGGGCGCCACTTCATTGACCGTGGCCGCATCGATGCCGGCACGCAACTGCTTAGTCAGCACTCGTACCAGAGCTTCCTGTTGGCGTTCCGAGTACAAACTCAACGTGTTGTCGATTACGCGCTTGGCTTGATTGCCGCGAAGGCCGGCATCGAGCGCGTCCAACAGCGTGAAGACGGGCGCGTAATCGGACAAGTCGATGCGACAGCGGTAGCTGCACGGGGCCACTCGCTTGACGTTGAACACGCGTGTCGGCGACAGCGCTTCAAACAGCAGTCGACCCACTGCAGCATTCGCATCAATAGCTTCGCGCAGCACTTTCTTGCGTTCGACTGGCGACTTGAGCGGCGCCAGCTGGTCCAGCAAGTCACAGAATTCGATCATGGCAGTCTAAGCTCCTACATTCATGGTATCGGCGGCAGCGGAACGGATCTTGTCCCACAAGCGACCGGCTTCCCGTTCGTTGGCCGAAATATTGGCCGGATATTTCTTGGTCCAGCGATGAAGAATCGACTGCGCAAATTCGTTCATCGGCATCAGCGGCGATTCCAGATACTCCGCCTGCGATACAGCGTTAGGATCCTTCTTAAACGGCAGCAGTCGTGCGCGCACTACAGCCACTTTTTGAATTCGTTCGGCGGCGCGTTCGAACGCGTACCACTCGCCGCCGTCGTACACCAACTCGACTTCATCCGCGCCCAAGTCCATGAGTTCAGTCAGCTGCTCGGTCGTGATCGTCTTGCCATAAGTGGCGAACGCTGGCTTGCCGGTGTAGCGTCCGGCCGACCACGCGGAAAACACGCCCTCGGCGAGACAGACCGAGCGCACTGAGCGACCGGCGGCAAACTTGGTGCCGTACAGGGGCTTCAAGCACCCGGATGGATTGAAATATTTCAAGAACGGATCGGGTCGCTGATCGCGAATCTGGAACATCGTACATTCGTCGCCACGGTTGTCCGGCAGCACGATCCCGAAATAGGGTGACGAGCAAGCGCGCACGTTGTGATCGAGTAGCCAGGGCTCTGGAAAGCCACGCGCGCCGACTAAATAGTCGTACAGCTTGTTGGACTCTCGAAAATCCCAAGTCCAATCGCGCAGCGTGAAAGTGCGCACTTCAGGCTTGAGCGCTTCCACATCAAACGACAGGTAAAACTCCGATGCGTCAGCCAGTGACAGCTCACCGTCGCTGACGACCACCGCTTCGCACCGGAAGCACAACCCGCGTTGCTTTTTCGGGTTCCAGTACAATTTGGGCGTCCGGTAACGGTCGCCACAGCGCGGGCAGTGGTACAGCCAGTGCGGCGTGACGCCGGGCGTGACCGTATGGTCGAGCCCGACCAGCTCGCTGAACTTGATGACTTCGCGCGCGGCCATCAGTCAGCAAACTCGTAGCGGCTCAGGCCATCGACCTTGGTGACGGCGATCCGGTTAGGAAAGAACGCCTGCACTTTGGAGTCGTGCGAGATCACGAGCTTGAGCCCGGAAGTGGCTGCTTCGACCGCCCCGACGCACAACTCAGTATTCAGCGCGTCCAGGTTAGCCAGCACTTCGTCGTAACACGACAGCCCGAGGATGCCGCGCGGCAAGTTGTAATGGTCGCTGTACAGCGAGTTGAGCGCAATCAGGATCAGCGCGTCCACAAGCCGACGCTCACCGCCCGAAGCGGCCGTCAACGAGACCGAGCGGTTGCCGCGATAGCTGACTGTGACGTCGATATCCTTGCTCGGAACGACTCGGATCGAACAGGCTTGCGCATCAGCCACTAGCGAGTTGACCTTGCGCTCGAGTGCCACGCACACGGATTCGGACAACTTGGTAGCGACCACGCCGTTCTTGGCAGTTACTTTGACCGCGCGCTTCAATTCGGCCACTTGGGAAGCAAAGCGGTCCACTTCGATTTTGACGGCGTCGCGCAACTCGACGACTTGCTCATACTGCTTCTCGATGGCGGACAGCGGTACTTCGTCTTTTTGCTCGCGCGACGCGTCGCGGATTTTGGTTTGCAACGACGACACCCGGTCCCGAATGCGGTCGTTCGCGTCCGCCACGTCGCGTAAACCCTCGCGCCTGTTCTTCAAACTCGTCAGGACATCCGTGTTGGATCGAATCGCGGCGGTTAAGTCTCGCAGTTCGCTTGCCATGTCGACCAGCGCGTTCTTGTATTTGGACAACAGCGTGTCGTCGTGCACGGCTTGGCCGCATTCCGGGCACTTGGCGTCTTTCAACGAATTGATCTTGTCGCGCGTGGCGTTGATGTCGTTGGTCAGGCGCCGCATGCGGCCGGAGTCGCGCTCCAGCGACACGTCCAAATCGGAGATCTTGCCTCGCACTTGTTCCAGCTCGTCTTCGGCTTTGGTGTCGATCTGCGCCCGTAACTGCTCGATCTCCTCGGCCAGTTGCGACACGTCCGGCCGGTCGGCGTCATCCTGTTGCTCAGACCAGTTGTCGATCTGGCGCTGGAGGGCCTCGAGTTGAGAGTCTAGCCCCGATTGCTTGCCGATGGCTCGCTGCAGCTCCCGGTCCAGTTCGTCCTGGCGCTCGCTCAACGTTTCGCGAAATGCGGTCAAGCGGTCATAGTTGGCAATGCGCCCCAGAAACTCGTATTTCTGCGTCGGACCCAGGTTGGAAAACGTCGTCAAGCCATTGAGCGAGAAGTACACCAGCGTCAGGATGTCGTCGGCGTCAAGCCCGATAGTGGCATAAATCAGCGCTTGCGTATCCGGGGCGCGCGCTTTGGTCAAGTCTTTCTCGCCGCACCAGAACGACAGGATCTGCTTGCCGCGCGTGCGCTCGATCCGGTACTCGACGCCGTTGACCGTCATCCACAGACAACCCACTGCCTTGCGGCCCGTGACGTTGCAAGACACGTCGTCGGCCGACATCGGCTTCGTTACTCGCCCCGTCAGCGTCCAGTAGATCAACTCCATGAGCGTCGTCTTGCCCGAGCCGTTCTCGCCGTGAATCAGAACGGTCGGGCCGACTTCGGTCAAATCCATGTCGAGGCTGTCGATGGACAGGAAGTCCGATCCCTTGACGCGCGTGATTACCGCTTCCGGGATTGTCGACGCCTGAACGCCACGAATCCGGTCGAAACACTGCTCGATCGTCGTCCAGTGCTGCCAGTCGTCGAACTGCGCACGAGTTTCGGCCAGGATGTCGACCGTCGATACTTCGACGCGGGCCTCCGTGGGGTCGTCCTGGGCTTCGCGCTTCTTAGGCGGGCTGCGGTAGTGATAATGCGCCGGGACAGCCACGAAAGCCCCTTCGGCATCTGTCGGAGGGTCGCCTGCCACGAACCGGTGGTAAGGATGACCAGATGGGTAGTTGTCGATATGGACCGAGTCGGCCGTCGATTTTTTCAGGTCGATGATCCACAAACGATTGTCGCCGCCCGACGAGAAGTTGGTCTGCAGTGGCTGGCCGGGGATCAGGACGAAGCGCTTGTCACGCCCGTCGATCTTGTGCCACTTGTGAATGTCGCCGACCACTGAGATCTGGTACTTGCTGAGCAGCAACTCGGAGTTGAACCCGTGCGTGAAGCGGTGACCGTAGGGGTCCGTCGTGTTCTTGACGAGATCGTGCCCGAAAAACACGTCGGCGTCTGGAAACTCGCCTTCCTCCAAGTGCTGGCCGCGCGTCCACGACTTGACAAACAGCGTTTTGCCGCCGAGGTCGATCAAGGCCCGGTCTGGTACGTACGTGATGTTGGAGTGCTCGGTGAGCAGAGGGGTGATGATCGAGTGGCCTTCGTCGTTGGTCTCGACTTTAACATCATTGTCGTGATTGCCCGGCAACAGGATTACATGGAGGCCGGAGTCTGCCAGTATTTTTATAAAACGCTTAGCCACATACAAAACGGCCGGCGGATTAGTTGGCGAGTGCAGCAAGTCTCCCACTATCGCAATCGCGTCCGCTTTCTTGTCAGCAGCCACCGCAGCTATATCGTCGGCCAAGGACAAGAAATCAGTCAGTCGGGACGGGAAACCGCGCTCATCAAGCACGCTGAAGACGTAGTACAGGTAAATATGGACGTCCGCTGTGCACAGTATTCGGTTGATCGGCTTGGTCTTCGGACGTAGCTTTATGGTTTCCATCGTAGAGTCCTGGTGAACGGGTCAGATAGCGATTGCGGGTCGTGCGTAGGGGTCGTCGGAGTCGGTCGCCAGACGGGTATCGCCGCACGCGGGTAACACATAAACGAGGCGCGGAGCGTAGACACGAGTGTACAAGTCGTCCTGGTGCGGCAACGCCAGCAATGGCCAATCCTTCTGGTGGTCGGGCAGCGCCTGCAGCAGCTCGATCATACGGCGCGGGGTCATGTCAGTCACGATTGCCTCCTAAAGCATTCGGGCGACCCGAATATTCGGGTCGCCCGCATAACTGCTTCGACCATAATTACCACGTCTGGCCGGACGGGACCACCGTGATGTGCTGCGGCAAGTCAGACGGCAGTGGCATCGATTTACCGGCAGCCAAGGCTTCCTGCTGCGCTTTGTACACGTCGTCTGGAGTCGGCGGCAGGTGCATCCGCAGGGCCTGCTCGGCCCGCGTCGAGGCCACGTACATCAAGTTGACTTCGTTCTCGAGAGCGGTCTGACGCTTGGCACGCTCGACCGGGTTGAGCCGTCGGTCCGCCGCCAGTTGCGTCAAGTCTTCGCCATAATAGCGAAAGTCGTAGAAGTCGTCCAGCACTTCGACACGCTTGAACTCGAGACCTTTGACTTTGTGACCGGTGGAGAAGCCGAAGTGAGCGTCGGACAAGTCAGCTTCGGCTCGCTGGCGTACCGTGTTGATCAACTCCGGAATCCGGGCGCCGTAGCGGTTGACGATATCCCTGGACACGGACAAATCTGGATCGAGCGATTGCTTGGAGCCATCCGGGCGCACGATCTGAGCTTGCTCCAGGTATTTCTCCAGGTCGGCGAACGTCTTGAACTGGTTGCGAATGTACTGGTCCTTGATCTGGTAGCTGTTGCCACACTTGAGATTCCACAGGTCCTCGACCGTGTCGAACTTGTATCCCTGGATGCCACCAACGAATCCGATCCGGCGCTCCGGATGGCCGTCGATGATCTCGATCACTTTGGCAAACAAGCCTGCATTGGTCCGGCTGAGGAACACCAGCTGGTCGTCCTCGGACAACCCGGACTCCACTTTCAAGCCGTTCACGCCGACTTTCTCGCCTTTGACGGCCAGGATTTTGTTGGCCATCTGGGCGATCCCGGTGTGAAACCGCCACGAGTTGGTCAGGTACTTGCGTTCGCCTTCGACAGTCGCCAGGGCGTTTACTGCTCCCCGCCACGCGTAAATCTGCTGATGCTGATCACCCAGCATCAGCTTGTTCGATTCGCGTTGCGACATGAAAATCGCCAGCGTCACCGGATTGCTGTCCTGCCCTTCATCCAGGATCACGTACGAATAGCCCAGATCCGGATCGCTCAACTGGAATTGCTTGAGATAAACATCATGAGTGGCTGGAAAGCCGTCGGACCGGTCTCCGGCACACTTCCACAACTTGCGCACGCCATCCTTGACGACTCCCCGGGCGTCCGACTTGTCGAGGAAGTCGTCCAGAGTCAGAGCGCTGGTCAGAAAAGCGTTGAATTCCTCTTTCATCTGCCAAGCGGTGAAGTACGCATCGCGTTGATCTGGGCGACACAACTGCACGATGTCGGTCAACCGGATATTGTTGACGAGCTTGGGAGACAGCGGTTTGCCGAACTTCGGGAAC
>Ga0310810_10001746_pt1 | contig 23005 bp, 17 predicted proteins | sample NCmetagenome_FD_207641 | JGI IMG/M metagenome (GOLD analysis project Ga0310810, IMG submission 207641) | Soil microbial communities from experimental microcosm in Duke University, North Carolina, United States - NC | ecosystem: Engineered > Artificial ecosystem > Soil microcosm > Unclassified ... | reverse complement strand
CCTGCTGGGCCGTTGGGACGAGAATTGGTCTTACGGTAATCCCTGATTGAGGTGTTATGAAGATCGAAGCCATAACCCTGCATGAAATCCGAATGCCGCTCGTACATTTTTTTGAGACGAGCTTTGGGCGCACAACCAGCCGCCGCATTTTGCTGGTGAATGTTCACTGCGAGGGGGTGAACGGTTGGGCGGAGTGCGTCGCTAGCGAAAATCCTTATTACAGCGACGAGTGGATTGAGTCCGCCTGGATCACCATCCGATCCTTCCTGGCTCCTGCGCTCATTGGCAAAAATATCAGCCAGGGCAGGGAATGTGCCCCGCTGATGTCCCAGGTACGGGGTCATCGCATGGCCAAAGCTGTGCTGGAGAATGCGGTTTGGGATGCCGAGGCCAAGCAGAAGCGACAGCCTTTATGGAAGCTATTGGGTGGTACACGCAGCGAAATTCCCTGCGGAGTCTCCATCGGAATTCAGGATTCGGTCGAACAATTGTTGGAAAAAGTCGAAACCGAGCTTGCCGCGGGTTACCAGCGCATCAAGGTCAAGGTGAAGCCTGGGTGGGATGTCAACGTCCTGGAGCGCATTCGCTCGCGATGGCCGGAAATTCTGCTCAGCTGCGATGCCAACTCGGCTTATCGTCTGGAAGACACCGAGCACCTGCGCAAATTTGATCAGTTCAATCTGCTCATGATCGAGCAGCCCTTGTGGAACGACGATATTTACTTCCACGCTCGGCTGCAGAAACAACTGCGCACCAGGATCTGTCTCGACGAGTCGATCCGCAACGCCAGGGACGCAGCGGCGGCGATCGAGTTGAACGCGTGCGGGATCATCAACATCAAGGTTGGACGCGTCGGCGGATTCAGCGAAGCCAAACGCATTCACGACCTTGCGCAGTCGCACAACATACCGGTGTGGTGTGGCGGAATGTTGGAGTCCGGGGTCGGGCGGGTGCACAACATTGCTCTTTCTACGCTGGAGAATTTCCGTTTGCCGGGAGACGTGTCGGCTTCCGCGCGCTATTGGAAAGAAGACATTGTAGAGCCCGCGGTCCAGGTCACCCCCCAGGGAACCATTCCCGTCAAAGACACTACCGGAACCGGCTATCAGGTCCGCGAGGACTTGATCGAAAAGCTTTCGGTCAGGACTGAGACCATTGGCGCCGGCGAGGTTGTGCACGCCTGAAAGCGTCCCAGAGGACTCCTGGTTCTCAGTGGGACGGTCTCGACTCGTGATTCTTGCCGGCGGCTTCGGATGCTTCTCTCTTCAGCATCGTAGCCGCGTCGGCGAAAGTTAAAGTGGCGGGAACCTTCCGGTAATCGCTGAAGACCTCGTTCGACCTGATGACCAGGCGTTTGAACAATAGCACCTTGCCCGTAAAATCCAGCGTCATCCCTGTCGTCACCCATGAGCCATCGCCGGCTTCCCCTTGCTCGACGATGAACCTGCCGCCCTTATCGAGGTGGCCGAGAATGCCCCAACCGAAACCGACGTCCTTGTAAAGTATGCCATCGATCTTCGCGATTCGATATTCATGGGGATCTACAAGTATGTAGCCCAGCATCCCGGTGAGGACTTGTTCGACGCGGGATGGGGGATTGTATGTGGGATCGGCGCGAAACTTCAGGCGGATCAGTTTGCGGCCCGGTACTCCGATACCAGGCGTGCTGTCCTCAGTGCCGTCAAAGGTGTAGGTGAATGCGTCGGGCATTGCCCGGAGAATTCGGGTGATCCGATCCAGATCATCCTTTTCCTGTTTTCGCTTGCGCTTCAACTCTGAGGGATTATGGGCAAGCCAATCCAGGCGGCCTTCCTCACTTTGGCGCTGTTGCAGGTCGAGGGGCTTATTGTCCACCGCAATCAATATGCCTGCCGTCGCATCCTGGGATTGAACATAAATGTGAGTCTGGGATCCCTGGAGGGTCTGCTTGCGGGAACGGAACATGAATCGAGCGGGATCCGGAGCGATTTCATTGGCGACTGCTTTGTGGACCAGTTCTCCCGGGGACAGTTGAGGGTGCTCCGCCGTTCGGGCACTAATCGTGCCAACAAGCAGAAATACACAAATAGACTCAACCCCTGCAGACCACAGCCGGAAGTAAATCGGTTTCATCAGGAGCATGCCCGCTGCAGCGAGTTTATCAAGGAGCAGAAAGCTTCTTGCGCTGATTTCCAGCGGTGGATATAGTTGTCGGGTCGAACCGCTCTCTCCTCTACGTTGGCGAATCTGGCCACCGCATAAGCTGCAGGAGTAGAATCTCGAAGTTTTCCACTCAATCCCTGACTCTCGGAGGCTCGCCCTATGGACCCGGTTAAACCGTTAGATGCAGTTCGCGGAGAGGCAAACCTGGGAAAGTCCCTGGTGATCAACGGTGAGCTTTCAGGCAGCGAAGACCTTTATATTGACGGCAGTGTTCAGGGGACGATCGACTTGAAAGATAACCGGTTGACGGTCGGTCCCAATGGCCGCATAAAGGCCAACGTTACGGCTAAAAGCGCGGTAGTACACGGCAAGCTGGAAGGCAACATCACTGCCTCCGACCGCGTGGATTTGAAGCACTCCGCGGTGGTTACCGGCGATATCTCTACACAACGTATTTCCATCGATGAGGGCGCTTATTTCAAAGGGGGAGTGGATATCCGCCGGGAAGAATCGAAGCAGGGGTTACGGCCGGAAAAAGCGGAGACCAAGGCGTCCGGGGCTCCTGCCGCGGCTGGCTCGTCCATAGCACCATCGGTACCGAGCACGCAGTCAGTCCCCAGTCCGGAGCCCAGGAAGTAATACCGGGAAAGCGTCCGTGCGCTAAACTAGTGCAGGATGCTGCCAGCAATCAAAACCCATGGCATCCGTAGCTCACAACGTGATCAAATTTCTGCGGGGTTCTTCGAGCAGCGCCGGTCAGGCTTCGGGGGTCGGCACAGCCAAGCGTCTGACGCGCCGGTCGAGCGGAATGGCCGAACTGAGCCGCACGTTCGGCGCGCAAGAGGGAATCTGCGTTCTGGATCTGGGATCCACCTCGCCCGGTAATATCCGTTATTTCACCGAGCACGGCCACAAATCCTACAGTGAGGACTTGCTGCTCGCCTCGCTGGATCCAACCCTGGTCACGAAAGATGACGAGGGAAACCGCGTTCTGGACGAAAAGCGTTTCCTGGCCGAGAACCTGGTTTATCCGAATGCGCATTTCGATGTGGTTTTCTGTTGGAACCTCCCCGACTACATGGATGAGTCGCTGGTGAAGCCGGTTGTGGCGCGCCTGTGGTCGGCGCTCAAGCCGGGCGGCATTCTGCTTGCCTTTTTCCACACCCGCGATGCCGGGGCCGATGCTCCTTGCTATCGTTACCACATACTCGGCAATGACTTATTGGAGATGCATCCGATCCTGACCATTCCGGAGGCTCGTGGTCCGGGACGAACCCGAACCAGCTTCCGCTTGCAGCGCGTATTCAACAATCGCCATATCGAAAATCTTTTCCGCGACTTCGCTTCCATCAAGTTCTTTCTGGCTCGCGACAATGTCAGAGAAGTGCTGGTTGTGAAGTAGATCGATTTCTTTCCATTACATTATTGCCGTGTTCTCCGCACCAGGTACCGCGCCAATGGCGGCACTGCGTGGAGCACGAAAATGAGCCCGGTCCTAAACGGCTCCGGCACTTCCAAAAGGCGGCGGATCCCCGACGAGGCGCGAAAAACGGGGAGCAAGTCTCGACAATAGCTTTCAGCATAGGAACGCCCGGCGTCCAAGAGAGTAACCCGGCCTTCGATCAATGGCCGTAGGGATTCAGCTGCCAGCGCTCCGCTGCGCAGCGCAAGGGAAATGCCGTCTCCCACGAATGGGTCCACAAACCCTGCGGCATCGCCGACCTGCAGAATGCCGTTGCATATCGGTTCTGGCGTCCGGAACATCAACGGTGAAGTGGTAACCGTCTTTGTGATTTGCCGCCACGACTGGCTACGTTTCCGGAGTTCAGGGTGGCATCCCAGCGCCTCAGGCAACGAAGTCGCGACATCGGCTCGCACCATCGCGCAAGCATTGATTTCAGTTGCGCCGGTTTCATCGCTTAGCCCTGTGGGCTGTACTCCGCAATAACCGTGCTTGAAGAAATACAGATCAACCGAGTTTGGAGCCTGGGCCTCGCAAAAGTGCGCTTTTACGCCCAGCCACTTCCCCGTATCCGGACTTGTATTTCTGTTGCCTGTCCGCCTCAGGTTGGACCATCTGCCGGAAGCGTTAATCACGCTGCGCGCCTTGAACACATGCGTATCGGTGCTGATCACCAAGGGAGTGATCTCGGAAATACGCTGAACAGTTTGATTATCCCGAGCGTCAACGCCGGCGTTCAGTGCGGATTTCCATAAGGCGGCATCGAGATCAACGCGAGGAATGCTGGCTGCTGCCGGTTCGACCGGGACAGCGAGCGATTTATCCTGAATAAAAAGACGCGCCCGTGACAGGCGAGGCGCCTTTTCGAGAACCTCTGAAACATTGCCCAGCAGAGAGGACAGTAAGTGCAGTGATTCGGCGGATACAAATTCGCCGCAGACTTTCTGGCGGGGATAGTTGCCCTTCTCGAGGAGGAGCACGCGCGCTCCATAACGAGCGGCAAGAATGGCAGCCGAGGCGCCGGCGGGACCGCCACCGATGACGGCCAGGTCGTAAGTCCCACCTCTTAGGCTTTCCATGCGATCACGCCCATGTGAAACAAGTAATGGCGGCTAATGTCCAGGCGCGCCGCCGATGTCTGGCCCGCAATTTGGGACATCTCGGCTACGGTGTACGCTTGTCGAACCGAAGCGGGGGCATCGTGCCAGGTCAGCCGGCTGCGGAAAAGCGGTAACCCGGCATACACCAAGGCCAGATGCAAGGGATCGCGAATCAAATCGTTGATCAGCACCGCAACCCGGCAAACTCTCAGAGCTTCCGTGATGAACTCATGAAGGTCGCGGGGCATGAGGTGATGCGCAAATAGCGAGCAGCTCACCAGGTCGAAGCTGTCTGACCTGCAGGGCAGCGCCATCGCATCGCCCACAATGGCAGGCCGTGTGCCATTCAAATGCGATGGAACGCGATCAAGGACGGTAATGTCCAGTGTGATTCCATCTTTTCGCAGACGCTCAGCCGCCAGCTGCGGAACATCGCTCGATCCCGCCGCAACCTCCAGTAACGACATTTTCTGCCGTCCGCTTTTCCTCGATACGAACTCAATCAGCTTGCGGGCGGTCGATATCCCGCCAAATGCTCGATTGATAAAGTGAAGATCCCGCAGCGATCCCGCAACCTCAGCCGGTGTGCCGGCGTCTGTGTCGAGCAGTTCGGCGATAGGAGTGCGCTTCACCAGTGTATAGACGCGATTTTCCAGGCCCAGGTTATGCCACAGGGCCGGATACTGCGTAAAAATACCGCAAAATCAGGCTCGTGATGCTTCCACGCGGCATCGCAGGGTAAAATGATTGGATGCGCCGGGTCTACTTCGACAACAACGCTACCACGCCCGTTCTGCTGGAAGTGTTTGAGGCGATGCGGCCCTTCCTGCTCGAGCAGTACGGGAATGCCTCGTCCATTCATCATCACGGACAGGAGGCGCGCGGCGCTATCGAACGCGCTCGGGAGTCGGTTGCCCGGCTACTTGGATGTAGCGCCGCTGAGGTGGTATTTACGAGCGGCGGAACCGAGGCGGACAATCTTGCCATCTTCGGACTGACATCGCCGGGCGATCACGTTATCACCTCCTCCATCGAACACCACGCAGTGCTGAATGCGTGCAGTCAGGTGGAGTCCAACGGCTGCCAGATTACACATGTGTCGGTGGACGGACAATGTCGAATCAATCCGGATGACGTGCGTCGGGCCTTGCGCCCGAACACCAAGCTCATTTCGCTCATGATGGCGAATAATGAGACCGGAGTTCTACAGCCGCTCGAGGAAATCGGCAGGATCGCAGCGGAAGCCGACGTCTACTTTCACACCGATGCGGTGCAGGCCGCGGGCAAAGTGCCGATCGACGTGGCCGCGATTGGCTGCGACCTTTTAACCATCTCGGGCCACAAGATCAACGCCCCCAAAGGCGTAGGCGCGCTTTTCGTGCGCAAGGGAACTGCTTTACGGCCGATGATGTTTGGCGGCAGTCATGAGCGGTCGCGGCGGGCAGGTACCGAGAATGTACCGGGAATCGTAGCCCTGGGAAAGTCTGCTGAAATCGCCTTGCAGGGATTCTCGAACGGCGACGTCGCTCGTCTCAAAGAGATGAGAAACCGTCTTCAGACATCGATCGCCGAAACGACGCACGACATCGGCGTAAACGGCGGCGGCATGCCGCGTGTACCCAATACCGCCAATATTTTCTTTGACGGGATAGAAGGTGAAGCGCTGGTCATTGCTCTCGACCTGAAGGGGCTCGCGGTCTCGACGGGAGCAGCGTGCGCATCCGGCGCGATTGAGCCTTCTCACGTGCTCACAGCAATGGGTCTGTCGCCCGAGCGGGCCCACGCCAGCATTCGGTTCAGCCTGGGCAAACAGAACACGCCAGAGGACATCGAGTTCGCTCTCGCCCTCATTCCGGAGACAATCGCGCGCCTGCGGGAGCTGTCGCCGGTTTACAATAGAAAACAAGCTGTGAGTTCTTAGCGATCGTCCGATCCGATGCAGGCTCCACCAGCGCCCGCTTCCTCGGTCTGGCCGAATACAAGTTCCGAGAGGGAAGCCAAAGATCACAGAGCAGCGTATGCCTTCTGAAATCATTGCGGTTGCCATGTCGGGTGGAGTGGACTCATCCACCGTGGCGGCCATGCTGCGCGCGGACGGGCATTCCGTCATTGGTCTAACCATGCAGCTGTGGAACCAGCGAAGGCTCGCGGGTAAGGAAGGCATGCCGGAAGCCGTCCAGGGCAGGTGCTGTTCTCTGGATGATGTTTACGATGCGCGCCGGGTGGCGGAAACCATCGGCGTGCCATACTACGTGGTGAATCACGAGCGCCGTTTCGAAGACGACGTTGTCCGCCCATTCGTGCAGGAATACCTGTCGGGACGCACCCCGATACCTTGCAGCCTCTGCAACAATCACCTCAAGTTCGATCAACTGCTCATGGTTGCCCAGCAGATCGGCGCGGAAAAACTGGCAACTGGTCATTACGCGCGCGTCGAGTTTGACGAGCCCTCGCAACGATGGTTACTCAAGCGGCCAACCGATCAATCCAAAGATCAGACCTATTTTCTGTTCGGTCTGACGCAGGATCAGTTGAGCCGGACTGTGTTTCCGCTAGGGCGCTTGACCAAGCCTGAGGTACGTCAATTGGCACGGCAATTTGGCCTGGTCCTGGCAGAGAAGCGGGAGTCGCAGGAAATCTGTTTTGTTCCTGGAGGCGATTACAAGCGGTTTCTGGATGCTTATCTCGAGGAACAAGGCGAGACCCTGCCTGACACGGCCGGAGAATTGGTCACGGCTAATGGCGAAGTCATTGGCGAGCATTCCGGTATTCACAATTTCACTGTCGGACAGCGGAAGGGACTGGGCGTCGCCACCGGCTCGCCGCTGTATGTCATCCAGATCAAGGGCGATGCTCGTCAGGTTGTCGTCGGTGGCTCTGAAGACCTCTATACCAAGGCGTTGCGCGCCGGCAAGGTGAACCTTATTTCTGTCGAAGAACTCAACCGGCCGAAGCGGGTCACTGTGAAGATCAGGCATCGCCATGAGCCCGCTCCTGCCACAATCGAGCAGGCCGGAAACCACGAGGTGGTTGTCGCATTCGATCAGCCCCAGCGGGCCGTCACTCCCGGCCAGGCTGCCGTTTTCTATGACGGAGACGTCGTGGTGGGCGGCGGCTGGATCCTCTAAATTCTAAGACCTGGTCTCGCTTTTTTGCGTCTATCCAATAGCAACTATTTGCCCTCGGCAGAGTTCAATCAACTAAGCGCCTGTGTTTCCGCATGACGGAGGAGTTCGCGATGTCTGGTCGGATTGGCTTCCTAATATCTGTTTTTATTCTGATTGCAGGCTTTACCGCTTGCGGCGGTAACGGCTCGCCCGTGGGCAATGGCCCGGGCTTAGGTAATGGCTCGAACAATGCCTTGCTCAATGGACAATACGCATTCTCGTTTTCTGGTCAAAGAACCTCGGGAGCCTTATTCGCAGCCGTAGGCAGCTTCACGGCTGATGGAGCCGGACATCTGACCGGAGTCCTGGATGTAAACGGCACAACCAACCCTGTCAATTTTGGTGGCCCCTATTCGCTGGATTCCGATGGCAGGGGCAACGTGGTGCTGGGCATCACGCCAGGATGTCCCAATTGGCAGTTCACGATGGTTAATCACCGGCACGGGCTCCTGACTTGTATGAACTCGACGGTCACGGCAAGCGGCACCATTGATCTGCAGGACCCTTCCGCATTCACCTCCGCCAGGTTGAAAGGGAATTATGTGTTCGGGCTATCGGGTTTAGGTTTGCCCACTTCAAATTCGTCGGGAGGCCTGGTCGTAATCGCCGGTGATTGGACGATGGATGGCAATGGGAGAATTACCCGTGGCGAGATGGATGTGAACGATATTTCGGGCGTGGTGCAGGATATTCCCCTGTCGGGCACGTATTCAGTTGGCGCCAACGGCCGAGGGACAGCCATTCTCAGCAGTTCTTACGCGACACAGAACTTCGTATTTTACGTAGTAAACGCCACCGATTTGAAGTTGGTAGAAACCGACTCACAACCCATCGTGTCGGGCGAAGTTCTGGGCCAGGCTGCCGGCCCATTCTCGCTAGCATCTTTGAACGGCGGACACGCATTCGTCATGGGCGGCGCCGACAACAACGGAAACCCGATCTCATTGGGAGGTGTCTTTACCGCGGACGGAGCAGGCAAGGTTTCTTCAGGTGTCGTGGACACCAACGATGGGGGAGTCACTTCTCTCGGCGGTTCTGTTTCCGGAACTTACGCGGTAAATGCAACTGGCCGGGGCGTGCTAAGCCTGACCACGCCGGTACTGCAACTCGCATTTTATAGAGCTGCGAACGGCACGGTTGAACTGGTGGATGTAGATGGTTCGCTCGGAGTGCTGGGCACGGCCCTGGCGCAAACTGGTGGACCGTTTCGTTTGGCTTCAATCTCGGGAAGATACGCCCTGAACTTCAGCGGCACCAATCTTTCCAGCTTCGGGGAAGAGGACATTACCGGGCAGCTGATTGCGGATGGAACCGGGGGCTTGAGCGGTACGTTGGACATAAACAACTTGGGATCGATCTTCCAGGGTCTCGGAATATCGTCCAGCACGTACACGATGGATTCCGACGGGCGAGGATTTGCCACCATCAATGCTTCGGCAGGCAGTTTCTCCATGCAGACCTACCAGGCCAACCCCAATACCGTGTTGTTTCAGGACGTCGATAACAACAGAGTTGTCACCGGGGTGATGCAGAAGCAGCAGTTTTGAAGATAGATAACAGGATCTTACGTTCGGCAATGTGCCGCCTACTGGCTGCCGGAAACCCTTGCCTTCTCTCGTATCTGGTTGAGATACCCGACGTAAATCGGGATGGGAATATCGGGGGAGTCGCCATCATTAAGGAAATGTTCCAGTCGAATTTCTACCGGGATGGAAGCGATGACCTCGCGAAACCGCGGCATTTGCAAATACTTGACTTTCCAGATCTCAAGCATTAGGGAACGGAATTCCTCGCTGATAAACGCCATTCGGCGTTCGCCTAAGTAAATTCCGTCAAAGTGGTGGTCAGACAAGGTTTTCCGCACAGGATCGCCGGACGCGGAAAATATGTAGACCAGGTGGAACACGTCAGCCAAATCTCCCCAAAGTATTTTTTCTTCAAAGGCGCTGAAGTGGAATGGTCCTCTCTGCTGTACCTTCCGGGCGTGTTCTGTTGCCGGAAGTCCGCGACGGTCCAGTTCGCCGCGAAACCACCGCAACCGCTCATGTTCAAGGTTGTGACGGAGAAATTCGACGGCATAAGCATTCGGGAGATAGACTTTCGGATCCCTGTCGAGGCGATCTATCCATGGCCGCCAATCTCTTTGTTCAAAGATAGAAAGAAGCTCTTGCAGCTCTCCAACGGTGGTATCAGGATGATATTTCACTGCCTGCCAGAAATGCTCGGTCGAATCATAGGAAGAACCATAAAGTTGAATCCCTTCCTCAATGGGAAACCAATTGGAGAGCACACGAGCCGGAATCGAAGGAGAAGCGCTCCAGCAGTTCACGGCATGCTTCCATTTCTTCTGAACTGCCATGAACGTGTCCCCGTAACCGGGAGGCAAGGGCTCTTTGACAAGGGCTAGAGCTTGCTGGAGCTCCTCACTGGTATGAGTGAGAAGGGTCTCCAGCGGACGCTCATCCAGCATAGAGACAACCCGGCTCTCGACTCCTTCCCGGACCAGCGCGAGTGCCAGGGCGCGCCGGTCATCCGCGTTTAAACCTCCGGGCCTGCTCCAGCGCTGCTGTTGTGACTCGACATAAGGAAACAATTCCGCGAGGGACTTGAACTCGATGAAGCCGTGGATCGCGAAAGGCACCGGCCTGCCTTCCTTCACAATCACAGTCGAAGGAGTGACGAGGGCCTGTAATGAGATCTGTTGGGCGCGAACCGGCAGGATCACCACGCAGAAACTTAGAGCGACTGCTGCATACTTCGCCGCCTGCGATATTTTTGAGAGCGTCTGCAATGTTGATGGATCCCAATGACGTGGGGCAAGTCTATTCGTACCGCGCCCGCTCGTAAAGTGGAGTCAAACTGTCGAGGGGTGTTACGCCGTCTGAACGGGCGTGAGCTCGCCGCCTGGACCAATCGCAACGGGGTTTTCCACCACCGCCACATCGTGCAGAAGTTGCTCGACTGCTATTCCCAGGCGCTTGCCCAGGCTGCGGAAATGCTGAAGCCATGAGTCATTCACGATGAGATCATTGCCGGACGCTATCGACTTGAGGAAATCGAAATAAGTTGTTTGCGCCTTCCAAAGGTCGGGATTGAAAGGCCCCGTGCGTGCTAATCCCACCAAAGCATCCATTTTTTGCAAGATGGCGAGTTCCCGAGGCTGAGCGGACCAATCCTCCAGCAGGCTGGCCAGACGCTTGCGAAAGGCGCTGTTGAGAGCGGATGCAGAGATCGCGACCCCAGCGCTCCTGGAGCAGCAGGCGGATATACTCGATGTCCAGGTCTTCGCTCAGCAGCGCTCGCTCCAGCGCGTTCCCCAAAACGAACTCCGCGGAAACTCGAAGTATGGTTGGCAGCGACATATGGAGCTCGGATAGAAAACTGACCAGGGAGGCATGATCCTCATATAAATGCGCGTAGAATCCATCAATGTTGGCCAGGGTGGAATTTACGATCTGGTTGACGATGCGATGGCGCTCATCGCGGAACAACGATTTCAACGTGAATGCTGACCCGCCAAACTGCCGGCTAATGATGCGGCTGCACTCAGAAAGATCCTTGCTCGAGAAGGCCTGCGTGATCGGTTCCAGGAAAAAGTGGAGGCGGTTACTCTCGACGCAGGGCCGAATTCCCGCGGTCAGATGATGGTCGCCGTAATGCAGCGCGGCGAACGCAAAACTCAATCTGGCGCGCGTAATGCGCGACGTTATCTGGGCGTGTCCGACCGCCAGCTTGGCTTTTCCACTTTCATGAACCTTGGCATCATGCAACTGCACGCGATAGCAGTGCAATGAAGTCAATGAATGATATCCATCAAATAGCGAGCTGATGGCGTAATGCGCCGCAACTCCCACCAGGTCCAGCATGGCCGGCCTGACGAAGCGCTCGTAAATATCCCTGCCATTGCCAAATTCCGCGAGATTGCCGCGGACCTGTTCCAGGCGTGCGAGTAATTGTTGTTCCCGGTTTCCGCCGAATAGTTGTTCACTCAGTTGCACCGCGCGGGCGGCGTATTGCAGGATTTGCACCGTCTCGGGTCCGGTCGGTTCATCGAAGAACCACCCACAGCTGGTATACATGAGCAGGAGATGGCGCTGCATTTCCAGCAGGCGCAGCGCCCGTTCTTCCTCCTCCTCCGACAACGCGCGAGTGGAGTGTTTATCCAGGAATGCATTCACCGTCGACGGAGAACGATCGATGATGACGTGAACGTAGTCATTGCGCGCTTTCCAGGGATCGCGGAGCAAGTGTTTCGCTTCCGATTCGTAGGGAACAGCAAGGTCATCGCGCAGCCAGTTGAGCGCCTCCCGCAACGGCTTGCGCCATTCCTGGGTCCAATGTGCGTTGCTGCCGGCATTGCAGCCGCAATTCCGCTCCCAGCGGCCCACCCCATGCCCGCAACTCCAGGCGGTATGCTCGAGGATTTCGACCTCATGTTCAGGAGGGTGCTTGGCGAAGTACTCGCCATAATTGGTCAGCCGGGCCAATTGGTTTTTCTCGACATAATCGAGCGCGTAGGCAAGCGCCATATCGCCGTGACAGTGATGATGTCCATAACTCTCGCCGTCGGTGGCGATGTGAATCAGTTGCGCGGTGTGGCCTTCCGGATCGAATCGTCCCAGCAGGCGATGGGCAAAATTCCTGCCGTCAAACAGCAGTTTTTCGAACGCTACAGCGCGCGATACTGCCCCGTCGTAAAAGAAAAGACCAATACTTCGGCCGGAAGACAGATTGCACATATAGGCGCGGCGTGAATCAATGCCGTTGCCATTCAGATCGATCCATGGCGAATCTGCAGCCATTCGCAATTTTCCGGCTTGGTGGGGCGCGAGGATTGTGAATTTGATCCCGAGCGATGCCAGAATGTCCAGCGTCTCACTGTCAACGGCTGTTTCCGGAAGCCACATCCCTTCGGGGTCGCGTCCAAACCGGTGTTGAAAATCAGTGATGCCCCATTCGATTTGCGTATATTTGTCGCGCGTGTTGGCGAGCGGCAGGATGATGTGGTTATAAGCCTGGGCCAGCGCAGAACCGTGTCCCGAGAAGCGTATTTGGCTCTCCCGATCCGCGCCGAGCACCTGCTGATAGGCCTCAGGAGCGCGCTCTTCCATCCATGAGAGCAGGGTCGGACCAAAATTGAAGCTGATGCGGGCGTAGTTGTTGACGATATCGGTGATGCGGCCCTGGGGATCCAGAATGCGGGAAGCGCCGTTCGGCAAATAACATTCCGCTGTGATGCGCTCATTCCAATCGTGGTAGGGCGCGGCGGAATCTTGAGATTCGACAGCTTCTAACCAGGCGTTCTCCCGGGGTGGCTGATAAAAGTGACAATGAATGCAGACAAAACACTCCATGCACAAATCTCCAGGCCGTGGTGCGGAAATGGATTGCTATGAAGACACCTCTGCGTCCTACACTTTGTTGTATCAACATACCTTCCCTCGCGCTGCAGGGAAAGTACCGATGTGATTCCTTGCCGAGTTGCGGGTTGACGCGTCGGTTCAGGTAAGATGATGACTCGCTAATCCCCGATGATTCAGCTTTCCGACATAGAGACGGCCCTCGGCCGCATACGCGAGTCAATTTACCTTTCACCGTGCGCGCGTCGGAGCGCAACCGGGGCGTCATTGCCGCCTCCGCCGGAAATCACGCGCAAGGGGTGGCCTATCATGCCGGCCGCCATGGCATCCGCGCGCAAATCTGCATGCCCCTTACCACGCCACTGATCAAAGTCTCTGCCACCAAGAGCTATGGCGCCGACGTGATTCTTACGGGCGCGAACTACGATGAAGCCTATGAGGAGGCCTTACGCCGCAGACGGGACGAAGCGCTCACCTTGGTGCACGCGTTTGATGATGAGGCAGTCATCGCCGGTCAAGGCACGCTCGGTCTCGAACTTCTTCAACAACAACCCGGGCTGGACGCCATCATCGTTCCCATCGGCGGAGGCGGCCTTATAGGCGGAGTAGCCTGCGCCGTAAAAGAGACCAGTCCCAGGGTTCAGCTGTTCGGCGTGCAACCCGAGCGGCTTCCCTCCATGAAAGCCGCGGTCAGCGAGGGCAAGCCTGTGACGCTCAGTGCGGCGCCAACCATAGCTGATGGTATTGCCGTGCGCAGAGCGGGGGAACTGACGCTGCCCCTGGTGCAGAAATATGTAGACGAAATCGTTACCGTTAGCGAAGAGGAGATCGCCAACGCAATTCTTCTCCTCCTCGAACGTGAAAAGACATTGGCCGAGGGCGCCGGGGCGGCTGCCTTAGCGGCGGTTTTGAATCGTAAGGTTGCGTTATCCGGGAAAAAAGTTGCCGTGCTGGTGTGCGGCGGAAATATCGACGTAACTTTGCTCTCCCGCATCATCGAGCGCGGACTGGTGAAGGACGGTCGCCTGGTGAGGCTGCGTGTCCACCTGCCGGACTATCCCGGCGCACTCCACCAGTTGACGGGGATTCTGGCGCATCATCGCGCCAACATTGTCGAGACTTCCTATGATCGCGCCTACTACGGAGTGAATCTCGGCGACACCGCGATTGATATCACCATGGAGACCAAAGGGCCGGACCATATCGCTGAATTGCTTGCGGCTCTCGACGTCGCGGGTTATGCGAACGAGAGGGTTCTGTAAGAATCGCCACCGTTCACGAAGTCTGCCGGCCCGCTGACTTCCTATTGCTTAGCTGCGCTCGAGATCTCCGCAATATAGACGCCAAATGGCTCCAGTGACAGCTGCGAAAGATCGGTCGGCGCCTCGGAACTGGCGGTGGTCAAGAGCGTCTTGGCACTGGCAGCCGGAAATCCCTGCGCTCCCAAATCGAAGCTGGCCTTTTGTGCTTGTCCCGACATGTTCAGCACCACCAGCACAGCCTGACCCTTATATTTGCGAAGGTAAGACAACACGTTCGGATCGTCGTTGTTCAACGCAATGTACTCACCATCCAGCAGTGCCTGGTTCTGGTGTCGCAGCGCCAGCAGATGCTTGTAAAACTGGAGAACGGAATCCGGTTCCTGCAACTCGGTCGCAACGTTGTGAGTCTTGTAGCTGTCAGGCACCGGAAGCCAGGGTTTCGCCGTAGTGAAGCCGGCATTCAAGCTTTCGTTCCACTGCATGGGCGTGCGCTCGCCGTCGCGCCCTTTTTCTTCAGGCCAGCCCGTGATCCCGATGGGATCCTTCACCTCCTCCTTGCGCTTGGGATCGTTGTTGGTCATACCGATCTCTTCACCGTAATACATGATGGGAGTTCCACGAAGAGTGAGATAAAGGCCCGCCAGCAGCTTGGCAATCGCATCATCGTGCTGACCATCCCCATAACGGACGTAGGAACGAACATTATCGTGATTGCCCAGCACGTAGACCGGCCAGCCGCCGGAAGAATTTACGCCCTCGATCTGTTTGCGGAACTCGGGGGCCGAAACCTTGTTCACTTTCATGAACATGAAATCCATGGGCATTTGTAGCTCGTTGTTATGCTCACCGTAATACTGTTTCAGCTCGTCAAAATCGTTGGTGTAGGCTTCGCCGATCAGAACGGCGCCAGACTCATCGGCGACTTTGCGCAACTCGCGGAGAACGTCGTGCACTTCAGGCAGTTTCTTGTCGTACTTGTCCTCCATGTTGGGGTCGCCATACTTGTTCTTGCCCGGGAGGACCGGGTTGTCGCGGAGGTCGGGATCTTCAAAAAGAGTGTCTACCGCGTCGAGGCGAAATCCCGCTACTCCGCGCTTATACCACCAGCGGGTGACGCCAAACATGGCGCTTTGAACTTTGGGATTGTGCCAGTTCAGGTCGGGCTGCTGGATATAGAAATAGTGATAATAGTATTGCTTGGTTTTGGGATCTAGTTCCCAGGCGGAGTGTCCGAAAGTTGATTCCCAATTATTCGGCGGCTGACCGCCTTTGCCATCGCGCCAGACATACCAATCCCGGTGGGTTGCCTTGCGCGAGGAGCGCGAGTCCATGAACCAGGGATGCTTGTCGGAAGTGTGATTGATGACGAAGTCCAGGATGATCTTGATGCCGCGCTGGTTCGCCTCACTTTGCATGTGGTCAAAGTCTTTTAACGTTCCGTACATCGGATCGATGTTCTGGTAGTCGGAAACGTCGTAGCCGAAATCCACCTGCGGTGACGGGAAACAGGGAGTGATCCAGATGGCGTCAACCCCGAGTTGCTTTAGATAGTCCAGCTTGGAGGTGATGCCGTTCAGATCGCCGATCCCATCATTGTTGCTGTCGGCAAAACTGCGGGGATAGAGCTCGTAAAAAACGGCGTGTTGCCACCATCGATGTCCCTCGGCATCCACCGCCTGTGCGGGGGCGGCGGGAGATACCGTGACGAAACTTGAGGCCAGAACTAAGAGCGCCAATTGGCGAAACATAAATATCCTCATGACAATAAAATGCCGTCTTGTTATACGCCTTCTCGAATGCTTTTGCAGCGAGTTACTTTCGAAAACGAATTTCCACCCGGGTACGAACGTATTCCTGTCCCGTTGGAAAGGCGATGGTCAATTGGCTTATGTCTCTATTTTTGCCGAGAGTTGCGCCCCCAACTGAACCTATCTGTTCTGCATTGAAAACTCCCAGCTGGTAGGTGCGTCCTGCGCGGCCAGACAAATCGAGAGTAAGTGAATCTGCCGTCCATGACTCCGAGACAATCCGCAGCCCTTGGCTAGCTGTCCCCAGAGCGGGAAGTTGCGAGTCAAGAAACAGGCCAAAGTCGTTTCGCACATGAATGCGAAGATTGCTGGAACCCGAAGTTATCGGCACGCTCACACTCACGTGCTGGTCTATGGAATTTTTCTCGACGTGATAGGCGACAGCTTTCCCATTCAATTCGGCTCGCACAATCTTGGCCATCAAGCTGACGGATGGGGAGAACTGCAGCGTGCAAGGACCTGTGCCCCGCCGCTCGATTTCAAGAATGATGGCATCCGGGACTCGCCGGTAGGTGGCATCCATTGCGCAGTCACCAGCCGTGACATGTTCGATGGTGAATTGCGGCCAGTTGTAGGGCACGTGCGGAGCCATGGTAATAGTGTGCGAAAGAGCATCCGCGCTCAGTCCCATCAGGCCGTGCAACAGCGGACTCACCACCATCGCGGCGGACCAGATCTGGTGAGGAGAGCTCGTCGAGAGCGGCTCGAAGTAGTCCCCCGACAGAACTTCTGTCACATGCCCCAGCGAACCTTCCAGGGCGAGCAGCGCGTTCGCCCTGAGATTGAGATATGCGGGGAGAGCGCGATGATAGCGGTACTCACCGACCGCGGCCCATCCGGTAAAAAGCGGCCAAACTGAGCCGAAGTGATATCCGCCGGGATTGTATTTCGGGTCGCGCGAAGAAATGATCCGCATGCCCCAATCGGTCTGGTGGTCCGAGTCAGCCAGCAGATTGAGCGTGGGCTGTGTCTTAGCCTCGTCGAGCAAGCTGAACCACATGGGCACTGTGGACAACACGGTTGGAATCTCAACCTGCTTGTCGTTGGCGTCGAGCGCAAAACTGAAGAGCTTTTTGCCGGACGACCAGAATGCCTGGTTCAAAACAGCCTGGCTTTCGGTGAAGTCCTGCTGCAGGTTTCTGCTGACATCATCTTTGCCAACTAAATGTGCCAGATCCGACAAGGCTCGCAACGCCTCTGCCCCCAAACCGCTCTGATACAACTCCGTCTTGACCGGCAGCAGTGGGCCTCCCTCAACCCAGCCATGGCCGAAGCCGAAATTCTGCGGCAGATTGTGGCTGTCATAAGTGGAACGAAGAAACTGGCAGGCTCTCCACAAGTTGTCCCAGCGGGCGAGCGCAAAGTTCACATCGCCGCTGCGGACCACATAGTCGTTGGCCGCGATGATATAGAGGGGCGTTGCGTCCGCCGATGCGTAGCCGTAGGGAAACGCGGTAAACCATGGCACCAGGCTGGCGGATTGAGAAATCTCGTGAGGAATTTTGCCGTCAGTGCGCTGGTACTTGCTCAAAAACTCCAGTGCTGCGCGGCTGGTTGCGAAATCGTTCTCCGCATTCAGCGCCAGGCCTGTCCAGAGGGCGTCTCGTCCGAAAAACCAGGCGAATCCGGGACGCTGCCCTTCGCCCGACGTGCGATATCCCGCAACCAGGCTGGTGCCGAGGTAGGGATTGCTGACCACGCCCTGCGCCATACTGATGCGAGCCCAATCATAGGCTTGCTCAAGCTGGCGGTCGGGCAGATGAAGACTGACTGTTCTCTCCAGATACTTCTGGTAGTACTCCGCAGAGTCACGCAGCAGGTCGGGATAGGAAGACGAGAGCCGCCGGTAAGTTTTTTCCGCATCCTCACGGCCCTGTACCGACCCGGCAATGACCAGTAGCCGCACTCCCGTTCCCTTTTCCATAGGTCCGAGAAGAACGGAACTGCTAAGAGCAGACGAATAGTTGGTGGCGTATTCCTCGTTTCCGAGCGCTGCGGTGGGGGAACCGACCAGTGCGGCAAATTTTTTCTGCTCCTCCCCGAAATAGAAGGCGCGCAATGCTGGGTCCCACTGCAGGTATGTGCCGCCCAGCGCCGCGGGCCATTCCAACTGGAAATCACGCTGGAATGCCGTTTCAATCTCCAACCGTTCCGCCGTAGTTACCTCAAACCAGACCACCGCCCCCGGTTCTTGTACAGGAACGAATACCGTTTCTCGCACCTGGAAGGTGTCGCTCGAGTAAGTTATGCTGCACGATTCCGGACGCGCACTTACAGTCCGCGCCAGCGTCTCGGCCGGAATCGCCCGGCCGTTTACGTGAAATAGGACGTGAAAGTCGCGCAGGACCTTAAGCGGATAAACCCAGGCTTCGAATCGTCCTGCCTCATTGCCGAACAAACCGGCGCGAGTGCCGGCGACCGGCAGAAATTCCCAGGTCCGGACAGGTCGCGACAGCTCAAGCGAGCCGCGATTCTGCGCGTTCAGCGGGTGGAAGCACGCAGCTAGTACCAGGGCAGGAACGAGAAAGGAGTACTTTGCAGTTCGCATGCTGAGGACTTCGAACTTGCAAATGCCTGATGCGTTACTATAGGAAAGCAATCGCGAATTCTAGCACGATCAAAACCAGGGCGGTACCAGCCTCTTGTCTTCGTCGCGCCGCAAGTTCCTAGAGTCCTTAAGCAGAACTGCGTTGGTCTTGGGTGTCGAAGGTGTTCTCACCCTGGCCAGACCCTGCTGGCTGAAGGCGGCGATGCGAGATGCCGGGACAAGCACTTTGCCGGCTGCCGGCGATCTTGGCGTCATTTTCGTCAATGTGGCCAAAGAAGCGGGTCTCAACATCAAAACCATTTTCGGCGGCGAGCATAAGAACAAATATCTGCTGGAAACGACCGGTTGCGGAATCGCATTCTACGACTACGACAATGACGGCTGGCTTGATATTTTCGTCGTCAACGGTTCGCGTCTGGAAGGATTCTCCAAGGGCGAGGAGCCGATTTCCCATCTCTTCAAAAACAATCGCGACGGCACGTTCACGGACGTGACCGACAAAGCGGGCCTGCGCCGCTCAGGCTGGGGACAGGGCGTGTGCGTCGGCGATTACGATAACGACGGCTTTGACGACCTGTTCGTTACCTACTATGGCAGTAATGTTCTCTATCACAACAATGGAGACGGAACTTTCACCGATGTCAGCCAGAAGGCCGGAGTAGCAGGAAAGGGCACGCGCTGGGGCACAGGGTGCGCTTTTGTTGATTATGATCGCGACGGCCATCTCGACCTTTTTGTCGCCAACTACATTGCTCTTGATCTAAAGACTGCCCCGGTTCCTGAGTCCGGTCCGTGCTTGTATAAAGGCGTGATGGTGGCGTGCGGCCCTCCGGGATTGGCCGGCGACTCAAACATCCTCTATCACAACAATGGCGACGGCACCTTTACCGATGTTTCGGAAGTGGCAGGCATCACGCAGGCCAATGGGACTTACGGCCTCGGTGTCCTCACCGCCGACTTCGATAATGACGGGTGGCCGGACATTTACGTGGCCAACGATTCCACTCCCAGCTTGCTCTATCAGAACAAAAAGAATGGCAAGTTCGTGGATATCGGAATGGAGGCCGGATGTGTCCTGAGCGCGGATGGGAAGCCGCAAGCGGGCATGGGTATCTCCGCGTCGGACTACGACCTCGATGGCAACCTGGACATCGTGAAAACAAACTTTGCCGGCGACACTCCGTCGCTGTATCACGCTCGCGGCAACGGCAGCTTCGAAGACGCGACATTCACCGCCGGCCTGGGTGCGCACACCCAGTTCTTGGGTTGGGGCGCGGGATTCTTTGACATGGATAATGACGGCTGGCCCGACATCCTGCTTTGTAACGGCCACGTTTATCCCGAAGTCGAGCAGTTGAAGACCGAAGCCGGCTACCCGCAGCGGAAACTGCTATACAAGAATTCGCGCAATGGGCATTTTGCGGATGTATCGTTAAATGGCGGCCCGGGAATCTCCACTCCCTATGCATCGCGCGGATGCGCCTTTGGCGATTTCGACAATGATGGCGATCTCGACATCGTCGTGAACACCATCAATGACTATCCTCAGCTTCTACGCTGTGATTCGAGCCTGCAGAATAACTGGATCAAGGTTAAGACGATTGGAACGAAATCGAACCGCAGCGGGATTGGCGCGCGGCTACGATGCGTGACCAGGCCGCCCGACGAACCGAAAGAGCATTCCCAGATCGATGAGGTCCGTAGCGGGGGAAGTTATATTTCACAGAGTGACCTGCGCGTCCACTTCGGTCTTGGCAAGGCGAAGAAGGTGGATCTGCTGGAAATCCGCTGGCCCAGCGGACAGGTAGATCAGCTCAAGGACATAAAGCCCAATCAGGTGATTGTCGTGAAAGAAGGCCAAGGCATCGTGCGGGCTGTGCCACAGACACAGCGGTAATGATCCGGATGAACCTGAGACGGATCCTTCCTAGAAATTTTCCACCAGCCAGGCGTTGGCGCTGCCGCTGGCTTTCCACAAGGCGAGGCGCTTTCCATCTGGGGACGGAATGGCCCATCCGATCCGCATGCTCTTTTCCTCCAGCATTGGCCGCACAACCCCTTGCATATTGACGTTCAGCAAAGCCCAGGTGTCTCGAGTGGTGTACGCAACCGTCCACAAGCTCTTGCCACCGACAGCCCAGTCTATGCTGGCAATCCCTGCCCAGGCTTGTACCTTGATGATCTTTTCAGTGTGGTCTTCGGTGGAAAGAATACGAATGAATGGCTCTTTCTGTACGCCCTCTTCCTTTGCGATCGCCATGAACTGACCATCCGGGGATAACGTCCAGTTGAAGTTATAGGGATCTTTGTCTTCGAGCCTGGCCCATGGCAGCTCTTCCTTCCGACCTGTCACCGGATCAAACTTGAAGAAGGTCTCCTGCCCGGGCGCAATTTCACTGAAGATGCAAAGGCGAGATGGCAGTCTGGCACACTGCTGATTGACGATTCCGGGAGCGTCCAGAATCAATTGGGGCGGTCCGCCTGCAAGAGGCGCTCGCATCAGACGGACATTTTTTGGCGAGTCGCCACGTTTTGCGGTGACCAGATAGATCAGCAGCGTGCCGTCAGGGTTTAGCCTGGGACTAGCGAGGGGTTCCTTGCCACCCACGACCAGCTCCGCAATCGCCGAATCGGTTTTCTGTTTGAAGATGTGGAACGTGCCATCGCGGTCGGACACGAAAAAAACAGACTTGCTGTCCGGCGTCCAGGAGAACGGAAAATCCATCCGGTCATCAAGCGTCAAACGCTGGGGAGGACTCAGGCCGGAGCCGCGATTCTCGAGGTTGCTGACGTAGACGTCCGGCTGCCAATCGAACTTCAGCATCGAAAGTTTCTTCGCATCCGCGGACACACTGAGGCTGCCTACATAACCGGGATTATTTGTGACCCGGGTAGGATCGCCAGTTGCTTTTCCGGTACGCGTATCAATGGGCAGAGACCAGATGTTGGAATCGTTTTGGCTGGGCGGCGCCTCCGCCAAGGTGTACAGAATCCTGCCGTTCGACGTCCACGCCAGTCCGGGACCGATGCGCGAATTGGAAGCGACGATATCGGCTTTTCGGGTGGTTAATTCAAAGGTCTTAATCTGGTTGTCTAACGGCACCATACCAAAATGATACGCGGACTTGTAATAAGCGATCCGCGTCCCATCGGGCGACCAAGCCACCGGACCGAAAGGCATTTCTTCCTGTCCAATCAGCTTGCGCGGATTACCCCCGTCAGATTGCATGAGCCAGACTTCGGGCATCGCCACAGACCCTCGCAAAAAAGCAATCTGCGAACCGTCGGGCGACACTGAGGGATCGCGACCGGACTCAGTCAGCTTGCGCGGTTCTCCGCCCATCATGGAGATCTGCCACAAACTCCGCTGTTCCTGGGGGCCCGGCGCCCAGGTAGCTACCAGGTGAGTGTTGTCAGGAAACCAGGCTGCAGGCTCGGCGTCGAAATTTTTCGGAAGAGCGATGGCATGAGTTTCGCCGCTATCTACCTGCCGGAGATAAAAGCCTGTCTTATCCGCGAAAGCGAGATACCTGCCGTCGGGAGAAATGACTGCGCTGAGCACAGGAGTATCCGTGGTGTTGGCCGTCAGACGTTTTTCATGAATGACCTCCGGCGATTGGTAGCTGCGGCCGGCTTGCCAGCCGATGATGAGGCCCACCACCAGCACAAACAGGACACCGGCTAAAACCTGCCAAGGGAGACCACGCGCAGCGGTCCTGGGCGGCGGGATGCGAACTGAGTCAGGCTCTGAGCCAGTCACCGGCGCAATGAACCGGTATCCGCGACGGGCCACAGTCTCGACAAAACGAGGCGTTTCTGCCGAATCGCCGAGCGTATCCCGAAGTCGCCGGATGGCCGCATTCAGGCTATGGTCAAAATCGACAAAGGTATCTTGCGGCCACAACCGTGCTCGCAGTTGCTCGCGAGTGACCACTTCTCCCGGCCGTTCCAGCAGAGTCGTCAGAATCTGAAAGGGTTGTTCCTGCAATCTTACCTTGAAGCCGTTCCGGCGCAACTCCCCGGTACTCAGGTCGGCTTCAAAGTTGCCGAAGCGCACTACATCAGCGGATTTGGTATTCAGAACTGCCATCCTTCCCACTCACTATCGCAGACTGCCGCACATAGCGCCCCGCAATTCCGTGTCATTCTGGCGTGT
>Ga0310810_10001743_pt1 | contig 23012 bp, 18 predicted proteins | sample NCmetagenome_FD_207641 | JGI IMG/M metagenome (GOLD analysis project Ga0310810, IMG submission 207641) | Soil microbial communities from experimental microcosm in Duke University, North Carolina, United States - NC | ecosystem: Engineered > Artificial ecosystem > Soil microcosm > Unclassified ... | reverse complement strand
ACCATTCGTGGTGCGACTGAAATCGATGTCACGTTCGCTCCGAACACGGACATGATCTACGCGACCCAGCAAGTGCAGGCGCGCGTCAACCAGGTCAGAGCGGATCTTCCGCAAAATCTCGACTTCGAAATTGAACGGCTCACGCCTGCATTATTTCCGGTTCTATCGTACAACCTCGAAGGTGGCGATCCGGCGACGCTCTACGACATCGCACGATATCAGGTCGCGCCGGTGTTCTCGCGCGTGCCTGGGGTCGGAAGAGTGACGGTCCAGGGCAGCGACGTTCGGGAGATCGAAGTCATTGCGGATCCCGCACGCCTCGCGTCGCAGCGACTGACGTACGAGGAGCTCGCCGATGCTATCAAGCAGTCGACAACCGTCGCTGCAGTCGGCAGGCTTCCCGAGAATTATCGTCAATACCTGATCGTTACCGCGCAGGAAGCGAAATCGGCGGAAGAGATTGCGGACATCGTTCTTCCACGCGGGCTACGCGTGCGCGATGTCGCAGTAGTGCGGTCGGGAACCGAAGATCACGTGCAAATCATTTCTGGTGACGGCAAGCCAGCCGCGCTCCTGAACATCACACGTCAGCTCGGCGGCAACTCGATCGCAATCGCGGACAGCATAGCCCACGTCGCGCAGTCAATGGCAAAAACACTTCCGCCGGGAGTGCATTTCAAACCCGTCTACGATCAATCGGCGCTTGTGCGCGAAGCAGTGAAGTCAGTGCGGGATGCGATGCTGATCGGCGCGGTGCTGGCGATTCTCGTGCTTCTTGTTTTTCTCCGGCATCTTCGCATCACAGCCATCAGTGCTTCGGCAATTCCCCTCACGATGGCAATTACCGTCGGCATCATGTCGGTCGTTGGTCAGAGCTTCAACTTGATGACCCTCGGTGCGATGGCGATTGCGATCGGCATCGTCATCGATGATGCAGTTGTGATTACCGAGAATATTGTTCGACATCTTCGCTTGAATCCCGACCGCGCGATTGCGGTGCGCGAAGCGGTAGCCGAGATCGTTTGGCCGGTAACTACTTCGACGATTACTACCGTCGTCGTGTTCGCTCCGCTGCGGCTGCTGCAAGGAGTAGTAGGACAGTTTTTCGCCGCATTGTCGCTGACATTGACGATCGCGGTGATCGTGTCGCTCGTCCTCGCGCTCACGATCATTCCGCTTCTCAGTGCACAGTATCTCAGTGAGGGAGATGTCGATCCTGCGTCGGAGGTCGAGCTTACCGGCCTTACTTTGGAGATGCGACCGGACCGCGGCATGTTCGGCATGGTAGCCACAAAAATCGACGAGCTTTCGATTCGTTACGAGCGCTCGCTGGCGAAATTGCTCGGGCATTCCCGTTGGATGATAGGTGTTTGCGCAATTCTCGTTGTCGCGGGACTTCTCGCGCACCGTTTTGTCGGTAGTGGTTTTCTGCCCGAGATGGATGAAGGCGCATTCGTGCTCGACTACTGGACTCCCGGCGGGACCGCACTCGCAGAAACCGACCGTGAGATACACACGGTCGAGAAAATTCTCGCTGCCACTCCGGAGATTGTAGGCACTTCTCGACGAACCGGGGCCGAGCTCGGCTTGTTTGCAACTGCGCAAAACACGGGTGACCTCGTGGCGCGGCTAAAACCGCAGAGTAAGCGATCGAGATCGATCTTCGAGGTAATCGATGATACTCGCGTGAAGGTCGAGGCCGCCCTGCCGCGTCTTCGCATCGAGTTCGTCCAGATTCTCGGCGATGTCATCAACGATCTCGCCGGCGCCGCTCGCCCCGTCGAGATAAAACTCTTTGGCGCCGACCTCAACGCTCTCGAGGCTTACGCAAAGAAGCTCGAGCCCGGACTCGCGAAGATCGATGGAATCGAGGATTTCTACAACGGTGTGAGTGAGCCGAGCGCCGAAATGATGATGAACATTAGCGAGGTGGAGTCGAATCGAATTGGCCTCACCCCGCAACAGGTTGGTGCATCGGTCGAAGGCGCGCTGCTCGGTGTGGATGCAGGGGAGATTCATCTCGAGGATCGAACAATCGGAGTGAGAGTTCGCGCGCCTGATTCAGTTCGTTTTGATCCGGTTCGTCTCGCTTCGCTACCCGTTATTTCTCCGACGACACAAGCCGCGGCGCCGCTGGGCGCACTCGCGACATTCACTCCTGTCGATACTCGCGCCGAGCTGTTGCGCGAGAATCAACAGCAGATGATCGCGATGACTTCCGATGTCAGCGGCCGCTCACTCGGAAACGTGATGAGCGATGTGAAGCGCGTCGTCGCGGCGACGCCGCCGCCAAGCGGAATTCGTCTGGAATTCGGCGGACAGTATGCGAGCCAGCAGGAAGCGTTCAAGGCGCTATTGCTCGTCCTCGCACTCGCGGCAGCGAGCGTCGTAGCGGTCATGGTGATTCAGTTCCGCTCGTTCGTGGAACCGCTCGTCGTCCTCCTTGCTGCTCCGCTCTCATTTGTGGGTGCGATGATTCTGCTGCTGATCACGGGAACGCCGCTGAACGTCTCGTCGTTCATGGGACTGATTCTGCTGGTGGGATTGATCGTAAAGAATGGAATCATTCTTCTCGATTTCACCCGGCACAGAATGCTCGAGGGCGGCCTCGATCTCGAACATGCGATTCGGGAGGCAGCGCGAATACGTCTGCGTCCGATTCTCATGACCACTCTTTGCACGCTATTCGGACTTCTTCCGCTCGCTCTCGGTTTGGGAGCGGGCAGCGAGCTTCAACGTCCCCTCGCCCTCGCGGTCATAGGTGGGCTCGCACTCTCGACGCCAATTACGCTTTACGTCGTGCCCACGCTGCTTGTCGCGATACGGGGCCGGCAATACACACTTCCTGGTTCCACGAGGAGAACGCAGCCATGAAAGCCGTAACCACACTCACATTCGTCGCAGTCTCCGCATCGCTGCTGACGCTCAACTCAGCAGGCGCGCAGAAGACGAAGCACGAAACTCAAGCCGCACTCATGCACGAGGCAAAAATAAGTAAGGCCGTCGCAACAAAGACCGCGCTTACCGCGGTTCCGCGCGGAAGAATTCAGTCGTCGGAAATCGAGCGCGAGAACGGCAAGCTCATCTACTCGTTTGATATCAAAGTTCCGGGAAAATCCGGGATCGAAGAGATAAACATCGACGCGATGACCGGTGTCGTGATTGCGCATGAGCACGAAACACCCAAGGCGGAAAAGAACGAAGCAGCAGAGGAAGCGAAGCAGAAGATCAAGAAGTAACTTTTCCCATCCACCCAACCGCAGTGCATCTGGAGAACCAATGCGTCACACTCGATCAACGTTTCTAATTCTCGCCTCGGCGATCAGTCTATCAGCTCCGACTGTGTTCGCTCAGAGCGCGCCTGCATATCACGTCGTCAAAAAAATTGCCGCCGGCGGTGAAGGTGGTTGGGATTACCTCATCGCAGATACAGCTGCCGAGCGTCTGTACGTTTCCCGTGGGACGCACGTGATGGTCGTTGATCTCAAGGCAGATTCCGTGATCGGGGACATACCGAACACCGCCGGTGTTCACGGAATTGCATTCGCGCCCTCGCTGAATCGCGGATTTACCAGCAACGGTCGCGACACGTCCGTGACTATCTTCGATTTGAAAACACTCGCGCCCATCGGGACTGTGAAGGTCACGGGGAGGAATCCGGATGCGATTGTGTTCGATCCATTCTCGGGGCGCGTTTTCACGTTCAATGGTGGGGGAGCGAACACAACAGCGATCGATGCAGCAACCGGAACAGTCGCCGGCACAATCGAGCTCGGCGGCAAACCGGAATTTTCAGTTTCCGACATGAAAGGCACGATGTACGTGAACATCGAGGACAAGAGCGAAGTCGTCGCCTTCGATCCGAAAGCACTCAAGGTGAAAGCGCGCTACCCGTTGGCGCCCTGTGAGGAGCCGTCGGGAATGGCGATGGATCGCACCAACAATCGCCTTTTTGTTGTTTGCTCGAACAAGCTCATGGCAGTTCTCGATGCGGCAAACGGTCACGTGATCACGACGCTGCCGATCGGGCAGGGAGTGGACGCGAGCGGGTTCGATCCATCAACCGGTTTCGCGTTCGCATCGAACGGCGAAGGCACGATGACAATCGTCCATGAAGATTCGCCGAACAAGTTTTCCGTTGTCGGCAACGTTCCGACTCAGCGCGGTGCGAGGACTATGGCGCTCGATCCAAAGACTCACAGGATTTACATGTCGACCGCGCAGTTTGGGCCGCCGCCGGCACCCACGCCGGAGCGCCCGAATCCTCGCCCAACGGTGGTGCCGGGATCGTTTACCATTCTGGTTCTAGATCGCTGACAGGAAGCTTGACATTTACGTGTTACGACATATATTCCACGTATGAATGATACGGCAGTAACCGAACAGACTCACGAATCGACTGCGCCGCACTGGACATTTTCGGTGCTCCATGCGGCGCATTTGATCGAGGATCGAATCGAGGAGGCTCTCGGGAAGGTGGGATTGTCGATGGCAAAGCATGGAGCGCTCGTAGAGCTCGCTCAAGCCGGTGAGCCGCTCACTTTGAGTCAGCTTGCCGCACGTCTCAGCTGTGTTCGCTCGAACATGACGCAGCTGATCGACCGCCTGGAGGCGGACGGTTTGGTTAATCGGCTGGATGATCCTTCGGACCGACGCAGCGTTCGCGCTGAGCTAACGCAGCTTGGGAAGGAAAAGCACGTGGCTGGAGAAAAAGCAGTGAAGCGGGTTCAGTCGGAGTTTGCTTCGAGTCTCACTAATCGAGAGCGTACCGCGCTCGAAGAAGCATTGTCGGCGCTCAAGTAACCATCATTTTTTTGCAGTCGTGTTTCATATATGCACTATGCAGCGAAGTATGATTCAACCATTAATGAGTGTTGAAACAACAACACAGAGGACAAGATGACAACCGCATTCGCACAACCAATCGCAGAAACCGCAACCAATTGGCAGCTTGATCCTGTTCATAGCAGCGTCGATTTCGCAGTTCGCCATTTGATGATCGCATCAGTGAAGGGAAGCTTCGACGAGCTTGCTGGCTCCGTGACGATCGATCCGGAGAATCAGTCCGCGCCGTCGGTCGACGTAACGATTCAGACGGCGAGCATCAACACTCGACAGTCGCAGCGCGACGCGCACCTTCGCTCGCCGGACTTCTTTGATGCGGAGCAATTTCCGACGCTCACGTTCAAGGGTGGTCGCATCGAAGGTGATGTTGATTCGGAGTTCAAGCTCTTTGGCAATCTCACAATTCGTGACGTAACCCGTCCGATCGTGCTCGACGTGACAAAGGAAGGAGAAGGGTCGGATCCGTGGGGCAACAACCGACTCGGCTTCAGTGCGACGACGAAGATCGATCGCCGAGATTTTGGACTGACGTGGAATCAGGCGCTGGAGACCGGCGGCTTCGTTGTTGGAGATGAGATCAAGATTTCGATCGACGTACAGTTCACGGCCGCGAAGTAGGTTCGGACACAGCCGGGAAACGCAGAAGACGACGAATGGGAGGAAAACCGAAACTACACGGTTTTCCTCCCACTCGTCGTCTTCTGCGTTTCCCGTACGGCGTCAATGAATGCGCCGAGCTTCTCGCGATCGAGTCGCCCGTTAGTCCGAACGCCGCTGCAAACATCCACTCCGTAGGGCTGAACGGTCTCAATAGCTTCCCCGACATTCGATGCATTCAGACCGCCGGCCAAATAGACGGGCACCGACGCTTCTTCCACGATGCGGCGACTAATCGACCAATCATGCCGTCGTCCCGTTCCACCGAGCTCTTTCACAGCCAGCGAAGGATTTCCTGAGTCGAGCAAAAGCGCATCGACCCTGGGTGCTACGGAAATCGCCTCATCCAACGAGCTTTCCCCAACGACATGTACGACCTGGACGAGCCGCACTCCGTCGAGCTCGGCGCGCAGCTTCGCATGCACGCCCTTCTCCACTTCGTCGACGAGCTGAAGCGTGCGAGCGCGCGTTCGCCGTTGCTGAGCGATGATCGCATCAGCCGTCGTTTCGCACGTGAGAAGAAAAGTGTCCACTGTCGGCGGTAGTGCCGCGACAATGTCCGCAATCAGCTTTTCGTCAATCGGCCCCGGTCCACTTGGCATTCGCGAGACCAAGCCGATCGCCGATGCGCCATGCGCGAGCGCCATCCGAGCTTCGTCAACACTCGCCATGCAGCAGATCTTCACGCGTGTTGTCATCGCCGAATTATCGCCGTCGCCGGCTGCACGGACAATTCACCTTGCGCGAGGCTCGGCTCTTGCTCAATTCATCTGCACGATCTTCCAAGAGGAATCGAGATGATGTCGTCAAACTCCGCCGCTTCGTATTGCGTGGTTTTTCTGGGTGCACTTGCAATTGCCGGATGCGCGCACCTTCCCGGCATGAACAACAAAGTTGCGGTTGGTTATTCCACGCTTCAAAGCGCGGCCGGCGAACCGCGTGGAACAGCAGAGCTATGGCAGGACAGGAACAATCTCGTCCACGTCGAGCTCGAGCTTACCGGTCTACCTCCCGGCGAGCATGGCATTCACTTCCATGCAGTCGGAAAATGCGAGGGAGGATCGACTGCATTCTCCACGGCGGGCGCGCACTACAATCCGCTCGGTCGTCAGCACGGTCTGAATAATCCGCAGGGCCCGCACAACGGTGATGCGCCGAACATTACGGTTGGATCTGACGGGAAGGCAGATGTGAAATTCACTACCGATCGCGTTTCGCTTCTACCCGGCTCGACGAGTTTGTTCGACGAAGACGGCAGCGCCATCGTGATTCACGCCGCGCCGGACGATCAAACATCACAACCGTCCGGCAACAGCGGAGCGCGGATCGCGTGCGGTACTGTCAGAGCAACCCAATAGCGATTACCGAGACCCGGATCTCCGGGCCGCGTCCAGTACGGAGCCTCTGTAGTAAGTCGAGTTGATTGCATCCACCGCGCGATCGAATGCGGGGCGCAGATTGTCGTCGATGGTGTAGCGCCTCGCGACCGAGGTAAGAAGCTCGCTCAGGTAAGCATCGGATTTTATCGACGGGGCCGCCGCAAGAATTGCTGCGACGGTTTCGCGCGACAACGGCCGCTCGTCGAGTGTTGCATTGAGCGCCTGCTGCTTGTAGTAGTCGGAGTCGATGGACCTTGCCGCGGCGAAATACTCCTGCCGTGTCGTGGCGTCGAACTGCGCTCGCTTGAATAACGTCACGAGAGCCTGCTCCTTGTAGTAATCCGACTTCATGTCGCGAATCGCCTGGAGAATTGCAGCGGTTGTCGAGGCGTCGTACCGGTCATCCCTCGTAAGGGTGGACAACACTTCCGCTTTGTAATAATCCGAGCCGATCTTGCTCAGCGCCGCGAGATAAACCGGCCGAGTCTGTGCTGTGATCGGCGACCGTTGAGAAAGTTTTTTGAGCGTCTCCGCCTGGTAATAATCGGAGTTGATCGTCGAGGCGGCGGACAATAGCGTCGATATCGTCTGCGCATCGAGCCTGTCCCGTGAAAGAACTTTTCCGATTACCTCGGACTTGTAGTAGTCTGACTTCATGTTGCGAGTCGCGTCGGCAAACGCACGCCACGTTCCTTCGTCTGCCTGTCGCTGCGCGCCAACCTTCGTGAACACTTCGGCGAGGTAGTAATCCGATGTCATCTCGCGTGTCGCCTGCTGAACGAGTCGCGTGAGCGTTCCGGCGTCGAGCTCGTTCTGCTTCAACATCACCGAGAGGTATGCCGACTTCGCATAATCCGACGGCATCAGCGACACTTCTTCCATCACGCCTCTTGCCCCGCGCGATGCGAAGATTTGCGGTACGCGCGTCGCCGCGGCGAACGCAGTTCTCCGTTCTACCGCCATGAGAGTCGATGCGAGCCACGCGCGAGCGTTGTTGTCCCATTCCCGTCGCTGGCCGTTCTCGTAGTACACGCGATCGAGTGCGCCGCCGTTCGACCGAACCTCAACGCGGCGCGTAGTGCGGCCGTCCCGCTCTTCGATCGAGATCAGGCCGCCATTTTCCAACCACTCCACATCAGAGAGATCCGGACGCAGTCTGAATTCGCCATTCGAGCGCAGCTCGAGCGAGCAGTCGCCGCTGGAGAACTTGACCGTCGTGTGCCGATTGCGAGAGTCATCGCTGTCGATATTGACACTCGAGTGATCATTCCTCGTTTCCCAGCAGCTCGTCGCTTGCGTGGATACGACGCGCGACACCATGCCGAGCGACGCGTCAGACGACTGTACTGCCTTGACGATCGGAAGCGCGGAGGTGAAGGCAGTGAAGGAGCCCTCGACGGATGTCATTTTCGTCGACAGGTTTGCGAGTCCTTCCGCCACGCGTGCGGTAATCGTCATCGGCGGCAGCGATTCTGCTGACGCATTCTCAGCGGACTTCGGCGCGAGTCCTTCGGACAAACCAACTTCCGTCGGAACCAGCGACGCTTTCACGATCGTCGAAGCTGCCGCGGTAGAAGTCCACGGTGTGAATGACGCAACGGGAAGAGCAACTGCGAAAGTTGTTACGCCAACCGCGACGCGCAGGCGACGCGATACGAAGCTTCTATTTCTCGCGCGATCGAGGACGGCTGTGAGTCTTCCGGAAAGCTGTGACGGCCGTGCCATTGCAATTGCAGCATGCGCCGTTGCGCGTGCCGGTCGCAGCGAACGCGCTACGTCGAGAAGCTGACCCGCATAATCGGAAGCGAGCGAGCCGTTGCTGATCACGCGATCGTCACACGCCATCTCGCGCTCTACCTGCATTCTGTGCGCGGCGATCCAGACGAGCGGATTGAACCAGTAGACAGCGCATGCTACACGCGCGATGAACTGCGTGAGACAATCAAAGCGCTCGATGTGAGCGAGCTCGTGCAGCAGGATGTTGCGACACTTCCATTCCGGCCACGACGTGGTGTTGGACGGAAGGAGAAGGACGGGCGAGAAAATTCCCCATGTCATCGGCATCGATGCTTCGTCGCTCTCGAGAAGCGTTACGCGCCGCGCGAATCGATCTGACGATCGCGCGCGCGCGAGCAGCATTTCCCATCTCCTGTCGCTGACGCGTCGCGACGTCCGGGCAATGCGAAGCAGACGAATGCGACCGATTACAAACGGCAGAAGAATGAGCATCGCACCAATCATCCATGCGATGGTTGCGATCTCGAGGAAGTTGATTGGCTTCCGAACGTCTTGCGGAACAACCGGCAGCGGCGTGGCGTCGGGCTCAGGTGTGATGGTAACGAACGGTTCTGAAATCGAGATTGCTCCCTCGGACGCGTGCATTTTCGCGGGAGCTTCCGTTTCCGGGGCCGGCGTCACAACGATCGGACTTATCTGCTCAGTTGATACGACCTGCGCCGCGACCGGCATTGCAACCGCGACTGCCGCGTTGCGCCACTGCGGGAGAACTGCGCTCAACAATGGAACCGCGATCGCCGCAAGAACGCCGGCGGTCCAAACGAGATGGCGCGACGAAGCCGAAGACTTCCGCCACGTCGTCACTACCAGGCCTGCAACCGCAAGAATCACGAAGCTTTTGAGTGCGCCGTCCACAGCAATCTGCGCGGCCCGCTCCATCAGAATTGCGCTCATCACTTTCCCTCTCCCTTTGCTTGTTCGACAAGCTTGCCGAGCTCATCGAGCTCTTTGTCGGAAAGATTTCTTGCGGACATGTCGAGCAGTGCCGCTACAGCTTGAGTTGCGGATCCGTCGAAAAAGGTTTTCACCATTTGTCGCAGAGCTGATTTTTGAGCGACAGGCCTCGAGACGACTGGCGTGAAGACGTACCGCGGTCCGTCGGCGGCGTGTTTCAGATGTCCTTTCTCCTCGAGGATCCGCAGCATCGCCCTCACCGCTGAATAGCTCGGCGCTTCAGGCAGCTCCGCCTTGATCTCCGCCGCGCTGGCGGAGCCGCGCCGGTAGAGGATGTCCATGATCTGGCGTTCGCGTCGGGAAAGGCTTGTGGCTGGCGGCATCTCGATTCCTCGTTCGGTGTGCTAGATATTTAGCATAGTGCTAAGAAACTAGCAAGTCCCCGCGAATCGACCCGACCAAAACCGATCCAAGGGATGGGTTTTACATCGCGGGTATCCAAAAATTCGCCTTCAGTGCGATGAAGTTCGTTCCTTTATTCTTGAATCCTCCGAACAAATCTCCGAGGCGAACGAGCTCGCCGTTCGGCTGGAAGCCGTCGCGGCTCTGCTGCCACACCAGGAAGAAGGTGCTACCCGGGCGATACTCCCACCGAATCACGGTGTTGCTGATCACCGAGCGAACATTGAAATCTGGAAATGGAACCTTGAAGGTCACGGGAACTGCTCCGCGAGAGTCAGTGACCACGTAGCTCTTGTCCGATTGCTGTGCGATCGACGTCCCTTGATCACCGTAGCGAAGAACCTCGCGGCTGCGCGCGGCGGATAACTCGCCGAAGCGATAGTAACGGCCGCTTGCCGCGAACGGCTCGAGGAAAACTTCGAGCGTTACGTCAGGATTCAGCGTGTAGTTCAATCGGAAGTCAGTGAGGAAAGTCGTGCGGTCGATGTACGCGAACACGTAGCGCTTACCATATGTGGCAGCGGAGCCACCGGACATCGTTGCCACGTATTGTCTCGGATCGACGGAGCGCAGATAGTTCGGCTCCGCAGAGAGCTGCCACTGGGGGCCTGGACGAATGGAAACCAGCCCGCTGATTCTGTTTGTCGGTGCGCCCCACTCGTCTTTACCATAGTAGACGCGCGCCGACCACCGCTTCGTCGATGCGAAGCTGTTGCCAAGCTGAGCTATCGCGGCATTCGACCAGCCGGTGCCCATCGAGGGACCACCACGCGTCAGCCGCTCATCCTGCGCACGAGCGAGATGAAATGCCGTCAGGTTCAGCTGCCAGAAATTCTTAAAGGTGGCGTTGCCTTGCCATGTCACCTGAGAAAACTGCAAATCGTTGTCGTAATTGAATTCGTTGTCGAGACTGAGTGATTGGTCGTATCGCTGGAATCGTTTGCCCGGTGTAGTCTCTCTGAAATCGGCGTAGCCTCCGATGATTTTTCCGTCGGCAGTTCCGATTCGGCCAACATCGTTCAGCTCGAGCGATGGATTTTCGCCACCCGTGTAAAATCCGCCGAGCCAGTGTTTGCCATTCACCTTGTCGATGCCGAAGTAGACGTCGCTGCCCGTGAGCGAGGTTCGCGTCGAATCGAAGTGATACGCCTTCGCATCCGGTCGCTGGAAATAGCGCGCGCTCGATCGTTGCACGAGGGAGATCGCGCTTCGCTCGCCCTGAACGTTGCTGAATCCGGCGAATGATCTGATCTGGTAAGTGCCCTCTTGCAGTCGCAACAGGATGTCCGCGCCTCCGGAGTACGCGGCCCGATTGAGTAGCGACGATAGCGCATCGGAAGATGAGAGATCGCGCTGCATGCCCGTCATCGTTATGCCGAAGACCGATGCATTCTTTCCAAATTCTTTTTGGAGTCTGCCAACTCCATAACCGGTGAGTGGTGCAACTTCGATTTTGTCGAACGTTCCGGTCGACAGATTGTAGGTACGCGCTTCTTCTCTCGCGGTGACCGCAGCGAGCGCGCCGATTGAAGCACCCGATGCCAGTCGTCCCGTCAGTTTTCCGGCGCCGAGAATTGTTGTCGCGTTTGGATAATCGACAAAGTCGCCCGGTGCGGCGCCGCGCGGTCGTGCTCCAATTCTGCGCGAGTAGAAATAATTCGGACCGCCGCCGCGAAGCAGCTGGCTTCCTTCAATGAAGAACGGCCGCTTCTCGGGGAATATCGTTTCAAATGCAGAAAGGTTTACGTCCGCAGGATCAGCTTCGACCTGGCCGAAATCAGGATTCACTGTTGCTGCGAGGGTGAGGCTTGGACCCAGTCCCATTTTCACATCACCGCCGACTCTCCCGGCGATGTTGCTTCCATTGTCGAACGGATCGCGCCGGTCACGGTCGCCGTTCATCGTCGCGTCAGTCGCTACATATGGAAGCAGCTCGAGTCGTCTCGCCGGCTTGATTCCGCGAATTCCTTCGAGGGCTCCCATGCGCGATGACCAGCCTGTCGCCTTCTTCGGAGTGGGAATCCAGAAGACGTCTTCATTTCGCGATGGGATCCAATGATCGATGTTGAGTCCCCAATGCTGCACATCTCCGGCATTGAATCGAAGCTGCGAAAAAGGAATTCGCATCTCCGCAGTCCAGCCCGTGGAGTTGATGTCGGCGGCTGCCTCCCATACTGGATCGAATGAGAGGTCGATGTCATTCTCGCTGTCAGAGGGGTGATACCAGTCACCTCGAACTCCCGAGGCAGTGATTCCAAAGCTGTACGCGGTGCGGTGGTCGCGATAAGAATCGAATGAGATCCAGATGTGCTCCGCCTGGCTGATGTTATCGCGGCGGCTCACCGGCGCCTGAATGTGTGTCGGATCTTTGCTCAGTACACGCGTACCGACATACAGGGCATCGTCATCATATAGGAAGCGCACTTCCATCTTGTCGCCCGGCACCGCGCCTTCGATGGGCTCTTTTTCGATGAAGTCCGTGAGCGGCGGTGCTGATGCCCACTGCGCATCGTCGAGTTTGCCGTCGAGATGAATTGGCCGGTCGATTCGAACTGCGGTCGCGACTTTCGCCGGCCTGACTGAATCTATGGGCGTTTGTGCAACAGCTGTCGAAGCGCACAACGCCGCTAGCGTAAAACTGCAAACTTTTGTCTTCATTTAAGACTTTACGGTGGTGGAGGCGTGCCGTTTCAATCGCGGCCCGCCCTGTGCTTATAGATTTCGCGAGCCGAATGCCAGTACTTCGCCAATTCCTTACAGGTTTTATCGACTACGCGGGGTTGTTTCCCCCGGCGAAGCTCGGAATGGACGAAGCCGTAAGATGCTACGCAGAGTATCGAGCCGGGCCTGACCGGGAGTTTCTCGGACGATTTGTTCTGCCGGCGTCGCGGCTCGAGGAGTTTGGAAACGCTGCCGCGAAATATCTCGAGCGTGGCGACGGCTCGGTCCCGTGGTGCCTCAGCGTTCTTGTGGACGGCGATGCATCGTTCGCGCGAAAAGCCATGCTGAACTTTACGGCGAGTCACATGAGTAACTCACCCGCCGGTCACGCGCTGTGCGACGCGGTCGAGGTTCGCGCTCTCGACGACATTCAGATCGCAACGCTGACAAAATCTTTTACCTCGCCGATCCGGATTTTCTTCGAAGTCGCTCCCGATGACCGGCTCGAGCGAAATCTCGAGCTCGTCGCGCGAAATGGCGGCGCGGCGAAGATTCGCACTGGTGGAACGACTGCGGACGCTTTTCCATCTGCACAAGCCGTGATCAAGTTCGTAGCGGCATGCAATCGTCTGGACATTCCGTTCAAGGCGACAGCAGGGTTGCATCACGCAGTCTGCGGCAGCTATCCGCTCACGTACGAAGCGAACAGCGGTCGCGCGCAAATGTTCGGTTTCGTGAATCTCTTTCTTGCCTCGGCTTTCATTCGCAAGGGAATGAGCGAGCGTGATGCGCAGCATGTGCTCGAGGAAGCGAATGCCGCTGAGTTCGATTTCCGCGAATCCGGCGTGACGTGGCGAGGTCACGACCTCAATCGCGACGATTTACGCATGAGTCGCTCGCAACTTTTTCTTTCGTTCGGCTCGTGTTCGTTTGAAGAGCCGGTTGATGAGGCATCTGACCTCGGTCTTGTTTGAATGCTGAGCTGGATCGAAAGTGCGAACTCGCCCGAGTCTGAGTTCACGATCGCCAATCTTCCATATGGCGTGTTCACGACGCGCGATGCGAGCACGCCCAAGATCGGAGTTGCAATCGGGGATTCGATTCTTGACGTAACGAGGGCAATAGCCCTCGGATTTCTCCCCGGCGATCGAGAGTTCACTGCATTTTCCGCGACCGACCTCGCCGCGCTCATGCAGTTGTCCGGCGCGGAGCGGGCATCGATTCGCGCGGCGATCATCGAGCTATTGCAGGATGGATCGAGCGGAGCAGGGCGGGCCAATTCCCGTCGCGACGAGCTTCTCATTCCAATGTCGGACGCGCGTCTTCAGCTGCCGGTCTCTATTGGCGATTACACCGACTTTTACGCGTCGATCGATCACGCAACCAATGTCGGAAGAATGTTTCGGCCGGATAATCCGCTTTTGCCGAACTACAAGTACGTGCCGATCGGATATCATGGCAGGGCGTCTTCTATTGTTGTGAGCGGAACCCCGATTCGTCGTCCATCGGGTCAAACTCGAGCACCGAACGCTGAGACTCCAACGTTCGGGCCGAGTCGAATGCTCGATTACGAATCGGAGCTCGGTCTTTACGTTGGCCGCGGCAACGAATCAGGCTCTGTTATCTCGCTGAGCGACGCCGACGATCACATCTTCGGATATTGCCTCGTGAATGACTGGTCCGCCCGAGACATTCAGACGTGGGAGTATCAGCCGCTCGGTCCCTTTCTGGCAAAGAATTTTGCAACGACTGTGTCACCATGGGTCGTTACCGCCGAAGCGGTAGAAGAATTCCGCGTACCCGCGCGCAAACGTTCCGGCGATGATCCTCCGACGCTCGAGTATTTGTCTTCCGAGAAAAACGAGACGCGAGGCGGAATCGATGCGCATCTCATCGTTTCGATTTCGTCGGAAAGAATGCGCAATGAAGGTCTCGAGCCACTCCAGCTGAGCGATTCCCCTTTTAGCTCGATGTACTGGACGATGCCTCAGCTCGTGACGCACCACGCAAGCAATGGCTGCAATCTGAGAACGGGCGATCTGATTGCAAGCGGGACTGTGTCAGGTCCGTCACCAAATCAAATGGGCTGCTTGCTCGAGCTTACTCGCCGCGGCGCGAATCCTGTAATGCTGCCTACCGGTGAAAGCAGATCTTTTCTCGAAGATGGAGACGAAGTGATAATGCGTGGAGTTCTGGGAGCGGAGCGAAAGATTGGTTTTGGTGAGTGCCGGGGAGTGATTCTTCCGGCCATCACGAAGTAGAGAGCACCGATGTCGGCAAGCAATGGCAGCTCGCGGAACGGGCTTTATGAAATTCGGCAGTCGGAAATTCAGGGTCGCGGAGTTTTTGCAAAGCGAAGAATTCGTGCGGGACAGAGAATCATCGAATACGCGGGCGAGCGGATCTCGAATAAGGAAGCCGACCGCCGGTACGATGACGAGCACATGAAGCGTCACCACACTTTCCTTTTCACGCTCGACAAGAAAACGGTCATCGACGGTGCGGTTGACGGAAACGATGCGCGGCTGATCAATCATTCCTGCGATCCCAACTGTGAGGCGGTAATCGAGGACGGGAAGATCTGGATTTACGCGAAAAGAAATATTCAGCCGGGAGTCGAGCTTGCGTACGACTACAAGTACGAGCGCACGAACGACCCGGCTGATATCGAGTTCTATAAATGCAAGTGCGGGTCGCCCAAGTGTCGTGGGACGATAATGAAGCCGAAGAGAAAGCGGAGGCGTCGTTAACACATACGGAACCCAGCTCTCAGGAATTGGTATTTACTACAGTTGGCACCTACCTTTCAAATCCACCTAAAACCTCAGGACATGATGCGTTCTACCGCACGCACTGTGGCTTTCGCCACGGCATTTCTCACCAGCGCGTTGACACTATCCGCGCAAACCACCCATCCACAGACCAAGCCACTTGACCCCGCGAACCTCGATCGCACCGCGAACGCGTGCGTCGACTTCTATCAGTTCGCGAACGGGGGCTGGATCAAGAACAATCCCATCCCCGCAGCGTTCTCGCGATGGGGAAGCTTCGACGAGCTCTCCGAAAACAACAACTCGGCTCTCACGAAGATCCTCAACAAGGCCGCGAACGATGCGAGCGCAAAAAAAACTGCGGCGACGAAGATGCTCGGCGACTTCTACGCTTCGTGCATGGACTCCGCAGCCGCCGAGAAAGCAGGCGCAGCTCCGTTGCGTCCACGGCTCGCGCGAATTGATGCAATAACAGACCAGGCGGGATTGCAGCGCGAGCTTGCGCGTCTTCGCAGTGAAGGCGTAACCGCCGCATTCAACTTCAGCTCGACCCAGGACTCAAAGAACAGCACCTCCGTAATCGGCGGCGCTGCTCAGGGTGGACTCGGCCTGCCTGATCGTGACTACTACACCAAGACTGACTCCGGCTCGGCCGTGATTCGCAAGAACTACGTCGCGCACATGCGCAAGATGTTCCAGCTCGCAGGCGAGACGGAGGATCAGGCAGAAGCAGATTCCAAAAAGGTGATGGCCTTAGAGACGGCGTTGGCAAACGCTTCGCTGACCCGTGTCGAGCAGCGCGATCCGATCAAGACGTATAACTACCGCACGCCGGCGCAGCTGGCCTCTATGACGCCGCACTTCAACTGGACGCAGTACTTCACCGACCTTGGAACTCCAAACATTCCGGCGGTCGACGTTCAAAGCCCGAAGTATTTCGCGTCGGTTGACAGCCTCCTGGCGAATGTGCCGCTGTCGGACTGGAAGGCATATCTTCGCTGGAAGGTCATTCGCGCATCAGCTCCGTTTCTGAGCTCCGCGTTCGTGAACGAGAACTTCAACTTCTCACGAACCTTGAGCGGAGCACGAGAGCTTCTGTCGAGAGAAAAACGCTGCACGAGACTTACCGACAGCGGGCTGCGTGATGCGCTGGGCCAGGCATATGTTGCCGAGAATTTTACTCCGCAGGCGAAGGCGCGCGCGCTCGAGATGGTTCACAATCTCGAGGCTGTTTTCCGCGAGCGGCTTGCAAAGCTGCCGTGGATGAGCGAGGCGACACGCCAGCAGGCGCTCGTCAAGCTCCAGGCATTTGCCGAGAAGATCGGCTATCCGGACAAGTGGCGCGATTACTCGACGCTGACGATCAAACGCGGCTCGTTGCTCGACAACGTGATTGCGGTCAACAAATACGAGAACAAGCGGGACCTGGCAATGATCGGCAAGCCGCTCGATCGCACTCAGTGGGGAATGACACCTCCGACCGTCAACGCGTACTACAATCCGTTGATGAATGAGATTGTTTTCCCGGCGGGAATTCTTCAGCCGCCCTTCTTCTCTGCGACTGCGGACGATGCCGTGAATTACGGCGGCATGGGAAGCGTGATCGGCCATGAGATGGGCCACGGCTTCGACGATCAGGGTGCGCAGTACGATCCACAGGGCAACCTGAAGAATTGGTGGAGCGCCGAGGACCTCGAGAAGTTCAAGACCAGAACGGGAATGATCTCGAGCCAGTACGATGCGTACACGGTGCTCGACAGCGTTCACGTGAATGGCAAGCTCACGCTCGGTGAGAATGCGGCCGACATCGGCGGATTGGCTGTTGCTTACGCCGCTATGGAAAAGGCGCTTGCCGGAAAGCCGAAGCCGTTGATCGACGGATTTACTCCCGAGCAGCGGTTCTTCCTCGCGTGGGCGCAGATCTGGAGACAGAACGTGACGCCGCAGCAGCAGCAGGTGTTGATCAACATCGATCCGCACTCGCCGGGCCGGTGGCGTGTGAATGGTCCGCTGTCGAACATGGTCGAGTTTGCTGAGGCGTTTAATTGCAAACCCGGCGATCCGATGGTGAGACCCGAAGCGCAAAGAGCAACACTCTGGTAGACAGCCGTCAGCCATCAGCCTTCAGCCATCAGCGAGTTCGTAGTTTGCTGATAGCTGACGGCTGATGGCTGATAGCTTTAGCATATGCCCGCAACACCATTCTTTCACAAGGAATCACAAGGTATTCGCGTCACGGTTCGGCCGGTCTATCTTCGCGACCAGTCCGAGCCTTCGCAGCAACACTACGTATTCGCGTACTTCGTGCGAATCGAGAATGTCTCCGAGCGAATCGCGCAGCTGATGTCACGACGCTGGTTGATTCACGACTCATCGGGTGAGGATGTCGAAGTAAAAGGCGAAGGCGTTGTTGGGGAGCAGCCGATTCTCACGCCCGGCGCAGTCCACGAGTATCAAAGCTTTTGCATTCTCAAATCCGGGGAAGGATTCATGGAAGGGCACTACAACTTCCTTTCCCCGGACGGAACAACTTTCAGAGCAGACATTCCGCGCTTCATTTTGAGCGCCAGCGAATCGAGCCTCCCATCCTGAGATCGGCTTTCGATCATCGGCTTTCGGCCGTCGGCTCATGACTCGCATTTACGACGTATCCCACTCGGTCGCAACCGGTGGGCTTGTTTATCCAGGTAATCCGGAGATCGATATCGAGCTGCAGCAGTCCGTCGCAAAGGGCGCGGGTGCGAACGTTTCCTCGATATCGTTCGGATCTCACACCGGCACGCACGTCGACGCAGCAAAACATTTTTTCGACGACGGACAAACCGTAGACGAGATTCCGCTCGAGAAACTCATCGGGCCGGCGACCCTTTTGAAATTTCCGGACGAGCTGAAATCCATCGGCGCAGCAGATCTCGAGAAGCACGACCTGGGCTCTCACACTCGCGTTCTACTGTGCACAAGGAACTCGGGGCTGTTGCATCAGGCGGAATTTGTGAAGGACTACACTTTCCTTGCTCCCGACGGTGCGGAGTATCTCGTGAATCGAGGTGTCGACCTCGTGGGCATCGACTATTTATCGATCGAACAATTCCATTCCGGTCACCATCGAACACATCTCACACTTCTTCAGAAAAAAGTCGTGATTGTCGAAGGTCTCGATCTGAGCGAGCCGCCTCCCGGCGAGTATGAATTGATTTGTTTGCCGCTCAAACTCGCCGGGCTGGACGGCGCTCCAGCGCGTGCTGTTCTTATTGCCTGATGGCAATCAACCACGCGTTCTTCGACATCGGCGGAGTACTGGGCACGAATGGCTGGGACCGCTACCAGCGTAAGGAAGCCGCCGAAAAATTCGGAATCGACCTGGAGGATTACACTCTCCGTCACTCGGAAGTCGTATCTGCTTTCGAGGAAGGATCGATGTCGATCGATCAGTATCTCGACGCTACGATCTTCACTCGTCCGCGCAGCTTTACGCCGGACGATTTTCGTCAGTTCATGTACGCATGCAGCAAGCCCTGGCCTGATAGCATTGCCGTCGCGCGTGATTTGGCGCAATCAGGTCTCGTGCGAATGTCCACGACGAGCAATGAAGCCGACGAGCTGAGCCGATATCGCATTCGACTATTCGGACTCACGCAGATTTTCGACACGTTCCTTGCGTCATCATGGATCGGCGTGAGAAAACCGGCTGCGATGTTTTATGAGCGGGCACTCGCGATTACGGCCGCGCGTCCGGAGGATACGGTATTCATTGACGATCGACCGGAAAATCTCGTGGCGCCGACAGCGCTCGGGTTTCATGTGATTCACTTCGAATCGGCCGGGCAATTGCGACATGAGCTTCACGCTTTGGGTTTGGAGTTTACCTCTCACAAGGGATAACGATGCAGCTGGCGATGATCGGGCTCGGCCGGATGGGCGGCAACATGAGTGAGCGACTCATGCGTGATGGGCACAAGATGGTTGTCTTCGATCGCAGCCCCGAGGCAGTGCAGAAATACGTCGGCCTCGGCGCAATGGGAGCAGCGTCGCCCGCAGAGGTGGTTTCAAAGCTCAGTGCGCCGCGGGTTGTGTGGATCATGGTGCCCGCCGGCAAGCCGGTCGATGACACAATCGCTGCACTGCTTCCAGGACTACAGAAGGGTGACGTGATCATCGACGGAGGCAATTCCAATTTTCACGACTCGATGCGCCGCGCGGACGATCTCGCGCCCAAGGGAATCCATTTCGTCGACTCGGGAACGAGCGGAGGAATTTGGGGACTCGAGAACGGGTATTGTCTGATGATTGGCGCGTCGCCGGAAGCCTTCAAACTGTGCGAGCCGATTTTCAAATCACTTGCGCCGGAGGATGGATACGGTCACATGGGACCGCCAGGCTCAGGCCACTATGTGAAGATGATTCACAATGGCGTCGAGTACGGAATGCTTCAGGCATACGCCGAGGGATATGAGATCCTTCACGCCTCGAAGAACTTCAAGCTCGACTTGCACCAGATTGCGAAAGTGTGGAATCATGGAAGCGTCGTTCGATCGTGGATCAACGAGCTTGCGGAGATTGCTTTTCAGCGCGACGCGAATCTCGATCAGCTGAAGGGCTACGTCGAAGATTCGGGCGAAGGGCGGTGGACTGTGCAGGAAGCAATCGATCTCGATGTTCCCGCGCCGGTTATCACATTGTCATTGCTCACGCGCCTGCGTTCACGTCAGGCTGATTCATTCGGAGGCAAAGTGATCGCGGCGCTGCGCAACGAATTCGGCGGTCACGCAGTAAAGAAAGCATGAGTGTTCCACGAGTTGTTCCGGCCTGGACCACCGAGATGCGGATACCAACGCGTCACAAGCGTGAGCGCGCTGATCCATGTGCGACAGTCATTCTCGGTGCAGGCGGCGATCTCATGCGCAGAAAGCTGATGCCGGCGATTTACTATCTCGCCGAGCAGAAACTTCTTCCCGAGAGTTTCTCGCTGCTCGGTGTCGGTCGCGATCCGATGGATGATGCAGCATTCAGCGCGTCGATGCGCGATGCGTTGGCGCACTCGGACGAAGTCAAGTCTGTCGACAACGAGGCTTGGGAATGGCTGTCGAAAAGAATGCGCTATACGAGCGGCGATCTCTCGACCGACGAAGTATACGGCAGCATTCAACGATGCCTCGAAGAGATGCAGGCGGACATGGACCCCGACGATAGAAATCGATTGTTCTATCTCGCCATTCCTCCGAGCGTGTTCGAGACGTCCATCCAGCATTTGTCATCCAGCGGGCTGGCGCCGCGAATCGACCGGCCAAACCAGCATCCGTGGATTCGCGTTGTAATTGAAAAACCGTTCGGCCGGGATTTGCAGAGCGCTCTGGAGTTGAACTACTCTGTGCTCGACCGGCTCGACGAGCATCAGATCTTTCGCATCGATCATTACCTCGGCAAGGAAAGCGTTCAGAATATTTTAGTGCTGCGCTTTGCGAATCCGATCTTCGAGCCGCTGTGGAATCGGCAGTACATCGATAGCGTGCAGATCACCGTCGCGGAAACCGTGGGCATTGAGTCGCGCGGCAAGTATTACGAGGAATCGGGAATCATCCGCGACATGTTTCAGAATCACCTGCTTCAGCTGCTCGCACTGGCGGCGATGGAGCCGCCAACCACGTTCAATGGAAATCAGGTCCGCAACGAGAAGGTAAAGGTGCTCCGCGCTGTGCGACCGCTGGTTGGGACCGGCGAGCCACCCGTAGTTCTCGGTCAGTATGCCAAGGGACAGATCAAGGGCGAGAAGGTCGTGGGCTATCGCGAAGAAAAAGACGTCGATCCCAAGTCGATGACACCTACATTCGCTGCGATTCGCTTTGCAATCGACAACTGGCGATGGAAGCGCGTTCCGTTCTACCTGAGATCGGGCAAGAGAATGGCAAGCCGTCACTCGGAAATCGCAATTCAGTTCCGACAGCCGCCGGTTCTGATGTTTGGCCAGGATGAGATCGAAGCTCAATGTCCGAGCATGCTTGTGCTGCGCGTGCAGCCGAACGAAGGAGTCGCGTTAAGATTCCATGTGAAAACGCCGGGTGCAGACAAGGAGCTGACGTCGCATCTCGAGATCTCACCGGTCGACATGGACTTTTCTTACGCCGAAGTTTTTGGAGCGGAGTCTTCTCCGGCGTATCAAACACTTCTGCTCGACGTCATGATTGGGGATCAGACGCTCTTCACACGAAGCGACGAGGTCGAAGCGGCCTGGCGAATCATCGATCCGCTCCTCAAGCATTGGGAGAGCCGCCCACCAGAGGACATTCCGACGTATCCCGCCGGCAGCATGGGCCCGCCGGAGGCCGATCAACTGATGCAAGGAGCGCACGCTCGTTGGCGGTAGCCGCGCTCCTTTGTTTCGCCGCGGTACTCCTTTCATCGGCAGGATGCAGTGACAACGAGACAGCCGCCGCCCGGCACGCGGTCGCATACGTCGACGCCGACAGTCTTCCACACGTCGTCGACTCGACGGATAGAAACCTCGTGCTGCGCGCGCGCGCGTTCGATCGGGCGGATAAGCTCGACAGTGCGCGGATACTATATGAAGAGGCGGCGAAGAATCTCCGGCCGATAAAAGACTGGCTTTATCTCCGCGCTGCGGGCGTGACGACCGATGAGTCTGATCGACGGAAATATCTTCGCGAAATAAAAACCGAGGTTGCAAAAAGCCGGATGGCTCCGACTGAGGCCATTGCGCTCGAGCGTTCCGGGAAAATCAAGGAAGCAATCCATGCTTATGCCGCCGCCGGCATGCGACTCGACGCGTTGCGGCTTTCTGCATCGCCGCCATCGGACTCGCTTACGAGAGCAGCCGCGCGACGAGATCTTCTCGAGTACATATCGCGCGGTGCGGGCGTCGAGTCGGTTCGTGATGGCGTCGCTCTCTTCGACAAGCTGTTTTCATCCCCAACGCCGGCAGAACAGCTCACGCTGGGTCGCGCTGCTTACGAAGGTGGTTTGGCCGGGCGCGCAGTTGCCGGATACACCGCGGCATTCCGTGCGAAGCTCGGAAATCCTCGCGATCATTTCAATGATGGTCTGATGCTCGCGCGACTGAACCGCGACAAGGAAGCGGCCGCGCAATTCGGCACCGTCTCCGCTCCTCCAGCTCTTGTTGCGGCGGCGCGTTATCAGCGAGCGCGCGCTTTGCTTGCTTCAGGGGGTGGTACTGAAGCGCGAAATGCGCTTCGTGCGATAACGACTGTATTTCCCGGCGACACGAGCGCTGCGTCCGCTCTCATTCTTCTCTCCGATCTTGCGACTGATGAAGGACGAGATGCAGATGCGCGATCGACTCTGCTCACTGTCGTGAAGCGATTTCCTAAATCGCGTCACGCGCCGACCGCATTGTTTCGATCGGGAATCATTGCCTATGTGCAGCGCAACTTCGCCGGCGCTTCAGCGGAATTGGATTCGCTTTCGGAGCAATATCCCTCCAGCGACGATGCTCTCGCCGCGATGTATTGGGGCGGCCGCGCGTGGCAGCAGCGCGGAGATCTGGAAAAAGCCCGCGCACATTGGCGTGCGG
>Ga0310810_10001742_pt1 | contig 23014 bp, 20 predicted proteins | sample NCmetagenome_FD_207641 | JGI IMG/M metagenome (GOLD analysis project Ga0310810, IMG submission 207641) | Soil microbial communities from experimental microcosm in Duke University, North Carolina, United States - NC | ecosystem: Engineered > Artificial ecosystem > Soil microcosm > Unclassified ... | reverse complement strand
TAAATCTGGGTTCTGTCGGTGGTGGCGGCCGGTACGACGGGTTGGTCTCTCGTTTCATGGGCCAACTAGTTCCTGCAACGGGATTTTCCCTTGGCGTTTCGCGATTGCTGGTCGCGCTGCAAATGTTGGGTCAAACTGACAAAGAGTCGCCGCCCGGCCCGGTGGTCGTCACCGTGTTCGATCAGGACCGCATCGCCGACTACCAGAAGATGGTTGCGGCGTTGCGCAATGCTGGCATCCGCGCCGAGCTTTATCTCGGTTCAGGAAAATTCGGCGCGCAGATGAAATATGCCGACCGGCGCGGCTCGCCTTGCGCCGTGATCCAGGGCGGCGACGAGAAGGCCAGGGGCGAGGTGCAGATCAAGGACCTGATCCTCGGCGGGACAATCACCTCGATCAAGGACCGCGAGGAGTACAAGGCCGCGCAGGCGAAGGCTCAGTTCGCAGTGAAGGAAGAACAGCTTGTCGCGGAGGTGCGCAAGCTGCTCGACAAGCACGGCGTGAACTGGGCGTAGCGCGCTGACCAAGCCACAGGCTCCATCCCTCACCCGCTTGCGGGAGAGGGTCGCCCGCCGAGCACTTGTGAAGGCGGGCGGGGAGAGGGCTCTTGGCCCAGGAGTTTGCCCTCTCCCGGCCGCTCGCTTCGCTCACGTCCACCCTCTCCCGCAAGCGGGGAGAGGTGAAAGCGAGTCCGCGGCTCGCGTTTCGCTCGGCTACTTCCTCAGCCCCGGCGGCAGGCCGGGTGGTCCGCCGGCGCCGCCGCGCTGCATGTCGGTGACATTCATCTTCATGCCGTTCGCCATGATGATGTCGCCGGGCTTCTGATCCGCCTTGCAGGCCCCGAGCCATTTCGCCTCGATCGCCATGTTGGTCTCTGCCGGCAGGTTCGGGATCTGCGGGCCGCCGGCGCGCTTGGAATTGATCTTGATCGAGTAGGCGGAATTGAAATCGCCCGAGACGACGCCATGCGAGGTCGTGGTGCCGGCGCCCATGCTGCACACCGAGTCGAACACGATGGTGTTGCCGTCCCGCTTCATCTCGCGCTTCGAGCAGTTCTGCCCGCGTACGCCCTGGCTCATGTCCTGCATCGATTTGTCGGTTGCGGCATCGATGCATTGCTGCATCGTCTGCGGCGGCGCACCGCGGCCCTCGAAGGTCATGGTCATTTGCCAAAGGCCTGCCTTGCGGGCGGGCATCTCCTGCGCGAGCGCGGGCGTGGCGACGAGCAGGGCAAGAAGGAGGGCGAGGCGCATGCGGTTCTCCCGATTCTGGTCGGATCATTTATATGGCATTGGCGGGCGGAACGATGGCGGGATTGGCCGGTTGTCGGCTGCCCTGCGTTATCATGGCGACCCATGAAGCTCCTCACCGTCCGCCACGCCACCGTCTACCGCTACTCGGCGCCGGTCTCCTTCGGCCAGCACCGGCTGATGCTGCGCCCGCGCGACAGCCATGACCTGCGCCTGATCGGCGCCGAGCTTGCGCTTTCGCCGGGAGGCACGGTGCGCTGGATGCACGATGTGTTCGGCAATTCGGTTGCGCTGGTGGATTTTGCCGCGCCAGCGGCGGAGCTTTCCATCGTGTCGACCCTGACGCTCGAACGCTACGCGCTCGACAAGCTCGACTTTCCCATCGCGGTGGAGGCCGAGAACTATCCGTTCATGCATTCGGCCGATGACCGCACCGATCTTGGCCGCCTGCGCGAGCCGCAGTATCCGGATCCGCGCGGCACGCTGGAGGAGTGGGCGCGGCAGTTCATCCTTGAGACGCCGGCCAACACCTTCAATCTGCTCGCCACCATGAACGCGGCGACGCGCGGTTCGTTCGAATATCGCACACGCGAGGAGGAGGGCACGCAGGCGCCGCTCGAAACGATCGAGCGCAAGAGCGGCACCTGCCGCGACTTCGCACTGCTGTTCATCGAGGCGGCGCGCACGCTCGGCTTCGGCGCACGCTTCGTCTCGGGCTATCTCTACGATCCGGCGCTCGACGGCGGCAGTGCGGTGCAGGGCGCGGGCGCCACGCACGCCTGGGCCGACATCTATCTGCCGGGCGCCGGATGGATCGAATTCGATCCGACCAATGCGCTGGTCGCGGGCGAGAACCTGATCCGCGTCGCGGTGACGCGCGATCCCGCACAGGCGATCCCGATCAGCGGCACGTTCGCGGGTGAAGGCGCTGCCTATCGCGGGATGGAGGTTGATGTGACGGTGCGCGCCGAATCCGGGTGAGGAATCTCGCGGCGGTGCAAGAGCATTGTGGCGGCCGCGCGCGTCACAGGCCGCTCCAATGGCCAGCAGTCGCCGAGCACGCGATCGGCCTCGTCATCGGTGAAGTGCATCAGGCCGCTCCAGCTATAGAGCGTGAGCTCGCCCGCATAGATGCGATCGTCCGTGTCATAGAGATCGACGCGCACATGATCGAAGCCGGCGCCGAGGCGCTCGGCGATCGTCACCAGCGCGTCGTAGCGCGCAGGCCGCGGGAAAGGACCGGGGTGAGGCTCGGTCGGACCCCGCCAGGGAAGCTTCCGCCAATCGCGATCGTGAAATCCCCCGGGCTGCAGGCGGCCGTCATCGAACACGATGGTCTGGGTCACCTGCACGCGTCCGGCAAACGTGAACATGCGCCGTTCGACCGGCGGCGTGCCGTCGCCATTGAGGATCATCCGCTCGACGATGATGCGTCGCGGCACGTGCATGTAGCCCGGTTCGTCCACGACGGCGCCGTGGGTGTAGGCAAGCCATTCGCGTAGCGCCGCGCGCGCCGCGGCGGCATCGATCCCGCCTTCACGCACGCGCATGACGTGACCGGACCCGTGCGTCGGCTTGACGACATAGGGTGGCTCCAGCGTCTCGAATGGCACGGCGTCCGGGTCTTCACCGAGATAAAGGACCGGCGGCAAGAATTCGGCGCCGATCTCGCGCGCAATGAATTCGCGGGTCGCCACCTTGTCGCTCAGGACCGCATAGCGCGGATCGAGATCGAACAGCTTGCGCCATTGCATCTTCTCACTGAACCGGCGCGGGCGCGCGAGCGGCAGCTCGCGTCCGAAGTAGTCACGGTAGGCCTTGCGGTTGCGCTCGATTGCGCCACGCCACTCGGCCAGCCGCTCACGATCGATGAGATTACGAAAACGCACTATCGCCGCCCCTACCAGCTTCAAATCTTAACCAAAACCTCAGGGAAATTCCAAATCTACAACAGTTTCAATGAATTAGCGGGCGCATCTCGTTCGAGGTATCGCCGTTGGCCCACGTATTAAGCGCGCCCGCCAATCTCAATCGAAACCTTAACTGGAGCGTGCTACAGGCCCGCCGCACAGAACGATCGGCGCGGTGTTATGCGCGGTACCACGAAGGCAGCACGGTCATGACCGCGCCCGACGCACGGGCGGAGGCGCTCCTCGCGCACTATGAGCGCGCCGGGTATGCGCGCGTTGCGCCCGCGATCCTGCAGCCCGCCGAGCCGTTCCTTGACCTCTCGGGCGAGGACATTCGCCGCCGCATGTTCCTCACCACCGATCCGGACGGACGCGAGCTCTGCCTGCGGCCCGACCTCACCATTCCGGTTTCGTGCGATTATCTTGCCTCTCCGGAAGCGGGCGAGGCGCTCGGCTTCTGTTATCTCGCGCCGGTGTTTCGTCATCGCGCCGAGGGTCCGGCCGAATTCATCCAGGGCGGGATCGAGTCGTTTGGACGGCGCGACACGGCTGCGGCCGATGCCGAGATGCTCGCGCTCGGCCTCGAAGCGACCGCGCATTACGGGATCGATGCGCCGGAAATCCGCATGGGCGATGTCGCGTTGTTCGCGGCGTTGATCGCGGCGCTCGATCTGGCCCCCGCCTGGAAGCGGCGGCTGGTGAAGGACTTCAACCGCGCCGGCAGCCTCGCCAGCGATCTCGATCGCCTGGTGAGCGCGGCGGCGAGCGAGCGGCCCGAATACCAGGGCGTGCTCACGGCGCTCGCGGGCTCCGACCCGAAGGCCGCGCATGCGCTCGTCACCGATCTTCTTTCGATTGCCGGCATCACGGCGGTCGGCGGCCGCTCGGTCGGCGAGATTGCGGACCGCTTTCTCGAACAGGCGGCGCTCGGCGCAAGTTCCGGCCTGCCGCGCGCGACGCGCGCGCTGATCGAGCAGTTCCTTGCGATCGGCGGCGATCCCGACGAGGCGGCTGATGCGCTTCGCACGCTTGCGGCCGAATCCCAGGTCGATCTTTCCGGCGCGCTCGACCTCTTCGAGAGCCGCACCGGCTTTCTGGCCGCGCAGGGCGTCGAGGTTTCGCGCATCAAGTTCTCGACCGCGTTCGGGCGCGGGCTCGATTACTACACGGGCTTCGTGTTCGAGCTGCACGACAAGGAGATGCGCGCCGGACGCCAGCTTGTGGCGGGCGGGCGCTACGACGAGTTGCTCTCGCGCCTCGGCGCACCGGCGCCGATCCCGGCGGTCGGTTTCGCGGTGTGGATCGAGCGCCTCACCGAGATCGGGACGGAGCCATGAGCGCGCCGTTCGTTCTCGCCGTGCCGTCGAAGGGGCGCCTGCAGGAGAATGCGGAAGGCTTCTTTGCGCGCGCCGGCCTGCACCTCGTCAAGCCGCGTGGCGCGCGCGAGTATCGTGGCGCTATCGCCGGCATTCCGGGGGTCGAGGTCGCCTACCTTTCGGCTTCCGACATCACCACGCAGCTTGGCCTCGGCGCGGTGCATTTCGGCGTGACCGGCGAGGACCAGATCCGCGAGATGTATGCGGACGCGGAGGCGCGCGTTGTGCTGATCGAGAAGCTCGGCTTCGGCGAGGCGAACGTCGTGGTCGCGGTGCCGCAGGCCTGGATCGACGTGCGTACCATGGCGGATCTCGACGATGTCGCGACCGCGTTCCGCGCGGCGCATGACCGCAAGATGCGCGTCGCGACGAAGTACGTGAACCTGACGCGCCAGTTCTTCTCGGGCCACGGCATCATCGATTACCGCATCGTCGAAAGCCTCGGCGCGACCGAGGGCGCACCGGCCGCCGGCACCGCGGAACTCATCGTCGACATCACCACCACCGGCGCGACGCTCGCGGCGAATGCGCTGAAGGTGCTCGACGACGGCGTCATGCTGCGCTCGGAAGCAAATCTCATTGCGGCGCGCGGCGCCGAATGGGATGCGAGCGCACGCGAGACCGCACGGCTCATCCTCGACCGCATCGCGGCCCATGGCCGCGCCCGCGCCTATCGCGAGGTGCGCACCCGCGCGCCCGGCATCAACGAGGCGGTGCTCGCCGAGGCGAGGCAGCGCTTCGGCGTCGCGGCGCCCTTCGGCGGGCCCACCTCGTCGGGAATGATCACCCTGCACTGTCCGCCCGGACACGTGCATGCGCTGGCAAGCTTCCTGCGCGAGCAGGGGGCCGACAGCGTGACGGTCGCGGACATCGACTACGTGTTCACGCGCGACAATCCGCTCTATGCGAAGCTGGAGCAGGGGCTGGCGGATTAGGCGCCGTTGCGGGCGTCCGCACCCTCGCTCTTGGTCCGAAACACGACGAAGTGCGTGATCGAGAAATTCACCGCGAAGCTGACCAGGATCGCAATCGCCTTGGCTGCCCACACCGGCACGAACTTCGCCGCCAGGACGACGGTAATCGTCGAGGCGGTGACCGCGACGACGCCCGAACCTGCGAAGGCCGCATAGTGCCGCAGACTGAGCCTGCCGCCGGTCTCGGCCGAGAAGGTCGTGACCGCGTTCATCACATAGGAGCCGACATTTGCGATGAACCAGGACGTAATGTTGGCAATCGCAAGCGACGGGGTCACGTAGGCGAGCATCAGGAAGAAGATCGTGGCATCGACCGCCGTGTTGATGAGCCCGACAACTGCAAAAGACATCGCCTTCAACGCGAGGGCGCGGTCACGCCAGGCGGCGCCCAGGCGTTCGCCCAGGCTTGCGATCGGTTGAGGCAGGTTCATGCGGCCCGCTTAGCACGGCGTCCGCGTCGGTGCGACCAATTCAATTCGGCCCTCCAATGCGTTATATAACAGTGTCATGAAAGCCGGCCTTTCCATCGTGGTTCCGCTCTACAACGAGGCGAAGAACCTTGCGCGCCTGCACGGGCAGCTCAGCGACGTTGCGCGCAAGCTTTCGGAGACGCGCGACCTGTCGGTCGAAGTCGTCTATGTGGATGACGGCTCGAGCGACAATACGCTGCAGATTGCGCGATCGCTGCCGGCGGCAGCGCTCGACGTGCAGGTGCTGGCGCTCTCGCGCAATTTCGGCAAGGAGGCGGCGCTCGCCGCCGGCCTCGACCATGCCGCGCGCGGAGCCGTGCTGTTCATGGACGGCGACGGGCAGCATCCGCCTGAACTGATCGAGACGCTGGTCGGCCACTGGCTCGATGGCGGCTATGACGTCGTCTACACCGCGAAGGCGCATCGCGAAAACGAGTCGGCATTGCGCCGCTTTGGCAGCAAGACGTTCTACGCGCTGCTCAACTGGGGTTCGCGCCACAAGATACCCGAAGACGCGGGCGACTTCCGCCTGCTCTCGCCGCGCGCCGCGCTCGCGCTACGCCAGATGCCGGAGCGCAACCGCTTCTTCAAGGGACTCGCGAGCTGGATCGGTTTCCGGCAAATCCGCGTCGATTATGAGCCGGACGAGCGTCAGCATGGCACGACGACGTTCGGCTGGGCGTCGCTCGTCGGCCTCTCGATCGAAGGCATCACGTCGTTCTCGGTCGCGCCGCTGCGGCTCGCAAGCCTTCTCGGTGTGATCCTCGCCGCGACCGCTTTGATCTTCGGCGCCAGCATGCTGTTCGAGGTGCTGTTCTATGGCGTCGCGGTGCCGGGCTATCCTTCGGTGGTCGTCGGCCTGATGGTGCTGGGCGGCGTGCAGCTCGTCATGATCGGCGTGCTCGGCGAATACATCGGCAAGATCCTGGCCGAGCAGAAGGCGCGCCCGATCTATTTCATCGCCGAGCACAGCGTGAAGGCGGCCGAAGGCGAAACCGGTGCGACACGCACTGCGGCCGAATAGCTCCGCGTGTCGCAGGACAAGCCCCGGCATTTCTGGCTTTGCGCGGACGATTACGGCATCGCGCCGGGCGTGAATGCCGCGATCCGCGATCTGATCGGGCGCGGGCGGCTTAATGCGACGTCGGTGATGGTCGTCGCGCCGAGCGTCACGCGTGATGAGGTTGACGCGCTGACCGGTGCCGGCAAGGCCGCGATCGGCCTGCACCTCACGCTGACCGCGCCATTCAAGCCGCTCACAATTGACTTCGGCCCGCTCGCGCAAGGCGCTTTCCATCCGCTGCCGGCGACGCTGCGGCTTGCACTTCTGCGCCGCCTCGACCGCGCGGCGCTCGGCCGCGAGGTGGATGCCCAGATCACCGCGTTTGCGCAAGCATTCGGACGTCCGCCCGATTTCATCGACGGTCACCAGCATGTGCAGCTGTTTCCCCAGGTGCGCGAGGCGGTGCTCGATGGCGCGCGGCGTCTCGCGCCGGGCGCGTGGGTGCGCCAGTGCGTGAGCGTTGCTCCGCTGCGCGAGCGCATCAACGATCCGAAGGGATTGCTGATCGATGCGCTGAGCCGCTCGGTGCGCCGGCGCGCCCGCAATCTCGGCATCGCCACCAATCCGGCTTTTGCCGGCACCTACACCTACCGGCCGGATGCCGATTTCGCGCATCTGTTCCCGCGCTTCCTCGCGGGTCTTCCGGAAGGCGGGCTCATCATGTGCCACCCGGGCAATGTGGACGCCGAACTCAGGCGCCTCGACCCGCTTACGACCGTTCGTGAGCGGGAATATGCCTACCTGTCGGGCGATGCTTTTTCCGCCGCGCTCGAAGCCTACGGCTTGACCTTGAACTGAGGGCTTTGGGGCTGCGACAACATTTTCACGGCCTTGCCATTCCGGGGCGCTATCCGGCCCCCCATATCGAGCGCGCTCAGAGGAGGACTCCATGACCCCCCAGGAACGTCAGCTGATCAGTGACTTGTTTCAACGGCTTGCGTCGCTCGAGAACAATCCGCGCGATCCCGACGCCGAGGCAATGATCCGCGAGGGCCTGCGCCGCGCGCCGAACGCGGCATACGCGCTAGTGCAGACCGTGCTCGTGCAGGACGAGGCGCTCAAAGCCGCCAACAACCACATCCAGGACTACCAGCAGCAATATGGCGGGCCGCAGCAGCAGGATCAGCCGCCGCGCGGCTTTCTCGATTCCATGCGCGATTCAATTTTCGGCCGCGACGAGCCGCGTGGCTCGGTGCCGCGCGTGCCGCAGGGTGGTGCGCCAGCCGGGCGGTCCGATCCGTGGGGACAGCAGCCGGGCTATCAGTCGCAGCCGCAAGGGTACCCGCCGGCCTACCAGGCGGGCGCGCCGATGCAGCAGCCGTCGGGCGGCGGTGGCTCATTCCTCGGCACGGCGGCGGCGGCGGCGGCGGGCATGATCGGCGGCTCGTTGCTGATGGGAGGCATCCGCTCGGCGCTTGGCGGACACTCCGCGGGCCCATTCAGCGGTGCGATGGACTCGCTGCGTGGCGGTGGCGGAGGCGAGCGGCCGCTCGGCGGAACGGCAGCGAACAGCGATCTCGCGCGCGAGGCCGGTCTCGATGACATCGCGGGTGGCCGCGGCGGCGGTGGCGGTTCGCAACGCGCCGGGCTGTTCGACACCGCACAAAACGACGACGACACGGATTACGACGACAGCGGTGACGACGGCGACGACGACAGCGGCTTCGATGGCGGGGACAGCGATACGGCGTGACGCAATCTTCTCGTCATGAAACAAAAAGGCCGCCGCGCGAACGCGGCGGCCTTTCAATTGGAATGAAGCGCGAAATCAGATCACCACCACCTTCGTTCCCACCTTCACGCGGCCGTAGAGATCGATCACGTCCTCGTTGCGCATGCGAATGCAGCCCGAGGATACCTGCGTGCCGATGGTCCAGGGTTCGTTCGAGCCGTGGATGCGATAGAGCGAACTTCCGAGATACATCGCGCGCGCGCCGAGCGGATTTTCCGGGCCGCCCGCCATGTGGCGCGGCAGGTCGGGGCGGCGCTGCAGCATCTCGGGCGGCGGCGTCCAGTCCGGCCATTCCGCCTTGCGCGTGATCGCCTTTACGCCCGCCCAGGTGAAGCCGGGACGGCCGACGCCGATGCCGTAGCGCATGGCCTTGCCGCCGTTCTCGACCAGATAGAGGAACTTGTTGGGCGTATCGATCACGATCGTGCCGGGCGCGTGGCTGCCTCCGTACATGACGGACTGGGGCAGGTAGCGCGGGTCGAGCGCGGGGCGCGCGGGCTCGGCCTGATACTGATAGCCCTGCGGCTGACCAAACAGAGAGCCGCGCGAGGCGAGCGATTGCTCGTAGGGCTGGCCGGCGCGCGGGTCGATGTATTGCGGCACCTGGTAGGAGGGGCGCACCGGGCGCGGCTCGGCGCCGGTGCCGTTGAACAGGAACTCGATGAAGCCCCCGCCCATCTGGCTGCTTTGCGCCGCGGCGTAGCGCTGCGTCTGCGGCTGAGGCGCGGCCTGCTGCGAGTAGACCTGTGGTGCCAAGTAGCTTTGCGCGGCGGCAGGAAGGATTGCACCGAACAAGGTGGTGATGGCGAGGGGCAGGGTGTATCGGGACATTGACGTACTCTCGAACATGATCGTCACAAGCAAAGCCGGGGATTGGCTTCGCGGCGCCAAGATCGTCGGAAAAGATGGAGCGTTTGGTAAACGGGAACGCGCGTGCGCGTTAATCACGTTGATTCAGATTCCATTCGTGATGTTACGGTTTATTTTGCGCAAAGGGCGATGGTTAACGCCTCGTAGCGCTCCGGTTCATGCGCGACAATCTGGAATGTGAACCTCATCTTAAAGGCACGGCGGTACTTGGTTCCTCGGAATTCGGGGGACGACCGATGCTGGCGCGGCGCAAGCCATTTCGCATTGAGATGGGAGGGGCAGAGCATGCGAACCGTCATGCCAACGGCCATGCGCATTCGCACCATCACGAGATCATGTCGGAGCTGCGCGCGCTGCGTTCGCTGGTGAAGCCGGCGGAAGATTTCAGCCTGCAGATCGTCGAGGGCTACAAGGCGCAGATCGCGGAGGCGCAGAAGCTCAAGGCCGAGCTCGACCTGATCTACGACGCGATCAACCGGACCAAGCAGGAGATCGCGGCCGTTCATCTCACCGGCTTTCAGGGTCCGGAGATGGCACGGGTCACCAACGAGCTCGATGCCATCGTCGGCGGCACCGAAAGCGCCACCGAGCAGATTCTCACCAATGCGGAAGAGATCGATCAGCTCGCAGCGACGCTCGGGGCGCGGCTCAAGAACGATCAGGACCAGGCGCTGGTGGCCGACATGCAGGACCGCGTCATCAAGATCTTCGAAGCTTGCAACTTCCAGGACTTGACCGGACAGCGCATCACCAAGGTCGTGTCGACCTTGACGTTCATCGAGACGCATATCCTGCGCATGATGGAGATCTGGGGCGGGCTCGATGCCTTCAAGGACATCGAGGCGGAGAAGATGAGCAGGCCGGATGGCGATGCCGGCCTTGTCAACGGCCCGAAGATCAAAGGCGAGGCCGGGCATGCCTCGCAGGACGACATCGACGCGCTGTTTGCCTGACCAAATCGGGTCTTTTCCGGTCCTCGGCAGCCTGCTACAAGCGCGCCCCATGGGTGTGCGCCGCATTATCGTGATTCCGATTACCGGCCCGGCCTCCGCCTGACTTCAGGCCGAGCGCCGGGACAAGCCGTTTCCGCGCCAACCTTTCAATCCCAGCGAACTGTCATGACCGAAGCCCGCGACTACAGCGCGACGCTGTTCCTGCCGCAAACCGACTTTCCGATGCGCGCCGGCCTGCCGCAAAAGGAGCCGGAGATCCTCGCGCGCTGGGAAACGCTCGGCATGTACCGCCGCCTGCGCGACGCTGCGCGGGGCAAATCGAAATTTGTGCTGCACGATGGCCCGCCCTACGCGAACGGTAACATCCACATCGGCACGGCGCTGAACAAGATCCTCAAGGATGTGGTGACGCGCTCGCAGCAGATGCTCGGCTATGACTCGAACTACGTGCCAGGCTGGGACTGCCACGGCCTGCCGATCGAGTGGAAGATCGAGGAGGAGTATCGCGCCAAGGGCAAGAACAAGGACGCGGTGCCGATCAACGAATTCCGCGCCGAGTGCCGCGCTTTCGCCGAGCACTGGCTCGGCGTGCAGCGCGAGGAATTCAAGCGCCTCGGCGTCGAGGGCGATTGGGCCAATCCCTACACCACGATGAGCTTCGCGGCCGAAGCGCAGATCGCGCGCGAATTGATGAAGTTCGCCGCGAACGGCACGCTCTACCGCGGCTCGAAGCCGGTGATGTGGAGCGTGGTCGAGAAGACCGCGCTCGCCGAGGCCGAGGTCGAGTACGAGGATTACACGAGCGATACGATCTGGGCGAAGTTTCCGGTCGCCTTCGCGTTCGGCGAGGAGAAGCGCTTCCGGGCGCTGGAGAAGGTCTATCGCGGCGCGTCGATCGTCATCTGGACGACGACTCCGTGGACCATCCCGGGCAATCGTGCAATCAGCTATTCGCCGAAGGTCGCCTACAGCCTCTATCGCGTCGCCGACGCGCCGGCCGACAACTGGGCGAAGGCAGGCGATCTCTTGATCCTCGCCGATACGCTCGCAGCCGACGTGTTCAAGCAGGCGCGCGTCACCGGCTTTGAGAAAGTGCGCGCGGTCCCGGCCGACGACCTCGCCCAACTCGGTGCGGCGCACCCACTGAAAGGCTTCGCCGACAGTTACCGGTTCATCGTCCCGCTTCTCGCCGGCGACCATGTGTCCGACGATGCCGGCACGGGTTTCGTGCACACCGCGCCCGGCCACGGACGCGAAGACTTCGAGGTGTGGACCACCAGCGCGCGCGAATTGGACCAGCGCGGCGTCAACACGGCGATCCCCTATACGGTCGACGAGAACGGCGCGTTCACCGATCACGCGCCGGGCTTCACCGGCGCACGCGTGCTCACCGACAAGGGCGAGAAGGGCGAGGCCAACAACGCGGTGATCAAGGCACTGACCGATGCCGGCATGCTGATCGCGCGCGGACGCCTCAAGCACCAGTACCCGCATTCGTGGCGCTCCAAGAAGCCGGTGATCTTCCGCAACACGCCGCAGTGGTTCATCGCCATGGACAAGCCATTCGGTTTGCCGGTCGCGCAGGACAAGCCCGGCACGCTGCGCCATCGCGCGCTCGAAGCGATCAAGCAGACGCGCTGGGTGCCGCCGCAGGGCGAAAACCGCATCAACGGCATGATCGAGAACCGCCCCGACTGGGTGATCTCGCGCCAGCGCGCCTGGGGCGTGCCGATCGCGGTGTTCGTGCGCGAATTGGGTGACGGCTCGGTCGAGATTCTGAAAGACGAGGCGGTCAACACGCGCATCGGCGAGGCCTTCGAGAAGGAAGGCGCGGATGCCTGGTACGCGGCCGGCGCGCGCGAGCGCTTCCTCGGGAGCCTTGCCAACGAGCCGTGGCAGAAGGTCGACGACATCCTGGATGTCTGGTTCGATTCAGGCTCGACGCACGCCTTCACGCTCGAAGACCCGCGTCACTTCCCGACGCTCGCCGGCATCCGCCGCCGCAAGGACGGCGGCGACGATACCGTGATGTATCTGGAGGGTTCCGACCAGCACCGCGGCTGGTTTCATTCCTCGCTGCTCGAGTCCTGCGGCACGCGCGGGGTTGCGCCGTTCGACGAGGTGCTGACCCACGGCTTCGTCCTCGACGAGAAGGGCGAGGACAAGATGTCGAAGTCGCGCGGCAACGTCATCTCGCCGCAGGACGTGATGCGCACGCATGGCGCCGACATCCTGCGCCTGTGGGTGACGGCATCGGACTATGCGGACGACATCCGCTTCGGGCCGGAGATCCTGAAGAACTTCACCGAGATCTATCGCAAGCTGCGCAACACCTTGCGCTGGATGCTCGGCAATCTCGCCCATTTCCACACGGAAGATCGGGTGGCGGCCGGAGAAATGCCGGAGCTCGAACGGCTGATGCTGCATCGGCTCGCCGAGCTCGATGCGCAGGTGCGCCAGGCCTACGCGGAGTTCGACTACAAGCGCATCTTTGCGGGCTTGAACCAGTTCATGACCGTCGACCTGTCGGCGTTCTACTTCGACATCCGCAAGGACGCGCTCTATTGCGACCCGTATTCGTCGGTCACGCGCAAGGCGGCGCTCACCGTAATCGACGAAGTGTTCCGCTGCACCGTGACGTGGCTCGCGCCGATGCTCTGCTTCACCGCCGAGGAGGCCTGGGTCGCGCGCTATCCGGGCGCAGAGTCCTCCGTGCATCTCGAGCTGTTTCCGGAGCTGCCCGCAAACTGGCGAGACGATGCGCTCGCCGAGAAGTGGCGCAAGGTGCGCACCGTGCGCCGCGTCGTCACCGGCGCGCTCGAACTGGAACGGGCCGCCAAGCGCATCGGCTCCTCGCTCGAAGCGGCGCCGGAAGTGTTCGTGTCGGATGTCGATCTGTTCGCAGCGCTGGTCGACATCGATCTTGCCGAGGTCTGCATCACCTCGGGCGCGACGCTGGTGGAAGGCGAGGGGCCAACAGAGGCGTTCCGGCTCGACGACGTGAAGGGCGTCGCCGTTGTGCCGAACCTCGCGGAAGGCAGGAAGTGCGCGCGTTCCTGGAAGGTCTCAGCGAGCGTTGGCTCCGATCCCGCGTATCCCGACGTGACGCCGCGCGACGCGCAGGCGCTGCGCGAGTGGGATGCGATGCGGAAAGCGGCGGAGTAACGTGCTGCGCGCATACGCGTGGGGCCCGCTCACACGCTTCGGCGTGATCGTGGCGCTCATTGCCTGCGCAGCCGATCAGGCCGTGAAGCTCTGGCTGCTCGGCGTGTTCGATCTCGCGAATCGCGGGATCGTGCACATCACGCCTTTCCTCGATTTCGTGCTGACCTGGAACACAGGCATCAGCTATGGCCTGTTCCCGCAGGAAAGCGACTTCGGCCGCTACGTCCTTTTGGCCCTCAAGGCCGCGGCCGTGCTGGTGCTGTGGGCCTGGCTGGCACGGGCGGAACTGAAGCTGACCGCGCTCGCGCTTGGCCTCATCATCGGGGGGGCGATCGGGAATGCCATCGACCGGGTGGTTTACGGGGCGGTCGCGGATTTCGTCCTGTTCCACATCACGACGAAATCGTTCAATTTCGTCTGGTATGTCTTTAACTTGGCCGATGTCGCGATTGTTGCCGGGGTGATCGGGCTCCTGTATGAATACGTCCTGGGGGCAGCGCCGCAAAAGCGCCCCGATCCCCCTTGAAGAATGGCCCGAATTGGCAATGCGGGGCGGCGAAGGTCGCGCGATACCGCGACGCGAGAACCGGCAGGACGGGTGATTGCCATGCGCGATGGGGAACGAGCGACCAGCTTGCGTCGGCTACTGACTGCTTGCGTTTGCGGTGCCCTGCTGGCCCTGCCGGTGGCGGCAGCTGCCCAGCAGGCTCAGGACGACGACGAGGACACGTTCGAGCAGAAGATCATCAAGAACATCCTGGGCGGCATGGGCGTCGACGTCGGCCGGCCCGGCATCGACTACCGCGAACGCTCCCCGCTGGTGATCCCGCCGTCACTCGATCTGCCGCCGCCGCAGGCGGCCGGCACCATGGCGAGCAATCCCGCCTGGCCGCGCGAGCCGGAACGCAAGGTGACGGTGCGCAAGACGAAAAACACCCGTGCGACACCCGATGAACCCGGCAGCGAGTCGGCGCTCACGCCGGACGAATTGAAGCGCGGCATCAATCCGCGGGCGCCACGCGTCACCGATCCCTCGCAGAACATCGGGTCGGTCGAGGACTACAATCTGACCAAAGGCCAGATGAGCCCTCAGGAGTTGAAGTCGCAGAGTATCTTCAGCTGGGATGGCCTAATGGGCACCCACTTGAAGCAAGAGGGGAAGTTCGAACGCGAGCCGGCGCGGAACGCTTTGACCCAGCCTCCGGCCGGATATCAAACCCCGTCAACCAACTATCCGTATGCCGCCGGGACCGACAAGGGCAGCGGGTGGAAGATTCCAACCATCCTGGATCGCCCGGTTGGCATCGAGTGATCGTTGCGCGGTTTGCCGCGCCATAACCGGCCATCTGTGCTAGGCACCGGGGCCTTGAGAGCACCGCCTTGCCCGCATTGATTCGTCTACTCGCCCTTCTTGCCTTTTGCGCCATCCCGGCGGCTGCGCTCTCCGGAGCCGCGCCCGCGGTCCAGCAATTCACGCTGGACAACGGACTGCTGGTGGTGGTCGTGCCGGATCACCGCACCCCGGTCGTGACCCATATGCTCTGGTACCGGATCGGCGCAGCGGACGATCCGTACGGAAAATCCGGCATCGCGCACTTTCTCGAGCACCTGATGTTCAAGGGCACGGCAAAACATCCGGCCGGACAGTTCTCGCAGCAGATTGCCGCCGTCGGGGGGCAGGAGAACGCCTTCACGAGCTACGACTACACCGGCTACTTCCAGCGCGTGTCGCGCGAGAACCTCGGTGCCATGATGGACTTCGAGGCCGATCGCATGACCGGCCTCGTGCTGGGCGAGGATGTCATCGCGTCGGAGCGCAATGTCATCCTGGAAGAGCGCAACCAGCGCATCGACAACGATCCCTCGGCGCGCTTCTCGGAGCAGGTGCAGGCCGCGCAGTATCTCAACCACCCGTACCACCGGCCGAGCATCGGCTGGCGCCACGAGATGGAGACGCTCAATCGCGAGGACGCGCTCGCCTTCTATCGACGTTATTACCAACCCGACAACGCAATCCTGATCGTCGCCGGGGACGTGACGGCCGATGAGGTCAAGGCGCTTGCCGAGAAGACTTACGGCAAGATCGAGAAGCGTACGCCGCTCGCACCGCGTGTCCGCCCCAAGGAGCCGCCGCAGATTGCCGAGCGGCGGCTCACCTTCGCGGACTTGCGCGTCACCCAGCCGAGCTTGCAGCGCAGTTATCTGATGCCCTCGCTGACGACGGCGAAAGGCAACGAGGGCGATGCGCTGGAGATGCTCTCTTATGTGCTGGGCGGCGGCGCGAACAGCCGGCTCTACCGCTCGCTGGTGGTCGAGAAGCGCCTCGCGACCACGGCGGGCTCCTGGTATCAGGGGACATCGCTCGACGATACGCGCTTCGGCGTTTACGGCACGCCCGCGGCCGGCGTTGCGCTCGAGAAGCTTGAGGCCGGGATCGATGCCGAGATCGAGGGGCTGCTCGAGAGCGGGCCGACCGCGGAGGAACTCGAGCGCGCCAAGAGCCGGATGATCGCCGATTTCGTTTATGCGCAGGATAATCAGAGTCAGCTCGTGCGGCTCTATGGTGCGGCGCTCACGACTGGCTCGACGGTCAAGGCGGTGCTGGATCGGCCCGAGCGGCTGCGCGCCGTGACTGCCGAGCAGGTGCGCGACGCGGCGCGGCGCTATCTCGTCAAACGGCACTCCGTCACGGGTTATCTCGTCAAGGATGGATCGGCAGTCGTGGAGAAGAAGTCGTGAGCAGGATTGTTGCGATCGCGCTCGGCCTCGTCTTCGGCTTCGCTGCCGTCACGGCGGCCGATGCCGCCAGCAAGATCGAGGCGATCACCTCGCCCGGCGGCATCAAGGCCTGGCTGGTGCGTGAACCTTCGATCCCGATCATCGCGCTCGATTACGCGTTCACCGGCGGCGCCAATGCCGACCCTGCCGACAAGCCGGGTGTCGCCACCATGGTCGGCTCGCTGCTCGATGAAGGCGCCGGCAAGCTCGATTCGCGCGCGTTCCAGGAAATGCTGGAGGAGCGGGCGGTCCAGCTCGGCTTTGTGGCGAACCGCGATCAATTCCGCGGTTCGCTGCACACGCTCTCGGCCAATCTCGACGAAGCGGTCGACATGCTGCGCCTCGCGCTCACCGAGCCGCGCTTCGATGACGAGCCGGTGGCTCGCATCCGCGACCAGCTGCAGGCACAGCTCGTGCGCAACAGCACCAATCCCAACGACATCGCCAACCGCGCCTGGTGGGCTCATGCGTTTCCCGGCCACCCCTACGGAAGGCCGAGCAACGGCACGCGGGAATCGCTCGGCGCGATCACGGTGGACGATCTGAAGGCGTACGTCCGCAACGTTTTCGCGCGCGACACGCTGACCATCGGCATCGTCGGCGATCTCGATGCCGAGAAGGCGGGCAAGATCATCGATCGCATCTTCGGCGGCCTGCCCGAGAAGGCAAAGCTCGACCCCGTTCCGTCCGCCTCGATGCAGGGGCTCGGGGAGCGGGTCGTCGTCAATCTCGACGTTCCACAGACCGTGATCAGCTTCGGCGGACCGGGCCTTGCGCGCAGCGATCCTGATTTCTTCGCCGCCTATGTCGTGAACTACATCTACGGCGGCGGCTCGATGAGCTCGCGGCTCTATCACGAGGTGCGCGAGAAGCGCGGGCTCGCCTACGGCATCCGTTCCAGCATGGTCTGGATGGAGGCTGCCAACATCTTGAGCGGTGGCACCGCGACACGCGGGGATCGCGCCGCCGAAACCTTGTCGCTGATCGACACGGAGACGAAGCGCATGGCCGCCGAGGGTCCGACGCAGGAAGAGCTCGACAAGGCCAAGGCCTTTCTCAGGGGCTCCTACGCGATCGCCTTCGACACGTCGAGCAAGATCGCGGGCCAGCTCGTCCAGATCCAGCTCGACAAGCTCGGCATCGACTATCCGGAAAAGCGCAATGCGCTCATCGACGCGGTGACGCTCGCGGACGCCAAGCGCGTCGCCAAGCGGCTGCTCGACACACAGACGCTGACGCTGGTGGTCGGACGTGCGCAGGGCTTGAGCAGCTCGAATTGACATCAAGGCATGGAACCTTTGTGCCGCAACGCCGTCATGGTGCGGGATGCCTTTCACGCAAAACATCGAAAGCGCACGCGCTGAGGCCATCGGCGCGCACGGGGTAGCCAAGAGCGCACTCGACGATGCGCTCAAGCGTTGCGAGGCCGCCCTCGCTTGGCTGCGCAAGCAGCATGCGGAGGGAACGCTGCCCTTGCTGCGGCTTCCCACGCGGACCGACGATCTCGACGACATCGGCAAGGCCGCCGCGCGGCTGCGCGCGGGCGCAACCGATGTGGTGGTGCTCGGTACCGGTGGATCGAGCCTCGGCGGCCAGACGCTGGCGCAGCTTGCCGACATTGCGGTGCGGGGCGCCGAAGCGTTCCGCTCCGGCCCGCGCATGCATTTCGTCGACAACCTCGATTCGGCGACCTATGACCGGCTGCTCGCGAAGCTGCCGCTTTCGACCACGCGCTTCATTGCGATCTCGAAGTCCGGCGGCACCGGCGAAACGTTGATGCAGACCGCGGCTGCGCTCTCCGCCGTGAAGCAGGCCGGGCTTGAGGCGCGCATCGGCGAACTGTTCTTCGGCATCAGCGAAGCCGTGAAGCCCGGCGAACGCAATGGCCTGCGCGACCTGCTCGGTTCATCAGTCGCCATGCTGGAGCATGACCCGAATATCGGCGGGCGCTATTCGGTGCTGAGCAACGTCGGCTTGCTGCCGGCCGCCGTCCTGGGCCTCGACATCAAGGCGGTCCGTGCCGGCGCCGCGCAGGCGCTTGCGCCGGTGGGTTCGCAGCGCCCTGCCGCGCAAGTACCACCGGCGCTCGGCGCGGCGCTCAATGTGGCGGCGGCCACTGCGGGCAAGAACATCGCGGTGCTGATGGCCTACGCCGACCGGCTGGAGCGCTTCTCGCGCTGGTTCACGCAGCTCTGGGCCGAGAGTCTCGGCAAGGATGGCAAGGGCACGACGCCGATCGGCGCGCTCGGGCCGGTCGACCAGCATTCGCAGCTGCAGCTCTTCATCGCCGGCCCGCGCGACAAGCTGTTCACCGTGGTCACCGTGGATAGCAAGGGGCAGGGGCCGCGCATCGACGCCGGCCTTGCCAAGCTCGCGGGCGAGCCGGACCTCGGCGGCAAGACCATCGGTGACCTCGTCGCCGCGCAGGGCCGCGCGACCGCCGAGACGCTCGCCAAAAACGGCTGTCCGGTGCGGACCATGCACTTGCCGCGGCTGACCGAGGAGAGTCTCGGCGCGCTGCTGATGCACTTCATGCTGGAGACGATCATCGCGGCTCAGCTCATTGGCGTCGATGCGTTCGACCAGCCGGCGGTCGAAGAAGGCAAGGTGCTGGCGAAGCAGTATCTGGCGCAGGGGTGAATGCTCGTCGTCGCCGGGCTTGACCCGGCGACCCCGATAGTGGACGCACGATCAGTGCCTTCCCAAGCGGGATGGCCGGGACAAGCCCGGCCATGACGGGAAATGATCCGCATCACCGACGACATCGCGATCGACGAGAGCGAAATCGAGGAAAGCTTCGTGCGCTCGTCCGGGCCGGGCGGGCAGAATGTCAACAAGCTCTCGACCGCCGTGCAACTGCGTTTCGATGTGCGGCGCTCGCCCTCGCTGCCGAACGATGTCGCTGTGCGGCTGATGCGGCTTGCGGGCAAGCGTCTCACCAAGGACGGCGTGCTGGTGATCGTCGCCCAGAACCATCGCACGCAGGAACGCAACCGGGCGGAGGCGCTGGAGCGACTCACCGCACTGATCCAGCAGGCCGCGGTGCGGCCGGTGCCGCGCCGGGCGACCAAGCCGACCAAGGCTTCGCGCGAGAAACGGCTGGAGGGGAAGAAAAGGCGTTCGAAAATCAAGGGGATGCGGCAGGCAAAGCCTTCGGTGGATTAGCGGGGACGATGCGAGGGCGATCTCGTCGCTCGCAACCCAACTCGGTAGAGTCGGCCGAATCGCGCCGGTTTCCTCTCCCCGCAAGCCGGGGAGGGTGATGGAAAGAAGTAATGCCCGTCCGCCAGCTCTCGGCCAATGTCGTGAACCGCATCGCCGCCGGCGAGGTGGTCGAGCGACCGGCGAGCGTCGTGAAGGAGCTCACCGAGAACGCGCTCGATGCCGGCGCCACACGCATTGAGATCGTCACCGACGGCGGCGGCCGCCGGCTGATCCGCGTGACCGATGACGGTGCCGGGATGACGCGCGGCGATCTCGCGCTCGCCGTTGAGCGCCACGCCACCTCGAAGCTGTCCGATGACGATCTCATGGCGATCGATACGCTCGGCTTCCGCGGCGAGGCGTTGCCCTCGATCGGCGCGGTCGCGCGGCTTGTCATCACGACGCGGCATGCAGGCGAGCCGCATGCCTGGTCAATTGAGGTCGATGCCGGGACGAAGTCCGAGGTACGGCCCGCCGCCCTCAATGATGGCACGCGTGTCGAGGTGCGCGATCTCTTCTACGCGACGCCGGCGCGGCTCAAGTTCCTGAAGACCGACCGCACCGAAGCCGAAGCGATCCGCGACGTGGTGCGCCGCCTTGCGATGAGCCGGCCCGATGTCGCGTTCACAGTTGCGGGGGAGGAGCGGGCGCCGGTGACCTGGGGCGCTGCGTTGCCGGGACCGGCCGGGCGGCTCGCGCGGCTCGGCGATGTGCTGGGAGCCGACTTCCGGGCGAACGCCGTTGCGGTGCAGGGCGGCCGCGAGGGGCTGAGGATCGAAGGCTGGGCCGCGCTGCCGACCTACTCACGAGGCAATGCGCTCTCGCAGTATCTGTTCGTCAACGGCCGCCCGGTGCGCGACCGGCTGATGCTTGGCGCGGTGCGTGCTGCATACGCCGACTATCTGCCGCGCGACCGCCATCCGGTGGTGGCGCTGTTCATCGCGGTCGAGCCGCGCGAGGTCGACGTGAACGTGCATCCGGCCAAGACCGAGGTGCGCTTCCGCGATGCAGGTCTGGTGCGCGCCTCGATCGCGCGCACGCTGGCCGAGGCGCTGGCGCGCGATACGCAGCGCAGCGCGACGACTGGCGCCGACGCGACCGTCGCGGCGTTCCGGCCGAACCTTGCGCCGCGCCGCGGCTGGGACTGGCGCGCGTCGCCCGCTTTTCCGGTTCAGGGCGCAACAGCTTTGGCGGGTTTTGCCGAAGCCGCGCAGGCCGCGTTCGACACCGGGGCGCCGGCGGCGCGGGAGGCTGTCGCCGAAGCTGCGCCCGATCTCGTCGATCGCCCGCTCGGTGCCGCGCGTGCGCAACTGCACGAGACCTACATCGTGGCGCAGACGCGCGACGGCATCGTGATCGTCGACCAGCACGCCGCGCACGAGCGCATCGTCTACGAGCGCATGAAGGCGGCGCTGACGCGCGACGGCGTTTCGCGGCAGATCCTGCTGATCCCCGAGATCGTCGAGCTCGACGAAGCCGATGTCGAGCGGCTGACCGCGCGTGCGGGTGAACTGGCGAAGTTCGGCCTTGTGGTCGAAGCCTTCGGCCCCGGTGCGGTCGCGGTCTCCGAAACGCCGGCGCTGCTCGGCGAGACCGACGCGCAGGCGCTCCTGCGTGACCTTGCCGAGCACATGGCCGAATGGGACGAGGCGCTGCCGCTGGAACGGCGGCTGATGCATGTCGCCGCCACCATGGCGTGTCACGGGTCGGTACGCGCCGGCCGCCGCCTCAAGGCAGACGAGATGAACGCGCTGTTGCGCGAGATGGAGGCGACGCCGAACTCGGGCCAGTGCAACCACGGCCGGCCGACTTACGTCGAGCTCAAGCTCGGCGATATCGAGCGGCTGTTCGGGCGCAAATGATCGAGAGAAAGGCGACCGGCCCGGCCCGCCTCCCCGGTGCGAGCGACGTGCCGATCTCCGGGGCGATCCGCGCCGGTGAACGGGTGTTCCTCAGCGGTGCGAACGCGCTGCGCCAGGATGGCAGCGTTGCGGGCCTCGGCGATCCCGCCGTCCAGACTGAAGCCGCGCTCGATCGGCTCGATGCAGCTCTATCGGCCGTGGGCGGCTCGCTCGCCAGTCTCACGAAACTCACGACCTGCGTGGTCGACCGCGGCTACCGGGCGGAGGTCTATCGCACGATCGCGCGGCGCTTCGCGAACCTGCGCCCGGTGAGCACCGGGCTGGTCGTTGCCGGTCTGCCGCTCCCCGAGATGATCGTGCAGATCGACGCCGAAGCCGCGATCCCGGCGGCGGCGCCACAGGTGACGCGGCCTTACGATTTCGACGACTGGCACGGGCAGGGCTTTTCCTGGCGCGGCGCAATGATGCTCAGCACGGCGCAAGAATTCTTCGTGCGCGGACAGACCGGCACGCCGCTCGACCATTCGTCCGTGCCCGCGCGCGGCCGCACGCATGCCGATGCCGCCGCGCAGGTCCAACTTGCGATGGAGAACCTCGCGACACTGCTGGCCGAGGCCGGCGCCCAGCGGGAGGACATCTGCAAGATCACGGTCTACATCGGCGACCGCGCCTGGCGCTCGGCGGTGTACCCGGTCATCGGCGAATTTCTCGGAACGGCGCGGCCGGTCTCGACCGGCATCATCACGGCGGGATTCTCGCGCCCCGAAATCCTGTTTGAGCTCGACCTCACGGTCGTGCGCCAGCAGGTTGCACCGCACCGGCGCGTTCGAGCCTATCATTCAAGCGCCGCGCGCTACGGCCACCAGGGCCAGCAGCTCGATTGCGAGTTCTGCATGGCGGTGGTTGCGGGCGATCGCGTGATCCTGCGCGGCCAGACCGGGATGGGACTCGACGAAAAGTTCTATGGCGCAGGCGATGCGCGAGCACAGGCCGAGCAGGCGATGCAGAATGTCGAGACGCTGCTGGGGGAGGCAGGCGCGCGCCTTGCCGATGTCGTCAAGGCGACGGTCTATGTGACCGATCGTGCGTATCTCGCGGAGGTGAACGAGGCCGTGCTGAGCCGGCTGCGCGATGCCGCACCGGCCTTCACCTGCGTGATCGTGAAGGGCCTGGCGAGCCCGGAGCTCCTGATGGAGGTTGACATCGTGGCGATGAAAGGTGGCGCATGACGTTCTCGCTCGCCGCCCGCTGCGCCCGGACGGGCATGCTCGGCGTTGCCGTCACGACATCGTCGATTGCGGTCGGCTCGCGCTGTCCCTTCGCTGCCGCCAATATCGGCGCCGCGCTGACCCAGCACATGACCGATCCGCGGCTCGGTCCGCTGATGCTGGACCGGTTGCGGCGCGG
>Ga0310810_10001741_pt1 | contig 23016 bp, 21 predicted proteins | sample NCmetagenome_FD_207641 | JGI IMG/M metagenome (GOLD analysis project Ga0310810, IMG submission 207641) | Soil microbial communities from experimental microcosm in Duke University, North Carolina, United States - NC | ecosystem: Engineered > Artificial ecosystem > Soil microcosm > Unclassified ... | reverse complement strand
GGCTGGTGGGACCTGCTGGACCTCGCGCGCGGCGGGCTCGATGCCCGGCTGCATCGGCTGGTCAGGCCCCCGGCCCAGTTGGTCGCGGCGATGCCGCGCAGGGAGGTTGTGATGGCGGTCCCGAGCCCACGGCCGTACGGCGTGGTCGAGAAGCAGCCAATCGGCGAGATCAGCCGCCGCCGGTTCCTGGGCCGGATGCTCGGGGTGGGTGCCGGCATCCTGGGCCTGGAGTTCATCGGCGGATCACTGGCCTTCCTGTGGCCGCAGATCCGCTCCGGGCTCGGCGCCAAATTCCCGGTGGGCACGCTGCAGGACATCGTCGCCGAGCAGGCGAGCTTCGCGAATGGCTGGCCGTTTGCCGTCGCAGCGACCAGATCCTTCCTCATCAACGTGCCGGCAGCCAGGGCGCTGGCGCTCGGGCAGGACGCCTCCATCCCGAATCCAACCGCCGACCAGCTGCTCGCCCTCTATCGGAAGTGCCCGCACCTGGGGTGCCAGGTGCCCGGGCTCTGCGATGAGCTGAAGCGCTTCACCTGCCGATGCCACGGCAGCACCTACAACATCCTCGGCGAGAAGCTCAAGGAAGGGCCTGCCCAGCGTGGCATGGACCGCTTCGCCGTCGAGATTGGCGCCAACGGCATCGTGACGATCGACACGTCGCAGTACACGTTGGGGAACCTCGACCGGCAGGACGTGAAGTTCCTGTCGTTCGTGGACGCTGCCCCGTACGACCGCAAGTGCCAATAGCCCCGCAGCGGGACTAGATGACGTTCAGCTCGCGGTAGGGCTCGTTGCGCGCCACGCGCTCATAGCCGAGGGGGCGCACGTTGATCGTCTCGTAGTCCCCCGTGGCGATCCACTCGGAGAGGGCTCGTCCGGCGGCGGGAGCCTGCTGCAGGCCATGGCCGGAAAACCCGTTCGCGAAGAGGAAGTTCGGCAGGTCGGGGTGCGGACCGATCACGGCGTTGTGATCGAGCGTGTTGACCTCGTAGTGGCCGGCCCACGCGTCCAGGAGCCGGACCGCCTCGAAGGCAGGCACGCGATGGGCGATGGCGGGCCAGACGACGGTCTCGAACCAGGACCGATCGACCTCGAGGTCGAAGGTGTCGGGATCCGGCTGCTCGCCGTGCGGGGATGAGCCGGCAATGTAGTTCGGACCCTCCGGGCGGAAGTACACCCCCGATGTGTCGATCGTGAGCGGGGCCCCGGCGATCTTCGTCCGGCAGTCGAAGTGGAAGACCATCCGCTTGCGGGGGCTGACCGGCAGCTCGAGTCCGGCCATGGCGGCGATCCCGGCCGCGCGCGGCCCAGCCGCGTTCACTACCCAGTCGGCCGTGATCCCGCGCCCGTCGGCGAGTCGCACGCCGGTGGCGCGGCCGCCTTCGCGCTCGACCTCGGTCACCTCGCCAACGACCTCCTCGACGCCCAGCGATCGAGCCTTGCGGCGGAAGGCCTGGAGCAGGGCGTAGGCGTCGAACCATCCCTCGTCGGAGAGGCCGAGCGAGCCGCCCACCACGTCGTCGACGTTCATCCACGGGAATCGTGCCTGGAGCTCCGTCGGCGTCAGGAGGGCGACGTTCACGCCGTGCTCGCGCTGGACCGCGTGGTTGCTCTCGAGGATCGGCATCCCCGCAGCGCTGGCCAGGAAGAGGTAGCCGCCTTCGACGAAGTCAACCTCCGGCTCCGGCTCCCCGGCGACCCCGAGCCAGGTATCGAGGTGCTTGATGACCTCGACCCCGAATCGGCTGATCTCGATGTTCAGCGGGGTGCTGAATTGCAACCGGATGGAGGCCGCCGAGAGCGTCGTGGAGGAGGTTCTGAAGGTCGGGTCGCGTTCAACGACGACTACCCGACCGTGCCAGTCCGGCCGTCGGCGCAGGAACGTCGCCACCGCGGTCCCCACGATCGCACCGCCGACGATGACGACGTCGGCATGATCCGGCTTGGTCACGGGCCGATGCTAGCGCCTGCCGTGTCCGGAGGAGGGCACGGCATCGTAGACTCAGCGCCCATGGCCACCAAGCCGGTCATCCTGGCCGTCGATGACGATCTGCCGGTCCTGCGCGCTGTCGAGCGCGACCTGCGCGCGCGCTACGGGGAGCAGTACCGGATCGTGGCGGCCAACTCCGGACACGATGCGCTGGAGGCCGTACGGCAGCTGACCCTGCGCGGCAGCGCGGTGGCCCTCTTCATGGTCGACCAGCGGATGCCGCAGATGACGGGGATCGAGTTCCTGGCACAGGCGGTCGAGCTCCAGGGTGATGCGCGCCGCGTGCTCCTGACCGCCTACGCCGATACCGACGTCGCGATCAAGGCGATCAACGACATCCGCCTCGACCACTACATCCTGAAGCCGTGGGATCCGCCCGAAGAGAAGCTGTACCCGATCCTCGACGATCTCCTCTCCGACTGGATCGCGACCTTCCGGCCCGCATTCGAGGGGGTGCGCCTGCTGGCCGGCCGCTGGGCTCCTGGCGGGCACGCGATCCGGGACTACCTGACCCGTAACCAGGTCCCGTACGCGTGGCTCGATCCGGTGGAGGATGCCGAGGGGCAAAAGCTGGCAGCCTCGCTCGGCGAGAGCGAGGAGGTCGATCCGGCGATTCCCCTCATCGTCTTCTCGGACGGGACGATGCTCCGCGATCCATCCACCCGCCAAATCGCCGAGAAGGTCGGCCTCCAGACGAAGGCGGCTCTGCCGTTTTACGACGTGGTGATCGTGGGGGGAGGCCCGGCCGGCCTGGCGGCCGCGGTGTACGCCTCGAGCGAGGGCCTCAAGACGATCCTGGTCGAGTCGGAGGCGCCCGGCGGGCAGGCGGGCACCACCAGCCGCATCGAGAACTACCTCGGCTTCCCGGCGGGGCTCTCCGGTGGCGATCTCGCACGACGCGGCCTCGCCCAGGCGCGCCGTCTCGGGGCCGAGATCCTGTCGCCCGACGAGGTGACCTCGATCCGGCGCGAGGACCCGTACCGCGTGGTCACCCTCGCGTCGGCCGGCGACGTCTCCTGCCAGACGGTGGTCGTGGCGACCGGGGTCAGCTACCGGCAGCTCGACGTGCCCGGCGCGGCCGAGCTGGCCGGCGCGGGGATCTACTACGGCGCCGCCACCACCGAAGCGGTCCTCTATCGCGACCAGGAAGTGGGAGTCGTCGGCGGGGGCAACTCGGCGGGCCAAGCCGCGGTCTACCTGTCGCGCTTCGCGAAGCGGGTGCTGCTGATGGTCCGCACCGCCGAGCTCTCCGGCATGAGCCAGTACCTCGTCGACCAGATCGCGGCCTGCGCGAACATCGAGGTGCGCTACGAGACCGCGATCACGGCCGCTCACGGGGAGGGGCATCTGGCATCCGTAAGCGTCACCGGCCCGGCTGGCGACGAAGAGCTGCCGCTCGGCGCGATCTTCGTCTTCATCGGTCAGCAGCCGCGGACGGACTGGCTCGAGGGGATCGTGGTCCGGGACCCGGGCGGCTTCGTTCTCACCGGCTCGCAGCTCCTTGAGGACGGGAAGCGACCGGCCGGCTGGAACATCGACCGCGATCCGTTCCTCCTCGAATCGAGCCTCCCCGGGATCTTCGTGGCCGGGGACGTGCGACATCGGTCCGTCAAGCGGATCGCCAGCGCCGTTGGCGAGGGTGCCATGGCCGTGCAGTTCGTGCACCAGTACCTCTCCGGGCTCTAGGTCATGGACAATCTGGGAGCCCTGCGCGCCACCCCGATCTTCGAGGAGGTGCCAGATGAGCAGCTCCAGCACCTGGCCGCCCAGGCGGTTCCGATGACGTTGGAACCCGGCGAGTTCCTCATCGTCGAGGGGGACCAGGCCGACGACATGTTCGTGGTCGTTTCCGGCGAGCTCGACGTCACCAAGAAGTCCGGCAGCAGCGAGATTCCGCTCGCGCGCGTCGGTCCAGGCGCGATCCAGGGGGAGCTTGCCGCGCTTTCCCGCGGTACGCGCATGGCATCGGTCCGCGCCGTCACCAAGGCTGAGGTGCTGCGAATCCCGTACATGGCCGTGCGTGACCTGCTGTCCGGAGGACCCGATGCGGCGCTCGGCATCATTCGCACGGTCATCGGTCGCTTGCGAAACGCGGAGGCAACCCTCCGGCAGCGAGAGAAGCTGGCCGGGCTCGGGACGCTCGCCGCCGGCCTGGCGCACGAGCTGAACAACCCGGCAGCCGCCATTCGGCGGTCGGTCGAGGCGCTCGACCGGGCGATCGCGGCTCGCAACGAGCTGCATCCGCCGCACTCCCTGACGCTCCTTCGCCCGGCCGGCAAGGCCGCCCTCGACGCGCTCGCCCGCGCCGATGCCGTCGACGAGATCGAGGGCCTGATCGGCGACACCGAGATGGCAGCAGCACTGGTGGACGCGGGCTGGACGAGCGAGGAACTGCGCAGTGCCTTCGCGGGGATGGATACCGACGGAGCACGCGAGGCGGCCGCCTGGCTGGCTGCGACCGCCACCGTCGAGACGCTGATCGGCGAGGTACGGATGGCCGGCGACCGCATCAGCGAGATCGTGGGAGCGGTGAAGTCGTACGCCTACCTCGACCAGGCGCCGGTGCAGCGCATCGACGTGCGCAAGGGGCTCGACGACACGCTCGTGATCCTGCGGCAGAAGCTGAAGGCCGGGATCGAGGTGACCCGCGACTACGCCCCGGATCTGCCCGAGATCGAGGGCTGGGGTTCAGAGCTGAACCAGGTCTGGACGAACCTGATCGACAACGCCGCCGATGCGATGGACGGCAGAGGCGCCATCTCGATCAGGGCCGAATGCATCAACCCCAAGGAGGTACGGGTCAGCATCTGCGACACGGGACCGGGGATCCCGCAGGAGGTTGCCCAGAAGATCTTCGAGCCATTCTTCACGACCAAGCCGCCGGGAATCGGCAGCGGCCTGGGGCTGCACATCAGCCACAACGTCGTGGTTCGCCACGGCGGCCGAATCGACCTGGAGACGGAGCCGGGCAAGACCTGCTTCATCATCACGCTCCCGGTGACCATGCCGACACAGGCCACCCAGGCAGGCCCGCCAGCACCTTGACCCGCGCTGCGGCCGCGGCGTAGGTTCCGCGGTGCGATGTACGAATGGGTGGTCTTCGTCCACGTGGCGGCGGTGCTCGCCTTCATGCTGGCGCACGGCGTCCACGTGACGGCGATGTGGGCGATGCGCCGCGAGCCAGATCCCGAGCGGATGCTGACCTTCTTCAATGACCTGCCCGTGGCCAGGGGGCTGAGGGTCCTGCTGGCGATCGTGGTGCTCAGTGGGGCGACCGCAGGAGTCATGGGATCGTGGTGGGGAAGCGGCTGGATCTGGACGTCGCTGGCGCTCCTGGCATTCATCGCCGTTGCGATGTGGCGATTCGGCGGCATGTACTTCAGCCTGGTGGAGGAAGCCGCCGGGGCCGCCGTCGCGGCTCGCGCCGAGGGTCCGTCGAACCTTGCCCCTCAAGCCGCCTATGACGCCGCTCGGCGCAGCTGGCAGACGCCGGCCCTCTCCGTGATTGGCCTGGGCGGGGTGGCGGTAATCCTGTGGCTGATGATGTTCAAGCCGTTCTGACGGCTTCAAGGGCGGTCCACGCCGCCTAGGGTGCGTCGCCCCCGAACTTGCAGCGCTCCGCGCCGAGGACCCGTCCGATCTGGTCGCGATGCGACGCGAGCAGCTGATAGGTGGGCTCAACCAGGCGATTCAGGATCGGCAGGGAGCCGACCACGGCCAACGACCTCAGTATCGGAATCGCTCGAGCTATGCGCAGCGAGGCCTCACCGCCGGTCGACCAGCCGCGACCAGGGACGCCCGCATGAAGTGATTCCCTCATCGCCGCCAGCGGCGGTGCGCTGTCGCCGAGCTCGATCGTCGCGATCTGGAGAGGCATGAGTCGCAGTCGACCGCGGCGATCGAGGATGCGCAGCGCCTGAGCCGTCCGCGAGCAGAGGCCGCAGTCACCGTCGTAAAGGACGAAGAGGGGATCGGACACCTTGACAGTCATTGTCGCCCCCGGTACCGTCCGCCGCACATTCGAATACGGCGACGATCGGGACGAGTACCTGGTCATGCGAGCCCACAGGGAGTCGGGAGGAGTGGAACCCCGGCGGCGGCGCGATCGGCGAATGGACCCGGGAGCTCCGGTCGAGAACGCGCGAGGCATTGGCCCGCACCAGTAGCGATCGGCGGAGAGGCACCGTTATCGAGGCCGAGACCATCGCCAGCCGTCGCGGCGGGCCGCGGTCGAATGAGCCCGGGTGAGAACACCGGGGAACAAAGGTGGCACCACGAGAAGACCCCCTCGTCCTTTCAGGACGGTGGGGTTTGTTGTTCTCAGGAGGTCACCGATGTCCCAGCCACAGCAGCGCCGGTTCATGCTCCCCGAGAGTGAGTTGCCGACGCACTTCTACAACATCGCGGCAGACCTGCCGGAGCCGGCCCCGCCCGTGCTCCATCCCGGCACCCGCGAGCCGGTCGGTCCCGCCGACCTGGCACCGCTCTTTCCGATGGAGCTGATCAAGCAGGAGGTCAGCACCGAGCGCTTCATCGAGATCCCGGAGCCCGTCCGCGAGGCGTATCGAATCTATCGGCCCTCGCCGCTGATCCGGGCCTTCGGCCTGGAGCGGGCGCTCGATACGCCGGCGCACATCTACTACAAGTACGAGGGGGTCTCGCCGGCGGGCTCCCACAAGCCGAACACCGCCATCGCCCAGGCCTTCTACAACAAGGCCGAGGGGATCAATCGCCTCGTGACCGAGACCGGGGCGGGACAGTGGGGGAGCGCGCTCGCCTTTGCCGGCAGCCTCTTCGACCTCGACGTGAAGGTCTTCATGGTCAAGGTCAGCTACGAGCAGAAGCCGTATCGGCGCTCGTTCATCCAGACCTTCGGCGGCACGGTGACCGCGTCGCCGTCCACCGAGACGAACGCGGGACGCAAGATCCTGGCCGATGACCCGGACTCGACCGGCAGCCTGGGGATCGCCATCAGCGAGGCCGTCGAGGTGGCCGCCACCAACGACGACACGAAGTACTCGCTGGGCAGCGTCCTCAACCACGTGCTGCTGCACCAGACCGTGATTGGGCAGGAGGCGATCCAGCAGATGGCGATGGCCGGCGAGGAGCCGGACGTGGTGATCGGCTGCGCGGGCGGCGGCTCGAACTTCTCGGGGATCGCCTTCCCGTTCCTGCGCGACAAGCTGACGGGCGACTCCCGGACCCGATTCCTGGCCGTCGAGCCGGCGTCGTGCCCGTCCCTGACCAAGGGGGAGTATCGGTACGACTTCGGTGACACCTTGGGGATGACGCCACTCGTCAAGATGCACACCCTGGGAAACGGCTTCCGGCCGGCCCCGATCCACGCCGGTGGGCTGCGCTATCACGGGATGGCGCCGATGGTCAGCCACCTCTACGAGCTCGGCTTCATCGAGGCGAAGGCCTATGCCCAGAACACGTGCTTCGAGGCCGCGCTGCAGTTCGCCCGGACCGAGGGGATCATCCCTGCGCCCGAGTCCTCGCACGCCATTCGGGCGGCGATCGACGAGGCGCTGGAGGCCAAGGCGGCGGGGCAGCAGCGCGTGATCCTCTTCAACCTGTCGGGCCACGGCTACTTCGACATGGCCGCCTACGACGCGTACCTCGCCGGCGACCTGGTCGACGTCGAGTACGAGCCGCAGCGCGAGGCGGTCGCCGTCTGACCCACCCTGGACCGATGACGGCGTCGGGCTCCGGCCCGGCGCCGTCCCTTCCTTTGCGGGCGGCGCTAGGATTCCGCCATGCCACGCGCAACCTGGAACGGCGCCGTGATCGCCGAGAGCGACAAGTTCGAGATCGTCGAGGGGAACGTCTACTTCCCGCCCGAGAGCGTGAAGGCCGAGTTCCTGCGTCCCTCGGAGACCCATACCACCTGCTGGTGGAAGGGCGAGGCCAGCTATTACACCCTCGAGGTGGACGGCAAGCAGAACGCCGATGCGGCCTGGTTCTACCCCGATGCCTCCGAGAAGGCGAAGCCGATCGAGGGCTACGTCGCCTTCTGGCGCGGCGTGACGGTCGAGGAGTAGAGGGCTAGCGGACCCTCAGCAGGGTCAGGCCGTCAGCGATGGGCAGCATCGCGATGTCGAAGCGCTCGTCGGTAGCGAGCGCCAGGTTCAGGTCACGGATCGCCTGGGTGTCCTCGTCCATATCGGCCGGATCGATGACGCGGCCACTCCAGAGCACGTTGTCGATCGCGATCAGGCCGCCCTGGCGCACGAGCAGCCGCGCCCCTTCGACGTAGCCACGGTAGTTCGTCTTGTCGGCATCGATGAAGGCCATGTCGAAGCTTCCTGCTCCGTCCGAGGCCAGCAACGCCTCGAGTGTCTCGAGTGCCGGTGCCAGCCGCAGGTCGACGCGATCCTCGATGCCGGCCGCGGCCCAGGTCCGTCGCGCGACGGCGGTGAACTCCTCCGACACGTCGCAGCACACGATCCGGCCGTCGGCCGGAAGGGCAAGTGCCATGGCGGTCGAGGAATAGCCGGTGAAGGTGCCGACCTCGAGCACGTTTCGCGCGCCCAGGAGCTTGACTAGCATCGAGAGAAGGGCCCCCTGCTCGATGGCGATCTGCATGTTCGCCTGGGGCATCGCTGCCGTCTCTTCGCGGAGAAGAGCCAGCACCTCGGGCTCCCGCACGCCGACCTCAACCAGGTAGGCATTCAGCTCGTCAGTCAGGCCGATGGATCCTTTGGACATGGGCGCATCGTAGCGGCCCTCGATGGGATCCATCAGATCCGGACCGCCGATGGTCGTCGACGAGTTGGGGGCGCACCGTCGCGGGTCGTGTGAGCGCTGTCATGCTGACCCCTTGAGGGCGTGTTCGGCGGGCTCGGGCGGCCCAGATGAGCCGATGTCCGTTCGCTCAGAGAATTCTGCCGCTGGCGCCGGGCGGGCGAGGATAAACCCCTGTGCCAGCTGCACGTCGAGCGTCCGCAGGATGTCGAGCTCGCCCTGCGTCTCGACTCCCTCGGCGATGAGCCGGCATCCGGTCGCACGAGTAAAGTGATGAAGGCCAACGATCATGGCCTGCCGGGGCTCGTCAGACTCCAGTCCGGCAACCAGCGACCGGTCGAGCTTCACGAAAGACGGGCGCAGCTCAAGGATGTGGCGCAGGCTCGCAAAGCCGGCCCCGGCATCGTCCACCGCCACCCGGGTGTCCGGCCCGAGAGCGGCGACCGCCACCCGGAAGGCTGCGTAGTCCGAGATCTCCTCGTGCTCGGTGACCTCCATCACCACCGGTCGCCCGCTGTTCGCCAGGAGCGCCTTGAGATCGGCGTGCTCAAGGATGAGGGCGGCCGATACGTTGACGCTGAGCCAGCCGTCCGGGGGTAGCAGTTCCGCAGCCTTCAGGGCGACGCGCAGGGTCGCAGTCTCGAGCGCCTTGCCCAATCCCGCGGTGGCCGCCTGCTCGAAGTGCAGGTCTGGTGCAATTCCGTCGCTAAAGCGAGTGAGCGCCTCGTAGCCGATCACGGACTGCGTGCCCATGTCGACGATGGGTTGGAAGACCGGCTGGAATGCGCCACTGCCGATGATGTGCTCGATCTCGTCACGCACGCGACGTACCTCTGTCCGCTCGCTTACGTTCCGCCCGATGAGCACCGCGGCCAGGTTCGCGAATTCCACGAGGGACGGCATCGACTCGGCCAACCGCGCCTCGGTGACCGATTCCAGGGCGTCGATGACCAGGAGCCCGATCAGCTCTTGGCCCGACCGCATGGGCGCGTATGCGACCAGATGGACGCCGAGAGCAGTCAGCAGGTCGTTATAGGGATGCTCAGGTCGGACAATCCATGGCTCGATCCATGGCCCCTGGGAGCCGCGGTTGTGGAGGTATTCGCTGCGGTTCGCGGGCAACGGTTGGAGGACCGGGTCCTGCTGACCCGCGACGGCGAAGCCGATCGGCAAAGCACTGCCATCGTGATCGAAGACGAAGAGCTGCGCTGACGTGACCCCCGTCAGTCCCAGGATCTGCGTGCAGATCAACTGGGCCATCACTTCCGGCGCATCTTGACCGCCCAGCCCGCGAAGAGTCTCGGCGATGAGGGCCCGCTCCCGGGCCGCCTGCGCATAGCGGTGCTCCCGTGTTCGCTCCGCGGTCACATTACGCTGCAGAGCGACGTAGCCAGTGATGGCCCCGGTCACGTCATGGATTGCCGAGACGACTGATTGGAGGCTGATGAGAGTTCCATCCTTGCACCGGTTGGTGTGCTCTGACACCCAGGGGGTGCCCGTCGTCAGGGAGGCCCACATGGCCTTGTAGAACTCGGGTTGTTGCGCGCCGCTGGAGAGGAGACGGGGATTCTGGCCAATGACCTCCCCGCGCGAATAGCCAGTCATCCGCTCGAAGGCGGGATTGACATAGGTGATGTGAGCGTCGAGGTCCGTCACGATGACCGACTCGGTGGTCTGCTCCACGATGGTCGCCAGCCGGTCCCGCTCCTCGAGGCCACTCCGCAGAGCGGCCTGCGACGCTCTAAGCGCGACCGCCAGCTCCTCGCGAGCATGGTCGGCTTCCCGTTTCGGCTTGGACGGGCCCTTGGCGTTCGCCTTGGGCAGAGCAGAGGGAATGGACGGCATACAGAAGATCGTGTTGCACGGTGGCACCAAAGTCCCCCGGCTCTTAGTACCTGAGTCCTGACCCTTTTGTACTGCCCGCCGCTAGCACGGATCGCTCATGCACTCGTCCAGGGCTACGCTAGGCGGCATGAAATTCGGACTGCAGATCAACAGTTTCACCTGGCCGGGCGGCCCAGCCGCCATCGGTCCAACCCTCGCGCGCGTCACCAGGGCGGCCGATGACGCCGGCTTCGACTCGATCTGGGTGATGGACCACTTCTTCCAGATCCGCGGCCTTGGACCGCCCGAGGCGCCGATGCTCGAGGGGCTCACCGCGCTCGGCTTCATGGCGGCCAACTCGGAGAAGGCTCGACTGGGGTTGATGGTCGGCGGCATTCATTACCGCCTCCCAGGACTCTGGATCAAGGCCGTCACCACGCTCGACGTGCTGTCGGGTGGACGAGCCTGGTTCGGGATCGGCGCCGCCTGGAACGAGGAGGAGTCGACTGCCCTGGGCTTCCCGTTCCCGCCATTGCGCGACCGATTCGAGATGCTCGAGGAGACGCTCCAGATGGCGCGGGCGATGTGGTCCGGCGGCACGGGCACCGGCGAGTCGTTCGAGGGGAAGCACTACGCCGCGACACGTCTCATGAACTCGCCACAGGCGATCTCGCGGCCGCGGATCCCGATCATGATCGGCGGGGGAGGGGAGCGGAAGACGCTCCGGCTGGTCGCCCAGTACGCCGACGCCTGCAACGTCTTCGGCGACGCGTCGCGGATCGCGCACAAGTACGCGGTGCTGAAGGAGCATTGCGAGCGGCTCGGCCGCCCGTACGACGAGATCGAGCGCAGCACGCTGCAGAGCGTGGACTTGGACGCCTACTCGACTGACCAGGTGGTCGCGCACTTCGGGGCGCTCGGCGAGGCCGGTGCCCAGCACATCCTCATGAGCGTGCGCGGGGTGAGCGACGTGACGAAGCTGGAGCGCATCGGCGCCGAGGTGCTGCCTCAGCTGCGCTGAGAGTGGCGGAAATGCTCCTCAGTCGTCTGGCATCGCCCGCCGGTCACCGACCGGTCGCCCGGCCGCGGGAAACGCGAGAGAGCCAGCCGCCACCCACCACTCCATGACGTCATAGGCGAGTCGCCCGGCCTGGACCGATGGATCCCCGTCGCTCAGGCGCCGCGCCTCGTCGATGCTGCAGGCGAAGATCGAGAGCCCGCGCATCGCCATGTCGGATTGGTCGCCCAAGGGGCCGTTCACGACCAGGAGGCCATCTCGCCGCAGCCCAGCGCGGTAGGCGAGGTGGCGCGCCTGCAAGGCATCGAGCTCAGCCTCGGGGAGCTCGGGGGCGTCGGCGGGGCGACGGAGCAGGACGAGCGTGTAGACGTCGAAGGCGGCCGGGATATTTGGGTCGCGCGGCATGTCACGCCCCGCCGATGAGGGTCCGTTCGACTTCGTCGATCGGTTGAACCGAGCGCTCGCCGGTCGCCCGATTCGTCACCTCGGCGCCGCCTGCTGCCAGGGATCGCGGTGAGATCGTGACGATCACCGGCATGCCGAGGAGCTCGGCGTCGGTGAGCTTCACCCCGGGCGATTCGTCGCGGTCGTCGTAGAGGACCTGCACGCCGGCATCGGTGAGGCGCTGGTAGAGGCCCTCCGCCGCCTCGCCGACGGCAGGGTCACGTGAAGCGCTCAGCGTCACGAGGTGCGCGGCATACGGCGCCACGGACGCGGGCCAGATGATCCCCTTCTCGTCGTGGTGCGCCTCCACGATGCAGGCCACCGCCCTGCCCAGCCCAATCCCGTAGCTGCCCATCACGATCAGCCGCCGGCTGCCGTCCTCGGCCAGGTAGGTCGCCCCGAGCTTCTCGGTGAAATCGGTCCCGAGCTTGAAGATGTTGCCGACCTCGATCCCCTGGCGCAGCACGACCGGAGCTCCGCAGCTCGGGCACGGGTCGCCGGCGCGGGCGTTGGTGATGTCGGTCACCAGGTCGGGAGTGAAGTCGCGGCCGACGTTCACGTTCAGCAGGTGGTAGCCATGCTTGTTCGCACCAGCCACCAGGTTGGGGGAGCGCGCCGCGAGGTCGTCGACGACCACCATCGTGCCCTTGGCGCCGATGGGAGAGGCGTAGCCGGGGACCATCCCCGCCGCGGCGATCTCCTCTTCATGCGCGGGGCGCAGCCCGCCGATCGCCTTGACGGCGTTGCTCAGCTTCGTCTCGTTCACCTCGAAGTCGCCACGGACGATGGCGGTCACCAGCCGGCCGTCGCCGGTGACGAAGAAGATCGCCTTGGCGGTCCGGTCCTCGCCCACCCCCAGGAACGCGGCCAGGGCCGCGATGGTCGGCGTCTCGGGAGTTGCCACCTCCTCCGTCGGACGTGCCTCCTCGGCCGGTGGCTCGGGCTTGGTGACCGTGGCGATCTGCTGGTTGGCGGCGTAGTTGCACGACTCGCACAGGACGAGCGTGTCCTCGCCGGCGTCGTTGAGGACCATGAACTCGTGAGCCAGGCTGCCACCCATGATCCCGACGTCGGCTCCGACCACGACCGTCTCGAGGCCCAGCCGGGCGAAGATCTTCTCGTAGGCGCCGTAGTGGGCCTGGTACGAGACGTCGAGTGCTGCCTCGTCGGGGTCGAGCGTGTACGAGTCCTTCATCACGAACTCGCGGACCCGGATCAGGCCGCCGCGCGCCCGCGGCTCGTCGCGGAACTTCGTCTGGAAGTGGTACACGATCGCCGGGAGCTGCCGGTAGCTCTTCACCACGTCACGCAGCAGGTCGGTGACGACCTCCTCGTGGGTCATGGCCAGCACCATGTCGCGGCCGCCGCGGTCCTTGAAGCGGACCATCTCCGGGCCGATCTTGGCGTAGCGCCCCGACTCTCGCCACAGGTCTGCCGGATGGACGACGGGCATCTCCATCTCCTGCCCGCCGATGGCGTCCATCTCCTCGCGGATGACCTGCTCCACTCGCTGGCTGACGCGGAACCCAAGCGGGAGCAGCGAGTAGATCCCGGCTCCCAGCTGGCGGACGTAGCCGGCGCGCACGAGGAGCCGATGCGATGCCATCTCGGCGTCGGCCGGGTTGTCGCGCAGCGAGGTGAAGAAGAGCCGGGAGAGGCGCATGGAGCGCTGATTCTACCGGCTGGCCCGATGCCTCCCGGTCAATCGCGCTCGGGAGCGGCCTTGCCCTCAGGCGCCGAGCCGTCGTCGTCGTGCGCGAGGCCGACCAGGTGCTCGGTGTCGCGCAGGGCGCGGACCGGGAGCAGCGCCAAGAGCAGGAGGCCCAGGGACGCGGCCAGCAGCCCGTCGATGCCCTGCCACTGCGCCGCCGCACCGCCCAGCAGGCTGCCGGTGATCTGGCCGAGGGCCAGGAAGACCGAGTAAAGGCCCATGATCGCGCCGCGGTCGGCGGGGTGCGCCTCGCTGATGTCGGCAAGCAAACCCAGCGCCGCCGGCGTGGCGCCGGCGAGCACGAAGAGGCCGGCCAGGGCGACCAGGATCAGCGGCGCCTGGAGGACGAGGCCGAACGCCGCGGAGTGGTTGATCCCGAAGGTTGCCCCGACCATGGCCAGCCCGCCGAGGATCCCGACCACGATGATCGAGGTGCGGCGATAGCTCTTGAAGCGTCCGCCCCAGAAGAGGAGCCCCACGAAGAAGATCAGCAGCGCCCCGCCGAGCCCGATGCTGATCTCGATCGGCCGGAAGCCGCCCATCAGCAGTTGCTGCGCGAACTGTGGCGAAGGCACGCGGACGAGCTGGAAGATGGACTGCGAGGTCCAGGTCCCGATCACGGCGTTGAGCGCGATCCATGTCGGCGCGAGGAGCCAGACCCGGGGGCTGCTCACCACCTTGCGGTAGCGCGCGAAGTCGAACCGGGCCGGGCGCAGCTCGGCGGAATGCACCGGCACGACATCGGGCGGCTGGTCATGCGTCGCGACGTCCGCCACGCCCCAGCGATAGATGCCATACGAGAGGCCGTAGAGCCCCGCGTTGATGAGGAACGCCACCCGGGCGAAGACCTCCCACATCGGGCCGGCGGCCACCAGGCCGATGCCGAGCCCGGCGATGGTGGCCGCCTCGAAGCGGGCCACCGTCCGGCCCCGCAGCGGGACGTCGCGGCTGGTGGCGATGGCGATGTAGCCCAGGATCGAGGGGATGCTGGCTCCCGCGGCGGCGCCCTCGATGAAGCGGGTCACGCCAAGGAGGAAGAGGTCCGTCGTCGCGAAGGTCAGCACCACCGCGATCGCCCCGAAGACCGGCCCCCACTGCATCACCCGGTGTGCCCCCAGGCGGTCGGAGAGGACTCCGAACCCAGGGGAGAGGATCAGCTCGGCGACGAAGTAGGTGGCCATCATCAGGCCCAGCAGGAAGGCGGTCATCTCAGCGCCGCCGTGCTTGGGGAGCTGGGCCGCGTAGTAGGCGAACAGGCCGCCCGTGAGGCCGGTGCTGAAGCGGAGCGTGAAGGTGCCGAAGAGGACCGCCTGGATCGAGCGGTGGACCGGGGTGCTCATGCGGGTGGATCCAGCGGCTCGTCGAAGGACTCGGCCACCGCTGGTGGTGGCTCCACCGCAGCCGGCTCGTCCGGGGCGGCCTCGGCGTCCGGTCGGCCGGACGGGCTTCGCCGGAACCGAACGGTCAGGAACGTAACGCCGCCAATCACGATCACGCCGGCACCGGCCACCAGGACGCGCGTCTGGCCGGCCTCGGCCGCCCCAGTTCGCTGGGCGAGCGCCTGGTCCGCGTCCCGGCTGGCATCGTGCAGCCGATCGGCCTCGTAGAGGTCGCGGGCGGAGGCCAGCTCGGCGTCCGGGTCCTCCCCCAGGAGGCCGATCGACTCGAGGAGGGTCTCCTTCTCCGCCAGGCGGCCGGTTGCGGCGGCGATATCGGCCAGGGCCTCGAGCTGGAGGTCGGCCTCTGCGTGGGCGGCCTTCATGCCACCGTCGCGCTCGAACAGCTCCTGCAGCTGCCCCGGCGGGGTGAGGTGCAGGTGGCCCGCGTCCTGTCCAATCTGCTCCCGGGAATCCAGCACCGCGCTGGCCGACGTCATCGCCGCCTCGGCATCGTCGAAGTTCCAGGATCCCATCGCGTAGCGCAGGTCCTTTGGCAGGTTCCACGCGCCGGCCTCTGCCACCACCGTGTCGTACTGCTTCCGTGCCACTGACCGATCGTCCAGCTCCCGCTGCTCATCGGGGTTGACGACCCAGTCGCTCCACAGGTCGTCGAAGGTCGCTCCCGCACGGGCGTCGAGCAGGTCGAGCAGCTGCTGCCAGCCCTCGAGGTGGAAGTCCACGCCCTTTTGGGGATCGCCACCGCCGTTGGCGGGCTGATAGGCCATCTCGCTGTTATGCGCACCAAGCCACACCGACCGGAGGCCGGCCAGGTCGGTCCGCTCGAAGATCAGCAGGGCGAGGTGATAGGTCGCGGCATAGGCGTACTCCTCGACCCCGATCTCGACCGCGCCGATCTCGCCCCAGTCGTTGAGCGGGATCTTGTTGGCCATGAGCGCGTCGGTCAGCTCGAACGCGTCGCCGGTGGCGCCGATCGCCTTCGCGGCCTCCACCCCGTAGAACTCGGCGTAGGCCTCGCCGATCCAGCGATCACGGAAGAGATCGCCGTTGAACCAGATGTGGGCTGCCTCGTGCAGCCCGACGTAGGCATCGGCGTCATATCGGACCCGGATGATGCCCGTCAGGTTGTTGTAGACACCCGCGTACTCGCCCAGGCGGCTGGTGGCCGCCTCTTCGACCGTCAGCGTCCCCGGGTTGGGGTAGGGCAGGCCGATGAGCTCGTGCAGCTCCGGCAGGCCATCGGTCATGAGGGCGGCCATGGTCGTGCCCCAGTCCGGGTCGTCCTGCCAGGCGCGCACCTTGAGCGCCGCCGACTTGTCGCCGACCTGGACCTTGAGCAGCGTGTCGTCGAACGCGCCCGGCCGGTCGGCGGAGAGGTACGCGAAGAACGCAAAGGGGTCGGGGAGCGATTGGGTAGCCAGGATGATCGCGCCGCCTGCTCCAGTCGACGCGACGAGCGGCCCGCCTTGCACACTCGGACGGAATCCGCCCGGGAGGATCACCGTGACGCTGCCGCCCGGCTCCTCCGGGCTGCCGAACGCCCAGATCGGGAAGGCGACGATGCTCGGGCTGATGCGCAGGTTGCGATCCGGTGCCCCGCCCGGGTCGGGCAGGTCGAAGGTCACGCGAAAGGCGACGCTCTGCTGGAAGAAGACCCCTTCGGCGAAGGTGACGGTCACCCCGATGAAGTCGGTACCCGACGTGTCGAGGCCGACCTCCAGCGACTGACCGCCCGATGACGCCGCGATGTGGGTGGCACCGGACTGCACCGCGAAGCTGGTGCCTGGGTAGTAGGCGAGCCCGTCCACCGGGTTCGGGGTATACGAGGTTGCCACCGCGTCGATCGTGACGTGGACCCGCTGCTGCTCCGGCAGCGCCTCGTAGCGGGTCTGGGCGACGACCACCAGGCCGCGATCCGCGGCGAAGGCCACCTGGTCCGGGAATGCCGCTGGGGCAATCCCCACCAGGATCAGGGCGGCCGCCGCGGCGAGGGAGGCGATGCGGGGGATCGCTCGGCGCATGACCCCCGCAGGATAGTTGGAGAAGGGCGTCAGGCGCTCTTGGCGAAGGCCTCGAGCCCGAATGCGGTCTCCAATTGCTCGGCCGGACGGAACCCGACCGCGGCCTTCGGCGGCTCACCCGGAGCGAAGAAGGCGACGGTGGGGATGCTCATCACCCCGTAGTGCATGGCGGTGTGCGGGTTCGCGTCGACGTCGAGCTTCAGCACCTCGACCGAGCCGGCGTACTTCTCCGCCAGCTTCTCGATCTCGGGTGCGACGAGTCGACAAGGACCGCACCAGGCGGCCCAGAAATCGACGATGACCGGCTTCTCGCTCTGGATCACCATCTGCTCCCAGTTGGCGTCGGTCGCCTCGCGGATGTTGGACATGGGTGTTTGCTGGATCCTTTCGTATGACGCCGTCAGCCGGCGACCTGTCGAAGCATGCGGTAGACCTCGAGCACCTGCGGGTGGGCGAGACGATAGAAGACGGTGCTCCCCTCGCGTCGCGAGGCGACGATCCCGGCGGCGCGCAGGACTGACAGGTGCTGACTCATGTTCGGCACCTGGCACCCGACATCGCGGGAGAGGTCGCTCACGGAGCGCTCCCCGTCGGCCAGCCGTTCGACGACGCACAGTCGCTTGGCGTCCGAGAGGGCTCGGGCAATCGCGGCAGCACGGTCGCGGAGGAGATCGGGGCTGAGGGTCGCTTCCATCGGGGTCATTCTGTCACTGCTTGCGCAAGGACGCAAGTCTTTTGTGCCGATGAGCGTTGCTCCGTCGCGACACGCTAGGTGTCGCGCAGCACGCACAGGATCCCGCCATGACCATTCAACTTTCCTGCCCGTGGTGCACCGATGAGGTCACCTTTATCGTCAACGAATCCGATGACGAGCTCGTCTGCGGGAGCTGCTCCACGACGATGGACTTCGCCCCGGACCCCGGCGTCACCTTCGACCTGCTGTACGCCTCGGCTGCCTGAGCCGGGCTAGCTCAGCTCGGCGGGGAGCGGCAGTCCCAGCCCGCGCAGGAGGTGGGCGATCGTCCGTCGTTCGCGCTCGCGAATCGCGGTGCCGCGCATCCGATGGCGCTGCTCGGGGAAGCTGACGAGCTCGATCTCCCTGCCAGCGGCGCGGAACGCGGCGATCAGCCGCTGCGAGTGACGAAAATGAACGTTCTCGTCAGCAGTGCCGTGGATGAGCAGCAGGTCGCCGCGGACCTCGGCGACGTGCGACAGCGCTGACGACGCCTGGTATCCGTCCGGGTTGTCGCCTGGCAGCCCGAGATATCGCTCCGTGTACGCGGTGTCGTATCCGGTCCACTCGGCGACGGTCGAGATCGCCACGCCGGTGGTGAAGAGGTCGGGCTCCAACGCCATCGCCATGATCGTCATGAAGCCGCCATAGCTGCCGCCCACGATCCCGACTCGGGCGAGATCCAACTCGCCGCGCTCGCCCAGCTGGTGCAGGGCCGCCGCCTGGTCAGCGACCTCGTTCCAGCCCATCCTCCCGTTGACCGCCGACTCGAATTCCAGCCCGCGGAACCTGGTGCCGCGGTTGTCGACCACGACCACGGTGGCTCCCGATTCGGCGAGGTACTGGCGCAGGCCATTCCGCGTCATCTCCCACGCGTTCTTCACGTACTGCGAGTGCGGGCCGCCGTAGACCCACAGCACCGTCGGCGGCGGACCGGCGGTTGGCGGGTTCGCCGGATACACGGCAGCTTGGAGGCCCGTGCGTCCATCCGCCGCCAGGAGCTCCACGATCCTGGGGGGCCGCAGGCCGGCATCGGCCGCGGTCGTTGACGATGCGTGGACGAGCATCGGCTCGCCATCGCGCGATTCGACCGTCAATCGCGGCGCGTGCGAGAGGTCGGACCAGGTGTCGATCCAGCGCTCGCCGTCGTCGGCGGCGACCACGGCGTGCCAGCCGGGTTCAACCGTCAGTCGCTCCGGGTCGGCCACGGGCTGCGTGGCGTCGAGGGGGACGGCATACAGGTGGCGCTCGAGGACGCTGCCGCGGGTTGCCATGAAGAGCACCTCGCCGCGACCGGCGGCGACCCCAACCACCTCCGTGACGACCCATTCCCCGGCGGTCAGCACGCGCTCGAGCTCGCCGTTCGCCGATCGAAGCTCGAGATGGCGGAAGCCGCTTCGCTCGGTGGAACGGAGGATCCGTCCGTCGGGGAGGAACCGGGTGTGGTCGTCGAGGTTGATCCAGGGGTCGTCCTCCTCGGTCCAGAGCTGCTCGGCTGACCCGTCGCCGGCAACCTGGTACCAGCGCAGCGAGCGCTGGTCCCGTGGCAGGACCGCCGCCAGCCAGCCGCCCGACGGACGGGCGATCACCCGGGCGAGGTAGTCGTCGGGCTCCATGCCCAGATCGACAGGCTTCCAGCCATCGCCCGCGATCGACGCCAGCCGCAGGCTCACCCCCGCGTTCGGGCCGCCGGCGAACGGATAGTGGTGGACCTCATCGGCGCTCCCGCTGGCATGGGCGATCGTGAAGGGCGGAACTCTTCGCTCGTCGACGTGGGCAAAGGCCACGCCCCGCGAGTCCGTGCTCCACCACACGCCGTCGAAGCGTCCGAGCTCCTCTGCGGCAGCGAAATCGGCGAGGCCATTCACGACGCCCGCCTCGGCGTCGTCCGTGATCCGGCGCAGCGAGCCGCCGTGCACAGGCGCGAGATACAGGTCCCCGTCCATCGAGAAGGACACCCACGAGCCATCCGGGCTGAGCGCCGCTCCGCTCGCTCCCCGCACCCCCGCGACCTCGGCGACTTCGTGCTCCGTATCCGGCCCAGATGCGACGAAGAGGCGCCCGCCCATTGGAACCAGGAGCGTCGGATCTGGCGCCGCCGTGGCCCAGCTGAAGGCGGTGACGCCGAGCTCCGAGGTCCGGGTCCGCTCCCGCTGCAGCTGCTCGTCGCGAGAGAGCGTCGCCTCCTGGGTCGTCTCCGGCTGCGGGACGGCGATCTCGGTGCGGGCACCACTCACGAGGTCATGGCGCCAGAGCGAGCGGACGAGGGAGCCGTCCGAGCTGGCGAGGTACGTGATCGAGCGACCGTCCGGGGAGAAGACCGCTTCGCCCGGGACGTCCATGCCCGCCTCGGGACGACGCGCCACGTCGTCGAGCGAAAGGCGCCGTTCGCTCACCGGGGGCGCCCGAGGCTGGCCGGGAACCTAGCTCTCGTCGATCTCGATCGTCTCGATCTTGTCGCCGGGCTTGGGATCGCGCTGGGGGTCGCGCTCGCGGATGCTGTTGACCACGTCCATCCCGGAGGTCACGCGACCGAAGACGGTGTGACGCCCATCGAGGTGCGGCGTGGGCCCGAAGGTGATGAAGAACTGCGACCCGTTCGTATTCGGGCCGGCGTTGGCCATCGAGAGCACTCCCGGCCCGTCATGGCGCCGCTTCACCGAAAGCTCGTCGCGGAAGGAGTAGCCGGGGCCGCCGGTCCCGGTTCCCGTCGGGTCGCCTCCCTGGGCCATGAAGCCCGGGATGACCCGATGGAAGGTCGTGCCGTTGTAGAAGCCGGCCCGAGCCAGGTTCACGAAGTTCTCGACCGTCATCGGCGCGTCCGCGGCGAAGAGCTCAACCGCGAACTCGCCACGCTCCGTCTTGAATCGCGCCGCATACGACTTGGTGAGGTCGAGCGCGCCTGTCGGCGCCATCAATCGGTCAGCCATGGAGACCCCCGAACTGCAGGAATGGGACGGACCGATGCTAGCCGACGGCGGCCGCTCGTGTCCGTCCCCGCTACGGTCAATGCTCGATGTCGATGACGATGCGGCTCGGATCGGCCAGCGTCAGGACCCGGATGCAGCCTCCGCCCTTCAGGCCCAGGTACCAGGTGCTGACCGCCTCGAAGTCGCCGCCTTCGACCAGCTGCGCGAGCCGGTCGAAGCCGGGCTCGAAGTTAGTCGACCCGGCGTAAGTCACGCCGCCATCAGGCGAGATCTTGCTCGCGTAGGTCATCGTGACCTTCAAGAAGGCCGAGCCAGCCACCTTGACCTCGAGGCCACTGGGATCGGCGTAGAACGGTGGCAGGACTGCCTCGATCACCGCATCCGGGACGCCGTTCGCGAACTCGAACACGACGCGGTCATAGCCGTCGTGGGTGCCGACCCTGACATCCCTGATCTGCGCGCGATCGGTGGTCTTGGCGATCGTGATCGATGGAGTGCAGGCGAACGGCGGAAGGCTCTCGGTCGGCTCCTCCGCGGTCGCGCTGGCCGACGGCTCGAGGCTGGCGCCGGTGGACGCGGCTACGGACGGCTGAACGCTGCCAGCGGCTGAGCCGCTGGCCGACATCGACTCCGACGAGGAGCCGGCGGGGTTACAGCCGGCGAGCGTGATGCCGGCGATGAGGAGGACGGCGCCGAAGAAGTGGCGCGATGAGTGCGGGCGGGTCATGGCGATGCTCCAATTCGTGGGGCGCGGCGCTGATTGCACCGGCCACCTCTCCGACGCCGACCCCAGCTGATTCGTTACGAGCTCGTCATCCGCCCGCAGGAGGGGTCAGGCGCGCCTCGAGCAGCCGCCGCTCGGCGGGGTTGTCGGTCAGCGAGAGCGCTCGGCGGTCGGCGAGTCGCGCCTCATCGAGCCGTCCGAGCCTCCGCAGCAGCTCGCCTCGTGCGGCATGGAAGAGGTGGTACGCGTCGAGCCGGGCGGCCAGCGGTTCGATCTCCTCGAGCGCCGCGGCCGGGCCTGCCAGCTCCGCGACCGCCAGGGCCCGGTTGAGCGCAACCACGGGGGTGGGCTGGAGGTGAAGGAGGCGGTCGTAGAGGGCGACGATCTCGCTCCAGTCGGTCGCCGCGTAGGCAGGGGCATTGGCATGGACCGCGACGATCGCCGACTGGAGGAGGTACGGCCCGGCGCGCCGCATGCGCAGTCCGCGCTCGACGAGCTCGGTCGCGGCGGCGATGGCGGCGGCGTCCCACAGCGACCGATCCTGGTCGGGGAGGAGGACCAGGGAGCCGTCCGCGGCGAAGCGCGCCTCGACCCGGGCGAGGTGCAGCCGCATCAGTGCGAGGAGCCCGAGCGGCTCGGACTCATCGGGCATGAGGCGGACGAGCAGCGAGGTGAGCCACTCAGCGTCGCGTGCCAGCTCGCGACGGTCGGCCACCTCACCGTCCGAGGCCAGGTAGCCCTCGTTGAAGACGAGATAGAGGACGGCCAGGACCTGCTCGAGGCGTTGCGGCAGCTCCCCCTCGTCCGGCACGCGGAACGGGATGCCAGCGTCGCGGATCTTCCGCTTGGCGCGAACCAGCCGCTGGGCCACGGTGGCCTCGGGGACAAGGAAGGCGCGGGCGACCTGTGCCGAGTCGAGGCCGCCCACGGTCCGGAGGGTGAGCGCCACCTGCGCCTCCCTCGAGAGGGCGGGGTGGCAGCAGGTGAAGAGGAGGCGGAGCCGGTCGTCGGCGGCCAGGGGGCCGCCGGTCGCAATCGGTCGCTCCATCTCCTCTGCCTCCTCTCCGAGCTGCGTCAGCCGCTCTCGGAACCTCGCGTCGCGGCGCAGCCGGTCGATCGCGCGTCGGCGTGCGGTGGTCATCAGCCACGCGCCGGGGTTGCGCGGCAGGCCATCGGTCGGCCAGTGCTCGAGCGCAGCCACGGCAGCCTCCTGGACCAGCTCCTCGGCGAGGTCCCAATCGCCGAGGATGCGGACGAGCGAGGCGATCAGCCGCGCGCGCTCCTCGCGCAGGACGCGCTCGAGCGAGGCATCGACGGCCCGGCGCGCGGTCAAGCCGACGGCTATCCCATTTCCCCGGTCACGAGCGGCCGGATCTCCAGCGTGTCCGGCGCCGGCCACGAGGAGGCGAGCCGGATCGCGGCGTCCAGGTCGGGCACGTCGATGATCCCGTAGCCGCCGATGATCTCCTTGCCCTCG
>Ga0310810_10001740_pt1 | contig 23018 bp, 26 predicted proteins | sample NCmetagenome_FD_207641 | JGI IMG/M metagenome (GOLD analysis project Ga0310810, IMG submission 207641) | Soil microbial communities from experimental microcosm in Duke University, North Carolina, United States - NC | ecosystem: Engineered > Artificial ecosystem > Soil microcosm > Unclassified ... | reverse complement strand
TCGGGCTGACGAACCCGCACCAGGTTCCGACGCTGTCGAAGATCGTGCTCAACGTGGGCGCGGGCGAGGCGATCAAGCAGCCGAAGTTCCTCGACAGCATCGTCGAGGAGCTGGCGACGATCACCGGCCAGCAGCCGGTGCGCCGCAAGGCGAAGAAGTCGATCGCCAACTACGGGCTGCGCGAGGGCCAGGAGATCGGCGCCTCGGTGACGCTGCGTGGCGCGCGGATGTGGGAGTTCCTCGACCGGTTCGTCACGGTCGCGCTCCCGCGCGTGCGCGACTTCCGCGGCGTGAGCACGCGGTCGTTCGACGGGCGCGGCAACTACTCGCTCGGCGTGAAGGAGCAGCTGATCTTTCCGGAGATCAACTACGACACGATCGAGACGACGCACGGGATGGACATCACCTTCGTGACGACGGCGCCGGGCGACGATCTCGCCTTCGCCCTGCTCAAGGAGCTGGGGATGCCGTTCCGCGGCAACGACAAGACGGGCGCCCGCGCATAGCGGCCGGCCGCACACATTCAGGAAGAGAGACTGCGATGGCTCGGAAGGCCATGATCGAGAAGAGCAAGCGGAAGCCGAAGTTCCACGTCCGGCAGCACAACCGCTGCGGCCGCTGCGGGCGCTCACGCGCCTACCTGCGCCGCTTCGGCATCTGCCGCATCTGCTTCCGCGAGCTGGCGCTCTTCGGGATGATTCCCGGGGTGCGCAAGGCGAGCTGGTAGCGCGGCGACGCCGCGCGTTCGTCGGTTCACGGTTTTTCGGTCGGCGGCCGCCCTCGGGACGTTCCAGGCGCGACGAGGCATCCCGGGGCCTGCCGACAGACCGATTACCGAAACACCGTCAACGGAAGTTCACCCGATTCCTCCACGTCCCCCCGGATACGAGAGGAGAGAGAAGACTCAATGTCCATGACCGATCCGATCGCCGACATGCTGACGCGGATCCGCAATGCCTGCGGATCGAAGCACCGCCGCGTCGACATGCCGGTGTCGAAGATGAAGACGGAGATCGCGCGCATCCTGAAGGAGAACGACTACATTCAGGACTACGCGACGATCGAGACCGAGGACGGCAAGAAGGTGCTCCGCGTGCGGCTCAAGTACGCCGCGGGCGGGCAGCCGGTGATCCGCCAGCTGCAGCGCGTGTCGACCCCGGGGCTCCGCAAGTACGTCGGCGTCGCCGACGTTCCGCGCGTGCGGAACGGCCTCGGCATCGCGATCCTCTCCACGTCGAAGGGGCTGATGTCCGACCGGGAAGCGCGCCAGGCGCGCACCGGCGGCGAGCTTCTCGCCGTCATCTGGTAGGGCCAGCTCATGTCACGAATCGGAAAGGCGCCGATCGCCGTCCCGAACGGCGTCACGGTCACGCTCAAGGAAGGGAACACGATCACGGTGAAGGGCCCGAGGGGCGAGCTCACCCGGACGCTTCCCGCCGCGATGACGGTCGCGCAGGAGAACGGCCACGTCACCGTCACGCGCCCGTCGGACGAGGACGCGCACAAGGCGCTGCACGGCCTCACGCGTACCCTCATCGCGAACATGGTCGAGGGGGTCACGAAGGGCTTCTCGAAGAGCCTCGAGCTCGTCGGGGTCGGCTACAAGGCGGAGGCGCGGCCCTACGGGCTGCAGCTCGCGCTCGGCTACTCGCACCCGATCGAGTATCGGGCGCCGTCGGGGGTGAAGCTCAGCGCGCCCGCGCCGACGCAGATCGTCGTCGAGGGGGCGAACAAGGAAGTGGTGGGCCAGGTGGCGGCGGAGATCCGCAGCCTGCGGCCCCCCGAGCCGTACAAGGGGAAGGGCGTCAAGTACGTGGGCGAACAGATTCGCCGTAAGGCCGGCAAGGCGGGAGGCAAGTAATCATGGGCCGCATCGGGATTCCGAAGAACCGGGCCGAGAAGCGCATTCGCCGGCACCTGCGCGTCCGCAAGACGGTGCAGGGGACGGCGGCGCGTCCGCGCCTCGTCGTGTTTCGCTCGCTGAAGCACATCACCGCGCAGCTCGTCGACGACGACGCGGCGCGCACGCTCGCGACGGTCACGTCGGTGAAGGTCGGCGAGGGGAAAAAGTCGGAGAAGTCGCTCGAGGTCGGGAAGCAGATCGCCGCGATCGCCCGGGACAAGGGGATCTCGAAGGTCGTATTCGACCGCGGTGGATATCAGTATCACGGCCGCGTGAAGGCGGTGGCCGACGGAGCCCGCGAAGGCGGGCTGGAGTTCTGACATGGAATCGAATCAGGGTTCGGGCGCGCAGGGCGGCGGCAGCGCGCGGAGCGGTGGTGGTAGCGCGCGGAGCGGCGGGGGCGGCGGCCGCGGCGGTCCCGGTGGCGGCCGCGGGCGCGGCGGTCCCGGCGGCGGCCGCGGGCGGGGCGGCCCCGGCGGCGGCCGAGGTGGACCGGGCGGCGGCCAGGGCGGCGATCGCGGCGGCCGCGGCGGCGGCCGTGGTGGCGATCAGCGTGGCGGACAGGATCGCGAAGGGAGCGATCTGATCGAGAACGTCGTCGCGATCAACCGCGTGGCCAAGGTCGTGAAGGGCGGACGCCGGTTCAGCTTCAACGCGCTCGTCGCCGTGGGCGACGGCCAGGGGAAGGTGGGCTACGCGTCGGGCAAGGCGAACGAAGTGTCGGAGGCGGTGCGGAAGGCGGTCGAAGCCGCGCGGCGCAGCCTCGTCACGGTGCCGCTCACCGGGTCGACGATCCCGCACGAGATCGTCGGCGAGCACGGCGCGGGCAAGGTGTGGATGAAGCCCGCCGCACCGGGCGCCGGCGTGATCGCCGGTGGCGCGGTTCGCGCGGTGATGGAGTGCGTCGGCATCAGCGACATCCTGACGAAGAGCCTCGGCTCGACGAATCCGCACAACATGGTGCGCGCGGCGATGAACGGGCTGACCCAGCTGACGACGGTGGACCAGGTCGCTCGCGAGCGCGGCGTCGAGCCCTCGAAGCTCGGCTACCGGTCGCGCGCCAAGTCGAAGGAGACGGTGTAACATGGCGCGGACGTTCGTCTGGCACCCTGGGAAGGGACCGAAGCAGACCGGCAAGAACGAGCTGACCACGGGGAAGGTGCGGATCCGCCAGGTGCGGAGCGGCATCGGCCACTCGTGGCGGATGAACCGGACGCTCGAGGCGATCGGCCTCAAGCACCACCAGGACGTGGTGATCAAGCAGGATTCCCCGTCGCTGCGTGGACAACTCAAGCAGGTGCGCCACCTCGTCGAGGTGGAGCCCGTCGAGGAGTAGATCGTGGCCACGGAAAAGATCGGCCTGCACAACCTGTCGCCGATGCCGGGAAGCACCCGGGACCGGAAGCGCCTCGGGCGCGGCCCGGGGTCGGGCACCGGCAAGACGTCGGGAAAGGGCCACAAGGGAATCAAGGCGCGCGCGGGGCACCACGGCCCGGGCGGCGGAAAGCCCGGCTTCGAAGGCGGCCAGATGCCGCTGACGCGCCGGCTGCCGAAGCGCGGCTTCACCAACCCGTTCCGCGAGGAGTCGAACGTCGTGCGGCTCGACCAGCTCGCGCGGGTCGAGGGAGAGGTCACCCCGGAGAGCCTGCGCGCGGCCGGGCTCGTGCGGCGCAAGGGTCCGGTGAAGGTGCTGGCGAACGGCGAGGTCACCTCGCCGGTCTCGGTGCGCGGGCTCAAGGTCAGCGCCAAGGCTCGCGAGGCGATCGTCGCCGCGGGCGGCACGGTCGAGGAGTAACGGGGCACCCCGAGGAGCCATCATGGCCCAGACGAACGCAGCCGCGCAGGCGATCACGAGCGCGTTCCGCACGCCGGAGCTGAAGGAGAAGATCCTCTTCACCCTCCTGGCGCTGCTGATCTACCGGATCGGCGCGCACATCACGGCGCCCGGCATCGACGTCCTCGCGCTCACCGACTTCTTCCGCAACCAGGAGAACAGCGGCGGCCTGCTCGGCCTGTACGACCTCTTCACCGGCGGCCAGCTCTCGCGCGCCACCGTGTTCGCGCTCGGGATCATGCCGTACATCTCGGCCAGCATCTTCCTCCAGATCGCCGGCGCGGTGATCCCGCAGGTGGAGAAGATGCAGAAGGACGAGGAGGGGCGGAAAAAGATCAACCAGTGGACGCGCTACGTGACGGTGTTCCTCGCCGCGGTCGAGGGGTGGGGATTCGCGCTGTTCACGGAGTCGTTGCAGGGCGCAGTCGCGAACCCCGGGTTCGCGTTCAAGCTCCAGATGGCGTTCTTTCTCACCACCGGCGCGCTGTTCGTGATGTGGCTCGGCGAGCAGATCACCGAGCGCGGGCTGGGGAATGGCGCGTCGCTGATCATCTTCTTCTCCATCGTCGAGCGGATCTGGCCCGGGATCGGGACGACCTTCCGCTTCGTGACCACGGGGGCGATCGGCTCCTTCTCGCTCGTCGTGCTCGCGGCGATCATGATCGCGGTCGTCGCGGCGGTCGTGTACATGACGATGGCGGCGCGGCGCATCCTCATCCAGATCCCGCAGCGCACGATGGCGCGCGGCCGGATGCGCGAGGCGGCGCGGAGCTTCATCCCGCTGCGCATCAACACGGCGGGGGTGATGCCGATCGTGTTCGCGCAGTCGATCATCGTCGTGCCGGGCGCGTTCGCGCAGTTCTTCCCGCAGTACGACGTCGCGCGGCGGCTCGCCGACCTGTTCGCGCCGGGCAGCTTCTGGTACATCGCCTCGCAGGCGGTGCTCATCCTGTTCTTCACCTACTTCTACACGTCGATCATCTTCAACCCGATCGACCTGTCGGAGAACCTGAAGAAGCAGGGCGGGTTCATTCCCGGCGTGAAGCCTGGCGCGAAGACCGCGGAGTACATCGACCAGGTCGTCAGCCGGATCACCTTCCCCGGCGCGATCTTCCTGACCCTGGTGGCGCTCCTGCCGGTCGTGATCTCGCGCGCGATCAACGTCCCCTTCGCCTTCGGCGGCACGTCGCTGCTGATCGTCGTCGGCGTGGCGCTCGACACGCTCGCGCAGATGCAGCAGCACCTGTTGCTCCGGAAGTACGACGGCTTCATGAAGAAGGGGCGCCTCAAGCTCCGCGGCCGCCAGTCGGCGCCCGGAGGCTTCTGAGCGGCGCACGCGGCCGCATCATCCACCGATGATCATCGTTCTCTTCGGCAAGCCCGGAGCGGGGAAGGGGACGCAGGCGCCGCTGCTCGCAGCGGCGCTTGGCGTTCCGACGCTCGCCACCGGCGACGAGCTTCGCGCCGCGATCCGCAACGGCACGCCGCTCGGGCTTCAGGCCAAGTCCTACATGGATCGCGGCGATCTCGTGCCCGACGCCGTCATCCTCGGCATCATCAAGGCGGCCCTCTCGGAGCCGAGGCACGCCAACGGCGTGCTGCTCGACGGCGTGGTGCGCACGGTGCCGCAAGCCGAAGGGCTGGACGCGGTGTGCAAGGAGCTCGGCCGGCAAGTCGACGCCGTGCTCTTTCTCGACATCGACGACGAGGAGATCGTGCGCCGCCTCGCGGGCCGCACGGTGTGCGAGAAGTGCCAGACGCCGTATACCGGCCTCGAGCCCGGCTCGGCATGCGAGAAGGACGGCGGCATTCTCGTGCGGCGCGCCGACGACGAGCCCGAGGCGATCCGCAACCGGCTCGCCGTCTACGAGCGCCAGACGGCGCCGGTACTGGAGTGGTACCGCCGGCATGGCACGCGCGTCGCCGTGATCGACGCGGTGGGCTCGGTGCAGAACGTCACCGCGCGTGCGCTCGGCGCGCTCGCGACCTGAAGGGGCCTCGCACGTGATCCAGCTCAAGAGCGCCCGCGAGATCGACCTGATGGCCGAGGGGGGAAGGATCCTCGGGGCCACCGTGTCGATGCTGCGCCGCGAGGTGCGCGCCGGCATGTCGACGATGGATCTCGACGAGCTGGCCGAGTCGTTCATCCGCGGCCACAAGGGCGCGACGCCGGCGTTCAAGGGGCTGTACGGCTTCCCGGGCTCGGTGTGCACGTCGATCAATCACGAGATCGTGCACGGCATCCCCTCGAAGAAGCGCGTGCTGCGCGACGGCGACATCATCTCGATCGACGTCGGCGTGGGCTACGAGGGCTACTTCACCGACTCGGCGACGACGGTCCCGGTGGGGGAGATCGACCCCGAGACGCGGCGCTTGCTCGAGGTGACCGAGCGCTCGCTGCAGGCCGGAATCGACGCGGCGGTGCCGGGCAACCACCTCGGCGACATCGGCGCGGCGGTGCAGCGCGTGGTCGAGGAAGCGGGATTCAGCGTCGTGCGCGACCTCGTGGGCCACGGCATCGGGGTCGAGTTCCACGAGGAGCCGCAGGTGCCGAACTACGGGAAGCCGAAGCGCGGGCTCAAGCTCGTGCCGGGCCTCACGCTCGCGATCGAGCCGATGGTGAACATCGGCGGCCCGACGACGCGCACGATGCCCGACCGGTGGACGATCGTGACGGTCGACGGCTCCCGTTCGGCGCACTTCGAGCACACGGTGGCGATCACCGAGAGCGGGCATCGGGTGTTGACGGCCGCGTGAAGCGGTGACTCGGGCGATGAACCGGTGACTTGGTGACGTGGTTCATTCGTGACTTGGTCGGTGACTTGGTGGCTCGGAACGGCACCGGCCACCGCCCCAACCACGTCACGCCGTGGAGACTCCAGGCTGGTTGAGCGCCGGGGTCGAGGTCGGGAGCATCGAGGATGAAACCAAGACCTTCCGCCTGCATGCGCACCGGCGCTCGTTCCGCCACTCGACCACGGTGACTTGGTTCAACTCCTCAGGCGAAGTCACCGACCAAGTCACCAACGAGCCAAGTCACCAAGTCACTGGTCCAACGAGCCAAGTCACCAAGTCACTCGGAAAGCCTCGCCTCCACGATCTCCCGCACCCTTTCGGTCGTCGCGCGGGTGCGCTCGACGAGCTTGCGCGCGTCCGACTCGAGCGTCGCGCCGAGGGACTTGTCGCCGATGGCGATGACGTTGATGCGGACGTTGTAGCTCGCGCCGATGCAGCCGGCTTCGGCGAGGAGGGCGGCGACGCCGGCGTCGCTCGTGGCGTTCGCGTTGCCGCGCTCCGCGACGACGAGGGCGAGGTCGGCGACGTCGGCGCAGGCGGCGGCCGTCTCGAGGGGCACCGCGGCGGCGGCGACGAGCGCCTCGTCGATCTTCGCGGCGCGCGCGCGCTCCTCGTCGGGAGAGCCGGCGGGCCGTCTGTAGGCCGCGGTCACCGCGGCGTAGGCCGCCGCGTCGCGGTCGACGAGTGCGGCGAGCGTGCTGCCGAGCGCCGCGGCGCGCACGGCGAGCTCGCGCATCTCGGCGTCGACCGCGGCGTACTTCTTCTTGCCCGCGGTGAGGCCGGCGATCATCTGTGCGAGGGCGGCACCGAGCGCTCCCGCGTGTGCCGCCACGCTCCCGCCGCCGGGCACCGGCGTGGCTGCGGCCACCGAGCCGACGAAGCCGCTCAGCGTCTCGCCGCCGGTGACGGCGCGGCGCGCCTTCTGCTCGAGCACCATGTCCGTCGAGAATCCGCGCAGCCGGATGTGGCGCGCGGCGGCCTCGAACAGCGCGCGCTCGGGCACGAGTCCCACGATCTCGCTCCACGTCGGCGTGACGCCGCGCGCCTCCGCCTCGGTGCGCACCATGTCGAACGCGACGTGCAGCGGCGTGCGCTCGGTGTCGACGAGATTCATCGACACCTGCGCCTGGCCGTCGACCTCGAACCCCATCGCCTTCACGTAGCGAAGGCCGCCCGACGAGCCGCGCACCGCCTTCGCGACCTCCTTCGCGACGCCGATGTTCGACGCGGGACCGAGGTAGACGTTGTACGCGACGAGAAAGGGGCGTGCGCCGATGGCGACGGCACCGGCCGTCGCGTGCACCGCCGACGGGCCGAAGTCGGGGGTGCGCTGCGGCGTGCGGCCGATGTCGTCGCGAAGCCCCTCGAACTCGCCGCGGCGCACGTCGGCGAGGTTCTCGCGGTCGGGTCGAGTGGCGGCGCGCTCGTAGAGGAACACGGGTACGCCGAGCTCGCGGCCCACCCGCTCGCCGAGCTGGCGGGCGAGCGCGATGCAATCCTCCATCGTCGCGCCCTCGAGCGGGATGAACGGCACGACGTCGGCGGCGCCCATGCGCGGGTGCTCGCCGGAGTGCGCGGTGAGATCGATGCGCTCGACCGCCTTCGCGATGCCGCGGAACGCCGCCTCGGCCACGACCTCGACCGGTGCGACGAAGGTGATGACGCTCCGGTTGTGGCTCGCGTCGGCGCTCGCGTCGAGCACGTAGGCGCCGGGCGTGGCGGCGATCGCGTCGCGGATCGCGTCGACGACGTCGGCGCGGCGGCCTTCCGAGAAGTTGGGAACGCACTCGATGAGCTTCATGCGCGTCGCAGGATGTCGAGGAGCCAGGCGTGCATGGCGGGATTGCCGCACACGAGCGACGTCTGCGCCACCTCGCACGGCGCTCCCTCGGCGGTGGTGACGATGCCGCCCGCCTCGCGCACGAGCAGCGAGCCGGCGGCCATGTCCCATGGATTGAGCCGGAGCTCCCAGAACGCGTCGTAGCGTCCGCACGCGACGTCGGCGAGATCGAGCGCGGCGGCGCCGCAGCGCCGGATGCCCGACGTGGCGCGGAGCACCTGCGGCAGCGCGGGGAGGTAGCGCGCGATGTCCTCGTCGCCCGCCCAGGGAAGTCCCGTCGAGATGAGCGCGCGTCCCGGGTCGGTGACCGTGCTGACGCGGATCGGCTCACCGGCGCGCCGCGCGCCGCCGCCGCGCGTGGCGGTGAAGAGCTCCCCGGTCGGGACGTTGATCGTCGCGCCGGCGACGACCTCGCCGTCGATCATCGCGGCGATCGTGACCGCGTACCACGGCAGGCCGTGGAGGAAGTTCGTCGTGCCGTCGAGCGGGTCGGCGACGAAGACGAGCCCGCGCGTGCCGCTCAGATCGGGCGAGCCTTCCTCGGCGAGGAGCGCCGCGTCGGGATGGCGCGACGCCACGAGCTCCGCGATGGCGGCTTCGCTCGCGCGATCGACCTCGCTCACGTAGTCGTTGTTGCCCTTGGACTCCCAGACGAGCGACGAGCGCCGCTCGGCGCCGGCGCGTACGATCCCGGCGCCCTTCGCCGCGGCGGCGACGCACGTGGCGAGCAGCGCGCGCGCATCGGAGCGTGCCGGCGCGCGCGCCGCGTCGGCGCGATGCTCGTTTGCTTGCGACGCGTCTGACGCGCTCATTACGTTCGGGACATGACTCGGATCTTCAGCGGCATCCAGCCCTCCGGCGAGCTCCACATCGGCAACTATCTGGGCGCCGTGAAGAACTGGGTGGCGCTGCAGCACACGGCGGATTCGATCTTCTGCGTCGTCGACTACCACGCGATCATCGGAACGTACGTGCCGGCGCAGCTCCGCACGCGCCGGCGCGAGATGGCGGTGTCGCTGCTCGCCGCGGGGATCGATCCCTCGGTGGCGACGCTGTTCGTGCAGTCGGACGTGCCGGAACATACCGAGCTGGCGTGGATCTTCAACACCGTCACGCCGCTCGGCGAGCTCGAACGCCAGACGCAATTCAAGGACAAGTCGCAGCGCATGGAGAGCGTGAGCGCCGGCCTGCTGAACTATCCCGTGCTGCAGGCGGCGGACATCCTGCTCTATCGCGCGGACCGCGTGCCGGTGGGCGAGGATCAGCTCCAGCACCTCGAGCTGTCGCGCGTGATCGCGCGGCGCTGGAACGCCGAGTTCGCCGCGGGCGAGGACTACTTTCCCGAGCCGCAGCCGGTGCTCACGCCCACGCGACGCATCCTCGGGCTCGACGGCCAGGCGAAGATGTCGAAGTCGCTGGGGAACACGATCGGCCTGCTCGAGTCGCGCGAGGAGATCTGGGCCAAGCTGCGTCCGGCGGTGACCGATCCGAAGCGGATCAAGAAGACGGATCCCGGAACGCCCGAGGTGTGCAACATCTACCATCTGCACAAGGCGTTCAGCCCACCGGAGACGGTGGAGCACGTCGCGACGCAGTGCAGCACGGCGGGGTGGGGCTGCATCGATTGCAAGAAGGTGCTGGCGGAGTCGATGGAGCGTGAGCTCGTACCGATCCGCGCGCGCGCGGCGGAACTGCGCGATGCGCCGGCGCGTGTGGATGCCGCGCTCGCGGCGGGCGCGGAGCGCTGCCGGACGCTGGCACGCGAGACCATGCACGTCGTGCGCGAGCGGATGGGATTCGATGGATGAGCAGCGAGGAAGGGGGCCGGCGGCGGCGCGCATGTCTCTTGCTCTCAACTCCTCATCCGCGCCCGCGGCGGGGCGGGCGCGTGCGGCCGGCACCCGTAGCAGCGAGCGAGCCATGCAGTCCCTTCGAGAATTGATCAGCCGGGTGCGGTCGTGGGCCGGCTGGCGCCGCCTTCGCCGCGCCATGGCCGGTCCTCGCGCCTCGTCGCTCCCCTTTCTCGTCACGATCGAACGGCCGATCCTCCGTGAGGTGACGTCGCACGGGGTGCGGGTGTATTCGCTCTGCGGCAGTTGCGGCGCACAGCTCGCCGCGAGCGCGACGCTGTGCGAGAGCTGCGCGCAGCGGCGGAGCCGGTCCGCGCCCAACGCCTGAGTGTCGTCGCTCCGCGAGCTGGTCGACCTCGTCACGGAGCGGATCCCCTGGGGGCTGCACTCCCTCAAGCTGGCCGCGGCGCTGCTCGTTCCGGCGATGCTCGTCTGGCTCGCCGACCGGCGAGTGAGCATGCTCGCGGCCAGGATCGCCGAAGAGGACGCCGCGCGGCGCAAGCTGCCGCGCATCCGACGAGCGTGAGCGCCGGCGGCTGAGGTGTACGCCGGCCACGCGGGAGTCGCGCTCGCGCTCAAGGGGAGCGGTCGGCGCGTCTCGATCGTCGCGCTCACCTTCGCCTGCTTCGGCCCGGACTGGATTTCGGTCGCGCTGCTCGTCGCCGGTCAGAGCGACCTGGTGGGCGTGCTCTCGCACTCGATGCCCGCGGTGCTGATCGGCGGGGGCGCGGCGGCGTGGCTGTACTCGCTGTCGGGCCGGCGCGGCGCGCGGAGCATCTTCGCCGGCTGGCTGCTGCACTGGCCTGCGGACCTGCTCACGGGGAAGAAGCCGCTCGTCCTCGGCAGCCCGCTCGTGGGGCTGGAGCTGTACGGGCGACCGGCGGTCGACTTCGTCGTGGAGAGTCTCGTCGTCGTGGTGGGCTGCGCGCTCTACGCCCGGGCGTTTCCCAGGCGTGCCGACGTACGGCGCGTGATCGTCATACTGGGCGTCTCGCTCATCGCGCTGCAGGGCGTGGTGGACGTGGCGCTCGCGGTGACGCGGAACGACAGCGGCTGGACGGCGCTGGCGCCGCCGGCCAGCCGGTCTCATCTTCCGGCTGCCGGCGTCGCGGCCCGAACGGGGCTCCGCATGCATCTTGCACGTCGTGGCTCGCACTCTTCACGCGAGGTTGCGATGGCGAAGGATGGTCCACGGGGCATCGTGACGCTGGTCTGCCTCACCTGCGGCAAGGAGAAGTTCTTCACCAGCGAGGTGCCGGCGGCGGTGAGCTGCGATCAGTGCGGCAGCACCGTGTTCCGGACCTTCGCGACACCGACCGAGCCCGACGAGGCGGCGATCGACGCGCTCGAGGCCCAGGCACGCAGCATGGCGTACGGGGACAGCTCTCCCGACACCACGCAGGACGACGTGCGGGACCTCGACATTCGATAGCCGGCGGCGGGCGGGAGCCCGCCATCCTCATCCCTCCTCCTTCGCCCTCGCCGGACCTTCCGGAGATGATCGAGGTCGCGCGCGCCCTGCGCCTCGACCTCCTCATCAAGCTCGCGCTCTCGGTCATGCTCGGCGGCATCATCGGCTTCGAGCGCGAGCTGGCGGGCAAGCCAGCCGGCCTGCGTACCAACATCCTCATCTGCCTCGGCGCCGCGCTTCTCATGGACCTCTCCACGCGCGTGGGCCTGGTGGACGGCTACCGGATCGGCGACCCCGGGCGCATCGCGGCGCAGGTGGTGACCGGCGTCGGCTTCATCGGCGCGGGCACGATCATGCAGGGCTCGGGGGTCGTCACCGGGCTCACCTCCGCGGCGACGATCTGGGTCGTCGCGGCGATCGGGCTCGCCGTCGGCGCGGGCTACTATGTGGAGGGGCTCGGCGCCGGGCTCCTCGTGACCTTCGTGCTCGCCGGGATCGGGCGGCTCGAGATCTACGTGCGCCGTCTGCGCCGGGTCGTCACGGCGACCATCCGCACGCGGCCGGGAACGCCCCCCGAGGAGCTCGCCGCCGCGCTCCGGGCGCAGGGGATCGTCGTGGAGCAGCAGCGCGTGTTCGACCACGACGAGGACCGCACCTTCGAGCTCAAGCTCTCCGGTCCCTCCCGGCAGTTCGAGGTGGCGGCGACCACCCTGCTCGCGCGCGACTTCGTGTACGGAGTGAACATTGACTGATTCGCCCAGGCGACTCGTCGTCGACCTGACGGCCAGGTCGGAGAACTGGGCGCTGCCGCGCGAGGGAGAGGCCCGGATCCGGGCCGAGGCGCCCGCCGGTTGGGCGGTCGATGCCGTGCGCGCCCCGACGAGCTCGGACGGCGACGGCCCGCAGCGAGCCAGCGACGAGGCGCTCGGCCTGATCCGCGAGGCCGAAGCGTACTTCGGGTTCGGGATCACCGCCGACCTCCTCGCCGCGGCGCCGCGGCTGCGATGGGTTCACTCGGCGGCCGCCGGGGTGGGCAACGTGCTCAGGTCGGGGATCGCCGACACCGAGGTCGCGCTCACCAACGCGGCCGGGGTCCACTCCGTCCCGATGGCCGAGTTCGTGGTGGGAGGCGTGCTGCACTTCCTGCGGGGGCTCGACGTCGCCATCGACCAGCAGCGGCGCGGCGAATGGAGCAAGACCTTCTTCGTCGCCGACGACTCGCCCCTTCGCGAGCTCGGCGACTGCCGCGTGCTCATCGTCGGGACGGGCGGGATCGGGCGGGAGACGGCGACGCGGCTCGCCTGCCTCGGCGCGACGTGCATCGGCGTCCGCCGCCGTCCGGAGCTGGGAGCGCCCCAGGGCTTCCAGGCCGTGGTCGGGCCGGACGGGCTGGACGAGGAGCTCACCAGGGCGGACGTGCTCGTGGTCGCTGCGCCGCTCACGTCGCAGACGACGCATCTGATCGGGCGCGAGCGGCTGGAGCGGCTGCCGCGCAACGCGATCGTGGTGAACGTCGCTCGAGGGGCGCTCATGGACGAGGAGGCAGTTGCCGATCTTCTGGAGGAGGGGCGGTTACGCGGTGCGGTACTCGACGTCTTCACCGAGGAGCCGCTCCCCTCCGACAGCAGGCTCTGGCGTCTCCGGTCGGCGCTCGTGGTGCCGCACGTCTCGCCCGTGTCGCCGGGGCGATTCTGGCCGCGGTCGCTCGATCTCTTCCTCGACAACTGGCACCGCTACTCGAACGGGCAGCCGTTGCGCAACCTCGTCGACAAGCACGAAGGGTACTGATCTCATGGAGCGAATCATCAAGGCGGCCGTCGATCGCGGCGCGTCGGACCTGCACATCAAGGCCGGCGACGTGTTCCGCGCCCGGATCCACGGGAAGCTGGTCCCGCTGACGAAGCAGGCCCTGACTCCGGATCAGACGCGGACGATCGCGCTCCACCTGATGGCGAACGAGGAGGACAAGGCTCGCCTCGACTCGCTCACCGACTACGACTGCTCCTGGTCGGCGCCCGGCGTCGGCCGGTTCCGCGTCAACATCCTGAAGCAGCGCTCGAGCTTCATGATCGTGATGCGCGTGATCCCCTTCGAGGTGCCGACGTTCGAGAAGCTGCGGCTGCCGCCGGTGATGGCGCGGGTGGGCCAGGCGGAGCGGGGGATGATCCTCGTGACCGGCGTGACGGGCTCGGGCAAGTCGAGCACGATGGCGGCGATGGTGAACTACATCAACCAGCACGAGAACCGGCACATCCTCACGCTCGAGAACCCGATCGAGTTCCTGCACAGCGACATCCAGAGCGCCATCACGCAGCGCGAGATCGGCAGCGACACCCAGGACTTCAAGATGGGACTGCGTGCCGCGCTGCGTCAGGATCCCGACGTGATCATGATCGGGGAGATGCGCGACGCGGAGACGGTCGACACGGCGATCAAGGCGGCGGAGACGGGCCACCTGCTGATCTCGACGCTGCACACGCCCGACGCGCAGAGCACGATCCTCCGCATCATGGCGATGTTCCCGCCAGAGGAGCAGGAGGTCGTGCGCATCCGGCTGAGCGAGTCGCTGCACTCGGTGATCTCGCAGCGGTTGCTGCCGCGGGCCGACGGAAAGGGCCGCGCGGTCGCGGCGGAGGTGCTTCTCGTGACGCCGGCGGTGCGCGACATGATCGCCGACGGCAAGCGCATCGGCGAGATCCGCGACTACATCGCCGAAGGGCGCGACCAGTACGGGATGCAGACGTTCGACCAGCATCTCGCGGATCTCGTGCAGTCGGGCGAGGTCACCTTCGACACGGCGATGGCGGCGGCGACGAACCCGTCCGATTTCGAGCTCAAGATGCGGATGTTCCGCCGTGTGTCCGAGGGCACGTCGAGGATGACGGGCGAGATGGAAACCGTGCCGGCGCCGGAGCCCGCCGTGGCGGGAGTGAACGGAATGACGGCCGGCGCGGGCGGCTTCGAGTTCTATCAGCAGTAGCTGAGTGACGGGCGCACCGGCCGCGGCGACCGCGCATCTCGCGGCGATCGGCCGGACGCCCCGCGCCGCCGGCAGCGCCGACGAGCGCGCCGCGCGCGACTACTGCGCGACCGTCCTCCGCGCGGCGGGGTTCGACGTCGCCCTCGAGCCGTTCGGCTACTCGGGCCTTCCCGGACGATACGGCACCCCCGTGGGGGGAGCGATCGCGGTGCTGACGATCCTCGCGGCGGTGTGGATGGGCGGCGCGCTCCGTGCGCCGGTCGCGGCGGCGGGCGCCTTCGTCACCGGCGTGGCGCTGCTCGCGCTGTGGGCGCGGCGGATGCTCGGCGACGCGGTGCTCGATCTGCCGTGGCTCCGCGCCATGGGAGAGAACCTCGTCGCGACGCGCGGCGATCGCGCTCCACGCGTGTGGCTCGTGGCGCACCTCGACTCGAAGTCGCAGCCGGTACCCTCGGCGGTCCGCGTGGCGGGTGTGGTGCTCCTCGTCGCCGGGCTCGCGATCACGGCGGCGGCGATCGCATTGGCACTGGCGGGCGCCGGCTCACGTACGCTCTGGTGGATCGGCGCCGCGGTGGCGATCGTGGGTGCGGTCCCGGTGATGGCGAGCACCGTCGGAAACGAATCACCGGGCGCGCTGGACGACGCCTCGGGGGTGGCGGCGGTGCTCGCGGCGGCGGAATCGCTGGCGCCCGACGCGAACGTCGGCGTGATGCTGCCGAGCGCCGAGGAGCTGGGGCTGGCGGGTGCACGCGCGTGGGCGCGCGCGCGAAGACCGGAGCGCGGCGTCGCGCTCAACTGCGACGGTGTGGACGACGAGGGAGCACTGACGATCATGTACAGCGGAACCCGGCCCGACGACGTGATCCGAACGCTGGCCGCGGGCGCCGAGCGCGCGCCGCGCGTGCGCCGCATGCCGGTGGGGCTCATGCTCGATTCGGTGGCGCTCACGGAGCATGGCTGGCGCTCGGTCACGGTCAGCCGCGGCTCGATCGCGACGCTGCGCCGCGTGCACACGCGCAGCGATTCGCTCGCGCGGCTCCGCGGCGACGGAATCCCCGACGTCGCCCGCGTTCTGGCGCGCGCGGCGGAGGCGCTGGCGCGATGAACGTTCTCCTCCTCACGGCGATCATGCTGCTCGGGCTGTTCATGATCCCGTTCGGGTTGCCCGGCACGTGGATCATCGTGGCGGCGGCGCTCGGCTATCAGCTCCTCGTTCCGGGGACGATCTCGATCCTGACCGTGGTCGCGGTGGCGGTGCTCGCGCTGGTCGGCGAAGTGCTCGAGTTCTCGCTCTCGGCCAAGTACACGAGGAAGTATGGCGGCTCGCGGCGGGCGAGCTGGGGGGCGATCATCGGCGGGTTGATCGGCGCGTTCATGGGCGTGCCGGTCCCGCTCGTCGGGTCGGTGCTGGGCGCGTTCGTCGGGGCGTTCGCCGGGGCGTTCGTCGGCGAGTACTCGCGCTCGGGCGAGGGCGGGACCGCCACGCGCGTGGCGACGGGGGCGCTGATCGGGCGCGCCGTGGCGGCGGCGATGAAGATCGGGATCGGCGTCGCGATGGCGGCGTGGGTATTGTTCGCGGCGCTCGTCTGACCGGATCGGACGGCCGAGGCCGGCAGTTGCCCCCCTCTGTGGCGGCCGCAACCTGGACATGCTAGCGTTGACGCCCCGTCGGAGTCGCCCGTGCGACGACGCGAATGCGCGTCGCGTGGACGAGTGTCCGGCGCACGCGGGGGCACCCATGTCGAAGCGTGAAGGCGTTCGACCGGAGGCGAGAGGCCTCGGTACGGCGTTGGCGACTGCGGCGAAGGGATTGGTGATCGCGGTACTGATGATGGCAATCGTTCCACGTTCGACGCACGCGCAGTTCGGGATGTTGAAGAAACTCAAGAACAAGGTGAGCGCGCCGGACTCCGCGGCGCGGGCGAAGGACAGTCTCGAGCAGATCGCCGCGGGCGTGAAGCCCGAATCGGTGAAGGTCGGCAGCAAGAGCCTGCTCGCGCGCGGCGCCAAGGTGGTGAGCACGGCGAACGGCGCGCTCGAGTCGGCGACGGGCATCTCGGCGAAGGATGCGGCGCTCGCGGCGACCGGCGTGGGAGCGAGCAACGTGCTCGCGAAGAAGCTCGGCGTCGACCCGATGAGCATCGGGGCGCAGGCGATCGCGAACGCGAAGATGAACGCGCAGCAGCGCGCGATGCAGAAGGCCGCCGGCACGGCGGGAATGGGGGCGGGCGCGGGGATGAACGCGTCCGCGATGGCCGAGATGCAGCGCGCCGCGATGGCCAACGCCGGTGCGAACCGCGCGGCGATGGGCGCGGGCATGGGCGCGAGCCCCGCGATGGCCGGCATGTCGCAGGCCGACATCGACGCGCTGATGACGTTCCAGACGGAGATGTCGCGGCTCTCGATGGCGGCGAGCGCCGGCGATCCCGCGGCGCGGGCTCGGCTGCTGCAATGGGAGCAGATCGCGGTGAAGTACCAGCCCGAGATGCAGCGGCTCAGCCTCGCGGCGGGAGGAGGCGACATGGCCGCCATACAGAAGCTGCAGCGGCTGCAGTTCGACCTGATCAGGGAATGGACCGGCACCGGCGCCGGACACGCGAATCAGAGGAAGTGACGCGGTGGGCGGCGGCTGATTGACTCTGCCACCCCCCGTCGTAGATTCGAACAACGCCCCGCGTCTCGCGGGGCGTTTTGTGTGTCCGGCCTCTGCAATCCCTGCTCGGGAGCGTCATGTTCGGTTCGGAATCGCGCGTCGTCGTCGTCGTGGGCGCGCAGTGGGGGGACGAGGGGAAGGGGAAGCTCGTGGACGTGCTCGCCGAGCGTGCTGACTGGGTGGTGCGATACCAGGGGGGCGCCAACGCGGGGCACACGGTGGATCTGGGCGACCGTTCCTTCGTGCTGCACCAGATCCCGAGCGGGATCCTGCATCCCGGCGTGCGCTGCGCCATCGGCAACGGCGTCGTGCTCGACCCGGACACCCTCTTCCAGGAGATCGACGGGCTCGTCAAGGCGGGGGTGGACGTCGAGGGCCGGCTCTACGTGAGCGAGCGCGCGCACCTCGTCCTTCCCTACCACAAGGCCGTCGACGGCGCGAGCGCGTCGAGCAAGGCGATCGGGACGACGGGGCGGGGCATCGGGCCGGCGTACGAGGACAAGATCGCGCGGCGCGGCGTGCGCGTGCTCGACCTCGCGCATCCGGAGCGGGTGCGCGAGCTCGTGGAGAAGGGCGCCGAGCACGCGCGAGCGCGTCTCGCGCGGAACAACTCCGACGCCACCGTCGACGTCGACGCCGTGCTCGCGCTGCTCGGCCGGCTCAGCGAGCGGCTCTTGCCGCTGGCGGACGACGTCGGGCTGACGGTGCATCGCGCGATCCGCTCCGGCGCCGCGGTGCTGCTCGAGGGAGCGCAGGGATCGCTGCTCGACATCGATCACGGCACCTATCCGTACGTGACGTCGAGCAACACGACCGCGGGAGGCGCCTCGGTGGGCGTCGGCATCGGGCCGAACGCCATCGACCGCGTGCTCGGCGTGGTGAAGGCGTACACGACGCGCGTCGGGAACGGACCGCTCCCGACGGAGCTGGCGGAGCCCCTGCAGAGCGAGGTGCGCAAGCTCGGCAACGAGTTCGGCGCGACGACGGGCCGCCCGCGCCGCTGCGGCTGGTTCGACGCGCTCGTGGTGCGCTATGCGACGCGCGTGAACGGGCTCTCCGACCTCGCGGTGACGAAGCTCGACGTGCTCGACACGCTGGACCGGCTCGGGGTGTGCGTCGGCTACGAGGTGGACGGGGAGCTGTACGAGGAATTTCCCGGCGACCTGGCGACGCTGGACCGCGCGACGCCGAAGTACGAGTGGTTCGACGGCTGGAAGCGGTCCACGGCGGGGGCGCGAACGCTCGGCGAGCTCCCGCGCGAAGCGCGCCAGTACCTGGATCGCATCGAAGCGCTCGTCGAGGCGCCGATCACGTACGTGAGCGTCGGCACGCGGCGCGACCAGATCATCGGGCTGTAGCAGATGGCGAGTGCCGGCGCCCGAGAGGACGGGACGCACGAGGTCGACCTCCTGATCGTGGGCGCGGGCCCGTGCGGGCTCGCCGCGGCGATCTCGGCGCAGCGCGCGGGATTGAGCGCGCGCGTGCTCGACGCCGGCGCGGTGGCGAGCACGATCACGCAGTACCCGTACTACGTGAAGTTCTTCTCCACGGCGGAGAAGCTCGCGCTCGGCGGGATGCCATTTCTCGTGGCGGAGGACAAGCCGACGCGGCGCGAGGGACTGCAGTACTACCGCGCCGTGGTCCGTCACTTCGGGCTCGACGTCCACCAGTACGAGCGGGTGAGCCGGCTCGAGCGCGCGAGCGGCGGCTGGGTCGTGCACTCGGTGACGCTGGAGGGCGTCGCCCGACGCACGCCGGCGCGCGCGGTGTGCGTGGCCACCGGCTACTTCGGCTCGCCGAACCGTCTCGGCGTGCCGGGCGAGTCGCTGCCCCAGGTGTCGCACGTCTATCGCGAGGGCCACGGCGCGTACGATCAGGACGTCGTCGTGGTGGGCGGAGGCAACTCGGCCGCCGAAGCGACGCTCGATCTCTGGCGCTCCGGCGCGCGCGTGACCCTCGTGCACTTCGGACCCACGTTCGACAAGAAGATCAAGCCGTGGGTGTTGCCGGACGTCGAGAACAGAATGAAGGAAGGGGCGATCGCGGCGCGGTGGGAGAGCCGCGTCGTCTCGATCGAGCCCGGCGCGGTGACGATCCGCGGGCCGGCGGGCGAGGAGCGGCTCGCGGCGCGCTTCGTCTACGTGATGACCGGGTTCGCCCCGAACACGACGCTGCTCGCCGAGGCGGGAGTCCCGATCGACCCCGTGACGGGGATTCCCGCGCACGATCCCGGAACGCTGGAGACGACGGAGCCCGGGCTGTTCATCGCCGGCGTGGTGGTGGCGGGCTACGACGCGAACAAGATCTTCATCGAGAACGGCCGGTTCCACGGCGACCAGATCGTGGCGAAGCTCCTCGGCCACGCGGCCCCCGCGGCGCCTAGATTGAGTGCGGAGCTGGACACTTGAACTGCGGTGACTTGGTGACTTGGTGACTTGGTGACTTGGTCGGCGCCCAACCAGCCTGGAGTCCCCACAGCGTGACTTGGTTGGGCGTCAGTGGCCAGTGCCGTTCCGAGCCACCAAGTCACCGACCAAGTCACCAATGAACCAAGTCACCAAGTCACCGATTCACCACCGTCTGCCTCACCACCAATGTCCCTCAGCAACCCAGACGTCATGGACAAGCTCGTGTCGCTGTGCAAGCGGCGCGGGTTCATCTTCCAGAGCTCCGAGATTTACGGGGGCACGGGCTCCGTGTGGGATTACGGGCCGCTCGGCGTCGAGCTGAAGAAGAATCTCAAGGACGCATGGTGGCATGCCATGGTGCGTGCGCGAGAGGACATCGAGGGGATCGACGCCGCGATCCTGATGCATCCGCGCGTGTGGGAGGCGTCGGGGCACGTCGCGGGATTCGTCGACCCGCTGGTGGACTGCCGCACGTGCAAGGGACGCTTCCGCGCCGACAAGCTGGAGGACGCGCAGTGCCTCCAGAAGCCGTCCAGGCATCCGGGTGAGGCGCCGCAGTGCCAGCTCACCGAGGCGCGGCAGTTCAACCTCATGTTCAAGACGTTCATGGGGCCCGTCGAGGAGACGGCGTCCGTCGTCTACCTGCGGCCGGAAACGGCGCAGGGGATCTTCGTGAACTTCCTGAACGTGCAGCAGAGCACGCGGCAGAAGGTGCCGTTCGGGATCGCGCAGATCGGCAAGGCGTTCCGCAACGAGATCACGCCGGGGAACTTCATCTTCCGGACGCGCGAGTTCGAGCAGATGGAGATGCAGTACTTCGTCGAGCCGGGCACGGACGCCGAGCACTTCGAGTACTGGAAGGCGCAGCGGATGCGGTGGCACGAGTCGCTCGGGCTCTCGCCGGAGCGGCTGCGCTACAAGGCGCACGACCAGCTCGCACACTACGCGCGCGCGGCGTTCGACATCGAGTTCGACTTCGGCGGCTCGCTCGGCTTCCAGGAGGTCGAAGGCATCCACAACCGGTCGGACTACGATCTCGGCCGGCATCAGGAGTTCTCGGGCAAGAAGCTCGAGTACTTCGACCAGCCGAACAACAAGCGCTACGTGCCGTACGTGATCGAGACGTCGGTCGGTGCGGACCGCGTGACGCTCGCCGCGCTCGTGAACGCGTACGCCGAGGAGGCGGTGGCCGGCGAGCCGGAAGGGCGCACGGTGCTGCACCTGCATCCGTCGCTCGCGCCGATCAAGGCGGCGGTGTTCGCCCTCACGAAGAAGGAGGGCCAGCCCGAGATGGCGCACCGCATCGCGGATGATCTGCGTCCGCATTTCCCGATCGACTACGACGAGACGGGCAGCATCGGGAAGCGCTACCGGCGCCAGGACGAAGTGGGCACGCCGTTCTGCATCACCGTCGACGGCGAGTCGACGAAGGACGGCACGGTGACGGTGCGCCACCGCGACACGCTGGCGCAGGACCGCATCGCGGCCGGCGCGCTGCGCGACTACCTGCGCGAGCGGCTCGCGCGATGAGCGCCGAGCTCTCGCTGGCGCGGCTTCGCCGCGAGGGGGAGGAGTTCATGCAGGCGCTCTCGCGCGAGTACTACGAGGCGCACGCGGGGCTCAAGGGCTCGGCCGACCTCCAGCCGATCTATCACCGCCACCGCGAGATTCTCGGGCGGGACGCCCTCGCGCTCGCGCGCGAGGCGTTCGGCGACAGCGCCGAAGGGAGCGAGGAGCGCCGCTCGGCGCGGCTGCTCCTCGACTGGCAGGCCGAGTCGCAGAGCGCACGCGAGCTCGCTCCGCTCGAGGAGCGCGAGATCGCGTGGGAGGCGGACGCGGTGGTGCGCGTCGCCGACGGCCGCGAGGTCCCATTCCAGCGCGTCGCGATCGAGCTGTCGAACAGCGACGACCGCGGCGAGCGTGCCGCGCTCGAGGCGGCGCGCAACGTGCTCGTCGCGCGCGAGCTCGCGCCGATGAGGCGCGAGCGGTTCCAGCGCGAGCGCGACATCACCGAGTCGCTCGGCATCGCCGCCGGATACAACGCGACCTGGGAGCTGCTCAACGGCGTCTCGCTCTCCGGACTGCGCGGGGAGTGCGAGCGGTTCCTCCGCGACACCCAGGCGATGTGGGACGAGGTCTGTCCCGAGTTCGTGAAGCGCGTGCTCGGCATGAGCGCGCGCGAGGCGAGCCGCGGCGACGCGCTCGCGCTCTTCCGCGCCAAGGAATTCGACCGGTTCTTCCCCGCCGCCGAGATGGAGCCGTCGATCCGGCGGCAGGTGCGGGAGATGGGCATCGATCCGGAGGCGTCGGGGCGCGTGCGGTTCGACACCGGCGAGCGCGAGGGGAAGCGCTCGCGCGCCTTCTGCGCGCCCGTGCGCGTCCCCGAGGAGGTGTACCTCGTGCTGCGCCCGCACGGCGGCCAGACCGACTGGCAGACCTTCCTGCACGAGCTCGGGCACGCGATGCACTTCGCCAACATGCGCCCCGACCTCCCGATGGAGTTCCGCTGGATGGGGGACAACTCCATCACCGAGTCGTACGCGATGCTGTTCGACCACCTGACGCAGGACGCCGGGTGGCTGCATCGATACACGAGCCTCGAGAAGAAGCACACGCCGTCGTATCTGCGCACGGCGGGATTCGAGGAGCTGCATTTCCTCCGTCGGTATTCGGCGAAGCTGATCTACGAAACGCAGCTGTACGGCGGGGAGGTCGCGTGGGAGGCGCTGCCGGATCTGTACGTCGAGCTGCTGACCGGGGCGACGACGTTCAGGTATTCGCCCGCCGATGCGTTCGTCGACGTCGATCCGCGCTACTACGCGGCGCGCTATCTCCGCGCGTGGCAGCTCCAGGCGCTGATCTCCGAGACGCTGGTGGAGCGCTACGACGCGGACTGGTGGCGGAACCCGCGCGCGGGACCGTGGATCGTACAGGCGCTGTTCGCCGAGGGGCAGCGCGAGCTCGCGCAGGAGCAGGCCAATCGAGTGGCAGGAAAGGATCTGAGCTTCGCGCCGCTGATCCGGAGCATCGAGCGAATGCTGGGGTAAGGGCGGTGTGGCGGTGTGGCGGTGTGGCGGTGTGGCGGTGTGGCGGTGTGGCGGTGTGGCGGTGTGTTGGTGTGTCGGTGTGTCGGTACCAACACACCAACACACCAACACACCAACACACCGTTTGTCACCCACTCCCAAGCCGATCCCTGCTTGCCGTGAGCCCCGCCTGCACCGCGCCTCCGTCCGACCCCAGGGCGACGACCGTGTAGCCCAGCTCCCGGCAGAGCGGAAGGTTCGCCGGGTCGAGTAGGAGGATCCCCGCCGCCTTGTTGTGCTCGCGCGCGGCGTCGGCG
>Ga0310810_10001739_pt1 | contig 23022 bp, 19 predicted proteins | sample NCmetagenome_FD_207641 | JGI IMG/M metagenome (GOLD analysis project Ga0310810, IMG submission 207641) | Soil microbial communities from experimental microcosm in Duke University, North Carolina, United States - NC | ecosystem: Engineered > Artificial ecosystem > Soil microcosm > Unclassified ... | reverse complement strand
GGTCGCCGACCGCGTGCTCGATCGCCTCGGACTTGCCTGACGTGCGTTATCTGGTGCTTTCGGATATTCATGCCAACCTCGAGGCACTCGACGCCGTCCTCGCTCATGCCGAAGGCCTGTGGGACCAGTCGCTCGTTCTTGGCGATCTCGTCGGATACGGCGCCGATCCGGGTCCGGTCATTGCGCGGGTGCGGGAGCTCGAGCCGGCCGCGATCATCCGCGGCAATCACGACAAGGTCGCGTGCGGCATCGACGATGCGCGCGAGTTCAACAACGTGGCTCGGATCGCCGCCGCGTGGACGGCGGCGCAGCTCTCCGATGAGCAGCGCGCGTATCTGCGCGGACTCCCCCAGGGCCCGACCGAAATCGACGAACGCGTCGAGATCTGTCACGGCGCGCCGTTCGACGAAGACCATTACATCTTCGACGCCGGGGACGCGCGGCGCGCGTTGATCGATGCGACGCGCGGGCTCTGCCTGTTTGGACACACGCACCTGCCGGTCGTTTTCCGGCGTGTCGACGAGACGTACTCGGGGGGAACACCGGATCCGGATTCCGAGACCGTCGTCAGGCTGCAGCGCGGCGCGAAGTATCTGATCAATCCGGGGTCGGTCGGTCAGCCTCGCGATGGCGACGCCCGCGCGGGCTACGCGATCCTGGACGACGACACGCAGGAGCTGACGATGATCCGCATTGCGTATCCGGTGGAGGAAGCGCAGTCGAAGATTCTCGCCGCCGGCCTTCCCCCAAGTCTCGCCCACCGGCTCGCGCTGGGACGCTAAGCGCCCGCGAATTGCAGATTCCAGATTGGAGATTGCAGATTGATTGCGGGATTTGGGGATTCGGGATTCGAAATCTGCAATCTGCAATCTGCAATCTTCAATTCTTCTTACGCCGCTCGCGGTCCTGGCGGCGTCTCAACTCCGCGGCATAGGCGTCCTGCGCGGCACGGCCGCCGAGAATCCAGCCAATCACGACGCCGATCACCAGGACGGCGGGGATGAAGATGAAGTGCGCCGCCGTCATGTTCGCGAAATTCATCCGCGGCGCTCTCCGGCGTCGATGCGGCGGCTGACGGCGAGCAGCTCACGTTCCACCTTGCCCAGGCGGCTCCAGATCGACCACAAGTAGCCGAGCAGCATTACCCAGGCAAACCCGTAGGCGATCACGACGAGGCGCGCGGCGGGGATCGTCTCCTGTTGCGCGGCGCGGCTTACGGGCACGAATCCGTCCTGCGCGGCGGCGGTCGGCGGCTGCAGCGCGAAGACGGGAGTTGAGAACGCCAGCGCCGCCGCTATGACAAGCGCTCTCGCGGCACGTCCTGGCCACCAGTTGGTCATCGTCACTCCTCGATTGACAGATAGATCTCTTCGAGCCGGGCCCGCTCGGCTTCGAGATGCGCCCGTGCCGTAATCGCGAGCACATACAACAGCAGGAACGCGGTCACGCAGAACCAGAACGGGCCGCGCATGCCCGGCTGCAGCGTCGGAACGACGGTCGTCTTCGGGTGCAGCGTGCGCCAGACGTTCACGGACCAGTAGACGAAGGGCACGTTCGCCATGCCGAAAATCGCAAGCCCGGCCGCCAGCCGCTCCGATCCGGCGCCGCCGTATTTCCGCAGCAGCAGATACGCGTTGAAAATCAGCCACAGCACGAACGTGGACGTGATGCGCTCGTCCCACACCCACCAGACCCCCCACGCCTTGCGCGCCCACAGCGGTCCGGTGACGAGCACGATGATGCCGAACACCGACGTCAGCTCGGCCGCCGCGACGGCGAGCCGATCGGCAGCCGCGCGGCCCTTGAACAGGAACACCGCGCTCGAGATGCCGCACACGAACGCCGACACGAACATCGTCATGGCGGATGGCACATGAAAATAGAAAATCTTCTGGACCAGCCCCATCGTCGATTCGTAGGGCGCTCCGTCGATCAGGAACGGCGCCATCATGAACATGCCGGCCGCAACGACGGTGAGAGGAAGAAAGAGTTTGCGCATTTTGGGGAGAGGCAGGCCTCAACGCCTGCGCTACTCGGTCATCAGTGGTTCGAATGTCCAGAGCGCGAGCACGATGAAGACGACGTCGAACAGCACCAGCATCGAAATCCATGCCCTCGCCATCGGCACGTCGACGTCGGCCTGCAGCAGCGCGGCGGTGCCGCGCACGCCGGCGATGATCACGGGAATTGTAATCGGGTACAGCAGCACGGGCAGCAGCACGTCGCGGCTGCGCGCGCGCACCAGCATCGCGGCGAACAGCGTGCCGACGGCGGCAAACCCCGTCGTCCCCCCGGCCAGGAGTGCGACGAGGAGCAATGGCCGCGTGAACAGCGGCGCGTGAAAGAGCAACGCGACCAGCGGCACGATGACCACTTCGACCATCGCGAGGAGGAGCAGAATCCCCGCGAGCTTCCCGACGTAGAGCGCCGGCCGATCCACCGGCGCGATCATCAGGGCGCGCAGCGTTTCGTGCTGCCGTTCACGCTCGAACGCGCGCCCCAGCGCCAGCGTGCCGGAGAATGCAATGGCAATCCAGAGGATCCCCGGCGCCGCATCCGTGATCGGGCGGCCTTCGTTGACGAAGCCGAACGCGAATACCAGCACGCAGGCCACCGCGAAGAACAACGTCGTATAGAGAATCTCCCGGCTCCTGGCCTCGATGAGCACGTCCTTGCGGACAACGAGCCAGGCCGCGCGAACGAAGCTCACAACCGGCCTGCCGCCGGCTGCGGCGCGTGCGCGAGCGCGGCCCGATACCGCTCCCGCAGCGGTTCGCCCTCGTTCGCGACGTCGAGCAGTCGGCCGCGGTGCAGCAGCAACGCGCGATCAGCGACGCCGTCGACGGTATCCAGATCGTGCGTAACCACGATGGTGAGGCAGCCTGAGGCACGAAGTTGCCGGAGGCGGCCGACGAGCGCATCGGTGGCCGCATCATCGAGCCCGGTGAACGGTTCGTCGAGCAGCACCAGCCGCGGCTCGTGCAGCAGCGCGCGCTCGAGCGCGAGCCGCTGGCGCATGCCGCGCGAAAAGCCGGCGACCGGATCGTCTCTGCGGTCGGAGAGCCCTGCCCGATCGAGCGCCATGGAGATCCGCTCCTCGACGCGATCGATGCCGTAGAGACCGGCGAAGAAGCGCAGGTTCTCCGCGGGCGACAACTCGGGGTAGAGATACAGGTCGTGTCCGAGGAGTCCGATGCGCGCGCGGAGCGCCGCGCCCATCGCGCTCGTGTAGTCGCCGTACCGCACGTCGCCACCCGTTGGCGCGAGCAGCGTCGAGACGATCGCGAGCAGCGTCGATTTTCCCGCGCCGTTCGGGCCGAGCACGACGACCAGCTCGCCCGCCTCGACACGCAGCGATACCTTGTGCAGCGCGCGGCGGCGCCCGAACGTGCGCGTGACGCCGGTCAATGCGAGCGAATGAAAATCCAGGGACACGGGCAGGCGATCTCAGGATGCCTTGCGATCGAGCTCCACGTACACGCGGCTCAACGAAGCCATCAACTCCTGGCGGACTTCGGTGTACCGCTCGTTGTCTACCTCACCGCTCCGGTGTTGCGCGTCGAGCGCCATCAGCGACGAAAACAACCGCTCGCGCTGCTGCTCGAGTGCGTTCCGCTGCGGCACCACGGCAGCGACCCGCGGACGGCGGACGGCGGCCCAGACGCCCCAGAGCAGCACGGCCGACGCGAGTGCCAGAGTCACGTTGCGCGGCCAGGTCGGCGCGTGCGGCAGCCCCGACAGGTTCAGCGTCACGACTCCACCTGCAGGAACCGCAGGGCCCTGCGCCACGATGTACGACTGTCCGTTCGCCGCCATCTGACGCTGCTGCGCAATCTGCGGAGACGACATCCGCATCGCACCATTCGTCTGGACGGCTGCGGCCAGGTTGGTCAGCTGCACCGGCATCGTCTGCCGGATGCTCATGTCGGCGCCGGCAAACGGCAGCGTGTAACCGAACTGCAGCAGCGTCGTCCCCGGCGCGAAGGGACCGTCCACCGTGACCCGATGGCCGCTGGCAATCGCGCCTTTCGGTGCGCCTTCGAGCAGCCCGAGGCCGATCGCTTCCGCGGGTACGTCGAAGGTGAGCGGCCCCGGGATCTTTACGGGCCGTCGCGCGGTGTTGAGGATTTGAAGAATGTTGAAGACGTTCAGACCGTCGTCACCGAGCTCGATCACAATCCGGCTCTGGTCGCCGAGGACCACCGTGCCGTCGATGGGGGGAGAGGCCGCGAGGCGGCGATCGTCTTCGGCCTTCTTCGCCATCTCCGGGTCGGTCGCTATCAGCGCAAGACGAATACCGCCGGCGGACGGCACTTCGAACTCCTGGGAAACCAGCGATTCCCCGGCCACCGTCGCATGCGCCTTGACCTGGTTGCCGGGCGTGAGCCCGCTGAACGTCGCCCGTCCCTGTGCGTCCGTGGTCGCCGTCCGGGGTGAGCCGGCGCCCGCCAGTTCGACGCTGACGCCTTGAAGCGGGTTGGTGACCGCCCCGCGCGCGACCCGAACCGTGACCGTCCCCACAGGAAGATCGCCCATCGGGAGCGGGACGCCGGACATTTTCTGCGCGTCGGGCATCTGCGCCCCGCTCGCGAACGGCTGCGCGACGGCGAGCCGCGCCGGCGCGACGAGCAGCGCGACTGTCAGCAGCGTTCTCCACACGTCCATTCGCACGCGCTCACCCACAGAACCGCGCACGCTCGCCCAGCGGCCCCTGCTCACGCCGCTCCCAGCCGCGAACCGCACGACTTGCAGAAGCGCGCGTCGGCATCGTTGCGTGTGCCGCAGGCACACATCCCGGCGGCGCGCCGAGGCGCAGCCTTCGCCGTACGAGCGGCCAGTTCCCGTTCGATGATCGGTCGATAATCCGCGCCCTCGTCGAGCTGCTTCATGATGCCGACCGCGCGAGTCCGGAGGCGCCGCGACATTTCCGCGAAGTCGTCGTTCGACAGTTTGCCCATCGCGCGATCGAACTCCAGTTCCTTGATCGAACGCAGTGTCAGCGCCTTTTCGCGTTCGAGATCCGCGCGCAGGCTGTCACTCAGCGGTTCGGTCGCGTCGACGACGCGCGACGACAGCGGGGCGACCGTGCGATAGCACGCAAAAGCCGCGGCGCCCGCAGCGCCGATCGTCAGGCTGATCAGCACGAGGTGCGCGGGCGCGTTCTGACGGGAGACGAGCACTGCCACCGTCGCCGCAATCAGCGACAGCAGCACGAAGAAATGCCAGGGCTGAAACGACGGCTCGCTCGGCGACTGCGCGTGATCGTTTTTCAGAGGCGATCGGCCGTTACGGGCGCCTTCCGGTCTGCTTCCGTGACGCACTCCTTCGGAGCTGCCGCGGTACTGCAGCCCGTCGGGGCTGGTTTCAGCGGCATCAGTCGAGATCGCGGAGCTCATCCTCCAGCCTTTCCGCGAGCGCCTCCTGCTCGCCGGCGGCCATGCCCGTCACCGCGGACGGCTCCGCTTCGTCCTTCCGCGACCAGCGCCACGCCGCGACGCCGAAGATCGATGCACCGGTTGCGCCCATGGCGTACGGCAGCAGCCACGCAAGCCGGTTGAATCCCTCGTCGGGAGGCGACGTGAGCACTTCCTCGCCGTACTCCGCCGTCATCGCCGCACGAACCTGATCGTGATTGAGCCCCTGCTCGACGTAGGCGTCGATCTTCGCGAGCATCTCGCGCCGCCCGTGGCAAGACACGCCCATCGGGCAGTCCGCCATCGGAGCGCGGCAGCCGCCGCACATGCACATCAGCTCGTGTTCGAGCTGGCGTTTCAGTTCGCTCCGTTGAACGGGCGCGACGGTCTGTGCCGAGTCCTGCGCGTGTGCCTGCGAGGGCATCAGCAGGAGCAGCAGCAATAAGCCCGTCGTTACCGCGCCTGCCGGCAGCTTCGCACCGGCGAACGCGAACGCGCGTTCCGGCAGGAGGGCAATACCCGTCCCGATGGCGAGGACGCCGAAGCCGAACCACACCCAGTCGACGAGCGGGTTGATCGTCACGGCATACGTCGCGGTCTGGGTCGAGACGTCGTATCCGGCGAGCACGATGTAGAGGTCTTCCGCCGGCGTGCGGCGAATCGCGACTTCGCTCGTCGGCTCCTGCTCGTGGCGATCGAAAAACCACTTTGCCGGATACATCGACGCGATCGGCTTTCCCTTGCGCAGGATCGTCACGTCGCCCGTGATCATCTGCTTCTGCTGATCGCTCGTGACCGTGATGGCGTTGTGCAGGATCGTGTAGCCGCCCACGGTGGCCTGTTGGCCTGGCTTCAGGAGCAATTGCTCGTCGTGCTTGTAGCCCTGCCCGGCGAAGCCAAGGAACATCAGGACGATGCCGAGGTGGACGATGTACCCGCCGTAGCGGCGGCGCGACCGGGCGACGAGGCCGACGAGCGCCGTGAAACGATCGGTCCCGGTCGCCTCCTTGCGGACGTTCGCGCCGCGCACGAACTCCTGCAGAATGGTCACGCCGACGAAGGCACACAGCGCAAAGCACGTCAGCGACGCCCAGACGTGGATCCCGAGTGCGTACACGGCACCGCCGGTAACCGCGGCCGCAACGGCCGGCCACGTGAACTGCTCGAACAGATTTCGAATCGTCGACTTCCGCCACGCGAGCAGCGGCGCGATCCCCGTGAGCAGCAGCAGTACGAGGCCGATCGGCAGCATCCACTTGTTGAAGAACGGCGGCCCGACCGTCAGCCGTTCTCCGGATATTGCCTCCGACAGCGTCGGGAACATCGTCGCGAACAGCACGAAAAACGCGCTGAAGAGCAGGATCCAGTTGTTGGCCAGGAACGCGGCCTCGCGCGACACCCAGGAATCCAGTTCATGCCGCGACTTCAGCAGCGGCAGCCGATAGATCACCAGGCCGAAACTGAAGACGAGGATGACCACCATGAAGCCGCTGAACAGGGAGGCGAGCCAGCGGTCTTCGCCAAACGCGTGGACCGACTGGACCACGCCCGACCGCGTCATGAACGTCCCGAAGATCGTGAGGAAGAAGGTGACGATCACCAGCGTGACGTTCCAGACGCGCAGCATGCCGCGCCGCTCCTGAACCATGACGGAGTGCAGGAACGCCGTCGCCGTGAACCACGGCAGCAGCCCCGCGTTCTCGACCGGATCCCATCCCCAGAATCCGCCCCAGCCCAGCTCTTCGTACGCCCAGAGCATGCCCAACGTCAGCCCGAAGGTGAGGAACAGCCACCCGATCATCGTCCAGCGGCGCACGGCGCGCAGCCACGCATCGTCGAGGTGCCCGCTCGCGAGCGCTGCGATGCCGAACGCATACGGAATCGTCATCGCGACGAACCCCGTGTAGAGCGACGGCGGGTGGATCGCCATGTAGAAGTTCTGGAGCAGCGGGTTGAGGCCGCGGCCTTCCACCGGCGCGGCCGTCAGGAACGTCGAAAACGGGTTGTTGTGCACCACCATGATGAAGATGAAGAACATCTCCGTGGCGGCGATGGTGGCGACAACGTAGGGAATGAGTTCGCGATGGCGCTCGCGATTGGTCGCGATCGCGATGGTGCCGAAGACCGAGAGCAGGAACACCCAGAACATGATCGAACCGTCGAGACCGCCCCAGTACGACGCGATTTTGTAGGCGAGCGGCTGCGCCGAATCCGAATAGTGCTGGACGTATTTGATCGTGAAGTCGCCGGTGACGAACGCGTGGATGATGATGCAGGAGGCCACCGTCATCAGGGCTGCGGTGAGGTAGAACGCGCCGACGCCGCTCTCGACGAGCCGGCGTGATCGCCGGCGCGCGCCGGCAATGGACGCCGCAATCGCATACGCGGCAGCGACGAAGGTGGCCAGCAGGATGAACGTGCCGAGCGAGGCCACGTCAGCTTCCCGACTTTCCGGTGGCGGTGGACGCCGGGTTGTACTTCGACGGACACTTCGCCATCACGCCGTTCGGTTCGACCGCGAACCCGTCCGGCCCGAGCTTTCCTTTCAGCACCACTTCCGCCCCGTCCTTGAAGGTGTCGGGAACGACGCCGGTGTAGCGGGCCGATACGATCTTGCCGTTGCTCTGCACCTCGAACTTGTAGTCGAGCGTGTTCGGCCGCTGCATCAGCGAGCCGTCGACGATGAACCCGTGCAGCTGGAGATGTTTCCCCTGCCACGCCTGCGGGTTCGCCATCACCTCGTCGACGTGCTTGTAGTACTCGGTGCCCTCGCTCAGGGTCGTGTACATCAACCCGACGATCGCGAGGGCGATGACGAGAAAGGTCGTTCCGATTTTGACGGTCTTGGCGGACATGACGTCAGGACATCCTTTTCAACATCTGATGCACGGTGGCGACGGGAAGCCCCACCACGTTGGACCACGAGCCCTCGATCCAGTCGATGAACCGCGAGGCGCGCCCCTGAATCGCGTAGGCGCCGGCCTTTCCTTCCGGCTCACCGGTGTTTACATACCATTGGATGTCGTCGATGCCGATTGGCAACAGCCGCACCCGCGTGCGGACGACGTCCTCGAGGCGGCCGGTGTCGCCAATCATCACCACGCCGGTGTACACCTCATGCACGGCGCCCGATAAGCGCGTGAGCATCCGGACCGCATCGGCGCGCCCTTCCGGTTTCCCGAGGATTTCGCCCCCTGCCACGACGGTCGTGTCCGCGCCGAGCACCACATTCCCGCTCGGGCGCGCGACGGCTTCGGCTTTCGCGCGCGCGACGCGGAGCACGTAAGAATCGGGCGCTTCGCCGGGCAGCGTCGATTCGTCGACGTCCGCCGTCTGAACGGTAAACGTAAATCCAGCTGTGTCCAACAGTTCGGCGCGTCGCGGTGAGGCCGACGCGAGGATCAGCGACACCACGTCATTCTATCGCGGGCGCGCCGGGGACGTGTGGTCCTATCGCGGCGCGCGGCGTGGGACTCTGTTCGCGCAGGAACCGCGCGAACTCATCCGCGCTGACGCTCCGGTAGAAACCCCGCATCCGGAAGTGCCCGAGGCCGCAGAGCTGCGAACAATTGATCTCCCATTGCACGCCGTTCGGGGTCGCGACGGTCGGGTAAAACCATACGGGAATCATCATCCCGGGGATGGCGTCCTGCTTCACCCGCATTTCCGGCAGGCTGAAGCTGTGGATCACGTCCTTCGACGACAGCTGCACGATGACCGGACGCCCGAGCGGGAACTCGAGGTCGTTGATCGTGGTGACGTCATCCTGCGCTGCCGGATCCGACCGGTCGAGCCCCAGGGGATTCTCCGGGCTGATGAGCGACGTGGCCGTACGGCCGAACTTCCCATCGGCCCCGGGATAGTGGACGTTCCACGCGAACTGCTCGGCGACGACGCGGACGATCGTGGCGCCAGCCGGCGCCGGGAAATCCGACACTCTCGAGGCCCACAACGGGATTGCCGTGAAGAACAGTTCCCACAGTTCGACCACCGCTATGCCCCCGACCACGATCCACGCGACCGCCGCCGGTACCCCGCCGCGGCGAGCCCGCGGATGTGCGCGCCGGTTGAAGCGCGCCAGGCAATAGAGGAAAAACAGGCCGAAGCCGACGGCGAGCACCACGATGAGCCAGTGCACACCCACGATGAGCCCGTCCACGGCCTGTGCATGCCGTGATGCCTCTATCGGAAGGCCCAGAAACGCGCGCACGTCTACTCCGCCGCCGCGCGGCTGCGTTGCGCGATGACGTACGCGCCTGCCGCGATAGCCGCCAGGACGCATACCGTTACCGCAAGCAGCACCAGTACGCCCGCGTTCATTCCAACCGCCAGCCGCGAATCGCTGGCGCCCATGCACACGACACACGCGATCACAGCCATCTCGTTCCCGTCACGGGAGGCCTCAGGATCTGGCTCCTCAAAGCAGGTACACCGTCAGGAACACCAGAATCCACACAATATCGACGAATTGCCAGTAAATGCTCAGGCCTGCGGCGCGATGCGTGAATCGAACGGGCTGGGTGCGCCGCATCGACGCGCCTGGGCCGATCAGGTACGCGAGCACGATCAGACCGCCGATGACGTGGAGCGCGTGCAGCCCGGTCAGCGTGTAGTAGATGGCGAAGAAGTTGTTGGTCGAGGGCAACTCTCCGGCGAGCACGTGCTCCCGATATTCGTACGCTTTGATCACCAGGAACACCAGGCCGAGCACCCACGTAATCGCCAGTTCGCGCCGGCCGCGGCGCCATTGCGCGTGCCGGAGCGATCGGACGGCAAGCGCCATGACGATGCTGGATGCGATCAGCACGAACGTGTTCACGCCGCCGAGCGTGACCGCGAGATGGCGCGAGCCGGAGGGCCACGCGTCAGCGCCCGTCCGGAGCAGCGCGTATCCTGAGAAGAGCGCGCCGAAGAGCATCACCTCCGAGGCGATGAACAGCCACACCCCGAGCTGCGCGTTGTACAACCCCGTGTCGGTCCGCGGCTCGATCGTGTATGGAACGTCCACGGCTATATCTCGTCGCGCGCGAACTGCGGGGTGAAATCCAGGCGGGCGCCGGGCGCACTGTAATCGTACGGGCCGCGATACGCGATCGGCGGCGACGCAAAGTTGCCGTGCGCCGGCGGCGACGCCGAGGCCCACTCGAGCGTGGTCGCCTCCCAGGGGTTCTCTTCGGCGCGGCTCCCCCGCCACGCGCTCCAGAACACGTTCACGATGAAGAGCACCTGAAAAATCCCCATCACCCACGCGGCGCGGCTGATGAGCAGGTGAAGACCGACGACGTTCCTGTCGAGCGTGTATTGCAGGCCGCCGTCGTAGAGCCGGCGGTTCATACCCGCGAGTCCTTGAACGAACATCGGCATGAAAATCAGGTTCATGCACACGAACGTCCCGGCGAAATGCAGCCAGCCGAGCGGCCCGTTCATGCGCCGGCCGGTGACTTTCGGAAACCAGTGATACACGCCGGCGAACAGCGCGAAAATCGTCCCCGGCGCCACGATGTAATGGAAGTGCGCGACGACGTAGTACGTGTCGTGCAGGTGCAGCCCGGCCGGTGCCAGGCCGAGCGGCAGCCCGGTCAGCCCGCCGATCCCGAACATCGGCAGGAACGCGAGCGCGAAGAGCATCGGCGTCGTGAAGCGAATCGACGCGCCCCAGAGCGACAGGAACAGGCACGTGAGGATCACCACCGATGGAATCGAGATGAGAATCGTCGTCGTCTGGAAAAACGAACTCATCGTCGTGCCCATGCCGGTGATGAACATGTGGTGCGCCCAGACGATCAGCGACATGAACCCGATCGCCACGGAGGAGTGCACGAGCGCGCGATAGCCGAAGAGCGGCTTCCGCGTGTTCACGGCGATGATCTCGGCCACGATGCCCATCGCCGGCAGGATCAATACGTAGACCTCCGGGTGCGCCAGAAACCAGAAGAGGTGCTGCCACAGCAACGGATTCCCGCCGCCGGCGTTGTGCAGCACGCGGCCGCTGACGACGAGCCCGGACGGCAGGAAGAAGCTCGTGCCCGCCAGCCTGTCCATCAGCTGAAAGATCGCGGCGCCTTCGAGCGGCGGAAACGCGAGCAGGAGCAGAAAGCTCGTCACGAGCTGTGACCACACGAAAAACGGCAGGCGCGAGAATGTCAGCCCGGGCGCACGAAGCTGCACGATCGTCGTGATGAAGTTCACCGACCCGAGCAGCGATGACGTGATGAGGCACAGCATGCCCACGAGCCACCACGTCTGACCGCCCTGATTGACAATGGCGAGCGGCGGGTACGAGGTCCATCCCGATTGCGGCGCGCCGCCGGGCAGGAAGAAGCTCGCGAGCATCAGCACGCCGCCCGCGAGATACCACCAGTAGCTCGCCAGATTCAGTTTCGGGAACGCCATGTCCGCCGCGCCAATCTGCAGCGGCACGAGATAGTTCCCGAACCCGCCGACGGCAAGCGGGACGATGCCGAGGAACACCATGATGGTGCCGTGCATCGCGGTGAGCGCGTTGTAGAACTCGGGGAGGATGATGCCCTGCGGCGCGCGCGCGCCCAGCCACGGCCCCACGACAGGGACGGGCAGCCCCGGATGCGCGAGCTGCCAGCGCATGATCATGACCAGCGTGAAGCCGATCAGGAGGAAGACGAGCGCCGTCAGCGCGTACTGAAGGCCGACGACCTTGTGGTCCTGCGAGAACACGTACGAGCGCCAGAACGCGGGGCGCGCTTCGCTGCCGGATTTCATGGAAGACCGCGGCCGGATCTTAACGCGCGCCGAGCCACCCGGCACACGGCCGCTCTATTTGGGAAAGATCACGGGCAATGCCGCATCGTCCGTATAGACGCACCGGTTGTTGTGCCCGCACTCCTCGATGATCTTGATCTCGTGCTTCGCGCCGAGGTGCTCCGTCACCCACTTGAAGTACGCTTCGCCGCGCGCGCGGCGGGTTGCGCCCTGCGCCATCGCACCGCAGCCCGAGTCGAAGCCGCCGAGCGGCAGGGTGTCGACCTGCGACAGCAGATACGTCGTCGGACGCGACGCGAGCTGCTTCTTCAACTGGTCGTCGCTCATGCCGGAGGTATACCCGCTCGTGCGCTGCTCGAGACCGTACGGCCACTTGTCGAAGTTCTGACAGGTGGCGGCGCCGGCAAACGGCCCGTACGTGAAGTCGGTGTGCGGCTTCGATTCCAACTGCCATCCCATCCGCGCCGCTTCGGGCGCGGCATCGCCGGCCGGCAGCGGACGCGTCACGTCCGGCCAGGCGTAACTCGACGGGTTGGAGACGACGTAGTGCACGGGCACGCCGAGCGTTTCGTGCACCTTGTTCGCCATCTCGTAGCGCGCGACGAACTGACCGCCGGCGGAATGGCCCGCGATGACGATCACCCGCATGTTCGGGAATACTTTCCTGTCCGCGAGCTGTTCGACGAGGCGGTCCATGAAGTCGAACGAGGTGATGCTCGGGTCGCTCGCCGCATTGCCGCCCGACCGCCAGCTGTCGCCGCCGCAGGCGTAGCTGATCTCGTTGGCGGCGAGTTCGTCCTTACAGCTCCGGTCCGCTGACGCAATGCGCGGCGCGATCACGACCGTGTCGTCGAGGGCGTGCGCCAGGAACGCCGCCGCCGTCGCGGTGGTGAAGTACACGTCCGGGTTGCGCAGCGTGCCGTGAATCATGATCAGCGCGCGCATGACGCGCGGGTTCGCCTTCGTCAGCGGGTACGTCGTGTAGACGAGCGAACGTCCACCGTGCGAGCCGACCGGCACCCAGTCGGTGCATGCGGGCGCGACGTCGGTGCACGCCGTTGCGGTTGCCGCTGTCGTCCGCGACTGTGCGCGATCGACAGGCCCCGTTCCGGCGCCGATCGCCATCAGCGCCGGAATCGCAAGGAAGGTCAGCATTCTCATTTCCTGATCGTCGCCCCCGTCAATTGCGCGACGGCCGCGAGCGTCGTCTGCGCGGCGTTGAGGCCGAGGCGGAAATCCTTGTCCGAGTACGTCGTGAACACGTCGGACGGCTGATGCCAGTTCGGATCCCAGCCGCCGCCAATCTGCGATCCGCGGAAATTCTCGCGCAGGCTCAGCGCCGGCACGAGATCCATGAACGGCGTCGAATCGGTATTCGTCATGTGAGGTCCGACGGCGGCCGGGTAGTCGGTCGCATACTTTTCGTTGGCCGCCTTGAACGCCCACGCCAGCTTCTGCGCCTCATCGGCGAACTTCGACGTCTGCTGGAATTCGATGTTGACGTCGGCCTCGGGCCGCTGGTCGGGACTGACCCTGCCGCTGGCGTCGGGCATGCCGTGGTCCCACATCATCATGTCGTGCTGGATCATGCCGAGCCACTTCGGCTCCGGATACTTGTGCGACCCCGCCGGATCCTCTTTCCCCTGCAGGGGCGCGCGCTGCTCGACGTAAGCGCGTGCACCGTTCAACCCGGTCTCCTCGTTGTTCCACAGCGCGAAGCGGATCGAACGCTCGGTCTGGACATCGGGGGCGTTGAACACGCGCGCGAGCTCCATCACGAGCGCGGTGCCGGAGCCGTCGTCATTGGCCGCTTCGTTCCAGCCGTGGCCGTCCATGTGGCCCCCCACGATGTACATCTCTTCGGGATGCGTGGTGCCGATCTTGGTGCAATAGACCTCCTCGCGCGGCCCGTCCGTCGCCGGCTCCTCGTCGAGCGCGCGAATGCGTTCGTCCGGCTGCTTCATCGGATCCGTGTTGACGCCGGTCGGGGCGCGGTGGCCGAAGATCGTGCTGCCGCCCTGGCCCGGACGCTTGTTCTCATCCCCCTGTGGAGCGGCGCCGCGCCCGGCGCCGCCGCGTCCGCGTCCCGCGTTCTGGCCGCGCTGCGGCGTGGTGTAGGTGTACTTGATGCGCGACACGTCGCTGCAGCCATAACTCTCGAGCTGCGCTTCGATCCAGTCGACCGCGTCGCGATTGCGCTTCGTCCCCTGGCGCCGATCGCCAAACTGCGTCAGGCCTTTGATCGTCGCCTTGTACTTGGCCAGTTCAAGCCGGCTGACCAGTGTCTTGACGGCGTCGTCGGTCGGGGCCCCCTGAGCAGCCGTGGTCGACGGCGCCTGGGCGAACACGGACATCGTCAACGCGGCGGCGAAGCCACATACCATCCCATACCCGCGCATCTGCATGGCCGTCACAATATGCATACTCAGCGCGGGACGCAAGGGTGCAACGCGGAGCGGTCGGCCGGCGTATACCTCACCGGCCCCCCAAGCCAGAGTTGTCGATTCATGCTCGACGGCAAAGCCCGAGCCACGCGCCTCCGCCTTGTCGCGGCGATGACGGCTGGAATTGCCGCGTACGCGCTTGCGTGGTTCGTTCCGCTGGACGCCGCGCAAGCGCCGGCCGCGTGCCGCGTGACCGGACACGCAACGAGCAGCGGCAAGCCGCTGCCTGGCGTCTCGGTCGTCGCGTCGATGAAGAGTGCCGGCGGGACGGGCGCGCCGATAGCGACGTCGAGCGATACGGACGGCACGTATCGATTGAGTCTTCCGCCCGGAACCTTCACGCTGACGGTCCAGCTCACGGGATTTGTGCCGGTCGAGCGCGACATCACGGTGTCAGCGCCTCCATGCGACCAGACCCTCGACCTGACGCTCGGCCTTGTGCCGCGGGATCGTCCGCTCGCGGCCTTTCAGGCGGCTGGGCGCGGCTCGGCGGCGCCCGCCACACCGGACGCACCGCCTCCGGCGCCGACAAACGGGTCCGCGGCAAGTGCCGGAAATGCCGCGAGGACGGCGGGGCGGTCGAATGCGCCTGCCACGTCGGCGCGGTTCCAGCGGCTGGAGGTGCAATCGGCAGGCAACGATTCGCAGATCGCTGACGTCGCGGCCAACCCTGACCGTGACACGGCAGAGGCCGCAACGCGCCTGATGCTGCCGCCCGGGTTTTCGACCGACGCGCCGACCGAAGCCGTCGCCATCACCGGCAACGCCGCATCGCTCGATCGTGGATTGATGAACGATCGGTTCGCCGCGCTCGGCCGCGGCGAGTTCGATCCACTGACCGGTGAAATCGCTCCGGGGTTCGGACAGCAAGGCGGCCCGGGCCGCGGCGGCCCAGCTGGGGCCGGAGGACGAGGCGGACGCGGCGGTCCCGGTGGCCGCGGCGGCGCGGGCGGTTTCTTCATCGGCGGACGCGGCGGCCGCCAGAATACGTTCAACGCGACGATGAACTATTCGTTCGGCGGATCCGTACTCGACTCGGCGCCGTATCAACTGCATCCAGACTCCCCCACCCCGAAGCAGCCGTATTCGAAGCAGAACTTCGGCGTCACGATCGGCGGCCCCGTCAAGATCCCCCACGTTTACGACGGGTCGCGGCGCACATTTTTCATCGCAAGCTACACCGGCAACCGCGGCGACAATCTCTTCGATCAATTCGCAACGGTGCCGAGTGCTGCCCTGCGGAGCGGCGACTTTTCCGGCACGAGTGCGGTCGTCGTCGATCCGGTTACGGGACAGCCGTTTCCGGGCAATCAGATTCCGGCGAACCGGATCAGCCCCGCGACGGCCACCCTGCTGCAGTTCATTCCGCTCCCCACTACAGATGGTGTCCGCAACAACTTTCACTACACGACGACGACGGGGTCCTCCCTCGACAACCTGAACCTCCGCGTGATCGAGAGCTTCACGCCGCAGCCGCAGAACGGCCGCGGCGGGTTCGGCGGGCGCGCCGGCGCGGCGAGAGGCGGTGGACGGTTCGGCGGAGGCGGCGGCCGCGCGCAAGGGACGAATGTCGTCCTGACGGCGCAGATGCAGTACCGGCGCACCCACGCCGACCAGGCGAACGTGTTCCCGACGCTCGGCGGAGAAAACGCCGGCTGGAATTTCGGATTGCCGATCACGCTCAACGTGCAGCACAAGCGGTCCCTGCACAACGTGAACCTCAACTTTTCAGAAACGCATTCCGCGACGTCGAACCAGTACGCGTTCGTCCAGAACATCGCGGGCCAAGCGGGCATCGGCGGCGTGTCGACCGATCCGTTCGACTGGGGCCTGCCCTCGCTGTCGTTCGCGAACTTCTCGAGTGCACGCGACCTGACGCCGTCGACCCGCACCGACCGCCGCATCTCGACGGCGTATACCTGGACCCACCCTGTCAAGAAGCACACGCTGCGCGCCGGGGGGGATTTCCGGTTCGATCGATCGACGAGCGAGGTCGACAGCAATCCACGCGGCTCGTTTGTCTTCACGGGCCTCTATGCCGGCGGCGGATTGAGCGGCAGCACGGGAACGGATCTGGATTTCGCGGACTTCCTGCTCGGTCTGCCGCAACAGGCGTCGGTTCAGTACGGGCCCGGGAAGGTATCGGTCGACGGCCGGTCCATGAGCGTGTTCATGCAGGACGACTGGCGCAAAAGCGCTGGTCTCACGTTCAGCCTGGGGCTTCGGTACGAACTTCTGTGGCCGTTCACGGAGACCCACGGCGAGATGGTGAACCTCGATGTCGCGCCGGACTTTTCCGCCGCGGTTCCCGTGGTGTCCGGCGCCATAGGTCCCTTCACGGGCAGCTTCCCCAGAGGGCTGATCCAGACCGACACGAACAACCTCGCGCCGCGGCTCGGGGTGGCATGGCGGATCAAGCCCGGCATGATTCTGCGGGGCGGGTACGGCATCAGCTACAACTCCGGCACGTATTCCACGATCGCGCGGCAGATGGTCGGGCAGCCGCCGTTCGCCATCGCGGACACGACGATCGGCTCCCTCGTGTCGCCGCTGTCGATCGTCGATCCGTTCGCCGGCGTGTCTCCGAACGCGACGACGAACAACTACGGCGTCGCGCGCAATTACGACCTCGGACGCGTGCAGACGTGGAATGCGGATTTCGCGAAGGACCTGTCGCCGATCTGGAACGTGTCCGCCGGCTATACGGAAATTCGCGGCGCCAATCTCGACATCGTCCGCGCGCCGAACCGCGGTCCGTCGGGGCTCCGTATCGCCGACGTGCAGCCGTTCCTGTGGCAGACCTCCGAGGGCGCATCGGTGCTCCACGCGGGCACATTCCGGATCCAGCGCCGCCAATCGCACGGCATCGGCGGAAACCTGACCTACACCCTCGGCCGCTCGCGTGATGACGCGTCGACCGTCGGCGGCGGCGCGACCGTCGTCGCGCAGAACGATCAGGACCTCGCAGCCGAGTGGGGACGATCCAGCTTCGATCGGCGGCAGCAGATCTCCGGGGCGATCAGCATCGAGCTGCCGTTTGGTCCGAACCGGCGCTGGCTGAACGGAGGCGGCCTGTGGCCCACCGTGCTCGACAACTGGCGGCTGTCGGGCAATTACTCGTGGCAGACCGGCACGCCGTTGACGCCGCTCGTGCGCGCGTCAGCGGCTGACGCGGCGCGCGGCACGAGCGGAACGCTGCGCGCGGACTACGACGGCGCCGGCATTTCACTACCCAATCCGACGATCGCGGCGTTTTTCAACACCGGCGCCTTCAGCGTCCCGTTCCCCGGCACGTTCGGGACCGCGGGTCGGAACATCATCACGGGCCCCGGCAGCCATCAGCTCAACGCGCAGCTCGCGCGCGACCTGCGCTACGGCCGCACGCGAACGCTGACGCTGGACGTCTCGGCTACGAACCTGCTGAACACCGTCAACTTCGGCGCGGTCGACACGTTCGTCAACTCGCCGACTTTCGGGCAGGTACTCTCAGTCCGCCCGCGCCGCTCCGTGCAGGTCGGCCTGCGCTTCCGGTTCTAACGGACACACCGATGGCATCCAGACAACCGAGAGCGCATCGACGCGTGGCCCTGTTCGGGGACAGGACCCGTACTCGCGCTCTGCTGAACGCCGGGCGAGTTTCTCGATCGTTCTCCATCGGTTGCGGGGTGGCGCTGTTTCTCGTCGTGACCTCTCATGCGCAGCAGCAGACGCCGAAGCCGCCCTCGTTCCGCATCCGCACCGACATGGTGTCGGTCGACGTCGTCGTGCGCGACAAGACCGGCGCGATCGTCACGGGCCTGAAGCCGGAAGACTTCGAGGTCCGCGAAGACGGCAAGCCGCAGCAGGTCGTGACGTTGAGCTTTCAGCAGGTAACGGGGAAAGTGCCGGCGCACGTCGAAACGGCGGATCTGCTCGCCGCGGCGCAGGCGAAGCTCGCGGCCGAGAACGCGCATACGCCAACCGCGGCGCAGCCCGCCGCAGCGTCGGTCCCCGTGCCGATGACATCGGAGCAGTTCGCGGGCCGTCGGCTCATCGTGCTCCTGTTCGACACGAGCTCCATGCAGCCCGACGATGTACAGCGCGCCGTCGATTCGGCGAACAAGTACGTCAGCACGTCGATGTCCGAGGCCGACCTGGTTGCCGTCGCCACGATCGGATCGTCCCTGCAGATCCTCACCGACTTCACCGATCAACGCGATCAGGTGGCGGGCGCGCTGGCAAAGCTGGGCTACACGGAAGGCACCTCGGCACCGCCTCCATCGGCCAACACCGTCGCGACCGACGAAACGGAAGCGGCGGCCGACGACACGACGGACACGGAAAGCGCGGACGCCGCCGAGCTCGACATGTTCAACAACGATCTCCGGCTGCGGGCGCTGCGCGCGCTCGCGGAGGCGCTCTCGCCCATCGAGCAGCGGAAGGCGATCCTCTACTTCAGTGCGGGCATGCAGCGCAGCGGCGAAGACAACCAGGTGGAACTGCGTGCCGCGATCAATGCCGCCGTCCGCTCGAACGTCTCGATTTATCCGGTCGACAGCCGCGGCCTTCAGGCCGTCGTGCCCGGCGGCGATGCGACGCGCGCGAGCGGCCGCGGGTCGTCGCTGTTCTCGGGACGAGCCGTCTCGCAGCAGTTCAGCACGCTGGCCGCGCAGCAGGAAACGCTCACCTCGCTGGCGAGCGACACGGGTGGCCGCGCGTTCACCGACACGAACGACATGGGCGAGGCCTTCGCACGCATCTCGAAGGATCTCTCCGCGTATTACCTGCTCGGCTACAGCTCCACCAACCCGTCGAAGGATGGACGCTTCCGCAGGATTCAGGTGCGCGTCAAGCGGGACGGGCTGCACGTCGAAGCGCGCGCGGGCTATTACGCGGATCGCGACTTCGCGCACACCACTCGCGCGGATCGGGAAACCGATTTGCAGGACATGCTGTTCGCCGCGCTCTCGCCGACCGATCTGCCCGTCCTCGTCACCCCCGGCTACTTTCGACTGAGCAGCGACAGCTACTACGTGCCGGTGGCGGTGGCCGTCCCGGGATCCGCGGTCCCGATCCCGCCGAACAAGGACAAGGTGACGCTCGATATCGCCGGATACGTCCGCGATGAGCAGGGACGCCCGGTCGGCCGCATCCGCCAGACACTCGATCTTCCAGCCGCCGGCGCGGATACGCTGGCCGGTAAACAGATCCTCTATCAATCAGGCTTGACGCTTCCGCCCGGACGGTTCTCGGTCAAGGTGGTCGTCCGCGAGAACGAGTCCGGACTTGCCGGCTCCTACGAAGCGCCCATCGTCGTTCCCGATCTCAAGCACGATGCCATCAAGGTCAGCTCCGTCCTGCTCAGTACGCAACTGCAGAACGCGCCGAAGGGAAAAACCGACAACCCGCTGGTGCGCGACGGCGTGCAGTTACTGCCCAACGTCACGCACGTCGTCGGACACGATCAGAAGATCTACTTCTATTACGAGGTGTACGACCCCGCGGAGTCGGGCGGTTCGAACCCAAACGTCAGAACGAGCCTTGCGTTCTATCGCGGCAGGGTGAAAGTCTTCGAGACACCGCCGGTTGAGAAGACCGCGATCGATGCCGCCGCGCGCCACGCGGCGATCTTCCAGTTCGAGCTGCCGGCGGACGGTTTCAAACCCGGCCTCTATACCTGCCAGATCAACATCATCGACGCGGTCGCGGGACAGTTCGCGTTCCCGCGCCTCGCGATGTTCGTGCGGTGACGGGCGTCATTCCGCACGCAGCGCCGTCGCCGGATCGACCCGCCACGCACGAAGCGCCGGAACCGTACAGGCGATTGTGCACACGGCGAGCGTCATCCCGACGATTGCCGCGAGCGTCGCCGGATCCGTCGGATTCACGTGGTACAGAATCTTCGCTATCAGACGCCCGCTCACGAGCGAGATGCCCACACCGATTGCTAACCCGAGCGCGACGAGCTGCAGCCCCTCTTTGAGCACGATACCCATGACGCGCGATCCCGAGGCCCCGAGCGCCAACCGCACGCCCAGCTCGCGCGTCCGCTGCTGAACCGAATACGCCATCACGCCATACAGCCCGACGAGCGCCAGAACGGTTGCGATCACCGCGAACCCGCCGAGCAGAATCGTGTTGAGGCGGCGCTCGGACGTCATCGCCGAGACGATGGTCTCGAGCGGCCGCACGCGCTGGACCGCCACCTGCGGGTCGAGCGCCTTGACGATCGACGTCAGTTCAGGTGCCGCCGGCGCCGGGTCGCCCGTCGTGTGGACCACCACGGTCATGGCAGCGTCGCCGGTCTGCGCGTGCGGCATATACGTTTCCGGCCGAACAACCGCGTCGTACCCCGTCCGCCGGCCGTCCCCGACCACGCCGACGATTGTCATCCAGGGACTGTTGGTGCTCAGCGTGCCCCACTTGATCCGACGCCCGATCGGCGTCTCGCCGGGCCAGAATCGTTTCGCCATCGTCTCGTTGATGATCACCACTGGGGGCGCCTTCTCGCTGTCAGCGTCGGTGAACATACGGCCGGCGAGCAGCGGAACGTCCATAACCGAGAAGTATGTCGGGGTCACGCTGTCGGTCGGCACCTCCACGGCGTCTTCCGGACGAAAGTCCGGTCGCCCTTCAATGCTGAAGTTGGTGGACGAGGGCGTCGCCGTGAGGAAGATCGTGGAGATCGCCGCGGCGCCCTGCACGCCGGGCATTGCGGCCAGCCGTCCGGTCAACTGCCGATAGAACTCGACTGCCGGCGCCGCGTCGTTGTACCGGGCGCCCTGCAGAACGACTTCGCCGGTCAGGACGTGATCCGTGCGGAACCCGAGATCCACGCGCTGCAGCGTCAGATAACTTCGAATCATGAGCCCTGCGCCGACGAGCAGCACGACGGCCAGCGCGACTTCTGCCACGACCAGCACGCGGCGAATCCAGACGCCGCTGCCCGACGATCCGCGCGCGCCCTCTTTCAGCACCGAGCCCGGATCGGTCCGCGCGGTCTGCAACGCAGGCACCAGGCCGAACGCGATGCCGGTCACCATCGTCGCGACCGCCGTGAAGGCCAGCACGCGGCCGTCGATGCCGATTTCCTGCACTCGCGGAAGATCCGGTGGTGCAGCACTGAGCAAAATGTGCAGACACCACCATCCGAGTGCGCCGCCCGCCAGACCGCCGAGCACAGCGAGCACGAGGCTCTCCGTCAACAGTTGGCGGACCAGTCGCCCGCGGCCGGCGCCGATCGCCGCGCGCAAGGCGATTTCGCGTTGACGCGTCGCGCCGCGCGCGAGCAGCAGGTTCGCGACGTTCGTACACGCGATGAGCAGCACACACGCGACGGCCCCGAGCAGGATCAGAATCGCCGGCCGCACGCGTCCGACTACGTGGTCCGCGTAAGACTCCACGAAAACGCCGTACCCGGCCTGCTGCGGCACGCGTGCGTGGATGTCCGCGTTGACCCGCCGGAGATCCTCCTGGGCGCGCACGAGCGTGACGCCTGGCTTCAGACGACCGATCATCTGCAGCCACATTGCGCTTCGCTGCGACCGGTACTGCGGCGCCGGAATGGGGACCCAGAGTTCGGTCCTGCCTTCGGGAAACGCAAAGCCTTTCGGCATAATCCCGACGATCGTGCGGCTCGCGCCGTTGAGCACGACGCTCTGCCCGAGCGCGCCGGGACGTCCGCCAAAGCGGCGCTGCCAGAAGCCGTACGAGACGATGACGACGTTGGTCGAGCCGCCGAGGTCTTCCTCGCGCGTGAACGTGCGTCCATACAGCGGACGAACGCCGAGCACGTCGAACAGGTTGGCCGTCGCGTAGCAGCCGGGGATACGTTCTGGATCGCCGCCCCCCGTCAGTGTCCAACTGCGCAGGTTGAACGCGGACACTCCGGAAAAGACGGTCGACAGATCGCGGTAGTCGACGTAGTTCGGGTAGGAATGCCAGTCGTGCAGTTCCGAAATGCGCGAATTGTCGTTCCAGATCATCACGAGCCGGCCGGGATCCTGAAACGGAGGCGGCTGAAGCAGAACGCCGCTGGCAATGCTGAAGATCGCGGTGTTCGCGCCGATGCCGAGCGCGAGCGTGACGAGCGCCACCAGCGTGAACCCCGGGTTGGCCGCCAGGCGGCGCACCGCGTACGAGACGTCCTGGACGAGTGCCTCGACATACCCGCCGCCGCGCACGTCGTAGCCTTCGTCGTGCAGTCGCCCGCGGTTGCCGACCCGGCGGCGCGCCTCGGCGCGCGCGAGATTGCGCGGCATCCCGTCTCGCTCGAGCTGCTCCGCGAGGCGGTCTTCGTGAAACTGCAGTTCGTCGCGGATCTCCGACAGGACCGTTTCGCGCGCGATGAGTCCGCGGAGACGGTCTCTGAGCAGCCGAAACATATTGCGCTCCCGGTACGTTGTCGCTTCAGAAGGCGGGCTTAAAGGCCTGCGCTACGAACCTGT
>Ga0310810_10001738_pt1 | contig 23030 bp, 16 predicted proteins | sample NCmetagenome_FD_207641 | JGI IMG/M metagenome (GOLD analysis project Ga0310810, IMG submission 207641) | Soil microbial communities from experimental microcosm in Duke University, North Carolina, United States - NC | ecosystem: Engineered > Artificial ecosystem > Soil microcosm > Unclassified ... | reverse complement strand
CTCGAGCGCGGCGACGTGCTCGTCGCGGACGCGAATACCGGCTGGACACAGCATGCGGCCATTCGAGTCGCGGATGCGGTGCGCGACGTAGACGTCTATCTCGAGCAGCCGTGCCGAACGTACGAGGAGTGCCTCGCCGTTCGGCAGCACACGAATCGTCCGTTCGTGCTCGATGAGGTCATCGACGGCATCGACATGGTTGTCCGCGGCGCCCACGACCGGGCGATGGACGTCATCAATCTCAAGATCTCTAAGGTCGGCGGGCTGACGAAGGCTCGCCAGATCCGCGATCTCTGCGTGTCCCTGGGGATCGCGATGACGATCGAGGACACGTGGGGAGGTGACATTATCACGGCAGCAATTGCTCACCTCGCTCACAGTACGCCGAGCTCGCTTCTCTTCTCCGCCACGGACTTCAACTCGTACGTGACCGTCGCGTTCGCGGCCGGCGCGCCCCAGCGCTCGAATGGCCGACTAGCCTGCTCCGAAGAACCGGGACTCGGAGTCCGCCCGGACATGGCGGTCATTGGCAGGCCAGTGAGTGAGACGCTCGGGCCGCGCTGATCTCAATCGGTTTGTCCACCGGCGTTTCCGCGGCCAGAAATGTGCATCGGCGGTCTGAGCCGATGCGTCCGGATCTCGGACGTGGCTCAGAACTTCACGGGTGGGGAGGCCGTGCATTCCGACTCGATTCACACACTCGACGAAGGCACTCCTGGCTCCGAGCAGCGTGCGCTTTTTCTAGCCGAGGTCGGGCGGGTCCTGGCGCAGTCGCTCAACTATGAAGTCACGTTGGCCACGGTCGCGAATCTCGCGGTGCCGACGCTTGCCGACTACTGCGTTGTCGAGATCGCCGATGCACAGGGTGTTTTACGCCCGTTGGCGGTAGCCCATGTCGATCCCGCGCGCGCGGGCGCCGTGACCGCGTTGCACGCTCGCTTCCCCCAGGATCCAGCGGCGGCCTACGGCGCTCCCGGCGTGCTTCGCACCGGACGTCCGGAGCTCGTCCGCGACGTCCTGGACACGGTCGCGAGTCGTGCTGCCGGAGGCCGGACGCACCGACATCTGGTCCGCGAGATCGGGCTCAAGTCGTCCATGATCGTTCCGCTGACTGCCCACGGCGACGTCGTTGGCGCCCTCACGCTCGGCGCCGTCGACCATATGAAGCGAGGCCCCGCGCGGCATTTCACAGCCGACGACCTCCTCCACGCCGAGGATGTGGGGCGAAGGGCGTCGACAGCGATCGAGAATGCGAGGCTTCACGAGACGCTGCATCAGGCCAATCGCACGCTCGAGAGTCAGAAGATCGAGCTGGAGCAGCAGCAGGCACAGCTCCAGGATCAGGCAGCCGAGCTCGAGGCCCAGACCGAGGAGCTTCAGTCGCAATCGATCGAGCTCGAATTGCAGGCGGAGGAGCTCGCGTCGCGCAACGCGGACCTGGAGCGCCTCAACGCGGATCTCGGGCGTCTCAACGCCGCGCTCGAACAAGCCGCTGTAATTGCGGACGCGGCGACGACGGTTGCCGAAACCGCTCGAAAAGCCGCGGATGTCGCGCAACACGAAGCGGAGGAAGCCAACGCCGCGAAGAGCCAGTTCCTGGCGAACATGAGTCACGAGCTCAGGACGCCACTCAACGCAATCGCCGGCTACACGCAGCTGCTCGAAGTCGGGATCGAAGGTCCCGTCACGGCAGGACAGCAGGAATACCTGACACGACTGGGGCGAGCGCAGCGACATCTGCTCACGCTCATCAATGATGTGCTGAGCTTCGCGAAGCTCGAAGTCGGACAGACGGAGCTCCGGGTCGAAGCGGTGCGAGTCTCCGATGTCTGTACGAGGCTCGAGGAGCTCATCCGGCCGCAAATGGATGCGAAGCAGGTGGAATACACGTGCGCGCCCGCTGCTGCCGTCGCACCGCTCGTCGCACGCGGGGACGCTGACCGCACGCTGCAGATTCTTCTGAACCTGGTGGGGAACGCGTTGAAGTTCACGGCGAGTGGTGGCTCCATACACGTGTCTGCTACACGGTCGGGAGACAACATCCGCATTTCAGTGTCGGACACAGGAGCAGGCATCGTCCCCGAGCAGTTCGAAGCGATCTTCGAGCCGTTCGTGCAGGTGCGTGACCACGATGGGATCGAGGTTGCCGGACTTGCCAACCCGGCGGCGAGTGAGAAAGGGGCGGGGCTCGGCCTGGCGATCAGCCGGCACCTCGCACGCCGGATGGGCGGCGACGTCACGGTCGTCAGCACGCCCGGCGTGGGCAGCACGTTCACGCTGACGCTCCCCGCAATTCCATCCTCGCACCGATCGAGCGGCGCCGGGACGCAACCACCAGCGATGGCCGCTTCCGCACCGAACGCTCACGCCTGAGGAGGGCACCGAGCCGATCGCCGGGATGTAAGTTCGGAGTGTAGAAAAGCGAACACATCCCCATCCCGAGTGAGCGATGCCCGAGCACATGCCGCCCGAGGATGACCCGATCATCCGCGGCCTTCGCAACGCAGGCATCCGACCGCTGCCCTCCGCCGGTGCCCGCCACGGTCCCAGCATCCCACGATCGGCCCTGCTGCTGATCGGCGGCGTTTTGCTCTGCTTCATCCTGTTCCCGTTCGCCGCGGGGCGACTCACCGATTGGCTCTGGTACAGAGAGATCGGCTTCGAGCGCGTCTTCCTGACGAAAGTCATCGCCCAGTGGGCGCTCGGCGCGCCGACGGCGCTCCTCGCGTTCGTCGTGCTGTACGGCAACGCGCGGTGGGCGTTGCGCGGGGGCGATGAGCGCATCCGACGTGGGCCGGTGTCCACGATGCGACCGGGCGCGGATCTCCGTCAGGTAGCACATACGCTGTTCGAGCGCGGCATCTCCTGGCTCGCGCTCCCCGCGACCGCAATTCTCGCGGTGCTGGTGGCGTTAGGCGCCGCGGGGCAATGGCGCACGGTGCTGCAGGCGGCGTACGGCACGCCGTTCGGCGTCACCGATCCGGTGTTCGGCCGGGACGTCGGCTACTACGTGTTCAGCCTTCCGGCGATCGAGCTCGGGACGGGGCTGTTGTACGGGCTCCTGCTGCTGACGCTCATCGCCGTCGTTCTGCCGGTCCATCTCTTCCGCGGTGAGATCGAGCGGTCGCCGCGAGGCGGCATATCCGTCGGGCCGCGTGCGCAGATGCACATCGCGGCGCTCGTGGGGCTCGCGCTCATCGTGACCGCGATCCGTATCCATTTCATCCGCATCCCGGGCCTGCTGTTCGGCAACCACCTGCCGCTCACGGGCGCGAACTATGTGGATCTCCACACGCGGCTGCCGGCGCTGCACGTACTGAGTGTCGTCGCGCTGGTGGGTGGTGTTCTCATTCTCTGGGCCGGCACCCGTGGTCGGCTCGTGCCGATGGCCGTGCGCGTCGCGGTCGTGTACCTCGTCGCCGCCGTGCTCACCGCGCTCGTCCCGGCCGGGTATCAGCGGCTCGTCGTGGCGCCTAACGAGCTCGCGCGTGAGACGCCGCAGATCACCAACCACATCCGCGCGACGCGCCAGGCCTGGGGGCTCGACGCCGTCCAGGAGCGCGAGCTCGGCTCCGACACCCGGCTCACCCCGGAGCTCGTCGCGGCGAACCGCGCGACCATCGACAACGTTCGCCTCTGGGATCGCGAGCCGCTGCTGCAGACGTTCGGGCAGATCCAGTCGATCCGTACGTACTACGACTTCCTCGCCGTCGACGACGACCGGTACCAGATCGGCGGCCAGCTCAGACAGGTGCTGCTCTCGGCGCGTGAGATGAATACCGCATCGCTGCCCACGCGCGGATTCATCAACGAGCATCTCACGTACACGCACGGCATGGGCGTCACGTTAGGCCCATCGAATGCCGTCACCAGCGAGGGGCTGCCGGTCCTGTTCATCAAGGACCTGCCGCCGGTATCGACGATCGAGGTGCGCGTCACGAAGCCGCAGATCTATTACGGCGAGATGTCGAACGACTTCGTGCTCGCGCCGAGCCAGCAACGCGAGTTCGATTACCCGGCGGGCGAGGGTGACGCGGCAGCCTACTCGGCGTACGACGGACGCGGTGGCGTCCCGGTCGGCTCGTTCGCTCGACGACTGCTGTACGCGGTGCGCTTCGGGTCGCTCAACATCCTGCTCTCGGACGACCTCACGGACAAAACGCGCATCCTGTACTACCGCGACGTCAACGAGCGCGCGGAACGTGCGCTGCCGTTCGTGGTGTTCGACCGTGATGCGTATCTCGTCATCACCACCGACGGTCGCCTCGTGTGGATGCTCGACGGGTACACGACGTCCAACCGCTACCCGTACGCGCGAGCGGTGGACGGCGGCAGTGTGAACTACATGCGCAACAGCGTGAAGGCGACCGTCGATGCGTACGATGGCACCGTGCGCGCCTACCTCGCTGACGCGAGTGACCCGATCATCCGGACGCTGACGCGGATCTATCCCGGACTCCTGCAGCCGCTGGACTCGATGCCCGCGGATCTGCGCGCGCACGTGCGCTACCCACAGGATCTCTTTCAGTTACAGACCGCGCTCTTCGCGACGTACCACATGGCGAACCCGGAGACGTTCTATCACCGGGAAGACCAGTGGCAGATACCTAACGTGGCCGGAGGTACCAACACGAGCGAGTCGCAGAACCGGTCGGCGCCGGAAGCATTCCTGCGTCACATGGTCATGCGGCTGCCCGGCGAGCGCGAGCCGGAGTTCATTCTCATGCGCCCGTTCACGCCGCGGCAGAAGGACAATCTCGCGGCCTGGATGGTGGCGCGAAACGACGGCGCGCACTACGGCAAGCTCGAGGTGTTCCGCTTCCCGCGGCAGAGTCTGGTGTTCGGACCGAATCAGATCGTGAATCGCATCAACCAGGACACGGAAGTGGCGCGTCAGATCACGCTCTGGGATCAGCGCGGCTCGGAGGTGTTGCGCGGCGAACTGCTCGTGCTGCCCATTGGCGGCGCGTTGATCTACGTACAGCCGCTGTACCTGCGCGCCCAGGGTGGCCGAATTCCGGAGCTCAAGCGCGTGGTCGCCGCGCACGAGGGACGCGTGTCGATGGCCGAGACGCTGGACGGCGCGCTCTCGGCGTTGCTCGCAGGCGTGGGCGGTGCGGTCGTTGCGGATTCGAGCGCCGAAGCAGTGGCGGCTGCGCCGAGTGACACGACTGCGGCGCGTGGCGCGAGCACTCCCGCGGTGGCGGCAGGCGGTGGTGACCTGGCGAGGCAGGCGCGCGAACACTACGATCGCGCGAGGGCTGCGCAGCGCGCCGACGACTGGGCGACGTACGGGACGGAGATGCGCCGGCTGGGCGAGGTGCTGAGACAGCTGGAAGCGACCCGCACCCCGCGGCCGTAGCACGTCGCGAGGCTCAACGTCCGACGGCACCAATTGGGGTCAGAGTCGGGACTCTGACCCCCGACTCTGACCCCGTGGTTGGACCAGCCGGAGCGTTTCATCGCGGGTGGGACACCCCGACGCAGCACTTACGAACCGGCTAATACACCACGCTTGACGGCCGTCCGGGGTGCACCGCATGATGCACCGGGCGCCACGGTCGGCGCGTTGTTCCGGACTCGTACTTCGTGGAGGAGGTATGCGGTATCGCACGCGCAGCATCCGCGCTCTGATCACCATCGCGGCGCTCAGTGCCGCCGCGTCCACACGAGCCGCCGCCCAGTCGGCGCAGGCGTTCTCGTTCCAGGTATCGGGGCTCTACATCGGGTTCGGCGGGAGCGCGTACTCGGACATGTCCTCGGGAGCCGGCGCGGAAGGGCAGTTCCGGTACACCTCCGGGGCGATGTCGTTAGGCCTCGGGTACCAGTACACCCGCCACACGATGGAGGGCGAGGAAGGACACATGAGCAACTCGGGCGTGTTCATCGAGCCGCGCTACGTGTTCTCGACCTCCAGTCCGAGTCTCGCCCCGTACGTGTCCGGCCGCCTCGGATTGCTGCACATGTCCGGTATCATGCCGGAGAGCTCGAACGGTGGGACCGTGAACGTCGGTGGCGGCATTCTCGCGCGGCTGACGTCGCGGACCAACCTCGATTTCGGCGCGACGTACGGCTACACCCGATTCTCGGGTGGTATCACCGGCACGGGATCCGACCTCGTGCTGCGCGCCGGATTCGCGATCGGCCTCGGCGGCTGACAGCGATGGCGGGTGAGCGCACGGCTCACCCGCCCTGTCAGTTCACGGCGTCACGACGCCGGTGACCTGCGAGCTCGTTAGGCGCCACTCCGCACCACCGCGCTCGAGCTCGGCGCGGAACGGGATGGTCTGCTCCCTGATGCGTCCGAACGGATTCCGCCACGCCATCGGGACGCTGAACTCGACCGACGCGGTGGTTCCAGTGATACGGGGCACGGCAATGCGAGGATCCGCCGCCGTGAGCTTCGCCGGCCCCTCGAGCAGACGCAGGAGCGCCTGCTCGTTCTTGCGATCCTGATCGGACGTGGCACGATAGAGGGAGCGCACGCGTTGCGCATCGTGTGCTCGCAGCGCGGCGACGTACTGCTGCACCGCGCCCTCGATCGCCGCGCGAGCGCGCGCGTCCTCCGCTGCCGGCTCGACCGCAGGGGCCGCCCTTATCGACTCGGCCTTGGGCAGCGAGGGCGGTGTCGGTGGTGTCGGCGCGAACACGCTCAGTCGTACCGTCGTCGATTTGCCGGCGGCGGACGCGGTGAGGTCCGTGTTTCCGGGACGGAGAGCGGTGACAATGCCCGTGCTCGCCCCGATGGTCGCGATGTCCGTATCGGCGGAGGACCATCGGATGGTCTGGTTCGGCATCACGTTCCCGCGCGAGTCACGCGGCGACGCGGACAGCGTGATGTTGTCGCCGACGGCCAGGCGTCGCGGCTGTTCGACGATGAGGCTGGCCAGCACCACGGGCGCTTCCACGCGCACGCGGAGGGTTCCGCGGGCGTCGCCGCTCGACGCACGGACCTCCGTCGTCCCGACACTCACGCCGGTCACGGCGCCGGTCGCGCGATCGACCGTGGCGACCGCCGCGTTCGGCGACACCCAGACGACTCGGCGGCCCGCGAGTGGCTGATTGTCAGCGCCACGCACGGTCACCACCGGCTGAACGGTCTGGCCGACCATCACCGTGAGCTCACCCGGCGAGATGTCGATCGATCGGGCGGCGGGCGGTGCCGGGGCGGCAGGCGGCGTGGCGGGCGGGCTCGTGGCAGTCCCCGCGGCGGGTGCGGCGTTAGGCGACGACGGCACCGACACTTCCGTCGTGTCTGGCTTCGGTTGCCCGACAGCCGGCGGTGCCGGGGAATCCGTCACGGGGGGTGGCGGTGGAGCGATCGGAGCTGCTGCCGAGTCGATGGTGCGCGGCGCCTGAGCCACCGGAGTCGGCTGGCGTCGAAGAATCACGGCCCAAAGCACTACCCCTGCCGCGATGACGATCAATCCGGCACTCCAGCCGCGGCGCTTAACGCCGTTGGACGAGCCCACCGGCGGCGGTGTCGTGGGCGGAGCCGGCGGCGGGAGCGGTGTCCGTGCCGCAGGCGATGTGATGGTCGGCGAGTCGATGTCGACCGGCGCGGTCACGGCCGATAGGGCGACGGTGTCCGCGTCGCGAGCCGCGGGCGTCTCGGCGGGCTCGAGAACGACCGTCGTCGCATCCTCGGGCGGACTCACCGCCACCGTCTCGTCCGGCGGCTGCACTGGCGGCTGCACTGGCGGCTGCACTGGCGGCTGCACTGGCGGCTGCACTGGCGGCTGCACTGGCGGCTGCGACGGTGGGGATGGCGGTGGCGGTGGCGCGACGACCTCCGCGGATCGATCGCCTTTCGCAGCGGCGTCATTCGTCCACACCGGGATCGGGCTCACCGGCGTCAGCGACGCCGTGGGCATGCCCTTCCGGACGAGCCCGGCGAGGTCGACGCGGCGAGGATCGTCCTCCGGCAATGGGCTCGCGCCTAACGCGGTCAACGCCTGCGCGATGCTCGGGAACCGATCCTCGGGCTTCTTCGCCAGCATCCGCAACACGGCCGCCTCGATCTCGGGCGGGCAGTCCGGGCGCAGCTCACGGATGGGACGCGGAATCTCATCGGCGTGCGACTTCATGACGACGAAACTCGGCCCCGTGAACGGCGGAGTACCGGCGATCATCTCGTAGGCGACGACACCGAGCGAGTACTGGTCCGACGCCCACGTGGCAGGCAACGCGTAGCATTGCTCCGGACTCATGTATGCCGGCGTCCCAACCACCGACCCGGTCTTCGTGTGCGTATCGGAGTCGGTGGCTTTCGCGATACCGAAGTCGGTGACGAGTGCGTCGCCTTCGATATCGATCAGGATGTTCCCCGGCTTCACGTCACGGTGGATGACGCCACGACGATGCGCGTACGCGAGCGCGCTGCCCACCTGGTACAGGATGCCGCGCGCGAGCGCGAACGGCAGCGGGCCGGTGTCACGCAGCACCCGATCGAGCGACTCACCCTCCACGAACTTCATGATGAAGAAGTGGAGGTCGTCGACGTTCCGAACCGAGTAGATGGTGATGATGTTCGGGTGGCTCATGTGAGCCACCATCACCGCTTCCTCGCGGAACTTGCGGACCATGTCCTCGTTCGTGAGGAGGCCCGGCGACATCAGCTTGATCGCGACCTTTCTCCGGAGCGCGATGTCATGCGCGAGAAACACGATGGCCATGCCGCCGCGGCCAAGCTCACGCCGGATCTCGAACTCGCCCATGGTCGCGGCGCGAAGCCGCTGGACGATGCGATCCCAGCCATCGTACGACGTGAACCCCTCGGGGCGTGGTGGGGTGTCGTTGACCGGAGTCTGAGGCGGCGTGTCGTTGAATCGGGAGTCGGGGGGCGTCACGTTCGCGGCCCCGCTCAACGACACGACGGCGCCGCAACTCCCGCAAAAGCGGTCGCCGGCATAAATGGATCCGCCGCAACGCGTGCAGGCGGTGGTGGTCGATGTTGGCCGCCCGCTCATCCTTGCCTCGCTCCGGCCAGACCCAGGTTGGTCCGGCACAGCAACTTGCCGTCGTGAGCCGATGGACGCAAGCGGGATTGACCCGGCGTGGTGGGCGCGTTCGAGAAAACGAAGGGAGCCGATTGGCGTGACGTTCGCCGACCGGCCCCCTCCTCTGTCGAACTATCGGACGTTTCAGTCGCTACTGATCACCCAGCGGTGTGATCTTCACGCCGCCGTTCGGCGCGTCGAGCAGCAGCACGGTCCTGATCCACAGCGCATCGACCCGGATGGGCGCACTCTCTGCCAGCACCTGCGTGGTGCCCTTGGCGGTCACCCGGATCACCCAGTTGCCCGGGGTGCTCTCCATGAACGGCGTCTTTTCGCCGTACGGGAACGGGTCCATGAACTTCACGAACGTCGCGAAGTCCGGCTGCGTGCGATACACGTCGATGGCCGGCGCGCCGGTCGCGAGGTGAATCACGCGCAGCTTGCCCTTACCTGGGACGGGCGTCGCGCCAGTGTCGCCGAGTGCGACGGGTGTCAGCGCGCTCGCCGTGCCGGTGACGACGACGCGCGTGGTGTCGCCAGCACGCAGGGTCACGGTCGTTCCCCCGGGGGACGGCGCGGTACCCGTGGGGACGACTCTCACCTGGTGCTGACCTAACGACAGCGCGATCGGACTGGACGGCACGCCGTACGCGACGCTCGTGAGGCGGGTCTGCCCGTCGACGACGACGTCGACGGCAGCGACCGCAGCCACGCTCGGTACGACCTGGAGGCGGCCGTCGGTGTTGCCGTTGGTCTCGGGGCCGGAAGCGCTGTCGGAGCAGGCAGCCGCAGCGAGCAGCGCTGGCAGCAGCCATAACGATCGAGGGTTCATGCGGGGCTCCGTCTTGGGGAAAATGTCATTCGCAACCGTTGAACCCCGGTTCTCCCGGGAGCGTCACCGGCCGTCACTGTCATTCCGAGCGGAGCGAGGAATCCTCGGCGTCCCGGTAGAGGGTTTTGGTGTGACCCGAGAGGGCGGACCAATCTGGCTCGGCGGGCCAGTTTCAAGTGCGTCAGTCGGTAGTCGTTGGTTATCAGTTTTCAGTCCCCGTTCCCTCTGACTGGGGTTGACTGGGGCACTCCCGGCTGAAAACTGATGACCAACGACCGGCGACTCGGCACTCACGACTGGCCCGGCCGCCGCCGAGATGCCGGGGCCCTCTACCAGGACGCCAAGGATTCTCGCTGCGCTCGGAATGACGGCTACTCGATCGCGACGTAGGTGCCCGACGCCCGCCGCCGCGTGTTCTTGTCCAGCAGCATCCGCGCATCCGCCTCGGCGATCAGGTCATTCAGCTTCACGCTCGGACCCGCGCTGAAGCAGAGCACGCCTGCGCTGATGGACAGCCGCGGCACGCCGGCGCCGGCATCCTCGTTCCGCAGTGCGATCTGCTGCTGAAGCTTCGCCAGCACCATCTCCGTGTCGCGCTCGGTCGCGCCGTCCGCGAGGACGACGAACTCGTCACCGCCCATGCGCGCGACCAGGTCCGTGCGCCGGAACGACGACTGCAGCACGCGCGCAGCGTCTACCAGGAGGCGGTCGCCGGCCTCGTGGCCCATCGTGTCGTTCGCCGCCTTCAGTCCGTCGACATCGGCGAAGATCAGCAGACAGAGCGACGCGCCGCGCTCGAGCAGCTGCAGCCGCTGGTCGGCCATCGTCAGGAATGCGCGCCGATTGTGCAGACCCGTGAGCTCATCGGTGAGGGACAGCGCGCTGATCTCCTCGAGCAGGCGATGGCGCTCGCGTGCATAGCGAATGGCGCGCTCGAGCATGTCGCTCGTCACGCGCCCCTTCACGAGGTAGTCGGCGGCGCCGGCGTGCATCGCATTGAGATCTGTCGTCCGATCATCCTGACCGGTCAGCATGATCACCGGCGTGTGACATCCGCGCGCGCGTGCCTCGCGGAGCAGATCCAGTCCGGTTTCGCGACCGAGGTTGAAATCCAGCAGTGCGACGTCGAACAGCGCCGCGGTGAGCAGTTCGAGCCCGGCCGCGCGCGTGCTCGCCCATTCCACGGTGACGCGCCCGCCGAATCCTTCGGCGAGCAGGTCCCGGGTCAGGACGTAATCATCCTCGTCATCCTCCACGAGGAGCACACGCATCACGGCGTCATGCATGCTGGTGCGTACCTCCGGGGAGCTCGACGATCTCGAACCAGTACGTGCCTAACGCGCGCACGATCTCGACGAGGCGGTCGAACGTGACCGGCTTCGTGATGTACGAGTTCGCACCGAGGTCGTACGACCGCAGCACGTCCTCCTCGGTCTTCGACGTCGTCAGGACGACCACGGGGATGCGCCGCAGGTCCGGATCACGCTTGATCTCTTCCAGCGCCTGCCGGCCATCCATCCGCGGCATGTTCAGGTCGAGCAGGATGAGTCCCGGACGCGGCGCGTCGATGATGGCGTACTTGCCGCGGCGCGTCAGGTAATCCATCAGCTCCTGGCCGTCCTCCACACAGCGGAACGTGTTGCCAAGGCCAGACTCGCGCATGGCGTCCGCGGCCAACATGCGATCATCCGCGTCGTCGTCGGCCATGAGGATGGTGATGGAACCCTGCGTATCATGCTGCATGCCGCTCTCCAAGTCGCTCCTGAATGGGAAGTTCGAGAATGAAGCGTGAGCCCTTCCCGGCCTCAGCCTCCGCGTGGATCGTACCGCCGTGCCGCTCGACGATCTTCTGGCAAATCGTCAGGCCGATGCCGGTGCCCTCGTACTCCGATCGACCGTGCAGTCGGTGAAATGGCAGGAAGACACGCTCGGCGTCCTTGTTGTCGAAGCCGATACCATTGTCTTCCACGAAGATCTCGGTCTGCGCGGGCGACCGACGCACGGCATAGACCTTCACGACGGGCGCCTCGCCTGGCTTGTGGAACTTGAGGGCATTGCCGATCAGGTTCTGGAACACCTGACGGATCTGCACGGGGTCGCCTTCGATGCGCGGGAGGTCACCCACGATCACCTGTCCGCCCGTGGACTGGATGCGCACCTCGAGATCGCTCAGCACTTCGTGCACGAGCGGCTCGAGGTCGATCAGCTCCGCTTCCTTCTTCTTCGTGGTGATGCGCGAGAGGCTGAGCAGCGCGTCGATCAGACGCTGCATGCGCGCCGCCGCGCCGTTCATGCGCTGCAGGTAGTCGCGCCCCTGATCGTCCAGCTTAGCCGAGTACTGCTTGCTGACACGGTCCGAGAACGCCTGGATTTTGCGCAGCGGCTCCTGGAGGTCGTGCGACGCGACGTACGCGAAATGCTCGAGGTCCCGATTGGACGCTTCGAGGCGACTGTTCTTCTCCGCGAGCTCGTGCGTGCGTTGCGCCACGAGCGCCTGCAAGCCGCGTCGTTCACGCCGCAGCGAGCGAACGTGAAACAACGGAAGTCCGGCGGCGGCGCCTAACAACACCGCGATGCACAGCGTGCGGAACCACCACGTCTGCCAATAAGCCGGCAGGATGTCGAACGTCAGGACCGCTGGCGGCGCGCTCGCAGCGCGCGCATTCACGGCCTGCACCTCGAACCGATAGTTGCCGGGCGCGAGGCCGGCATACGTGATGCTGCGATCGGACGTCAACGCCGACCAGCCCTCGTTCGTCCCGACGAGTCGGTACCGGAAGCGCACGGCGGATTCGTCCCGGAACGACGGCGACGAGAACCGGATGCGCACGACGCCTCGTCGCAGACTGGCGACATCGTTAGGCGCGCGAGTGACGATCGGCCTCCCGTCGAGGGTCGCTTCCTCGATGAAGATCGGTGCCTCGATCGGCTTCATGACGCCGAGGCCTTCGGTATATCGCAGCAATCCGGCGCCCGTGCCGAACCAGAGGTTGCCGTCCCGATCCTCGAACGACGCGCTGGCTGTTCCCTCGAGATCGATGAGTCCGTCGCCACGCCCGTAATGCGTCAGCGCATCGCCCGTGAACCGATCGATGCCTTCGTTGCCGAACAGCCAGACGTGACCGCGAGAATCACCGAGGATCTGCCAGATGAAGTTCGAGGCGAGGCCGTCGTGCGTCGTGAAACGGCGGACGCCGCGGTCGTCGATGCGTACCACGCCGTCGCCATTCGTGCCCGCCCACATGGTGCCCTGCGTGTCCATCTGTATGTCCCAGATGGTCTGATCGCTGCCCCCCTGCTTCGGCCCGATGACGCGCACCGAGTCGCCGTCGAGGATGGCGATACCGCCGGCCGTCCGGCCGAGCCAGAGGCGACCCTGCCCGTCGCGCGCCATCGTGATCACACCAGGCTTCGTGATCTCGGGCGGTCCGATCGGCGTTATGCGGCCGCGCTCCCAGCGCGCCAAGCCTCGCTCGGTCCCGATCCAGACGCCGCCCTTCCCGTCCGGCAGCAGGCAGTAGACGGCCTCGCCGGGGAGTCCCTCCTTCTCCCCGTAGAGGCGCGTGCGGCCGTCCCGATACCAGACGAGCCCTTTGCGCGTGCCGATGAGCATGCCGTCGTTAGGCTCGCGGGCCAGGCCGTATACGCGCGGATCCGGCACGCCGGGCAGCGGGATCTGGCGGAACCGCTCGCCTTCGCGCACCGCGACGCCGTTCCGCGTACCGGTCCACATTCTGCCCTGCGCATCGGTGACCATGTCGCGCACGAACGGACTGGGTAACCCATCGTTCGTCGTATAGGTGCGGAATGGCCCGGGCGCGTGCTTGCTCGCTCCGTTTTCGGTGCCGAACCAGACGTCGCCTTCGCGATCGACCATGATGCGGATGACGAGATCGGACAGCAGTCCATTCGTCTGGCCGATGCGATCCACCTGGTCGTCGTGAATGCGAAGTGCACCCGCGCGTGTCGCGACCCAGATCGTTCCAGTGCGATCGATGGTACCGTCGATGAACGTCGTCCCCGGCGGGATCGAGCCCTCGGCGATCGGCGTCACGACGTCGCCATTGCGGAGATACAGATGCCCTTCGACGCCGATCAGCAGTCCTCCGCGCGCCGGGGACATGAACTGGATGGCGGTGTCGCCGGGAAAGCGGATCGTATCGGGGACGAATCGCTCGCCGTTGCGACGCACGATCCCGTTAGGCGTCGCGACCCACACGCGTTTCGCGGAGTCTACTACGACGCGAATCACACGCTCGGCCGGGAGCCCGTCCGCGGTGGTGTAGTTGCGGATCGTGCCGTTCGCCATGTGCGACAGCCCGACGAGCGTTCCCACCCACACACCGCCGGTTCCGTCGAGCGTGATCGTGCGCGCGTTGTCGCTCACGAGCCCGTCGCTCTGACGGCGACAGCGGAACCCACCGTTCTCGCGAATGCACAGGCCACCCGATGTGGCCACGAGCATCCGGCCGCGGCTGTCCTCGATGATGTCGAAGGCAGCATTGGCCGAGAGGCCGTCTTCCTTCGTGTACGTTCGAAACTGGCTGCCGTCGAATCGACTCAGGCCGCCATACGTGGCGAACCACATGTAGCCGAGTCGGTCCTGGTACATCCCCATGACCTGTGATTGGGGGAGACCGTCGGCGCTGGTGTATTGGCGGAAGTTGAGCGTCTGCGCGTGGAGATCCGGGGGGGTGATCCCGCTGAAGACAAACGCGACAGCGGCGACGACGAGCGCACGAACACCGGACGATCGCGTGAACGACCGATCGTCGAGTATCAGTGCATGGTTCGAGCTGCAAGCCATTCTCGCGCGTCCCGGCATTGTGTGTGTTGAGGCGAGTCCGATGCGAACAGAGGTGAGGAGTTCTGGACGAATCCCCACCCCTATGGTATCGGGCAAAATGCCGGGGATCTGAACCAGCAGATCGGAGGCATCCGTGGCCAGCGCGTGGGTGTATCCGCGCGCTCGTGCGCAGACTGTGACACTTGGCGCGTGCGGCGTAACGTCGACTCACAACCGCAGGCGATGCGAGCATGCTCGCGAGGACCAGGATGCGTTGCCGGCCTGAACCGTTCGTGGTGGATCGGTTCTGGCAAGTTCGAGCTGGCGTGGCTCGGCGGCAGGACCGCTGCGCGAGCTGCTCGACCCGAACCTCGAACGGGGGCCCCGATGAGCAACGCGACCAAGGAACACCAAGCCGCCGAAGTCCGCGGTAAGACCATTCGCTTCGCCTGGACGTATGGGCCGACGAAGGGCAAAGCGTACGAGCACGTCTTTCATGAAGACGGCAGCGTCGAGTGGCGAGATGTCGCTACACCGCAGCAGACCGCGACGCAGGCGGACGGCGCGAGCGGCGACAGCGCCGGCAATGGCGGGAACGGCGGCAACGGCGGCAACGGCGGGGCCGCCACGAACAAGCCGCGCGTGGAGTATGCCGCGGAGCGGATCACGGACGACGTCTGTCTCGTGTCCTACCAGTCGAACGAAGGCTACACGCTGACGGTCGCGCTCAACTTCGACGACAACGGCATCACGGGGTTCGCGTCAGGCGCGAAGGAGTGGTACCCCGTGCGGGGCACGTTCACGGTCGTGGCGTAGCCACGCGTCTCTGCCTCAGCGCTGACACCGCGAGCTGACGTTCACGCGGCGTCAGCTCGCCCATCACGATCAGGAACGCGATCACCGCAAGCGACAGAACCGACAGCTCCACGAACACCATCGCGCCCGTCGTCACCCACCGCGTGCCGACGACGATCGCCAGCGCCGTCGCCACGAGGCTGCGCACTACGGTCCCCGGCGGCGGCCACATGTGCCACGCACGCCGCACCGCGGCCAGCGCGAGCACCGCACCGAGGGACGCGACCGCGAACGTCACGACCGATGCGCCACTCGCGCCATACCGCGGGATCACGATGAGGTGAGCCGCGACGGCAAGCGGCACAATGGGCGCCGACGCGATCATCGCGGACGACGCCTTGCCCGCGGCGGTGAGCAGTGCCGACGCCACCGAGATCACGACGACGGAAATTGCGCCGAAGATGAGCACCGACAATAGCGGCCCGGTCGATGCGAACCGCGCTCCGAAGATCAGCGTCGCCAGTCCGGTGGACGCACCCGCCGCCACACCGGCAAAGGGGAACAACAGGAGAACGCCGCGCATCGCGTTATGCACGAGCGTTCGCGCGCCGGCATCGTCGCCGAGTCGTTTCGCGCGACTCAGCGTCGAGAGGAGCAGCGTCGTCACCGACAGCGCCACGAGCCCGGGTACGATCGTGAGGTTCTGCGCCGCGCTGTAGATGCCGGCGATCGCCGCGCTCGCACCCAGCGCCTTGAGCATGAAGAGGTCGAGCCGGTCGAAGAGGCGCAACGAGATCGCAGCCGCGACGAGCGGTAAGGCGTAGGACCACATCGACCCCATGTTGCCGTGACGCGCGTCGCGGAGACGCGGCTTCACGAACCATCGCGCGACGCAGAGCTCCACCACCGATGCGCCGACGATGCCGGCCAGAGCGCCGTCGATGCCGAACCCCGCGCTCACGAGGGCGAGCATGAGCGCCATGCGACCGACCCATCGCCACGCGGCGATGGTCGCCCGCCGCCCATACTCGCCCATGCCGACGAGCACCTGCTGGTGCGCCTGCGTCAACATGAACAGCGGCACGTCCATCGCGAGCAGCCGGAGATGGTGCGGCAGCGACGGCTCGTGCATCAGAGCGCCTAACGCCGACGACGCCGCCCACAGTGCGAACAGACCGAGCAGGCCTGTGATCGCGAACATGCGCAACACCACCGCTCCGGCTGGCCGCCAATCCTCAGCGTCCGCCACATGCTTCACTGCCGCACGACTGAACAACGCCGCGAGCGTCCATTCCACCCACGCCACGACCGCGAGCGTGAGGGTGAACACACCGTAGTCAGTCGGGCCGAATCGCCGAGCGAGGAAGGCAGCGGTGATGATCGCGGTCGGCAGCGATGCCGCTTCGGCGATGAACACCCGAGACGATCCACCGAATACCTCGCTGGTCGCCGACGACTGACGTCTGCTCACCCGGGGCTCACGAGGCCGATGCTTCGCCGCGTCGCGTGTGCTTCATCCGATGCCACTCGTACGCCGCAAGCTTCGCGTGCGCCCCACCGGCACCGAGCGCGTACCCAGCCATCTGTCCGATGCCGTCGAGCACGAGCCCGATGGTCAATGTCGGAATGATGCGGGCGAGAAACGGCGCCCCACGACCGAGTCGGCGAGCGTGGCCAAGCGTGCGTCCGAGCCTGACGAGCGGAATGATCGGCGACGCCGCGACGAAGACCAGCCGTCGTGCGAGGGGCCAACCTGTCGAACGCGTATCGGCGAACGCGCGGCCGTTGAGGAACATGACAGGCAGCCACGACGACCAGAACCCGAAGTTCGTGTGTGCCGTCTGAGCCGCGGGCTCGAGCACCAGGCGATGCCCCTTGCCGCGCAGATCCCACATGAGGACCGTCTCCGCTTCCATCAGCGTCTCGAGCTTCTCGCCGTAGTCGACGAGCACCGCCCGTTTGTAGCTGCTGTTGTGTCCGGGCAGATACTCCGGCTCGTGCCGGGCTATCGGCGCGGCCCACGGGCCGTACCCGATGAGGAAATCGGCCCAGCTGACGATCGAATCGGGATTCGCGTTATGCATCGCCGGCCCGACGGCCGCGACCCCTTCGCCATGTGCAGCCAGCAGCGCCTCGGCCCACGTGGTCGATGGGAAGCAGTGCTCCTCGCCGAACGCGACGATCGGCGCACTCGCTCCGCGGATGCCCGCGGCGCGTCCGGGTCCCGTGGGGGTCAACGACGCCAGGCGAATGACGCGCACCGCTGCCAGCGGCGCGACGAGCGCCTCGTCCACGTCGATCTGCGCGTCGCTGGGCGCAACGATGACGAGCTCGATGCGATCACGCACCGTTTGCCGGGCGAGGCACGTGACGGTACGGCGAATGGTCTCGAACGAGTCGGGCGTGATGAGCACGACCGACAGCGCGGGCGCGCGCAACGTGCGCGACGATTCAGACACTTGCGACATGCACGTGGGCACGAGGCAACGCGGCTGCCGGCGGGTCGAGGTGGACGACGCGCCCGGAGCGCGCCGACTCCTCCGCGGCCTCCACGACAGCGAGCGCGCGAACTCCATCATCGAAGCTCGGTGTCGCAGGCGTGCGCGACGCGACGGCGTGGACGAACGCGGAGATCGCCGCTGGGAAGGACGGGTCGTGCATTGGGGAGCGGAGCTTCTGGAAGGCGTAGGGAAGAGCACGCATCTCTCCCGCGAATCGCGTCGCCGCGACGCCGAGCATGCCACTCGCGCTCGCAGGTGTCACTTCGACGCGAAGGGAACGGTACCGATCGATCGTGAGTCGGCCTGCAGACCCGTGAATCTCGATCCGATCATCGTCGATGGTGCCGAGCGAGCACATGACCTGCGCCAGACACCCATTCGTTAGGCGCATCTGCAGCGTGACGGTGTCGTGTTCCGACCGCGCGGAGAGTACATCGGCGCTCACCTGCGCGACCTCCGTCCCGAGCAGGAAGCGAATGAGGTCGACGTGATGCACGGCCAGATCGAGCAGCGCGCCTCCGCCGCTTTCTCGCTGCTGCTTCCACGCGGGAATTGCGCGCGCGGGGGTAGTGAACACGGTGCGCACGCTCACGGGGGTCCCCACTGCGCCGCCGCCGATCGCCGATCGCGCCCGCTGGACGAGCGGGTTGTGGCGATAGTTGAATCCCATCATCGCGATGAGGCCGGACCGCCGCGCCACCTCGAGAACGCGGCCGGCATCGTCTACCGACGTGGCGAGCGGCTTCTCCACGTACACATGTTTGCCCTTGTCCAGGGCTGCGATGGCGGCGCTGGCATGGAGGGCCGGTGGCAGCGCAACGATGACCGCATCCACGTCGGGCATTGCGAGGACGTCGCCGTACTCCGCCACGGCGCGGGCGTCGGGAGCGAACGGGCGGGCCGCGTCGAGATTTGCCGCCACTGTGTCAGCGAGCGCGATGACCCGGCCGCCGGGAACGCGGGCGAGCGACCGAAGATGCGCGGCGCGCGCAATACTACCACACCCAAGGACACCGAGCCGGACTGACATGCCATAAGGTAGCTAGGGACCTTGTCATGCGCCTGTGCAATCCCACACATTCGGCGAGAGGGCCGGTTGGACACCCGATCGCTCGGTCCTCCGTCGCGACATTACAGCGTTAGGCCCAAGGCACCCGTTCATGGCTCGTTCGATCACTCGAGCACTTACCTACCCGTCACCGTTCGAGGAGTCCCGCGCCTCGCGGTTGGCCAAGAAGGTGTTGCTGTGGAGCATCCTCGCACAGTTGCCCATCGGGGCGATGTCGAGCTACCGGGCCTGGGTGCAGATCAAGGACCTGACACTGACGACAACCAGTCCGGTATTGACGCCGGGCGTCGTCGTTCGGGCCGACCTCGCGAGCTGGGCGCGCACCGAGTCCGACGCACGGATCGAGCTCGTACAGGGCAGCCACGTCGTGATGCTCGGCGAGGTATACGTGCGGCGAAATCACGAGCCGGTGTTCGATCCTCGTCCGCAGCACGGGTCGGTCGTGGTGACGATCTCGCCCGAGATGCTCGCGCAGTTTCAGCCGGGGCCGGCGACGCTTCACGCGAGTGCGGTGGGTCGCCCGCAGTGGATGCGCGTCCCGCCGCCGACCATCCGCGATCAGGCCGTGACGATCGCGAGGTAGGTTGTCACAAGCAGCTGTCATCGCACCATCCTGTCGTCGACTCGTGACTGAATCCCGCCAACTCCTCCAGCACTTTCTCGCCGCGCTTGCGTATCGGACGCAGAAGGCCGTCCGCGATGCGCCCGAGGACTTCGCGAATTTCCGCATCAGCCCGACGAGCCGCACGCCGAAGGAACTCGTGTGGCACATGGCGGGCGTCATCGGCTATGCGCGAACGATGTTCCACGGCGGTCGGTTCACGCCGCCCGAGCTGCCGACATTCGCCGATGACATCGCGCGGTTCCACGAACAGCTGGCCGGTCTGCGCGCCGATTTCGCCGACGAGTCGCTCACCGCGCGCATCTCCGATCGGCAGTTCCTTCAGGGTCCGCTGTCCGACGCGATGACGCACGCCGGTCAGCTGGCCATGCTCCGCCGACTGGTCGGTTCACCCGTGCCATCCGAGAACTTCATTTTCGCGGAGATCAGCTCGGATAACGTGACGGCCAGCCAGCCGGATCCTGCCGCTCCGGACGTGTGGTGGAAGCCGGAGACGCCGCCTGTGCCGCCGGGCACCCACGCGAGCAAGCTCGCGGATGATCTCGTCGACCCGACGAAGCGCTGATGGGTCGGTCTGTGTGACGGCACCTGGTGTACCTCGAAAGATCATTGGCTTCCACACCGACGACGTAGGCGACTGGGTCGCTGACCTCGAGTGTGGGCACACGCAGCACGTGCGTCACGATCCGCCGTGGCAGAACCGCCCCTGGGTCGTGACACCCGAGGGGCGGGCGCGATTCCTCGGCACGGAGCTCCAGTGCGTGCTCTGCGATGCCTAACGTCCTTCGGCGCATCCTGCTCATTCGCCACGGACCGTCGGCGCATTCCGAGAGTCCCGGCTGGATCGACGCGGCGGGGGTGGATCGCTGGCGCGAGGCATACGACGCTGCCGGCATTCTTCCGCAGAGTGCCCCTCCGCCCTCGATCGCCGCGGCGGTGGCCGGCGCCGATGTTCTCGTGACGAGCGATCTCCCACGAGCGCTGGCATCCGCCGAGCGTCTTGCGCCAGGCAAGTCCGTTCGCGTCTCACCGCTGTTCCGCGAGATGTCGCTCGAGGTTCCGCGGTGGGTTGGCGCCCGATGGCCACTCAGCATCTGGGCGCTGTGCATTCACGCGCACTGGCTCATTCGGGAGCGACGCGGCGAGATCGCCCATGCCGACGAGCTTCAGCGGGCAGCCGATGCCGTGGCGGTCCTCGATGACATCTCGCGAGAGGTACCGACGGTCGCGGTCGTGACTCACGGCGCGTTTCGACGGATCCTCACGTTGCGGCTCGCCGCGACTGGGTGGACTCCGGAGCGCCGCATCGGCGGCTACCGTAACTGGAGCGTGTGGCCATTCTGTCGAGTGGACGTGGACAGTGGCGAGGGGACAGGTGTGGTGCGGTGACACTCTCGCGACGCGCGGTCATCTGGCTCGTCCCGGCGCTCCTCGCGGTGCACAACGCGGAAGAGGCCGTGATGTTCCGTCGCTATCTCCCGCTCGTTCGCGAGCGGGTGCCGGACTGGGCCCGTCCCATCGTCACCGGCGTGACGTACGAGCAGATGTCGATCGCGCTGGCGCTCGCGACCATTGTCCCGTTAGGCATCGCGATCTGGGCGGTTGCACGCCCGCGGTCCGCGGCGGCGTTGTGGTCGGTCCTCCTCATTCAGGCCGTCGTCCTGCTGAACGTCGCCGCGCACGTGTGCTCGGCCCTTTTCATCCTCCGCGGCTACGGGCCCGGCCTCGCGACGGCGCTCGTGGTCAACCTGCCGTTCTCGCTCTACGTGTTGCGACGCGCGACGTGGGAGCGATGGACGACGCGACAGGAGCTACTGGTTCTCGCCCCTGCCGCGTTCGTCGTTCATGGTCCGCTTCTGCTCGGCGTCATCGCGCTCGCCGGTTCCCTGGCGCGCTGAGCTTCCGGCGCGCGTAGCGATTGGTCGCTACTGTCGTCGCGGCTCCGCTCGCACCGTGATCGGTTGTGTCAGCGTCTTCGTGCCGACCGTGAGCCGAGCGGTGAAGGTGCCGGTGAGTGGTGGAGCGTCGGCGTCGCGGCCTCCGCCGCCACCTCCGCCACCGCCGCCGAATCCACCGCGAGGCACGAGACTCCACGCCACGCGATGCATCCCCGCAGCAGTCGACATCGGTTCCGGCGGTGTACGCCAGAGCGCCGACGTGTTCGGAATGCCACCGGGCCTGCCGCCGCCTCCACGGCCGGCGGGCTGCGGCTGGCGGGACGGGTCGCTCGAGTGCGTCGCGATCACCGCGCCTGCCGCATCGAGGATCTCGAGCGTGACCGGGCCACTCGCCGGTGATCGCAGGTAGTAGTCGATGTACGCGGCGTTAGGCGGGTTCGGCGCCTGCGGCTCATCCTTCTGGAGGGGCGTGCCGTTGTCGCCGCCCTGCTGGACGTTGATCGCGTCCGACGGCTTGAACAGGTAGACGTCGGCCTTCGCGATCTCGTCGCTCGCCTGACGCAGCGGCGCGATGTCGTCGATGACCCAGAAGCCGCGGCCGTGTGTCGCGACGATGAGATCGCCCTCGTAGATCTCGAAGTCGCGGACGGACGTGACCGGCAGGTTGAGCTGCAGCGGTTGCCAGTTGTCGCCGTCGTCGAACGAGAGGTACGCACCACGTTCCGTTCCGGCGAACAGCAGCCCGCGCCGCTTGGGATCTTCCTTTACGGTGTGGACATAGACGCCCGCGGGCAGCCCGTTCGAGATGCGCTGCCACGTCTTGCCCATGTCGCGCGTGCGGTAAATGTACGGATCGAAATCCTGGAGCTGATGACGATCAACGCTCGCGTAGGCGACGTTCGCGTCGAAGTGCGACGCCTCCATCATCGTGATGCGGCTCCACGACGTGATGGCCGTTGGCGTGACGTTCTGCCACGTCGTTCCATCGTCGGTCGTGAGCTGGATCTGACCGTCGTCGGTCCCGATCCAGAGCAGCGGCGCGCGAAGCGGCGACGGCGCGATGGTGTAGATGACGCCGCGCTTGCCGTTGCGATCCACCTGAGCGGCTGCGGTGGCGTCGAGGTTGGGGGGCACGCCCGGATCCGCTCGCGTCAGGTCGCCGCTGATGCGCTTCCACGTCTGCGCACCATCGGTCGTCTTGAACATGAACTGATTCGCGTAGTACAACGCGTGCGGGTCGGCGCCGGAGAACACGAGCGGCTGTGTCCAGTCGTTGCGCGCGGGCTCGGGCGCCTGTGGCGCGGTCGTGCCACGGACGGCCGTGTTCGTCTCGAGGTTCCAGCGAGTGCCGGTGCCTCCGAAGATGACGCCCGGGTTCAGTGGATCCCCAGCGGTCATGCCACTCTCGCCGCCCGCGCCGATCGGCTCCCAGTCGCGCATGGAGATCTCGGCGAACTTGCCGCGTGATCGCACGGCCACGGCGCCCGAGTCCTGCTGGGCACCAGTGACCCAGTACGGACAGCGGCGA
>Ga0310810_10001737_pt1 | contig 23038 bp, 18 predicted proteins | sample NCmetagenome_FD_207641 | JGI IMG/M metagenome (GOLD analysis project Ga0310810, IMG submission 207641) | Soil microbial communities from experimental microcosm in Duke University, North Carolina, United States - NC | ecosystem: Engineered > Artificial ecosystem > Soil microcosm > Unclassified ... | reverse complement strand
AATTGGCGGATGGATGTTTTGATTTTGTCAGAGGATCGACGTCAGATTTTGTGATGGGCATCTCCCCATTTCCGGATAATCCAGAACATTATTTGCAGCTGCGAGCAGTTGTGAGTTTTTATCTCAAAGATTATGAAACAGCTGCAAAGGTTGCTGGAATATTAGGTAATGTATATTTTGCCAGCGCGCAATATGAACGCGATTGGCATTCTGTGCATTTTAATAGTCTCGCTGGTATGGCTTATGAGAAATTGGGTGATTCTGAAAAAGCATGTCATCACTTCAAGCAGTTCCTTGATGGCAATTCTCCACACGGTAAACCAAAGGCAGATGAAGAATATGCGAAAAATTATTTGGCTAGCAATAAAGGGCATAGTTCAGTCGTAGATGATAATTCGTATGATGGTAAGATGAAGCGTAGAAATGATTCCGCTGTAACTGCAGCAAGGGATATGAATGCTTTTGTTAGACAATTTAAATTTGATCCTGTAGAGCATGAATATCAAAACCTTGAAGATGCAATAGATCATTTGAAAGCGATGAAAGATCTTTGTGAACGTCGTTTCAAAGCATTAACTAATGAGAGTGCTGATTCTGAAAGTGTGGGTTATATTTGTAATGAATATGATTACGGAAGATTTCTGGATCATTTATCCAATGATATCAGTATGCTCGATGAAAAATTAATTTCTGAAATGAGTCTTGCAGATATCCACAAATTATTTTCATTCGATCCATATGGTTTTGGTTACTCATCCATCAGGGTTTTATTTGAAAAATATCCTGATTTAATCAGCGCTAAAATCAAGAGTGTCGAAGACTTTTTGAGTTTTGCGCTATATGATAACTTTGCTCCATTCGGAGAAATTTTACTAGATAAAACGACGGGCAGTGAGCGTGCCAGATTGTATGCCATGATTGCACCAGAGATTGATAACATTAAGAGTGTCGAAGGCTCGGGAATTAGCGAATACAATGTCAATGATGTGCGTGAAGAGGCTGGTATAAAAACTGTAGCAGTCAAGCCAAACCCCCAACCTTTTTCCACACAAGGTTTTACGACGTTTACACCAGCTGTCGGGCGATTTGATGTGTTAGATCAGCAGCGAGATGTGGTGAACGTACCTAAGCTATAGCGTGTTGCACGGTATTCTAAAAAATTGGTGTTTGGGAAGGTAAATAAAAAAGCCGGGATTGTGTAAACAATCCCGGCGATCATCTGATGATGATTTTTTTTAGAACTCAAAATCAAGACGCAAAATACCAAAGTCAGAAAACTCACCCGTACCACCTGGTTGATCGAAATCCCAGTCACGTACCCATTGCAAAGCAGTATTGAAGTGCGGGAAGATATTAACGATATAGGTTGCGGTAACACGATCTTTAGGCAAGCTATAGCCAAACGGTCCAAACGGAATAGTAACTGGGAAGGGTCCAATTGTACCATTCAGATTTTTGTCTCCTTGTATGAATTTAGAGTCACCCGATACTTGATATCCGACATCAATGCTGGAGTCATGATTGAAGGTTGGGAATGAATAACTTGCATCGACACCCGCAGCCCATACACTGCTATGTGGGTTATTGTTATTCATCTTTCCAGTTGCGGCTACACCTTCTGCCATCAGACCAAACTGTCCAGATGCACCAAGTTTGGTATCAATATGTGCTGCAAAAGCATGTTGACGTTTAGTGGTGAAAGGTAAAGGCTGTAAAAAGTCCACTTGCATTGCATTGTAATCAAAGAAAGTATTGTTGAGCTCATTAACGCTGGCGTTAATGTAATCTGCATCGCGAAGATCCCAGATATAGCTGACATTGGCATTGATGTACCTAAGGAATGAATTCATATATTCATGCATGAAACCTAATCGGGCACTATAGTTTCTTGCGCCGTTTTCAAGAGTTTCAAAATTTCCCAGGGATTGCTGTGCCATTGACCAGGTTGCTGACCCATATAAACCGTTTACGAGTCCGAAGCCGATCTGCGCGCCGCCGGTGCGCACTTGAGTTAATAACTGCGTCAGGCTTGGTGTGATAGTTGGTAAGCCGTAACCATTAGGACTGTACTGGCCAAAATCGAGGTACATTCTACCAACTTTTAAATAAACCGGATAACTTTCCGGATCAGATATCACTGCATATAACTCATCAAGATGAGTGCTTGCAGCTGAGCGGAAATTGTCAGCCCAGTCAGTTGAGAAAGTATTAAAATGTTGTATATATGCATCGGCTTTTACTGATCCGCTGACATAGTCAACATTGGCATGCAGACGTGAAAACTTGAAAGGTAAATAATCTGCAATAATGTTCGCGTTATTAATACTACCAATAAACTGATTATATGCTGGGCCGCCAAACATGGGTCTGACACCAGTACCAGAAAGTGATGCGGTTGGTCCAAGTCCGTTAGGTCTGCTATCAAAATACATTAGATCAAGATCCACCATGCCGCTTAGGCAAAATTTATTGCTCCAGCATGAGATGGCGTGGTCATTTGATTTGGCTGCATTGATATCTTCTGCCCAGTTTAAAAACTGTGAGTAAGTGGTTGGCAGAATTGGTGCGGTTGGATCCCATTTGAAATCAGCTCGGGGCGCATCGTGCAACAGTTGATTAGCATTTACATCCATTGCTGATTCTTTGTAATCGTGTTTGGCTTTGCCAGCATGTGCGATGCCGCCGAATGCAAGCAAAATTGCTAGTGTAGCAGTGCTTAACTTGAAACCAGGTTTCATATCATTTTTTCCCTTTAAAGTTATTTTCCTTTAGGGCGAAAATTATACTGATAATTTTTTAGATAACAAGAATTAAATATTTAAATTGAATCAACTTACTGCCGTAAAAATATGCGCGGATTCATGCTGTAATAGCCACTGTTTCACTGCAAACAAATTCCCGCTGGTATCACCCGCATACCCACCCAGCTTTTTTGCGCCAATTACGCGATGACAGGGAATGATGATGGGAATAGGGTTGCGGCGGCAGGCTTGTCCGACTGCGCGCGGGCTTGATTTTAATTTCTTTGCCAGTTGGCCGTAGGTGAGGGTGGTGCCGGAAGGGATGTCACTTAATGCCATCCACACGCGCAGTTGAAATGGTGTGCCGGTGAGCTGTATGGGTAACTCAAATTTATGTTTTGGGTTTGTAAAATAGGCGATTAGTTGTGATGCAATGGAAGATTCCTGCGTTGTGGTATCAACATTCGCGGATAAATAATCAACTGCTGTAATACAGTCTGCGTTCATCCTGATGCCCAGTTTGCCTAACGGTGTATCCATGATGCAGGCAAACTGGGAATGCATATTTGTCATAGTTCGACACTTTTTGTGATTATTACTTGGCTGCTAGCAGCACTCCCCCCTGATTATTGTCTGATCGTTTCTCTTTCGCAGACTTTGACTTTTTCTTCAGGTGGTCTGGCAATTCAGGAAACTCGATTTCTTTTTCGGGTTTCGCTGGGTCAGCGTTAAATAGTGTGAACATATTAGATTGATGTTCGCCCTCAGTCAAATCAAGTTCAGCCTGGACTTTTTGCATATTAAAGTCATCTGGTACAGCATAAGATCTTACAGGTTCTTTGCTGTTTGCTGGCTCTCTGGCAGGAGCTGCCTGTTCAAGCAAGTCATCAAAAATAGTACGAGCGGCTGATTTGACTGCTTCTTGTTGATCAATCATGTCATCAAATGGAGTCGAACCCAGCTTTTGTAATACTACAGCTGTTGTTGGCAGCATTGGCTTTGGTAAATTTACAGGAATATCCGATGACAATAATTCATCAACAGATTTTTTCTCGACTGGTTTAAAACATTCCATTAAAGTTTCTAATGAATCAGTTTCTTCAGTTTTATTGCCAAGCAATTCTGCAAAAAGATCTTCAGCAAATGGATTGACTGTTGTCTGAATATTCTCGTCATCAAATGGATTACCGCTTTCTTTAACTGCAATTGGTTGATCTGGTATTTGTTCCATGTCTGCAAATGGATTCACAGGCTGCACAACTTCAACAAGCTTAACTTGTGAGGCTTCACCCAGTTCACGCAGCTTTGCACCCGCTTTAATATATTTCTTAGTTTCATCAATATAGACAGGTTGTTCGGATGCTAAGGATGGGTAAACTCTCTGTGGCGGTACGAAAGCTGTTTCACCGGCTTTCAATTCTGCCTGACGCTCTTCTTCCTTCATTTTCTCTGCATCAGCGTAAGATGGCGGCTGTGCAACTGTAACTTGCGGCGGCACAAACACAATTTCAGCGGCTTGTGCAGCAGCGGGCTTGTCCTTTTCCATACTTATTGCTTGCAATGATTCTGAAAGTTTTTCGAGACGGATTGTTCGCAATCGTTCTGCGATTGTTTTTTCACGTAATATTTCAGCCATTTTTTCCGGTAATATGCTGATGTTTTCTCCTGATTGTTGTGCAAGAAAATTGCGTATATTATCGTGATATTTGTGACCAAACTTTTTTAAGCTGAACATTGGATTGTTTTTTGTTGTATTGACTGCTAGTGCGGGATCTGCACCTTTATTCAGTAAATGATTAACAATATCGGTTTTTCCATTAGCTGCGGCTACGGCTAATGCTGTTAAGTCATTCCCGCTGGATGATTCATCTACACGTTTGAATGGTGCATTCACATCTGCGCCTTTGGCGATTAATTCATCGATTTTATTAATGGCTTCTATTTGAGAAGAATTGTTACCACTAGCGGCGATGATAAGTGCATTATTGAGTCTCACTTTTTCTTCTACACGTGCTTTAATTAGTTTTTCTTCATCAGCTATATGTACGTTATGTGCGTTATATAATTTTTCCGCCTCGCCCAGCATGCCGTGACCAGAACGGCATATTAGTGCGCCTCTATGAAAACGTGCAAATTGATATTCCCAGCTTTTTTCATCAACGACAATACGCTTGAGCATGTTGAATTTAGCTGCATGCGGTAATTCTTCAACTGCTTTTAAAAAATCATGTTTGATATTATCAGCTGCGAATGAAAATTCTTGAGGGAGCAGGGAATTAACTTTGTCTTGCTGGAATCCTGCTGCAATCAGAAAATCTCTCAATTTTAGAAGTATTAATAATTTCTTACCAGACGAAACATTTTCGATACATTTTTGATAGTGGCGGTCAGTTTCTAAAAACTTGAATAAATCATCCGGGTTTTTTTGATATTTTTCGATTAATTTATTGACCATTGCTTCCATTACTGCGTCACTGCAAAATCTGGCGTAAGATAATGGCGAGTTTTTTTCGCGAGTGAATATATCAATCTCTGCACCATTCTGGATTAAGTGAAGCGCCATTTGATTATGACGATTGTTAAGTGCGATGCATAATGCCGACATGCGGTTGCCGCGCTGCATGTTAATATCTGCGCCTGCTTGAAGCAGTAAATCTACACCTTCCAGGTTGTTTTGCTCTGCCGCAATATATAATGCTGTTGCATCGGCGTAGAAATAACCCATATCATGTTGATAATTGACGTTTGCCCCAAGGGACAAAAGCCGTTTGACTTCATCATTTTTCTTATAAGCTGCAGCCATAATCAGATGTGAGCCTAATATATCCTGATTGTGCTCATCACGAAGCAGCTTAGGCATTTGAAATTCCTTTGGAGCTTTGAGTAATGCTTCACCTTCACTAACTTCAAATTCTAACGCCGGTGCGTTGGGAACTGCAGCCTTAACTGGGTTTATGGCACCTTTAATCTGGATTTCTTGCTGTGTTTGCCTTGCTTCTCGAGTTATCTGAATCGTGGCGCTGCCAACTGCTACAGAAACTTCTTTTAGTACGCCTGAGTCGAGGCTGCAAGCAAAGAATCCGCGTTGTTCAAACATGAGTTTACCGACAGGGTCTTCCGGGTCACCCATCAGTGATCCTTCATTAACTGTTTCGAGGTATGATAAATCACGTAGATAATTTAAGAACGTTTCTTTGTGGAAGTTAAAGTCTTCAATACTCGGTAAGAATTTCTTGATATGAAATCCTTCGTTGCGCAAGCTGCGTAATAGCTGTGCAAGTAGATGATAGCAATCTGGAGTTGAGTAAATCTTGGCAATCAACTGACCGATATTCTTGTCGCTGCCTTTTGGTTTGCTGAGCGCTTTAAAAATTGTGTCAGCATTAATTTTACCCTTATCAGACAGCATCACGAGATTGGTGAGATAGTTTTGCAGCAAGTGACGTTTGTAAGTATCTTTACTTGCTATTTCGGCAAGGTCGAATAATATGCTGCCGTCATTGTAATTATCTGGAGTCTGCCCGCGTTCATCATGGTGCGAGAATAATTTCTGGAGATCATTTGCGTCGGCGTCTTCACGGATGGAGATCGTCAACAGCAAATCTAAATATTTTTGCACGAGAGTTGTGTCATTTGATTTAATTGCATGACGTAAAAGATAGGAGGAAAATGTTTGTTCGCCATCAGCAGCCGCTAAGCTAAGTAATTTAATCAAGCGCTGAATGTCTGTCTTTGGATTGTCGGCAAGTTTTGTAAATATTTGAATGAGGTTGTCCGTGGCGCTAACACCAGCTTTTGATGGCTGCCTAACATGGGCGCCGCATATAAATTGCAGCATGTATTCTATGCCATCTTCATAGAGATAACCCATCTCTAACAAGCTCAACAGCACATTGGTATTGGTATTGTTTTTGCATTGCACCAGAATGCTGCCAAGCAATGTATTTATGTCATCAATAGTGTGACCTTTGCGATCTTTCATTAGCTGCCCCGTTCTCTCTCGTTGTGTCTTTTGTAGTGGATTTAATGTAGCCCGGGTTAGCGCGCCTTTTGCGCGTAACCCGGGGTCATCATAATCTGCCCCGTTCTCTCTCGTTGTGTCCTTTGTAATGGATTTAATGTAGCCCGGGTTAGCGTGCTTTTTACGCGTAACCCGGGGTCATCATAATCTTTTATATCGGTTTGTATGATAAGTGATCAATATTAAGACAGTATTAGGTGGTTAATGTGACGGCAGGTTTTATTTGCGAGAGGGTGGGTAAGTGGTTGATTTTGATTGATGTGGATATAAATTAGCTGGCTCAGTGCAAACATTGTCCCCGGGTTTCGCGTAAAAAGCACGCTAACCCGGGCTACATTCATAGGGCGGAGTGCTTTCGTTGTTGATGTTTGGTGGCCACGATGATGACCGTGCTTTCGGTCTCATTGATACGATAGACAACGCGGTAATCCCCGACTCTGAGCTGGCGGTGGTTCTTCAGGCTGTAGCGTAAAGGTTTCCCATAGGATTTGGTTGTAATGCATTGAAATATAGAAGGTTATAGATGGTTGTCATCCTGAGGAGTGCTTAGTGCGACGAAGGATTTCCTTTATATTGCACGGTTACGTCAAGGAGATCCCCGCTTTCGCGGGGATGACAATTATTCGCAGGGGAGATATTACTCGGCTGATGTTTCGCCGTTATCTTTTGGTGCTTCAACTGGTTCAGCGGCAGGAACTGCTGCGGTGCCCAGTTTGGCGGTCAGTTTTTCTTTAATACGTGCAGCCTTACCGCTGAGATCACGCATGTAATACAGTTTGGCGCGGCGGACGTCACCACGGCGTTTAACCTGTACGGATTCAAGTGAGGGGCTTGAGGTCTGGAATACACGCTCAACGCCTACACCGTGGGAAATCTTGCGTACGGTGAATGCTGAGTTGTAGCCGCGGTTGCGCTTGGCAATGACCACGCCTTCATAAGACTGCAAACGGCTGCGTTCGCCTTCTTTCACTTTAACCTGCACAACGACGGTGTCGCCTGCTTCAAAAGCCGGTAAAGTCTTGACCGACTTCATAAATTCGGATTCTACTGCTTGGATAATTTTGTTACGCATTGTTCTCTTCCTCTAACAAGACGGGTGATTCTATACAGTTTGAGAGGATTTTTCGAGTGTTTTTTTAGGTTTTTCGACGTGAACGTGAACGTTACCGTTACCGTTCCCGTTTTTTGGGGAATATTCCTAATAGCCGGTAACGGTAACGCAAACGTTCACGTTCACGATAAAGCGCAACGCGATGACAGGGTTACCCAATATCATCAATAAATTCATCAAGTAACGCTTGCTCTTCCTTGCTTAACTTTAACTTGGCCAGAAGATCCGGGCGGCGCATCCAGGTGCGTCCCAGTGACATTTTCAGTCGCCAGCGGCGGATTTCAGCGTGATGACCGCTCATCAAAACTGGCGGTACCGGCAGACCGGCAAAGATTTCGGGGCGGGTATATTGCGGATATTTGAGCAAGCCCGATGTGAGTGAATCGGTTGCCACGCTCTGGTCATCGCCCACCACGCCCGGGAGCAGGCGGCTGGCTGCATCAATCATTACCATGGCGGCGAGTTCACCGCCAGTGAGGATGAAATCACCGATAGACCATTCTTCATCAACTTCGCTTTCAATAATGCGCTCATCAATACCTTCATAACGTCCGGCAATCATCACCACAGATTTCATTTCTGCCAGTCTTTCTGCTGCTTTCTGGTCGAATTGACGACCCTGCGGCGATAAGAAAATGACAGTTGGCGGTACTGGTGCAGCATCATTTGCTGCCTGAATCGCAGCTTGCAGAGGCTCCGGCATCATCACCATGCCAGGGCCGCCGCCGTATGGATTGTCATCAACGGACTGATGTCTGTCAGTCGTAAAATCACGGGGATTAAAGCATTGCAGCTGGATAATTTTTTCTTTTTGTGCGCGGCTGGTGACGCCGGAATTCAGTGCGGAAAACATTTCAGGAAAGATGGTGACAATGCCAAACCACATCAGATTTCCTCCCAATTCACCTGCATTTCTTGCTTGTCGATATCAATATTCAACACAACAGAGCCGGGTAAATAGGGGATCGCAATTTCTTTTTCGCCTTTCACCACCAGCACATCATTGGAGCCGGTTTCAATGAGATAAATGATTTTTCCCAGTGTTTCACCGCGCTGATTGATGACGGTGAGGCCGACTAAATCCGACCAGTAATATTCATTTTTAGCGAGTTCTGGCAGCTGTGATCGTGTGATGTTAATCGTTTTGCTGGTATAAAGCCGCGCTTCTTCGGGTGTTTCGACGCCGGTAAATTTCACGATTAAACCGCCGCCGTGTTCTTTGGCGTCTTCAATTGTTATTTCCTGATATTTGTCGTCAGTGCTGCTTAAATACCAGGGAGAATACTCGAGGATATCAGCGCCATATTCGGTAAACGTCTGGATTTTGAGCCAGCCTTTAATGCCAAAAGGTGCACCGATCTTGCCGATAATAATGTATGTGGAATTAGTTTTTGGCATAACGAGAGCTTAGGGGGAATATGTAGGTTGGGTTAGCGCGCTTTTTGCGCGTAACCCAACAACGAATGCGCGTAACCCAACATCCATCAACGAAAGCGGGTTAAGCTGCAGTTCCAGCTTCTTTGTGCAGCTTGATCAAGTGCTTAACGCGGTCAGAAGCTTGCGCACCTTGGCTGATCCAGTGTTCAGCGCGTGCCAGATCCAGCGAGAGCTTCACTTCTTTGCCGGCAGCGATAGGGTTGTAATAACCAACCTGCTCAATGAAGCGGCCATCGCGTGAGCGGCGCTTGTCAGCCACAACGATATGATAAAACGGGCGTTTTTTAGCGCCGGTACGTGATAAACGAATAACTACCATGATCTTTGAATCCTCTCTATTTATAAAGATCCCGGATGAAATAAAAACATTTCATCCGGGCTACGAAATACTTAAGAGCCGGGATTATACGGTGAGTTTCCTCACCTTGCAAACCTAAAATGGCATTCCCGGGGGCATGCCGCCGCCAAATGGGAACTTGCCCTGCATGCCGCGCATCATTTTCATGAGGCCGCCGCCTTTCATTTTTTTCATCATTTTTTGCATCATCGTGAATTGCTTCAATAGCTGGTTGATATCTTGAATGGTGGTGCCGGAACCCATGGCGATGCGGCGTTTATGAGAATTTTTGATATTGTCAGGGAAGCGCCGTTCTTTTTTCGTCATGGAATTGATGATGGCTTTGATTTTCACAAGCTTTTTATCATTCAATTGTGATTTGACGTTTTCTGGCAGCTGGCCGACGCCGGGCAATTTACTCATGATGCCCATCATGCCGCCCATGTTTTCAATCTGTTCGAGCTGGCCAAGGAAATCTGTCAAATCAAATGTTTTACCTTTTTTGATTTTATTCGCGAGTTTTTCCGCTTTGTCACGGTCAACTTTTTGCGTGACTTCTTCAACTAAACTGACGATATCGCCCATGTCGAGAATACGCGATGCAATACGATCCGGATGGAAGGGTTCCAGCGCATCAATTTTTTCACCGACACCAATAAATTTAATCGGTTTACCTGTGATGTGGCGGATGGAAAGTGCAGCACCGCCGCGGGCATCGCCGTCTGCTTTGGTGAGCACAACGCCGGTTAACGGCAGGGCATCGTGAAATGCTTTTGCCGTATTTGCCGCATCTTGTCCTGTCATGCTGTCGACGACAAAAAGCGTTTCAATTGGATTAACTGCAGCGTGTAAACGCTTGATTTCGGACATCATTTCTTCATCGATGTGCAGGCGGCCTGCTGTATCAAGAATAACGACATCAATCACTTTATTTTTTGCGGTTTGAATCGCGGCTTTGGCGATTTCAACCGGGTCTTGATTGATGGTACTGGGATGAAATTCCGCTCCGACTGATTTCGCCAGCGTTTCCAGCTGATCGATAGCGGCAGGGCGGTAAACGTCTGCACTGGTTAACAAGACCGATTTTTTCTGCGAGTTGATCAGCCAGCGTGCGAGCTTGGCGGCAGTTGTTGTTTTACCAGAACCTTGTAAACCAGCCATCATGATGACGGCAGGCGGTGCCACACGCAGATTTAATTCCGCATTGGCTTCACCCATTAATCTGGTTAATTCATCGTGGACAATTTTGATTAACACTTGTCCCGGTGTCAGGCTGGTCATGACATCGGCGCCCAGCGCCTTGGATTCAATGTCAGCAATAAATGCTTTTGCGACGGGCAGTGCCACATCGGCTTCGAGCAGGGCAACGCGGATATCACGCAGCGTATCTTTGATATTCGCTTCGGTGAGGCGCCCCTGGCCGGTTAAATTCTTGATAACTTTATTTAAACGTTCGGATAAGTTATTGAACATATTTTATAAACCGTTAATTGAAAATCGGAGGAGAGTATACCCAATAAAGCTGCAACAGGTCATTACTTTCGTGGCGAATTTTGCGGATGAGAGCCAGGCTGTACATCCGGTTCTTTTTGGGGGGTAAAAAGATTGTAGAGAAGTCTTTCTTTTCGGCGTTTTGCTTCTGCAGAGTTATAAGTATACTCATCACCGCCCTCGACAACGACTTCGAAATCTTCATCATTAAACAGGTTCGCCGTTTCATCTTCAGATAAATCGAGAAAATCGCGAACTTTAGCACCATAACAGCAGTTATAAACGCTATCAAGTATTGAACTAAGTGCATTACTTACTGCAGAAGCAGCGGTTTGTGAAACTTCTACACCTTTATAAAAAATAGGGAAAACACTGCCCGCGGAATTGATGAAGAAACTTGCGGCACCAACGTAGGCTAATGTTTCGATGATGGGGTCGGTGACGGATGCATAATCAATTCCAAGTGTTTCTAATAATTCGAGCATCATTTCTTTAGTGATGCCGTGATACGTGTAGGCAAGTAATCCGCCTGCTAACAGTGATAATGCAAATGCAGATACGATTTTGGAGTCTTTATATGCCGGGGTTTCTCCTTCCGCGGGGGTGAAGCTGCCGAAAAAGATATCGAGACATTCGATCACAAACGCGCCGTTCATAAAGTAATCGGTAAACGCAATACTGGAGCAGGCAGCGCCAGTGATGATACGCGGCGCAAGTGAGGTAATTTCAAATACGTCATAAAGACCCGTGCATGTCATGACTCCATCATTAAAACTGCCAAAAATCGCGATGGTATAACCAATCGTGGGAGTCAAGTAACGGCTCGCTCTGTTAGAGTATTTTGGTTTGACGCCGGCCATTACCTCTCTGACTTTTTTCCAGGTCGCCATGCCTTCGCCTGATGTGATATTCAAAAAGACAGCAGCAGCGGTGACATCAGATGCGGCTTGCCAGAGCGGCGCGCTGAAATTTTTATTTAGGAAAACATATTTTTCTCGCAATTCATTTACGAAATAATATGCGAGTACACTGTCGGCAAAAGCTGCCCAGCTGCCCATGACAATGGAAGCAGTAGCAGCTGTGATTTCTTTAGCTTTGCTAAGTTTGGGCCAATCGGCTGGAATATTGCGTTGTTCAATGACATTAAAAGCATCTTCAATGCCTTCGTGGTTGTATTTACTGTTGATACTGAGAGCTGCGCCGAAGTTGCAGATAGTGGCAGGTATGATGATGGCGAGCGGTTGGTTACTTAAATCAATTGCAGTTTCGGCGGCTTCACATAATGCGGCACCAAATGGAAAGGAATATGCGGCGCGTTTGATATGAATTACTCTGACAGCGCAGCTGCGGGGCTGAGGGGTGTTAACAGGCACGAGTTCTTCTATGCCATTGCTGGCAGTCTCGCTGTTTTCAAGCATGCGTGTAGCTATATCATCAGCATCTTGCAATAGACGGGCTAGTTCTTCACGAGTTGAGAAATCAGCATGTGCGAATCCCTCCACCTGTTCAGTGGTCTGAAGCATTTCTTCTTTATCTTTCGCTACTGGATTTCCGCGAATTTGCATAACACTTCTCGTTAGGTGTTTCTTTTAACTCATTGTATTTATATATAAAACCAAAATTGATCTTTTTTCGTACGATTATTATGCCTGAGTAATATTAAGACAGAATTACGTTATCCAGGGGAGTATTGTCATCCCGAGGAGCGTACTTTGCGACGAGGGATCTTCTGGAGAATGTACGGATACATTCGGGAGATCCCTCGTCGTAAAAAGCACTCCTCGGGATGACACTGATGATACGAGGTTTCATCTGGGAGATCCCTCGTCGTAAAAAGCACTCCTCGGGATGACACTACGTGTCACTTTCCCGGGGGTGACGATATTTGGTAAACTCTAACCATCATCGTGTTAATAACGGACCGAACGTTGAGTGAATTCCAGGTAATAGCGCTAAGTATCATTCTCGTGCTGCTGATTTTAATATCTGCCGTGTTTTCGATGGCAGAAACCAGTTTCATGTCCATCAACCGTTACCGGCTGAAGCACAAGGCGCGCATGAAACGGCGCTATGCCATGCGTTTATTGCAGATGCTGAAACGCCCAGACCGGCTGCTCGGGGCGATTTTAATCGGCAATACCTTTGCCAATATGTTCACGTCGGCAATCGCTACGCTGATCATGGTGGGTTATTTTGGTGAAAAGGGTGCATTAATTGCTGCGATTGTCATGACATTTCTTGTCTTGATATTTGCGGAAATCACACCCAAGACATTGGCCGCCTTGTATTCTGATACCGTTGCACGCTGGCTGACTTATCCGATTTATTACATGATGCGATTAATGCATCCATTAGTCGTCGCAGCAAATGCTATTTCAAATTCTCTGTTGAAATTGATACATGTGCCGGTGACTTCGCATCATGTTGAGCCGCTGTCACGTGAAGAATTCCGGAGTCTGGTATATGACACAACGGGGAAAATTTCCAAACAATATCAAAATATGCTGCTGGGTATTCTGGATCTGAGTCATTTGACTGTAGATGATGTCATGGTGCCAAGTCATGAAATTTTTGCGATTGATATTGATTTGCCTTGGGAGGAAATAAAATCACGACTGCAGCAGAATCCGCATGATGCCGTCCCGTTTTTTCGCAAGCATGTGAATCATATTGTTGGCGTGTTGTACGCGCGTGACATGCAGCATTTGCTTCTGCAAGATGTATCGCTGAATAAATCTGTATTACAAAAAACCTTAGCTGAACCATATTTTGTTCCCGAAGGTACGCCGTTGAATGTGCAGCTAGATTATTTCCAGCGTAATCAGGGCAAGCCCGGATTTGTGGTGGATGAGTACGGCGAGATTGAGGGGATGTTGACGCTGAATGATATTCTCGAAGAAATCGTTGGTAATTTTACCTCGTCAATAGGGGCGATGAAGCGCGCTGATCAACAGAGTGATGGCAGTTATATTGTTGAGGGTAGTCATACCGTACGCGAATTTAACCGTCTGTCTGGATGGGAATTACCGCATCGAGGTGCGCGCACAATCAATGGTTTGATTGTGGAATATCTGGAAGCGCTGCCAACTGCACATACTGCGGTATTAATTGCGGATTATCCGATCGAAATTCTCGCAGTAAAAGACAAACGCGTAAAACGCGCGCGCATTTTCCCAAGGCTGCATGAGACGGTGGAGCATTGATTTGTAAAAATGACAGCTTCGGTAGGTGTCATCCCGAGGAGTGCTTTTTACGACGAGGGATCTCCCGAACTAAATCGTGCACTATCTTGGAGATCCCTCGTCGCAAAGTACGATCCTCGGGATGACAAATGCGCGATGACGTTACTTTATCAACAGTGCCGCCGCAACATTTCTATTTTCTGCCGATAAGGCATTATAGGTCCGGCACGCGGCACTGGTATCCATCCATTCCACACCAATTCCCAGATTAATGAGACTGCCATAAATTTCAGGCGGTATTATCGAGATCACGGCGCCAGTACCAATCAATAAAATATCCGGCCTGATTTCGATGATGACAGATAAAGATTCAGCTGTTAATTCAGAAATGGATTGTGGTGCCCATGTTTCAATCAACTTCGTGGGGGTGATAATGATGCTGCTGGATAATGTTTTATCATTAACGGTGATTCCACCGGGTTGATAGGCGCGAATTTGATAGAGTGCGCTATTATCATCGAGTGTGAGTGATGGCATTTGCTTTTATCTCATTCTGTTAATGGGTATTATGGCATTCATTAATGTGAATCATAAGGGACTTTTCATGAACAGCCAACCATTAGTTCCACCATTCAAAAGTGTCGCTGCCGCATTGCTGTTTACTGCTTTGCTGGGACCGGTCGGTCTTTTGTATAGCTCTTTCTGGGGCGGGTTTCTCATGATCTTTATCAGTATGGTGGTAGTCACCAGTAAATTACCAATACCAATATTTCTGACGTGGGTGTTTTGCAATATTTGGGGTGTTGCCGCAACAGAAGCACATAATCGAAGGGTGCTGCAGAATAAGGTTTAAAAAATGCAAAAGCAGATAGTCAGGCGCGAAAGGCAGGTTGATTTTGTCAAAGGTCTCGAGGGGTGTCATCCATTATTACAACGAATTTATGCGGCGCGTCAGGTTGCCTCTCTGGATCATCTCGACCGTTCACTGGAGCAGCTGCATGATTACCGCACGCTGTTGGGAATCAATGATGCAGCGGCACTGCTTGCTGATGCTGTCATGACGAATAAAATTATTTTAATTGTCGGCGATTTTGATGCTGACGGTGCGACCAGTACAACTGTTGCAATGAAGGCGTTAAAGTTATTTGGTGCGCACAATGCGCAATATCTGGTGCCGAATCGATTTGCTTACGGTTACGGGCTGACACCAGAATTGGTTGAAGCTGCAAAAAAATTTGCGCCAGATATTATTCTCACAGTTGATAATGGTATCGCCAATCACGCAGGTGTGACTGCAGCAAAAACTGCAGGCATGAAAGTTGTCATCACCGATCATCACTTATCATCAGTAACGCTTCCAGATGCGGATGCCATAGTAAACCCAAATCAGCCGAATGATCCATTTCCCAGTAAAAATCTCGCCGGAGTAGGGGTGATATTTTATGTGATGATGGCACTAAGACGTTATCTTGTAGATCAGGGATGGTTTGAAAATAAAAAAATTAATATACCGAATATGTCGCAGCTGCTGGATATTGTTGCACTTGGCACAGTCGCTGATCTGGTGCCGCTTGATCATAACAACCGGATTTTAGTGCATCAGGGATTACGGCGTATTCGCGGCGGATTATGTGTTCCCGGAATTGTAGCTTTGCTTGAAGCAGCAGGGCGTGATTTTTCTAAAGTATCAGCTTCTGATCTTGGTTTTGCAGTTGCTGCGCGTTTGAATGCGGCAGGTCGTCTTGATGATATGTCATTGGGAATTGAATGTTTGCTGGCGGAAGATGCGGTGCGAGCACGTGAGCTTGCACGCAAACTCGATCAAATGAATATCGAACGCAGAAGTATCGAGCAAGATATGCAGTCGCAGGCGCTAGCTGTACTCAATGAACTGCACGAAAATTTAAGCGGTGTGTTGCCGCGAGGATTAGTTTTGTTTGATAAAACCTGGCATCAGGGTGTGATCGGAATTTTAGCTTCGAGAATAAAAGATAGATATCACCGTCCGGTAATTGTGATGGCACCGGGGCAGGAGGGGGAATTAAAAGGTTCTGCACGTTCTATTGCAGGATTACATGTGCGTGATGCGCTTGCATTGATTGATGTGAAGTATCCTGGGCTCATGATTAAATTTGGCGGTCATGCAATGGCTGCCGGTCTGACAATTCGCGAAGAGCGTTTATCAGAATTCGAAAAAATCTTTAACGAAGTAGTTTCACAGCAAATTTCGGAAGATCAGCTGCGGCATTGCCTGATCAGTGATGGTGAATTATCTGAAGAAGAAATTAGTCTCGAAGTTGCAGCAATGCTGCGCGATGCGGGACCGTGGGGGCAGGCATTTCCTGAGCCATTGTTTGATGACGTGTTCAGAATCGTAGAGCAGCGTCTTGTCGGCGATAAACATTTAAAATTGCGGTTAATGAAAGATAAAAAAATAATAGATGCTATCGCATTTTTTGTGGATATTGAAAAATGGCCTAACCATCGCTGCGAAAATATTCGCGCTGCGTATCGATTAGATATAAATGAATATAAAGGGCGGAGTAGTGTGCAGTTGATAGTTGAGTACCTTGAAGAGTTATAAATATCGTCATTCCCGCGAAAGCGGGAATCTCCCTCCGTTTATTTACACGGTTAAATTAAGGAGGTCCCCGCTTTCGCGGGGATGACGACCTTTCGCGGCAATGACCAGATATAGAAAACCCCGATACCAAACATAGTTGCAATCCATTCCATTAATATGTCATTCTTGGCTTCTTTCCTGATTATCAAAAATAAAACAGACATAGAGTTAAGGTAATGAATTCAAAGTTAATTGGCGGCATTTTAATGATTGCGGGAACATCGATTGGCGGCGGTATGCTGGGGCTGCCGATTGCCACTGCTCAGGGTGGCCTGGGATCGTCTGCAGTATTGTTTATCATTTGCTGGATGCTGATGGCGTTTACAGGCTTGCTTACGCTGGAAGTTAATCTCTGTTTTCCGAAGAATAGCAATATCATTTCCATGGCGCGTGCGACTTTGGGCAAACCGGCAGAATTTTTATGCTGGACGATTTACTTATTTTTCCTGTACTCACTCGTATCTGCATATATCGCTGCTGGCCAGGATATTTTGCGCGGCTTATTGGTTTCTCTCAATATCCATATTCCCGTGTGGCTCGCCGGCGCTTTGTTTGTTGGTATGTTTGGTTCTATAGTCGCACTGGGAACGAAACAGGTTGACTGGTTTAACAGAATATTAATGATGATAAAGTTTGGGTCGCTGTTTGTTTTGATGGGTATGATATTCGAGCACATCAATCCTGAAAATATAATTTCCGGTCACGCATATTATTTGCTGCCGGCAATCACAGTCGTAATTACATCATTTGGTTTTTCTATAATTGTTCCCAGTATGCGCGCATATTTTCATGATGATGTGAAACAGGTGCGAATGGCGATTTTGATCGGATCATTTCTGCCGCTGGTATGTTATCTCGCGTGGGAAGCGGCAATTTTCGGCGCGATTCCGTATTCTGGTACTCTTGGTTTGGAACGGCTGATGTCATCAAATCAGCCGGTGACCGGATTAGTGCAGAGCATAAGTCATTATATGCCTGCGCATATTGTTGTAATTTTAACAAAATTATTTACTTCTATCTGTGTGCTTACCGCATTTGTATGCGTATCATTGAGTTTATCCGATTATCTTGCTGATGGCTTTCGTCTTGATAAAGATAGTTACGAGCATATCATCGTTCTGCTTGCTACATTTGTTCCGCCTCTTTTTATTGCTGTATTTTACCCACGTGCTTTTATTATGTTTTTAAGTATTGCTGGTTTATGCTGTGTGTTATTGCAATCTATTATGCCAGCGATGATGGCGTGGCACGTCCGCTATACAAAGCCGCATGTGCAAACATATCAAGTGTGGGGCGGTAAACTCTCATTAATTTTGTCGATGATATTATCTGCAATAATTATTGTTATTTCTGCGTTTTATCTATTTTAGATTGTACTCAGATATTTTTTATGTATGAGGTTTTGGTGTTGCCTTGCTGCTATTTTCTGTAGTAACGGTGTAAGGACAATCCAGTGGCCTTGCAATCTGACGCGCAGATTCAGGTACTTTTACTGTAATATTTGATTCGGTAGAGATTACGCCGTCAATACTGAGGTTCTGGTTGCCATAGTCAGGTCCAGCCATTGTGCCCTCATTTGTTGTTATGTATGTAAGCGCTAAATTTTTTTTATCTGCGGCAGTTTGATTTAGCATTTCATTTATTTTTACATCAGCGTTATTGAAATCGCCAGCCGAAAATATAGGTATCTCTTCATTTTTCGAAATTTTTAAGCTTTCCATTTCAGTATTGAGATGTTCAAGTTCATTTTTACCGCCGCCAGGGTGATGGATGGATCCGGCAATAAATTCTTCACCATTTGTATCTTTAAATCTTGCCATGATGTACGGCTTGCCGCCGCTGCCGTCAGGCCGTGTATCTAATGCACCTTTTATAACTTGCGGCTGAGAGTTTTTAGATGAAATTTCCAGTTTTTCACTGTTATAGATAATCACGCAATGATCTGTGTTTGACCTATGTTCGTTGACGCGGTGTTTTATCATATTGAATTTCTGGCCGTTACCATTCAGCATTTTTAGTATTTCATCAGGATTAGTGCATTCCTGCAGGCAAATGATATCTTTCTTCACCATGTCAGATAATAATTTCTTATTTTCTAGTAATAAGGCAGTGCGCTTGCTTAGCTCTCCATGTTCGATTTGATAAACAATGCTGACAGCGTGATTAATGGTGTGTGCGTATGTGTTCTTGTCTTCCATTATAACGTCACGAAGTTCGGCCAGATCTTTTTTTAATTTATCTTTTTCTTCTGGCTTTGCATTATCTGCTTTCATCTTGATGTATTCATCGAAAAGAACAGTGGATAATTTTATTTCTCCGTTACCGTCTTGATTGGTCTTCATGATGAACCTTGAAAAATCAGCGAGAAAATGAATCATTCTGCGTTTGTATGAATTGGCATCACTGCATGATTTCGTTAAGTCTTGAAGTCCTGTTACATTATGCAGTGCATTATATAAGTGAGTATTTGCCAGCATGTTCCAGCTTAAAACATTGTAATTTAGGAAGTTAAATGTAATAGGCAAATGATCTGAGATGCCAAGTGTTACCAATCCGTATACCGAAGTATTCACACCATGTCTTGCAGGATTGGATAGCTTTCGCTGCAAATGTACGCGATCTTTCAGACTGGATGGTGATAGAGAAACGTTAGATTCTTCAGATTCTAGCGATATATTTATCTTTGATGTCGATGTTGTTGACGTCACGACTTTTGATTTTTTTCCCATTTCTATGCTCCCCAATTAGGTGAGCAAGGTCCATTTGCTGGTTTTATCTTAAGTATAGGAGAATATATAAATATTACATGGCCATAACATATTGATATTATTTATATGTTAATGAGTGGATTATTGAGGGCGAGGGATTTATTTATTAGAACAAACAAGTACAATCAAACGAGGCATCATATCCCTTGAGACCTCGTTTGCATTTCGTTCCTGCGCAATATTATCTGACGTACCAGCATTCCTGACTTGGTGACATCCATGTTGTGCCCCACCACCAGCCTGGAGTAGCTTTGCATATTACACGAATATTTGAGCTAACCCAGTGATGTTTTTTGCAGCTGTAATATCCGCAAGTGCCGACTGGAACATATTTGTTGTCTACAATACGGTAAATCATTCCGCATTTTGTGCTGGGGATACGATAGTACATGCCGTCGTGTTCATTGAACACTACGCCGCCCTTGCTGCTGAGACATCCGCCGCAATGACGTTTATTGTGACATGCTTCAGATGCAATTGGTATGGTGAATGCGATGAAAGCGAGTGTCATTAAAATATATCGAAAGTGATGTCTGAGTCTCATATCACACTCCTCAATTTTTATTATTACTTACTCTCTTATTTTAGCTGAATATAGATGTATTTTTCTTAAAACTTGCTTGCTTTAACGCGCTGAAAGTATGGGGATAATTCACAAATCAACGACTTAATCGCTTCTGTAAGTTATTGTTATTTTCAATGCTCCTTGATATTGCGTTTTGCTTGCCTTCTTTATGTGCGCGATGTTGTCTTAAAATAATTTCACGGCGCATCAGAAAATCACGTGTATTCGAGTCAGTATTGCTAAGCGTTCTTTTATGCAAGAAATCAGGTTCGGAAAGGTTTCGAGGAATGTCATGATGATCAAGTTGCTTTTGCAGATGATAGCAAGTATGGCGTTTGTAATTGAAATAATTCATTAGTTTTTTCTGCTTCTTATCAATCTTTTCTGCGAGTACATCTGATTTGTATTGCAAGTACCCGCAATAACCGCCAATGATAGCTGCAACGCCGAGTGCAATGCCGATACCGATTGGCCCGAGTGCAATAGTCGTTGCCAGCCCAAATGCTGCAATGAGCGTACATGCGCCCAGATAATATGTTCCAAACAACATGGTAAATGACAGCAGTCCCGCGCCCAAAGATGACTTAAATTTATCAAATTTGTCTTTGTTTTTATATTCGAAAGGTTTGATTACGAGTTTTCTAACATCATCACTCAAATATAAATCGCATCCTTCATTGAGCGGTCTGAATTTAAGAGATAATTCATGTCTGCGTATGATTTCATCTGCGCACTGGAGTTTGATGCTGGCGAGATCGAAAAACTTTCTGTCTTTGTCTTCTTTGTCTTTTTGTGCTTTATAAGATGAGGCGAAATAAATTCCGCCTGTAAAAAGCATCAGAGCAGAGAATCCCGCGGTTAAGAATGAAAGCGCAAAAATTTTAAGGGCAGCCATGCCGATAATTGAAAGTAACGTCATGAAAGAATAACTTGGTGCTTCATTCAGTGAATTAAAAATTGACTGTCCGATGATGCCTTTATCGGGTTCGAATTGATATTGTGATCTTGCTGCCTGCAGCCATTTATCATGTGTGATTTTCTTTTGACGATTTGAGCTGTTAAAGACAGCGACGATATATTTTAATTTGTCACATTCGAGGATAAAATATAATTCTTCTTCGGTTAATTCTTCCCAGATTACCATATTGGAATTCCTTGATTTATTGTTGTATTGTACGGGTTGATTTCGCCAGTCTGAGGTGGTTAACTAGCAGGCATTGATAAAATAAGAAGAGAGTATGACATGACATTCGCGAGCCTTTCGAAACTTACCGCGCTTGCTATATTAACGACAATATCCACATCAGTGCAAGCGGGAACAATAGATCTTTATTACTACAAACATCGGGATGGTTTGCAAAACAAGAGTCTACTGACATCATCTACTAAAATTAGTACAGAATATTATCAACAATTGATTGATCACAACCGCCCTGATTCTGGTACATTCAGCCAGCGCTATTACATAGATGAGAGTTTGTCTGATTCGAATGATTCTCCTGTATTTTTCTATCTTTGCGGCGAGGCAACATGTGAGCCGTCGGCACTGAGCGGCGCGATACGTGACATGGCAAAGAGGTATCATGCCAAGCTGGTGGCGCTGGAGCATCGCTATTACGGCGCAAGCCTTCCGCATAAAACATTATCCACGGCTGATTTGCAGGATTTGTCAACGCACGCGGCATTGCAAGATGCAGCTGCATTTCAAGTGTCTATCAGTAAAAACAGAAACTGGAATGGTAAGTGGATTGTGTTTGGCGGCTCATATCCAGGTTCGTTATCTGCATATTATCGCTTGAAATTTCCTGACCTTGTGTCTGGATCGCTTGCATCATCTGCACCAGTTCAGGCGAAAGAAAATTTTGAAGAATATGATGCGCATGTGACGAAAGTTGCGGGGCCCGCATGCGTTGATAAAATGCGTGAAGCAACCCGTGAAATCGAAGCTTCATTTCACAATCCAAAACGCTTCGCTGAAATCAAACGCTTGTTTGGCGCTGAAGCGGTGCGCGATAACACTGATTTCATTTACATGGTTGCAGATATCGGCGCGGCGGCTGTGCAGTATGGATATAAAACTACATTTTGTAACAAGCTTCAGAACAATAAAAGTGCGCTGGATGGTTACGCGGACTTTGCGCAATTTTTATATAAAGCATGGGGCATATCAGACCCTGTCAGTTTGAGTATGCAAGGTGCGGAAAGTGAAAATCCAGAAGATTATCTAAGCGGCGTAGGTGCAAGACAGTGGTTTTATCAATCATGCACTGAATATGGTTATTGGCAAAATGCGAATAGCGATCCGTCAAAATCCAGCAGGTCATCGATGATCAATATGGATTATCATCGCAATGTTTGCCGCAGATTATTTGGTATCAATAAACCGGCAAATACCGACTATATCAATAACACCTTTTACAAGCCATTGATGACGGATACGGTAAGTAACATATTTTTCACTAATGGCTCAACTGATCCATGGTCGAATTTATCCATGACGGTGGAAAATGGTAATGCAGTGAATAAGAATCTGCATTATTACACTATCGAAGGGGCTGCACATTGCGATGATTTACGGCAGCCGCGCAGCACAGACTCTGAATCACTAAAATCTGCAAGATTGCAATTATCTTCACTGATTACCGACTGGCTAACCACTTAGAGCCTGTATAATATCTCTAGGTTCAAGCGAATAAGCGGATAAGCGAGATAAATGTGTCGTAAATATGAATAGAATATTGGCTATATTTCACGAAAATATG
>Ga0310810_10001735_pt1 | contig 23046 bp, 18 predicted proteins | sample NCmetagenome_FD_207641 | JGI IMG/M metagenome (GOLD analysis project Ga0310810, IMG submission 207641) | Soil microbial communities from experimental microcosm in Duke University, North Carolina, United States - NC | ecosystem: Engineered > Artificial ecosystem > Soil microcosm > Unclassified ... | reverse complement strand
GGTTAGATAGTTGCCGAGCTTGTCACTGGGAACGACGAGAACGGCCAAGTCAATCATGCCTTGAAGAAGCTCGTTGCGGAGATGAATAAGGTCGACGGACAGGACATCACTTCGACCAGAAACCTGAATCTCTACGCCAATGCAGATGTGTCTTGGTCTTCCGTTGATTGCCTGCCGCTTAATCCAATCGACGCCACCAGTCTTCTTTTGAGCCCATCCACCGGCAGACTCAAATTGCTTATCGATGAGGACCCGAAGCACCTTGGCGCTATTCGCGTCCCTGCGCTCTTCGACGAGAAATTCGAAGCCGGTGATAAGCTTCCGAGTCTCATCTAGTAATTCATCAAGGCCGAGTCTCTGAATAAGGGCTTCTGCTCCATCGAACGACTGTTCGCTGACGATTTTGGGCATGAAGGTGCGTCGGAATTCTTTCGATTCGGATTCACGAATATAGCAGATATAGCGGCTGGCGTTTTGGCGCGATGGACGCCTGGCAAGTTGCGCTCAAACCGCTCGCGAATCAACTCACAATCCACGATCTCAGAGCCGATCCAATGACGCTTCAAGATCTGTGCTGCCTCAAACGTCGAGCCGCCTCCACCAAATGGGTCTAGAACAATTTGGCCTTCGTCAGTCGACATCTCGATACAGCGACCAGCAATCATCGGCTTTAGCTCATTCACGTGCCAGCGAGCTTTGAATTTGCGATGGCGGGCCGGGGCTGTATCGTCCCAAAAATCCGTAAGGTTCAAGCCGAGAGGATTTAGAAATTTCCGGTGTCCACCATAGTCCTTAACGTCCTTCCCACAGTGACGGCAGGATGGCACCGGCAAACGGACACGGTTGAACGTCGTCGGGTTGCCTTTCGTGAAATACAGTAGCGCATAGTGCGCTGGATAGAGCTTCCGGCCTCGTGGAAAGGTCCCCTTCATGGATACTGCTATCCAGTGACGAAACGTCATGCCCTGCCGTTCAAGATGGGAGGCTAAGTGGAATGCCCATTGAGGAAGGTTGTAGATGAACATCGAGCCGCCCGGCTTGAGTACTCGAATGCATTCATCCATCCAGCCGTTACACCAACTCAGGTAGTCTCCATTTTCGAGATCGTCCTTGTCCTTGCCATTCCCATAGTCCTTCGCAAGATTAAACGGCGGGTCGGCGAAGACGGTGTTAATTCGGCCATCGCCAACCGTCGCTAGCAGCTTCATGCAGTCGACGTTATATACGGATCCCAGATCGGTGCTGAAGGCTGGTTTAAGGTTTGGCATTCTGCTTTGCTCCTATTTTACGCTTCCAGGCGTTCACGCACACTCCAACCTGGGCCTCGCGAGTCATGCTGAAGCGATTCACATGCGGCCAGATCTACGTGAGTGTGACGGCGAATGTGCGAATCTCCCACTTCTTGCTGGCGCTATTGGTGAGCAGCACGTGTGAAACCCCATTACGATGGCTCAAATTGGCACGCCCTTCAAGTCGAAGTGCCAAAAGGGTTCAGGTACGCGTTGCGAGAGTCTTACGCCGCTGGCCGAGGCTCCGCGATCCCGCTGCGCTTCGGGATTCGCTGAATTGCCTTGCCGACCTGCTGACGCGCGAGATCAAGCTCATAAGCGCTCTGCAGGTTCATCCAAAAATCAGCCGACGTGCCGAAATGCTGAGCCAGCCGCAGAGCCGTATCCGCCGTTACGCGCTTCCCCGCCAGAACCTGATACCGGGCGGTTCGGCGGCACCTCAATAACATCCGCAAGCTTCTTGGCAGAAAGGCCGATCTCCTGAAGCTCGTCGGCGAGAATCTCTCCGGGGTGAATGGGTGTGCAGGCCATCCCTAAGCCCTGTCGTAGACGAGTGACGTCAGGCGTACAACGGCCGCCCCCCTGGGCCGCGTAAATCCTGAATAGCGTTACGATGAAACTAGATGGCCCACTTCCACGCCCACGTGCACGGAAAGTCGACCGGCAAGATCCTGCTGGGCTCGCTGGTGGTCACCCTGGTATTCGTCGCCTTGGAGGCCGTCGCAGGCCTGCGATCCCACAGCCTCTCCCTGCTTTCCGACGCGGGCCATAACTTTACCGATGCCTTCGGCTTGGGATTAGCCGCGGCTGGCTTCTTCTTAGCCGCCAAGCCCGGCGACCACCTCCGAACCTTTGGGTACCAGCGCATGGGCGTGCTGGCGGCGTTCCTGAACGCGCTGCTGCTGGTGGTCCTGTCGGGAGCGCTTCTGTGGGAAAGCTACCTGCGCCTCTTGAACCCGGAACCTGTGTCGGAAAAGACCATGCTGTGGGTTGCCGCCCTGGGCATCCTGGTGAACCTGGCGATTGCCTGGAGCATAGGCGGACACAATCATGCCCACCGCCACGACCTGAACCTCCGCGCGGCCTGGATTCACCAGATGGGCGACGCCGCCAGCTGCGCCGGCATCATCGTGGGCGCCCTGATCATCCACTATACCGGCTGGCTGAAGATCGATCCCATCCTCTCGATTGTGATCTCGCTGGTGATCGTGTGGACCGCCTGGGACATCTTCAAGGACTCGCTCAACATTCTGCTCGAAGGGCTCCCCAAAGGCTTGCGGCTGGCCGAAGTCACCTCGGGCATTGGGGCCGTTCCCGGGGTGATCGACGTCCACGATCTGCATGTCTGGAATCTGGGCGCCGAGGAGCGCGCGCTGAGCTGCCACGTGCTGATCGAAGACGTGCCACCATCGGCCAGCGAATCGATTCTGCGGGACGTTAACTGCGTGCTCCAGGAGCGCTTCGCGATCCACCACACCACCATTCAGTTCGAGCACATCCGCTGCGCCCTGGCGGACGTTTCCTGCGCGCCCGGCCGGAAGGCACAATAGCGCCCGACGAATGGCCCGAAACGTGCTTTGCCTGACGCGCGTCCCTTAGATTGCTATACTCGTAAAACACCCGCTGTCCTGCATCTAGAATGTTCAAAACCTGTGCCCTAATTTCACTGTGTGCCTATGTGGGCCTGGCCGCTGATTTTGTCACCGGTCAGGGCGCCCGCCTGGTTATCGGCCAGAGCACCTTCACTGCGCAGTTGCCGGGTGCGACCGATAAGCTGCTGGGCGCAGTGGGTGGATTAGCCTTCGCTAATGGCACGCTATTCGTGGCGGATGCCAACCGCACGGGCCTGACCCCGATCAATAACCGGATTCTGTTGTTTCCCACGCAGGGGTTCCCCGGACCGCTCGATCCGATTCAGCCGTACCTTGCGCGTTGCGCGGTGTGCGTCGGCCAGGCCAGCGTGGTGTTGGGCCAAACGGATTTCACGAGCATCGATTACCACATCACCCAGGCTGGCCTGCGCCTGCCGACGGCGGTCGCCACGGATGGGAAAATCCTCGCGGTGGCCGATACTGCCAGTAATCGCGTGATGATCTGGAAGTCGATTCCCACGGTCAACGGACAGCCGGCCGACATTGAACTCGGCCAGCCTGATTTCACCACGGTGCTGCAAGGATCGCAGGTGGTGGTGGATAACAAGAGCCTGCGGGGTCCACAAGGCGTATGGATTCAGAACGGCAAACTGTTCGTGGCCGATACCCAGAATCACCGCGTACTGATCTGGAATTCGATTCCCACTCAGAACCGGCAGCCGGCGGACGTGGTGCTGGGGCAGGCCAACTTCAACGTGGCGGTGCAGCCGGATCTGACCAAGGGTAATTCCGACGCCCATGCCAATACCCTGCTAAATCCGGTTTCGGTGACCAGCGACGGCACCCGGCTCTACGTGGCGGATCTGGGCAACAATCGTGTGCTGATCTGGAATTCAATCCCAACCACCAACCAGCAGCCGGCTGACGTGGTGGTCGGCCAGCAGGATTTCGATACTAGTCTTTCCAATGATTCCAAGGATCTATGTCCTTCCAACGGCACCGCCTCGGATGGCACCACCCTCACCTATCCGGCGCGCTGCGGCAAGACCATGGATTTTCCGCGCTTCGCGCTTTCGGATGGCAGGCGCCTGTTTATCGCCGACGGCGGAAACGATCGCGTCCTGGTTTACAACAGCATTCCCACCCAGAATGCGGCCGCCGCGGACGTGATCCTGGGACAACCCGACGAAAACGCCAGTGTGGTCACGAGTACTCCCGACACTTCCTTTCGGCCCACGGTGTTGAGCCAGTCGGCAGCCGATATTACCCCGACGCCAACATCGCTGGCGTGGGACGGGGCTAATCTGTACGTCACCGATCCCGCCAACCGCCGCGTTCTGGTCTTCACCCCCGGGGAACCCCTGGTTCCCATTAACGGCGTCCGCAACGCTGCCAGCCGGGAAATTTTCGCGCTGGGTGCCGTGTCGCTGGACGGAACCATCACGGTGGGAGATATCGCGACGGTCACCATCACCGGCACTTCAGGCACCGCCGTCGCGCACACTTACACCATGGTCAAGGACGATACGCTGCAAACTGCCATGACCGGGCTGGCTGCATCCATCAATTCCGGGTCTGGCGATCCAGATGTGTTCGCGAAATTTGAGCCGGTTTTAAATGTCATCAAGCTGGTGGCCCGCAAGCCCGGGACCGATGGCAACAATATTGCCGTGGCGGTGAGCGGATCGACCAATGCCACCTTTGCCATCGCGTCCAGCGGGGCCACCCTCCAGGGCGGTCAAAACGCGACCATTATCGCGCCGGGCACGCTGGTGACGCTGCTGGGACACGACCTGGCCGATGCCGTCGCGGCTGCTGATTTGAGCAAGGATCACTTGCCGCTCGATCTCGGCGGCGTGCAGCTGTATTGCGACGGTAACCGGTCGCCGTTACTGTACGTTTCTCCCACGCAGATCAACGGGCAGATGCCCTTCGAGTTTCTGGATTCCAATAGCATCAGCTGTTACGTTCGCATTCAGCATGCCGATGGCCGGGTGGTCGCCACTACGGCCGTCGCCGTCCCGCTGGACGAAGCGAACCCGGGAATCTTCGCTTTTGAAGGCGACGAACCGCGCGTGGCCATTGCCTATCACACCTCCAGCTACGCTACCGGCACCATTACCGTGGATGGAACTATCGAGGCGGGTGATGTAGGCACCGTTACCATCGGCGACCGGTCGTACAGTTACACTGTGCAGGCCGCGGACACCCTCGACACGGTGCGGGATACCTTGGTGGCGCTGATCAATGCGAATCCCGAAGAGGAAGTAGTAGCCGTGCCGGTGCCGGCATTCCATCGGATTCAATTGCGCGCAAAAATTCCCGGACCGGAAGGCAACTCCATCACCTATGGCTCGACCACGGACCAGGGCGACAACGACAACGTTTTTCTGATCTTGAGCAACCTCGGCACTTCCCTGTGCTGTGCCAACCGCGCGGGAAGTCCGGTAACCCAAGCCAATCCCGCGGTGCCGGGCGAGACCATTCTGTTCTACGCCACGGGCCTGGGAACAATAGGGCCGGACGCTGCGCGGGCTTTTGTGGATACTGGTTCCAAATATACGGGGCCGGCTCTGAATGACCCGGCTTATTTTGACAGGAACCAGTTCGTCTCGTCACTGGTCAACGGATCGACGGCGAACGTGATTTCGGCCAACCTCGCTCCGGGGATGGTGGGAGTCTACGAAGTACGGTTGGCGCTCGGTACGGGAACCTCCCCCAGCCCCTTTTCCCAGGTCACGATCGCGCAGTTTATCTACATCAGCAATATCGTGACCATCCCGATCGTCAACGCAGAGCAATAGGCGGCGCCCACCGCCATCGCTATTCCGTCTGGTATGGCTTGAACCCGCTGCGCGTCAGCATCTCCTTAGCCGGGCCCTCATCTGCCGGCGCGACGTAGAAGAATGCTCCCACCCGTTCAGACCGGAAGATGATTCCGCCGGCGTACTTGTCGGGCTCGACCAGATAATCGAGTCCCGCATCGGTGAGCAACTCTTCGATGCCCAGAGCCTCATTCAGCTTCTTGGCGATGTAGATTAAGACCAGCTCCTGATCGCCAAAGTGGTCCGGCTCGCGCTGCATGTTTTTTTCTAGCCTGACGGCTAGCCCACGCGTGCGGTGAACGCTTTGTAGGCTTCTTCGCCGCTGGTCTTGGACACCCACTCGGCACAGGCTTGGCCGGCTTTTTCGAGATTGCCCAGGTAATTCGGATCCTTGTAGGCGGCGCGCACCTCGCCGATGATTGGCTTCACGCGTTCCCAGACGACTAGAATCTCACGGGTGTTGGCGAAGAACAGATCGGGATTCATCACGCCCGAATTGACGAACGACGCGGCCATGTCCCAGTAGCTGACGCATTGGCGAAAATAAGCGTTCGGTTCGGAACCGGGCGGGCAAAGCTGGCTGAACTCCGCCATCGTCTTGGAATTGAAGTTTCCGAAGAACCAGTTGCGGGCTTCGCGCATCTTGGGTTCCCGGCGCAGCTCGTAGAGCTTCAGAAGCAGATTGGCGTCGTCGTAAGTAGGTTGAGACATAGTTCCCAGTTTATGAGAATTCCCGCCGGGCCGCCCCACAAATCTAGATGACCGCCCCGATGCTCGATTCCCAAGCCCGTGAGGCCGAATTGCACTGGCTGGCGCTGCGCATGACGCCGGGCCTGGGCACGCGCACCGCAGTCCAGCTGATTGGGACGTTTAAAACGCCCCAAGCCGTATTCCGCGCCTCGCGCTCGGAGCTGGAAGCAGCCGGCCTTTCGTCCGGGTTGGCTCAAAGCGTGGCAAGTGGCTGCGCCTTCGACGATGCCGTCACCCAGCAACAGAAGCTGGCCGAGGCGGGAGCGTTGGTAGTGCCGTTCACCGATTCGCGCTATCCGCCGCGTCTCAAGGAGATATTCGATCCTCCGCCGCTGCTCTACGCCCGCGGCCGCACAGAGCTGGTGGCAGAACTTATGCTGGGGATCGTGGGCACCCGGCGGCCCACCGCGTACGGAACTGCCGCCGCGGCCCGCCTGTCCAAGGATCTGGCGGGGGCCGGCCTGGCTATCGTCAGTGGCATGGCCCGGGGCATCGATACGGCGGCGCACCGTGCGGTTCTCGAGGCAGCAGGATCCACCATCGCCGTGTTCGGTTGCGGCGTCGACGAGGTCTATCCTTCTGAGAATCGCAAGCTGGCGGAGCAAATTGCGCGGGAGGGACTGATTTTGTCCGAATTTCCCATGGGCACGCCGCCCTATCCGCAGAACTTTCCCATCCGCAACCGGATCATCGCAGGGATGAGCGTGGGTGTTCTGGTGGTGGAGGGCGGGGAATACTCGGGATCCGCCATCACGGCCAAGCTGGCGGCCGAGCAGAATCGCGAGGTCTTCGCCGTGCCTGGAAATATCACCTCCAAGATGAGCTGGGGCCCCAACTTGCTGATCAAACAGGGCGCCAAGCTGGTCCAGGAGTGGAATGACGTAGTGGTGGAACTTCAGGCGGACGATCGCAGGAGGCTTGTGGATAGGTGTCGTAACCGATTGAATCTGAAGGGAAATTGTGGAGTTGAATCCGATCAGCAGGTCCAGTCATCTTTAAGCTTCAGACCGGAGAGCGCTGGCCGGGCGGTCCTGAATTACTTAAAACCGGACGCTCCGGTCGCGCTGGACCATCTGGTCGAAATCCTGCCGGAAACCTCGCCTTCTGAGATTATCGCCGCCTTGTTCGAGCTGGAATTGGCGGGGCTGGTCCGGCAGCTGCCCGGGAAGAGCTTCATAAAGGTCTGGGTTGATTGAGGTTATAGGTTCAGACCGAATTCAAACCCATGGGCATGGTAAGATTTCGGTTGTTTGCGTCCGAACACCTATAGGGTCCTTAAAGAAAGCTGACATAACTTAATCTATGGCAAAGAACCTCGTCATCGTCGAATCGCCGGCGAAGGCGAAAACCATCGGCAAATACCTGGGCAAGGATTTTGTGGTCAAGGCGTCCCTGGGTCACGTGAAAGACTTGCCGAAGAAGAACCTGTCGGTGGACGTGGACAACGACTTCACGCCCGTCTACGAAGTCATTGAAGGCAAGAAGAAGCTGATCGCCGAGCTCAAAACGGCAGCCAAGGGCTCCGACAACATCTATCTGGCGGCTGACCCTGACCGTGAGGGGGAAGCGATTTGCTACCACCTTCAGGAAGAGTTGAAGGACAGCAAGAACGGCAAGAAGAGCCCCAAGATCTTTCGGGTGATGTTCAACGAGATCACCAAGAACGCGATTCAAAAAGCGTTCGAGAAACCCGCGGCCGTAAATCTCCACCTGGTGGATGCCCAACAGGCCCGCCGCGTGCTGGATCGGCTGGTCGGCTACAAAATATCGCCTCTTTTGTGGGATAAAGTCCGCCGCGGGTTATCCGCCGGCCGCGTGCAGACCGTCGCGCTGCGCCTGATTGTCGACCGGGAGCGCGAGATCAAGGCGTTCATCACCAGGGAATACTGGAGCATCGACGTCAACCTCGCGGCCAAGAAACCCCCGCAGCTCACCGCACACCTGGCCAAGAAGAATGACGAGAACGTCGAGATTGCGAACGAAGCGTCGGCCCAGGCGATCGTCGCGGCCGTCGACGGCGTGGACTACATCGTTCGCTCGGTGGTCAATAAGGAAAAGCGACGCAACCCGGTGCCTCCCTTTATCACCTCGACTTTGCAGCAGGAAGCCGCGCGAAAGCTTCGTTTTAGCGTGAAGCGCACCATGATGCTGGCGCAGAAGCTGTATGAAGGCGTCGAGCTGGGCAAGGAAGAAGGCGCGACGGGTCTGATCAGCTACATGCGTACCGACTCGGTCCGGGTGTCCAACGACGCCCTGGACGAAGTTCGCGCCATGATTACCGACCGCTGGGGAGCCGAGTATCGTCCGGCGTCGCCCAATATCTACAAGGGCAAGAAGGACGCGCAGGATGCGCACGAGGCCGTTCGTCCGACTTCGGCCATGCGCACGCCCGAAAGCGTTGAGAAGTTTCTGGCCGAGGACGAGCTGAAGCTGTACCGGCTGATCTGGATGCGCTTCGTGGCATCGCAGATGACGCCCGCGGTGTTTGACCAGACCACTATTGATGTCGACGCGAAAGGCAAGGATGGCGCCGCCTACCTTTTCCGCGCTACCGGCAGCGTCCCGAAGTTCGACGGGTTTCTCAAGGTCTATCAGGAAGGCAAGGACGAAAAAGACGAAGAAGATGACGAACTGAAGAATAAGCTCCCCGCCGTCACAGCGGGCGAAGTCCTGAAGTTCAAGGCGATCCTGCCGGAGCAGCATTTCACCGAGCCGCCGCCGCGATTCACGGAAGCGACGCTGGTCAAGGAACTGGAAGCCAAGGGCGTGGGCCGCCCGTCCACGTATGCGTCGATTCTGTCGACCATCCAGGAGCGGGAGTACGTCCGCAAGGATGGCGGCAAGTTCGCACCCACCGAGCTAGGCATGGTGGTGACCGATCTTCTGCTTGAAAGCTTCGACGACTTGTTCGATGTCACCTACACGGCCCGCATGGAGGGCCAGCTCGACGATATCGAAGAAGGCAAGCTGGATTGGCGTGTGGCCATGAGCGAGTTTTACGAACGGTTCGATAAGGACCTGAAACACGCCGAGCGCCACATGACCGACATCAAGCGCATGGAGGAGCCCACCGACCAGATCTGCGAAAAGTGCGGCAAGCCCATGGTCATCAAGTGGGGCCGCCATGGCAAGTTCGTCGCCTGCACCGGGTATCCGGAGTGCACCAACACGCGCGAACTGGCGCAGGAAGGCGTGACGGAGCAGGACGAGCAGGAATATTGCGACAACTGCGGCCGTCCTCTGGTACTCAAGAAGGGACGCTTCGGACAGTTTCTGGCGTGCTCGGGCTATCCCGATTGCAAGACCACCAAGCAACTGGGCGCGGGGCAGAAGCCGCAGGATGTGCCCCTGGATGAAGCCTGCCCTCAGTGCAGCAACAAGCTGGTCAAGAAATTCGGGCGCTACGGCGAGTTCGTGGCGTGCAGTAACTATCCCACTTGCAAGTACGTCAAGCAGAAGACCATCGGGGTGAAGTGCCCCAACTGCTCGGAGGGCGAAATCATCGAGCGGCGTTCCAAGCGCGGCAAGACTTTCTACGGCTGCAATCGCTATCCGGAATGCGATTTCGTGGCCTGGGGCAAGCCGATCGCGGAGAAATGCCCGGAGTGCGGCGGCAGCTACCTGATTGAGAAATTCCTGAAGTCCGGCGCTTTCGCGCAGTGCCCCAACGGAGAGTGCAAGTTTAAGAAGCCGCTTCCCCCGGCGGAAGTTGCCGCCGAGACTCCGGTTGAAGTGAAAGCCTGATGGCCGCCACAGTCGCAAGCGCGAGCGGACCTGCCGATTACGGCCTGGATGCCCCGCGCATCGTCCGCAGCATGTTCAGCCGGGGGGCCTGGACCCTGGGCATCGCGCTGGTGCTGTATGTCGTAAACCGCTCCGAATATCCAGGGCCGGCGTTGCGCATGTGCGGCGTGCTGGCGCTGATTGGCCTGGTTTTCCTAGGCATAGGATGGGTGATGGTGTGGTCCAGCCGGGTCGCGAAATTGCGGCTGCGCGACCAGCTGCTCGATTCGCTCGCGCTGCGTGGCGATGAGCGCGTGCTCGATGTCGGCTGCGGGCGGGGGCTGCTGGCCATCGGTGCTGCCAAGCGCTTGAAGAACGGCAAAGTCATCGGCATCGACGTTTGGAGCCCGTTCGAGCTCTCGGGAAACACGCCCGACGCGGCCAAGGCCAACGTCAAGATCGAAGGCGTCGCCGACAAGGTTCGCATCGAGAATGGTGACGCGCAAAAGCTGGTTTATCCAGAGAATCACTACGACGTGGTGGTTTCGAGCCTGGCGATTCACAACATCCCGGAGCAGGACGCGCGAGCCCGGGCCGTTCGCGAAATGGTTCGCGTGCTGAAGCCCGGCGGCAAGCTCGCGATCTTCGATCTCTTCCGCACCGGCGAGTATGCCGAAGTGCTGCAAGCTTCGGGTGCGAAGGATGTGGAGCTGTCGAAGACTACGTTCCTCTGGTGCGTGCCGGGGCGGAGCCTGACGGCACGGAAGTAAGTATCCTCGAATCAGAAGTTATGACCTACCACGTAGCGCTACTGAAAACCGATGAGGGCTATAGCGTCTCATGTCCTGCGCTGCCTGGCTGCTGTTCGCAAGGTGCGACCGAGAAAGAAGCCCTAAAGAATATCCGGTCCGCTATCGAAGAGTATCTCAGCGCACTCCAGGAGATGGCTTTTAGCGATCCTGAGATTCAGCGCGTTGAAGTCGCGCTATGAATAATTACGTTGGCAAACCTGGGACAGCCCGCGAATTTCCGCGCACCGCGCAAGAGGCGTCTGCCGTAATTGGTCCGCGCGGAAATTCGTAGGCAGTCCCAAGTTTGCCGTGCTGCCCTCGAGCACGCACCGCCGCAAGCCTTCTCGACCCTCGACCCGAACTGAACCCCTGCGGGGCGACACGCGATAACCCGTCCGCGCGCCGCGGTCGAGCATCAGGGAATCGAGCGGCCAATCCGAATCGGCGCACACCTGGATTCCGCCCTCCCGGCCGATCAAAACCGTCATCTCCTGACAGTCCTCTCTGCGCTCGATCGCAGCCAGGGCGGCATCCAGGAGACTTTGGGCTTGCTCGGCGAACCTGTTCACCCCATTCTTATCGCGAATTCTCTGGGAAGTTTCACGATAATTTCAGGCCAGGTCGTAGCGATCCAGGTTCATCACCTTGGTCCACGCAGCAACAAAATCCTTCACGAACACCTCCTTAGAGTCGTCACACGCATAGACCTCCGCAAGGGCGCGGAGCTGGGAGTTCGATCCGAAGACCAGGTCGACACGAGTGCCGGTCCACTTGACTTTGCCCGTCGCGCGATCGCGCCCCTCGTAGATTTGAGAGGGCGCGCCTTCGGCAGCAGGCTTCCACTCGGTGCTCATGTCGAGCAGGTTGACAAAAAAGTCGTTCGTCAGCGTCTCAGGCCGGTTGGTGAAGACGCCGTGTTTCGAGCCGCCGGCGTTCGCACCGAGGGCCCGCAAGCCGCCGATGAGAACCGTCATCTCGGGGGCGGTCAGCGTCAGCAACTGCGCCTTGTCCACCAGCAGTTCCTCCAGCGGTGTCTTGACGCCATTCTTGACGTAGTTGCGGAACCCGTCCGCGACCGGCTCGAGCGGCGCAAAGGAGTGCGCATCCGTCTGCTCCTGTGAAGCGTCCGTGCGCCCCGGCGAGAAGGGAACCTTCACGTCGTGCCCAGCCTTTTTCGCAGCGGCCTCGACCGCGGCGCAGCCGCCCAGCACGATCAGGTCGGCCAGCGAGACCTTCTTGCTCCCGCTGTTGAACTCTTTCTGGATCGCTTCCAGCGCCACGATGACTTTCCCTGTGGGCTTGTTTACTTCCCAGCCCTTTTGCGGCTCTAGCCGAATGCGCGCCCCGTTCGCTCCGCCGCGCTTGTCGGAGCCGCGAAACGTCGCCGCCGACGCCCAGGCAGTGGTGACCAGTTCGGAGATCGAGAGGCCGGACGCCAGGATCTTGGTCTTGAGAACCGCGACGTCCGCGTCCCCGATCAGCGGGTGATCGACGGCGGGAACCGGGTCCTGCCAGATCAGGTGCTCCTTGGGAACCAGCGGGCCAAGGTAGCGTGCGATGGGGCCCATGTCGCGGTGCGTCAGCTTGTACCACGCGCGTGCGAAGGCATCCGCAAACTGATCGGGATTTTCGAGGAAGCGCCGCGAGATCTTTTCGTAAGCAGGGTCAAACCGCAGCGACAGATCCGTGGTGAGCATGGTGGGGGCGTGCTTCTTGGACGGATCGTGCGCATCCGGGACGGTGCCCGCACCAGCCCCGCCCTTGGGACGCCATTGGTGCGCACCCCCCGGGCTTTTGAAGAGTTCCCACTCAAAGCTGAACAGGTTCCAGAAAAAGTTGTTGCTCCACTTGGTCGGGGTGCTCGTCCAGATGCCCTCCAGACCGCTGGTGATCGCGTCGCCGCCCTTGCCGGTGCCGAAGGAATTCTTCCAGCCGAAGCCCTGCTGCTCGAGCGGAGCACCCTCCGGTTCGGGGCCGCAATTGGAGTCGGGGGCCGCGCCGTGCGTCTTGCCGAAGGTGTGCCCGCCGGCAATCAGCGCCACGGTCTCCTCGTCATTCATCGCCATGCGTGCAAACGTCTCCCGGATATCGCGTGCCGCGGCGATGGGATCCGGATTTCCGTTGGGTCCTTGCGGATTCACATAAATCAGGCCCATCTGCACGGCGCCGAAAGGATTGTCGAGCTGGCGGTCGCCCGTGTAGCGCTCGTCTCCGAGCCATGTACGCTCGGCCCCCCAATAGGTTTCATCGGGCTCCCAGACGTCGGCGCGCCCGCCGCCAAAACCGAAGGTCTTGAAGCCCATCGACTCCAAGGCGACGTTACCGGTGAGGATCATAAGGTCGGCCCAGGAGATTTTCTTGCCGTACTTCTGCTTGATTGGCCACAGCAGGCGGCGCGCCTTATCGAGGCTCGCATTGTCCGGCCAGCTGTTCAGAGGCGCGAAACGTTGCATGCCGGAGCCGGCTCCGCCACGGCCGTCGGCGATGCGGTACGTACCGGCGCCGTGCCACGCCATACGGATGAAGAGCCCGCCGTAGTGGCCGAAGTCGGCCGGCCACCAGGGCTGCGAATCCGTCATCAAGGCATGCAGGTCCTGGATCACGGCATTCAGGTCGAGGCTCTTGAATTCCTTCGCGTAATCGAACTCCTTGTCCATCGGGTCGGACAGGGGGGAGTTCTGCTGCAGGATCTTCAGGTTCAGCTGGTTCGGCCACCAGTTCGCGTTCGACGGGGCTGCGGCTTGGGTGTGTCGGAACGGGCACTTAACATCGGTTGATGAGGGGGTTGACAAGTTTTGCTCCTTCTTTCAAATCGGCTACGAAAGTTTCCGGGACGCGCGGGGCAGGGCACACTTCTTGCAGAGCCCGCGGAAAATGAGTTCGCATTCGCGAAGAATCCGCTTGCCGAGCGAGCTCGAGGCGGGCTTGGGCACGTCGTACCACTCCATGTCCTCAACATTGCCGCAGCGGTCGCAGATGAAGTGGTGATGCCGCGTGCCCTTCGCGTCGAATCGCGCGGCGCGGCCCTCGACGGCTACTTCCCGCACCAGACCGGCCTGCACCAAGTCCCGCAGATTGTTATACGTCGTGGCTCTGGAAGAGCGCGGATCCAGGCGATTCACGGCTTCGAAGATTTCCGCGGCGGTGGGATGCCGGTTGTGTTCCATCAGGAATGCGATCACGGCGTAGCGCTGCGGAGTGCAGCGCAAGCCGCCGCCTTCCAAGGACCGTTTAATCGCCTCGGCGTCCATGAAGTAGTTAGATTATATCTAATATGATAGTTTGTCAAGGCTGATGCTTTGGGCTGGCTGCCGCGGCTCTGAACAGCGTCGATAGCAGCCATCCGGGCGCATGTTACCCTGGAAAATTCCGATAGTTAGGAAGTGTTTTCCCGAAGATCATTCCTGCAAGGCGGGGCGTGTGTGCTCGGCGCGCCGTTCATCAACCGTGGGCGTTTCTCTCTATTTGCGGGCAGTTTAGACCAGTACTCCGTGCTCACCGTAAACCTGGTGCGCGAATCCACGGTGATCGACATGCTAGGTCTGCTCACCCTGGATTTCAAGAAACTGGATTCCTGGCGAGCCCATCCGGAGAGCTTCCGTGAAGCCGATTTCCAGCGCCTAAAGGATTCCGGCATCACCGTTTTCCATCCTGCAGTCGGATACACCGAAGGTGACATTTACGCCGAGTCGTCGGCGGACATCGCCGGCTGGGACGCGTTTATCGATGCGCATCCGGAATATTTCCTGCGTGTCGACCGTCCCGCGGATGTCACGCGGGCCAAGATCGAGGGCAGGCTCGGGATCATCGTGGGCCAGCAGAATTCGAATCATTTCCGAACCCTGGACGACATCGACGCTTTCTACAAGGCGGGACAACGCGTGTCGCAGCTCACCTATCGCGACAACGCCCTGGGAGGCGGCTCCGTCGATCCCACGGAAAAGGGGTTGACTGCCTACGGTGCGCAAGTCCTGAGGCGCATGAACCAGCTCGGCATGGCGGCTGATATCTCGCATTGCGGCGACCGCACTACGCTCGACGTCATTGAGGCGTCAGCGAAGCCCGTGCTGGTGACGCACTCGAATTGCCGCGCACTGGTGCCTTATAGTGCCCGTTGCAAGACCGATACCTCCATCCGCAAGCTAGCCGCCAAGGGCGGCGTCATGGGCGTCACCATGGAACGCTTGTTCGTGGGGACGGGACCCTCGGTAACCATCGAGAACGTGCTCGATCACGTGGACCACGTCGCGAAGGTGGTTGGCGTCGAGCATGTCGGCCTGGGAACCGACGTCGATCTGGACGGGCGTGATCTGGCCGTCCTTTCCAAAAACGCCCTCAAAAAGAAGAACGACCTGGACGGCATGCAGTACGCCCGCAAAGTTTTCGAATTGACGGAAGGATTGGTCCGCCGGAAGTACTCGAAGGCGGACATTCAATTGATCCTGGGCGGAAATTTCCAGCGCGTGCTGGCCGAGATCTGGACTACGGAATCGTCTTCCGCTGCCTGATCCAATCGATCACCACGTCGCGTAGCAGCACGTTCTGATCGCGGCGCGGGAACGTCTTACCGATATCGGCCCAGCTCTGCGCGACGAAATCCGTGGTGACCAGGCGATACACCCGTTGGGGGTCGAGCGGCGCCGTCACGACCTTCTCCACGCGCCCGGAGGGATCGGTCAAGGCGGCCAGTTGATCGCCCCGAATTTCGAGGGTAACCAGAACGTTATCAAATGGCATCGCGTTCCACACATGGCGGGCGAGCAGTTCGCCTCCCGGCAATGTGTCGCGGATGCCGCCCCGGTTGGTGAACGCGAAGTCCGCTGAAACCCGATCGAGCATGGCGCGCTCCATCAGGGTTTTTACTTCATTGCGCGGAATCGGCCGCGTGGTACGGCCGATCGGAACATCGACCATCGCCGAGACTTTCGCTTCCCACTTGTCGACTTGCTCCTGGACCACGGGATCGGCAGGATACTCGGCGTCATCCACCGGAATCCCCGTCCAGGTGTGTGAAGTGATGCGCCGCGTCGCAGTGTCATAGCGCAGCACCATCCTGCCTACCTGCCGGCCATAACCGGCCGCGTGGATCACGAATCTCCCGTCGATCTCCAGGGGCTCCTTCCAGGGCGTGTGCTCGTGCCCGATTACGGCGATGCTCACGTCCGGCAGCCCGCGCAGGATCGCTTCCGCCTCCGTCTTTTCCAAATGCCCCAGCACGATCACCATGTCGGCCTGCTGTTTAGCCTCCGCCACGACAGGCCGCAGTGTCTCCACCAGAGGCGCGGAATGATAGGGACCCAGATTCTGTTGGGTCGTGTGCTCCAGCATCTGCTCCAGCAGCGCGCCGACAACCGCGATCCGCAGTCCTCCCGCTTCGCGAATGACATACGGGGGATTCAGCATCCGGTTCCCGGCCGTGTCTACGACGTTGGCGTTCACGGTAGCGAAGTTCGCGGCCTGCAGAAAATCGCGGATTCTTTGCCAGCCGTAATCGAATTCGTGGTTCCCCAGGCAGTTGACGTCGATGCCCAAGTGATTGGCGATCTCGTAATCTGGTAGTCCCCGAAACACGGTGCTGACCGGGGAGCCCTGCACCAGATCGCCGGCGCTCAGCGTGAGCGATGCAGGGGCTGCGGCGCGCTCCCTTTGGAGCAGCGTCGCCAGACGCGCCACGCCTCCGATGCCATCAGGGTCGGGAAGCAGGCGGTCATGCAGATCGTTGAAGTGCAGGATGGTGAGCTCGTGGGTGGTGCTCTGCCGGCAGCCGGCCAGCAGAAGGAGGGCGGAAGCTAGAAGTATCCGGCGGCGAAGGATCATCCTCAATTATCGCCCGAGCCCAGCAGGCCAGTCGATGACAATGTGGATCGGCTCAATCGCGCCGGCATTTGTAGTGCCCGCGACTTCGCGTATGAGGAACTTCTGCCCGTCGCTGGTCACTGCCCACGTGTAACCCGTGGAAGAGATCGCCGTTCCGGGCTGAAGCCGAAAGAGTTGCTTGATGGCGCCGGTTTCCAGAGTCGAGCCGGCTTTAATTTCCACGGCCATCACCCTGCGGTCGAAAGCGATGTAGTAGAGTTCCCTGCCATCCTTTTGCCATCGCGGCATCAGTCCGCCTCCCGCCGACACTTGCCGCCGGTCTGTAAAGGAGGGGAACGCAGCGAGGTAGACTTCAGGCTGACCCGATTCAAGGGACATGTACGCGACCCATCGCCCGTCCGGAGACAGGCGCACCTGATTCTTCTGGAAGGTGGTCGGAAAGACCACCTTCGGCTTGCGGTCGCCCGACAAAGGCAGGATCGAAATGTCGTTGCCACCCTGGGTGTGATACACCAGCAGCTTTCCATCCCGGCTCCAGTCGTCCAGTTGGTTTGCCTTGCCGTCCGCGAAGACGGGTGTGTCCGCGGCGCCGATCACAACCTGGCGGATGCCGGGTTCCTTTCCGTCAGGAACTGTGTAAATGACGCTGTGGGAGTCGGGGGACCACAGCGGGTCGCGCTCGGAGTCTGGGCCGGAGGTCAGCCGGGAGAACACGCCGGTCGCAAGATCCAGGAGCCACAGGTCGATGCCGCTGCCGCCAGAGCCGCTGGACGTCCGCTCCACCACCAGGCGCTTGTCATCGGGAGAAAGCTCGATCTGGGGGTAATCGCCTGCGGGCAGCGCGGTGCCTGCGGGCTTCCCCTCCCGCGTGTACCACGACACCTGCACATTGCCGCTGGTGCCGCCGGACCGGTACGCCAGCACGCCGTTTTCCGATATAGAAAATCCGTTACGTCCGTTGCTTGCTCCCGACCGGATGTCCTCGGCTACGGAGACGGGCTCGCCTTCCAGCCGGAGACTCTTCAAGTCCAGGTGTTGCGCCAGCAGGGTGCTGTCGCGAAGGAACAGGAGGAATCCGGACGCGAAAACCGCCCGGCCGGGAGTCGCCAGCAGGAACGTCCTCTGGCTCGATCCCAGCGATTGCACGTAGATCCCGCCTTTGGTGCCGCCCGCCCAGTAAAGAAACCGTTGCCCGCCCGGCAGAAACTGCGGCCAGATGTGCGCGGTTTCCTGCTGCGTTTTGTCCAGCGTGGTGACGGGCGTGGAGACGCCACCCGCGGCCGGCACGCGATGCAGCGGGCTATTGGCATCGGGAGCAAAGACAATGACGCCCTCGCGATTCCAGGTCCCGCCATCGGGATTCGGGGCGTCGCAGATGACCAGGGGAGAGCCGCCGGAGACAGGAATCCGCTTGAGCTTGCCGTCGGCAAAGAAAGCGATCGTCTGCGAGTCGGGCGACCAGAACGGAAAGCGCGCTCCCTCGGTCCGGTCGAGCTGTTGCGCGGAGAGTGAGCCGAGCGCCCGGACCCACAGAGTTCGGCCGCGCCCGCTTTCGTCGGCGACGAAGGCAACGTAGTGGCCATCGGGGGAAACGGAGACTTGCGTAGCGTTAGAACTATTGCCCGTGAGAGTCGCGCCCTCTGGAGGGGCGACGGTAAAGTGCACGGCGCCGACCTCGACCGGCTTGGGGCGCGGCCACCAGGTCCACGCGGCCAGCCCCGCGAGCGCCAGCGCCAGCACTCCCGCGATGGCCCAGGGCGTCTTCGTGGAGCGGGCTTCAGCCTGCAGCGGGACTTCAGTCCCGCTATCGCCCACAGGCATCGGCCCTTCCAGCATGATCCGCGCTTCACCGATGGCCTGCAGCCGCTTGCGCACATCGCGCTCCAGGCACCGGGCGAGCAGCAACCGGATCGCGGGTGGTGTGTCCGCCGGAAGCCGATCAAAAGAAATGGTCTCTTTGAGGACGGACGCCAGAGTCTCCGCGGCCGTTTCGCCCGAGAACGTTTGGCCCCCCGCCAGCATTTCGTAGAACACCACTCCGAAGGCCCAGATATCGGCGCGCCGGTCGGCAGGTTTACCTTTGGCCTGTTCCGGCGACATGTACGCCGCGGTTCCCAGGATCATGCCCGCCTGCGTCATCGCCATCGACAACGTTGGAGAATTCTGCACCGAGCCGGGCACGGGATCGTCGGAGAGCGCTTTCGCCAGTCCGAAATCGAGAACTTTGACCGTGCCTTCCGGGGTGACCTTGACATTTGCCGGCTTCAGGTCCCGATGAACAATCCCCTTCTCGTGCGCGGCCTCTACTGCTTCGGCGATCTGGCGGGCGTATTTCACGGCCGTTTCCAAGGGCAACGGCCCAGCGAGGGTTTCGCCCTCGACAAATTCCATCACCAGATAGTTCGGACCCACGTCGTACAGGGCGCAAATGTTGGGATGATTGAGCGCCGCGACGGAGCGCGCTTCCCGGTCGAAGCGCTCTGAGAACTGATCTTTTGAAACCTTCAGCGCGACGATGCGATCCAGTCGCGTGTCGCGGGCTCGATACACCTCACCCATCCCGCCCGCGCCGATCAGATCGAGGATTTCGTACGGGCCGAGCTTCGTGCCAGGCGTTGGTGTCATTTGGGATAGGCTGGCAGCTACTTCGAGCCGCGCGCCCAGTCGGCGATAGTCTTCCAGTCGGGATCGCTCTGCGACAGGAATTGGCGGCCGCCGCTATGGAAATCGTCGCCGCCAGCCTCACCGGCCAGGGGGTGTTTCAGGATTGGGCTGGACATCAGATTCGCCTTGATCACCAATCTGGAGACGAATTCGAAGTTTTGCCGCGACTGTTCTTCGGTCCACGTAGTCGCACCTGGGGCCAGAGGCTGTAAGCGGAAGGCGTTACCGGATCCCGCGTGGCACACCACACAGCGGGCGTGGCCTTCGCGTTTCTTCAGGAAAATAGGCTCCACTTTCGAGCGGTACGTCGCGAAGTCAAGCGATTGTGCGGCAGCGTGCCCTCCCGCGAAAGAGGCCAGCATAACCGCGACGATGGCAAGCCGAAGGTTGGTCATAAACGCGGTCCATAATATCACATGGGGTTTGCGGTTTGGATTGACGCCGAGAATGGTTTGGCCTGGGCGCGGGGCACCCATGAATACCGTCCCCTGGGCAGTGCGGTGATCGCGGCCACCGACCAGTTCCGGCACCGCGATTTCCGGGGTTCCAGGCGCCCGCCCGCCCATCTGCACCGCTCCTTTGTCGGATTCTTCGGATCGCTCGAAGAGGTTAATGTCCGGCTGCGTGCGCAAGCCCCGTGGAAGCTTCGCGCAACCCCGGCTCATCTGCTTTAAAAGATCGCGCGGTATACTTTCAGTTTCCCATGCAAAACGAACCCAACACGGACATCGCCCATCTCGGGCACCTGGAGATATTTACCCCCAAGCCCGAGGCGAGCCTGCGCTTCTTCATCGACATCATGGGGATGACTGAGAGCGGCCGGGAGGGCGACTCGGTGTACCTTCGCGCCTGGGACGATTACGAGCGTCATACCCTGAAGCTCACGGCTGCCAAACAGCCTGGTATGGGCCACATGGGACTTCGCGCCCGCAGCCAGCACGCGCTTGAGCGCCGCGTCGAGGCTCTGAAGGGCACCGAATTCGCGATCGGCTGGAACGACGGCGATCTGTGTCATGGCCCGGCGTTCGTGTGCCAGGATCCGGATGGGCACAAGATCGAGCTATATTACGAAACCCAGTGGTTTGACGCGCCCGCCAATCTGCGCCCCGCGCTGAAGAATCAGGCCCAGCGGTTCCCCGCGCGCGGCTGCAACGTCCGGCGCCTGGATCACTGGAACGGCCTGGCCGTGGACATCAAGGCGAATCGCGAGTTTTTCGAAAATTATCTGGGCTTCCGCCTCACCGAACAGATCGTACTGGACAGCGGCGTCGAGGCGGCGATGTGGATGACTTGCACCAACAAGAGCTATGATTTCGCCTACACCAAGGACGCCACCGGGACCAAGGGCCGTTTCCACCACGTCACTTATGCCGTCAACAGCCGCGAGGAAGTCTTGATCGCTGCCGATATTTTCCTGGAGAATGGAGTTAAGATCGAGACCGGGCCGCACAAGCACGCGATTCAGCAGACCTTCTTCCTGTACGTCTACGAACCCGGCGGCAACCGCGTGGAGATCGCCAACGCCGGCGCGCGCCTGATTCTGGCGCCCGACTGGAAGCCCATCCGGTGGACCGAGGCCGAACGGAAGAAGGGCCAGGCGTGGGGGCTGAAGACCATCGAATCCTTCCACATTTATGGAACGCCGGCGGTGCCCGAGGTTCCCGGCAGTGGTCCCGAGCCCAGCTAGATCCCGTGTTAAACTAGACCGTTTGCTCACCAGTATTCAGGGAAAGAGGCTACGTAAGGAATCATGAGTCAGAGTCTGGAAGATTTGTTACAAAAAGCCGGGAACCCGGTGCAGATGCTCCGCAATTCACGGATCGGAGCGTATGTGTACCCGGTGGTGCCCTCCGAGTATTCGAATTGGCGCGATGAGCAAGGCGCGTGGCGCAACACCTGTGTGCTGTTCGACCAATCGCATCACATGGCCGAGATTTACCTGAAAGGCCCCGATGCGATCAGATTAATCTCGTATCTCACGATTAACAGCTTCGCCAACTTCCCAATTAACCGGGCGAAGCAGATGGTTCCGTGCAGCTATGACGGCTTCGTGATTGGCGACGGCATCCTTTTCCATTTGGAAGAGAACCACGTGGTGTTTGTTGGACGCGCGCCGTCGGTCAACTGGATCCAGTTCCACGCCGAAACCGGCGGATACAAGGTGGATGTCGTCCGTGATGACCGGTCTCCCTCCCGCACCGGCGGGAAGGCGGTGGTTCGCAAGGTTTACCGCTACCAGATCCAGGGCCCGAATGCTGAGAAAGTCATTGAAAAACTGAATGGCGGACCGTTTCCGAACATCAAGTTTTTTCACATGGACGTGATCAGGATCAAAGGCCGCACCGTGCGCGCCCTTCGGCATGGTATGGCCGGAGCGCCGGGCCTGGAAATCTGGGGACCGTACGAGGAAGGCGAGGAAATCCGCGCCGCGATCGTCGAGGCTGGCAAAGACTTCGGCCTGTTCGAGGTCGGTTCGCGAGCCTACGCGACCAATACGCTCGAGTCTGGCTGGATTCCGTCTCCTCTACCCGCCGTCTATACGGGCGACAAGATGAAGGCGTATCGCCAGTGGCTTCCCGCAACCGGTTACGAAGGCACCGGGTCGATCGGTGGCAGCTTCGTATCCAGCAACATCGAAGACTACTACATGACGCCCTACGAATTGGGCTACGGACCGTTCGTTAAATTCGATCACGACTTCATCGGCCGGGAAGCGCTCGAGAAGATCGCCACCAAGACGCACCGCAAGAAAGTAACCTTCGCCTGGAATTCCGACGACGTTCTTAAGGTGTTTAGGTCGCTGTTCGACAAGGGTCAGGACCCATTCAAATACATCGATCTTCCACTGTCGAATTACACCTCTGCATCCTACGACAAGATTTCGGCGAATGGGAAAGCCGCCGGTTTCTCCATGTTTGCCGGCTATAGCTACAACGAGCGGTCGATGCTCTCGCTGGGTGTTGTGGATCCGGATATCGAGATCGGCAACGAGGTCACGCTGGTCTGGGGCGAGGAAGGCGGTGGCACGAAGAAAACCACCGTGGAGCGCCACCGGCAAATCGAAATCAAAGCGATTGTCAGCCCTGTGCCGTACGGAGAAGTCGCGCGCAAGACCTACGCAGCAGGCTGGCGTACCGGCAAAGTATAGCGAGCACGCCGTCATGGCTGTGACAGGTCCCGTCTTGGTGGCCGGCGGCGCTGGCTACATCGGAAGCCACACTTGCAAACTGCTGGCGAAGGCCGGGCGCGAGCCTGTCGTCCTGGACGATTTCAGCACGGGGCATCGCTGGGCGGCCAAATGGGGGCCGGTGTATGACGGCGACGTCGAAAATAGCGAGCTGGTCCAGGAAATCGTCCGGAAGCACGCCATCACGGACGTGATCCACTTCGCCGGCAAGATCGTAGTCGGCGAATCCTACACGGATCCCGGCAAGTATTTCCGCGAGAACGTGGGAAAAACGATTCGCCTGCTGGATGCTCTGGTCGGAGCCCGCGTTGCGCGCATCGCGTTTTCCTCAACCGCCGCGGTGTACGGGAATCCGGACGTGGTGCCGATACGCGAGACCGAGTCGTTGAAACCGGTGAATCCTTACGG